>ERZ1034486.86-NODE-86-length-28484-cov-5.613423_pt1 | contig 28484 bp, 22 predicted proteins | sample MGYA00520683_ERZ1034486 | MGnify/ENA primary metagenome ERZ1034486 (study PRJEB33760, sample SAMEA4777685) | hypersaline lake metagenome | biome: hypersaline environment; feature: brines | place: Spain | collected 2012-08 | depth 0 m ...
AAGCTACGTTCGAAAGAACCCCTTTCGAACCGCTGGCAGGGGGTTCCGGACAGAAAGTAACTCTGACTCCCAGTATGGGAGAGGAGTAACGGCGGCTTGGCCCTGCCAGGAGTCTGGTCATGCGACCAGGCTGCGAACCTGAAACTCCCACCCAAGCGGTGCCGTGCCGTGGGAATCCCACCCGACGGGGTGGGAGGAGGTCAATGCTGTGCCCTCTTACACCCCGAGCAGATCGCTCCCGCCGGGCGGCAGGAACTCCTGAATCAGGTCCGCACTCGCCACCTTCCGGACGAACGACTCGTCCGTGAACCGCGTCTTGAACTCGCGGTAACACTTCACTGCGGCGTCGTTCTGTGCGAACTTCCCCGGCTCCAACTCGATCGTCGTCGCCGCCCGATCCGCGACTGCGCTCGGTGGCCCGCCGACAACCTGTGTCGTCTCCTCGGCCTGGACGCCGACAGCGACGCGCGCGGGTACGTCCCGGTAGTACGTCCGATCCCCGCGGATCACGAACCCGCCTTTCTCCAGATACTCCCCACTTTCGGGGGTTTTCGACACCTGATCCGGCGTCACCTCGTAGGCGTCACCCGCGCCGCGGCCGTCCTTCCACACCGACGAGTACGCGACCGCGAACTGTGCGGCCTCCTCACGGCTCTGTTCGGGGATGTCCACGTCCCGCGAGGGCTCGCTGGGACCCGTGGCCTTCAACACCGTCACCGGACCGCCGTGGGCCTGCGTGTGGTAGAACAGGTCGTTGCTGTTCAGATACTTGTTGACGATGTCTTCGTTCTGGTCCGCGTTGCGCCCGCCGATCACCAGAAAGCCGTCCGAGGTGTGGAACCACCGGAACCGTTCGTACCACTCGTCGCTCGTCCGCAACGGGATCGACGGCTCCCTCAGCCAGTCCGTCTCCCCGTCTGTCTCCTCGTCGCCTTCCGTCTCTTCGTCGTCCACGGCGTCCGGGTGGCCGTCGGCCGCCTCCCACCGTTGTTTCCGTTCCTGCACCGCCGCCAGCTCCTCGCGGGTGTTCTCGATCGCTTCGAGTGCGCCCTCTTTTTTGCCCTCGATGCGTTTGGCCTCCTTGTACAGCCGGTCGGCGTTCTTCTCGACGCCGTCTTGGACCCGGAGCTGTATCCGCGTCTCGTCGATCTCGACGGTGACGGTCCCCTCACTCCCGTCGAGGCTGACGACCGCCTCGGCGGCGGCGATCCCCCGATCCGCGCCCGCCTGGAACGTCGACTCGATCTCGTCCCAGCCGGTGCCTTCCGCGCGTGCGTCACGGACGGTAGTCAACACGCTGTCGACGAGGTCGTAGTTGGCGTACAGCAGTTCCGCCCGTTCGCGTTCGGCGTCCGCCTGCTCGTCGAAGTTCTCGATTGCCCCCTCCTGTTGTTCGATGATCCGGTTCTGTTTCGCGATCTCTGCCTCGAAGTCCGGGCGCTGTGGGGCGGTGTTGTCGTCTTCTGCGTCCGTGTCGAGCCGGCGGAAGTAGTCGTCCAGCGCGGTCTGGAAGTCGTCGGCCGTCGTCGCGTCCAACGACGCCCGTTCGTCCAACGGGATCGGTGTGGCGTCGACCACCTGCCCGTCGTCGTCCTCGTACACCCGCGGGTCGAGGTCGCCGGTCGCGAGGCGGTCACCGAGCCGGCCGACCGTGTCGTACAGGGCTCGGATCTGATCGTCCCCCAACTCCGTTACGTCCAGCGTCTTCTCGACGCCCGCCCGAGCACAGATCTCCTCGCCGTACAGCCCGCCGAAGTTGAGCTGTGTGGCGAGCGTCCGCACCACGTCCGCGTCGGACTCCTCGATCCGCGCCCGGAACCCGTCGTAGCTCACCTCGAACGGGTGGAGTCGCGAGGCGGGGTACTCGTAGGTCGCCCCCGGCGCGACCGTCCGGGACTTGAGCCGGACGGTTTCGAGACTCCGCAACACCTCGCCGTGTTCGTTCAAGACGGCGACGTTGCCGTCGCCGAACAGCTCCACCACGACCGTCGTGTTGGCGTCCGGGCGTTCGAACCGGAAGACGAGGATGCGGTCGAACTCGAACTGTTCGACACTCGCGAGTTCCCCGCCAGCGATCCGAGACCGGAGCGTCTTGGCGAACTCCGGCGGGCGCTCGGGTGCGTCCGGCACCCGGTCCGGGTCCGTCGTGTGGGCGCGTTTCTTCTCGCCGACATCCAACAACAGCTCCACCCGGCCGTGGTCGTAGTGTCGCAGCTTCAGCCGCACCAGATCGTCGCCGTAGAGGTACGCCTTGTCGACCTTCGCCCCCTCGTGGCGGGCGAGCTCCCCGACGACGGCGGCGATGTCGACACTGGTCAACTCGCGTTTCTGCTCCATTGAGTCGGGGTACGACTGTCGGCGGTTTCTGCGTTCCGGCTCCGTCGCTGCGTGTGGACCCGTCGCTCTGTGTGAATCCGTCGCTCCGTGTAGACACACCACCACCTACTCGGGTGTGGTCCAGACCGGTCCGTAGGGAGACTCTTGTCGGTGGGGACAGACTGCCCAGACGATGATGCGACGGACGCGGTGGCGGTGGTGTCGTGTGGCGATCAGCGAGCGACGACTGCGTCGTGTGGCGACCGACAGACGACGGAGTCGCTCGTGATCGCTCGTCTCCGCGACCGGTTCGGGCTGGAGAGTCGGGAGTCGCTGTCGTGGGCCGCCTACGACTGGGCCAACTCCGCGTTCGCGACGACGGTGGTCGCCGCCGTGTTCCCCGTCTACTACGAGTCGACCGTCGGCGGTGGGCTTCCGGGGAACCTCGCGTCCGTCTACTTCGGCTACACGACCGCGCTCGGGCTGGCGCTGGTCGCGTTCGCGTCGCCGGTGTTGGGCGCGGTCGCGGACCACTACCGCGCGAAGAAGCCGTTGCTCGGGGGGTTCCTCGCGCTCGGGGTCGTCGCCACCGCCGGCCTGTTCACGACCGGTCCGGGTGACGTGCTCCTCGCGTCTGCGTTATTCGTCGTCGCAAACGTCGGCTTCGTCGGCGCGAACGTCTTCTACGACTCGTTGTTGACTCACGTCGACACGGCAGACACGGACCGGCTGTCGAGTGCGGGGTACGCCTTGGGCTATCTGGGCGGCGGCGTGTTGCTCGTTGGCAACCTCGCGGTGATCCAGGCGCCCGCGGCGTTCGGGCTGGCGAACGCCGGCGTCGCCACCCGGCTCTCGTTGCTGTCTGTCGCCGTCTGGTGGGCGGTCTTCTCGGTCCCGTTGTTCCTGTACGTTCCCGAGCCGGGGGCCGAGACGGGGTCGGTGCCCGAGACGGAATCGGGGGCCGAAATGGAGTCGGGGTCCAAGACGGGGGCGGCTACCCAGAACACCCCCGACAACCCGGTCGTCGTCGGCTTCCGACAGCTCCGTGAGACGCTGCAGGCGGTGCGTGGGAACCGCAACCTCCTGTTGTTTCTGGGTGCGTTCCTGTTGTACGCGGACGGGATCGGGACGATCATCCGGATGGCCAGTGTCTACGGCTCCGAGATTGGGATCGGCGCCACGGGAATCGTCGGCGCGCTCGTCGTCGTCCAGTTTCTGGGCGTGCCGTTCACGTTCCTGTTCGGCTCGTTGCCCGGCCGCGGGGTGACGGTCGGCGGGCGACGGCTGGAGCTGTCGACGAAACGCGCGATCTACCTCGGGCTGGCGGTGTACACCGCGATCTCGGTGGGTGGGTTCTTCATGACCGAGACCTGGCAGTTCTGGCTGCTCGCCGCGGCGGTCGCGACCGTCCAAGGGGGAACACAGGCGCTCTCGCGGTCGTTGTACACGACGCTGATCCCCCCCAAGCAGAGCGCGGAGCTGTTCAGCTTCTACTCCATCTCCTCGAAATTCGCCGGCATCGCCGGGCCGGCACTGTTCGCGTTCGTCGGGCAGGTGACCGGCTCCAGCCGGTTCAGTATCGTCGCGTTGGTCGTCTTCTTCGGCGGCGGCGCGGCGTTGCTCTCACAGGTGGACGTCGAGGCGGGCCAGGCGGCGGCCGGCGAGACAGCCAGCGAGCCGAGTGTGACGACGGGGGTGACCGAGACGTGAGTGATGACTCGCTCCGCGTCGCGAGCTACAACCTCCGGTACGCCGGGCTCGACGACGGCCAACACGCGTGGGACCGCCGCCGGAGCCGTGTCGCCGCGGTTCTCGACCGACTCGACCCGGATGTGCTCGCCACACAGGAGTGTTGGCACGGCCAACTCGATGATCTCCGCGCCCGGACCGACTACGAGTGGGTCGCGTTCCCGGACGACAACGGGAGCCACACCCCGGTCGGCTTCGACCCCACGCGGTTCGAGCGGGTCGACGCCGACGCCTTCGGGATCGCACCCGACGGGGAGCGCGGCGTACTCGGCTGGGACGCCGCCGTCCCCCGGCAGGCGACGCGTGTCACTCTCCGCGACCGGCAGACGAAGACAACGTTCGCGGTCGTCTCCGTCCACCTCGACCACCGTGGCGCGACCGCCCGCCGGGAGGGTGCGCGACTCGTCTGTGATCGACTCCCCGACGGGCCAGCCGTCGTCGCCGGCGACTGCAACTGCACTCCCGACAGCCAACCGTACACGACGCTGACGGGAACACTGTCGGACAGTCGGCGCGTCGCCCAGACCGTCGACGGTCCGGGGGCGACGTACGTCGGCTTCGGTGGTCACGCCCCAGACGAGGACGGACCGGCAGACCCACGCCGGCTCGACTACGTGTTCACCCGCGGGTTCGAGACCCACAGGGAGGTCGTCCACGCCGGTGACGCGGACGGCGACGACGACCCGGCCCGGCGGCCGTCGGACCACCGGCCGGTGGCGGTGGATCTCGTTTCGGTCGGATCAGACGATCTCGTCCAACGCGACGAGTAGCCCGGGCGCGACGAACAGGAGCAACACACCGCCGACGATCAGTGCGACCGGGACGGGAAACAGTCCGGTAGCGGTCAGGAGCCACGAACTGAGCCCCGCGAACAACGCACCCATACCGGCGAGACGAACCACCGCGACGGCCACACTGAGGGTCTTAGAGGCGTCTGTCATCAGTTGCATCGGTCTCGACACGGACGCCTGGCTCTGGCGGTCGTCGGGAAGAGGCGAGGCGAGCACCGAGGATGTTGGAGCGCATCGCTCGTGACGACGAGGCGTTCTGTGTCTCGAACCACCTCCCCGTGACAGTTCACACCACGAACTCGTAGAGATCGTCGCCAACGTGGTGGACCGACTCCACGACCTTCCCCTCCTGACCGACCATCTCGTCTCCCTCGACGAGCGCGCGCCCGACCGCGAGCACCTTCCCGTGGCTCTCCTCGGCGATCGGCACCAACTCCCCGGGTGAGATGCCGTCGTCCGCGTCGACGATCCCCGGGCGCATCACGTCCGCGCCGTCGGAGACGAACGACACCGCGCCGGCGTCGACCGTCACCACGCCGGTCTCCGGCGGGTGATCGTTGGCCCCCCGGACGGTGAGAAACGGGTCGCCGTCGACGTACAACACGTCCGGGTCGCCGTCGACCAACACCAGGTCGAACGGGGTCTGTGTCAACTCCACCAGCTCGAAGGCGTCGCCGTCCAACGACACACCCAGTCGGTCGGACAACGCCGTCCGGATCTCGCCGATCTCGTCCGACCGGAGGTGGTGACGCGACTTCACGTCCATACCGGTCTGTCGGGCACGTCTGCGGATAAATCGCCCGCTCGGCGGCAACCGACAGTTGTTCCCGACGAACGCCGGGAGCCGACAACTACTAATCCAGCGCCCACGCCAGAGTGAGACATGTTCGGCTCCCGGGGTGACGGGGGAGAAGAGACGGTCGTCTGCATCGCCTGCGGCGACAGACTGCCACGCTCGGACGCCCGCGAGTACGACAAACAGGGCGACCGGTGGAGCCGCCACGGGAAGGAGTTCGAGTATCTCTGTGTCGACTGTCACGACGATCTCTGTCACCAGCCCCGCGACGAACTCGAACAGTTGGCCACGGACGTTGAACAGAGCGTCGAGAACGCCACCAGTGAGACGTTCGCCCGCGCGTTCCAACGTGAGGCTGCCGACCGTGCGGACGCCGACCAGGATCGTCGCTGACGCCGCCGACTGCGGCCGTCCAACCGCGACGCCGACTGCGACTGCCTGCAACTCGTTCGTCAGTCCCACCTGTCGGGCCACAGCCCGGCCGCCCGCATCCCCACCTCGAACTCCGCCTCGACGAACGCCTCGCGGGTCGCGTCCGGGTCCAGTCGCGGCAACTCTGCGGCCGCCAACTCCCGGATCGCCAACGCGGCCAACATCCCGTGTTCTCTGACGTTGCGCGTGTCCACCTTGTCCAACGTGTCGGCGTGGGTGTGTCCCCACCCGCGTCCACGGCCGTCGCCGCGCCCGCCGCTGGTCGCCGCGGGCGTGGCGGCCGCCTCCGAGTGGAGTTGGAGCGCCGGCACACCCCGACGGACGAACGGCCACTGGTCCGAGAACGGGTGTGGCTCCGACTCCACCGTGATCGGGTGGCCGGTCCGTTCGCGAACCCGCCGTGCGGCCGCGGCGGTCGCTTCGGAGGTGTGTGCCATCGCGACCAGATCCCGGAACCGCCCCGCGCCGTCGACGTTACACACGCCGACAACGTTGTCGAGATCGACCGTCTCCGCGAGGTGTTCTGCGCCGAGTAGCCCGACCTCCTCGGCGCCGACCGCGGCGACCGTCACCCGTCGGTCGAGATCCGCCGCCGCGAGCACGCGTGCGGCGGTCGCGAGCACCGCCACCCCACAGCCGTTGTCGAGTGCGCCCTCCGCGATGTCGTGGGCGTCATAATGGGCGACCGCGAGTAGTCGTTCCTCCGTCTCCGGGCCGAGGTGGCCGACGACGTTGTGGCTCTCGCCTGGCCGGGTCTCGGCCGTCACCGACAGCTCCGCGTCCGGTGGCTGTCGCGTTCCGTCTGCCGTCGACTCGCCCGTGTCGGTCCCCGTCCCGCCCGCGCCCGTCGCCATCCCGTCGACGGCGTGGTCCCGGAGTCGTTCCCCGGTCTCGTGGCTCACACCGACGGCCGGAATCGACGCCTCGCCGCCGAAGGTCAGTGTTCCCGTCGGCGGGAGTTGACCGGGGAGGTGGTTGACGAACACGAACCCGACCGCGCCGGCGTCGCTGGCCGCACCGAACTTCTCCATCCGGTGGACGAACCGCCCACCCGGCGGGGTGGTGGTGCTCGCGAGCGCGATCCGGCCGTCCAACGCCGCGGTCTCGATCTCCTCGGGAGTGCCGTACCCCACGTCGACGAGCGGGCCCGTGACCTCGCCAGCGGGGCTGTACGGCAACGCCACCGTCTCGAACGCCCGCCGTGCTGGCGCGCTCGCGACGAGACTGCTGTCGCCGCGCTCCCAGGCGTCCATCGGGAACGACTCCCGGCGCACGTCCTGCACCCCGGCCTCACCGAAGGCTTCGGCGACCGCATCCGCCGCGCGCGCCTCCCCGTCGGAGCCGGCCATCCGGCTGTCGAACCCCGTCAGCGTCCCGAGCAGCTCCTCCGGGTGGTCTGCCACCCACGTCAGCCCCAGTTCCCCCGCGATCTCGTCCATACACCGACCAAGCCGGCGCGGGTCGAAAAGGTGTGTGTCCAGAGCACGAGCAGCGACGAGCGGGTCACCGTCTGCCGGGACCCGGAGGCTCAAGCCGTCGGGTCCCTGTCTCCGTGCGTGCACACCGAGCCGTTCGCGTTCGACTACAGCCCCGCCGAGATCCACTACGGCCGGGACACAGTCGGGGAGTTGGAGTCGGTGCTCGCGGCCCACGACCGCTCGCGCGCGCTGGTGGTCTGTGGGCGCAACACCGGGGCGAACCGGGCGTTGATGGACCCCGTCGAGGCGGGACTGGGGGTGGCCCACGCCGACACCTTCCGACGGACGACGCCGGGGAAACGACTCCGAGCGGCGGCCGCGGCCGCCGACCGCGCCAGAGATGTCGGCGCCGACACGCTCGTCCCGGTCGGCGGCGGGGCGACACTCGACGTGGCGACGGTCGCAGCGGTGTTGCTCGCCGACGGTCGCGAGGAGGCAACCGCCCGGAGTGAGGTCCGCGAGACGGGTGGGCTCGCGCCGCCGTCGAACGACCGCCCGGGACTGGTGCCGGTGCCGACGACACTCGCCGGCGCGGATCTCTCCTCGATCGCCGGCATCTCCGTCCGGTTCGAGGACGGGGTCGTTGCCAGCGGCGTCGGTGACCCGCAACTGATGCCAGACGCGGTCGTCTACGACCCGGCGGCGTTCGCGACCACACCCCAGTCCGTGCTCGCGGGATCGGCGTGCAATGGGCTGAACAAGGCCGTCGAGTCGACGTACGCCGCGAACCGCACGCCGGTGACGGACGCCACCGCACGGCGGGCACTGACGTATCTGGGCGACGCGTTGCCGTCGTTGTTCGACGGGGACGGCTACGACGCAACGGCACTCGACCGCGCGGTCGCAGGCGTGATCCTCGCACAGTACGGCGTCTCCCAGCCCGACGGGTCGACGCTGAACGTGCTCCACGCGTTCGGCCACGCGCTCCGTGACGTGTTCGACCTCCAACAGGGGGTCGCACACGCCGTCGTCACCCCACACGCACTGCGGGCGTTGTTCGACGCCGGAGTCGACCCGACACCGTTGGCCGAGGGGTTCGGCGTCCCGAGTGACGCCGTCGTCGACAGGGTGGCGACGATCCGTGACGCGTTGGAACTGCCGACGACGATTCGGGGGGCGACAGACCGAACCGAGTCGGCGCCGGCCGCGAGCGACGACATCGCCGCGGCCGCCCGCGCGACCGCACAGGACTCGCTCGTCGACACCGTCCCGCCGGCGTTCGACCTCGACGCGACCGCCGCCGAGGAGATCCTGACGGCGGCGTGGTAACTCTGAAAGCCGTCGAGGAGGCTCCGAAAGCCACCTGAGGGCTCGATCCGTTCGTCTCTGAACTAGTTTCTTGTATTAACACCCCTCCAACATGTCCGGACCGACACACCAATAAACGGAGGCCCCAAGAGAGTGTGACATGCGGGACCGTGCGGAGTCGCCTGTCGCGCCGACGGACGTGTTGTACGTCGACAGCGACGCAGACTTCGCACAGTTGGTCGAACGGTCGCTGACCCGGCTTGATCCGACCGTCTCCGTGACACACGTTGAGTCGGCCGCGGCGGCGTTCGCGGCCGTCGCTGGCGACGACCACGTGACCGACACGGACGGTCGTCCGAGGACCGACGACCCGGCGGTCGACTGTGTGGTCAGTGCGTACACGCTCAAACGGACCGACGCCGTCGGCTTTCTGGAGGAGTTCCGGCGGACGTACGCGAATCTCCCGTTCGTCCTGTTCACCGGCGCCGGCTCCGAGGCCGTCGCCTCTGACGCCATCGCGGCGGGTGTGAGCGCGTACGTCCCGGTTCGGGCCGGGGAGAACAACTTCGAACTGTTGGCACAACGCATCTGGACAGTGACACAGGGGTACCGCGCCAAGCGCCGTGCGGAGGCGACCGCCGCCGAACTCCGTCGTGCCTACCGGCGGACCGAAGAGTCAGTCGTCGCCGTCGACCCAAACTGCCGGGTCGTCTTCGGCAACGACAGCTTCCGCACCCGCAACGGGCTCGTCGGCGAGTCGGTCGAGGGGCGGTCGTTGTGGGATGTGGTGCCGGCGTTCGCGGGAACGGCCGTCGAGACGCTCACGCGACGGGTACTCGCCGCTGACGACTCTCGCGCCGGCACCGCACAACTCCCCGACCGGACGCTGTCCGTCCGGGTGTTTCCGGACGAAGACGACGCCGTCGTCTACGCCTCGGACGTGACCGACAGGGAACGGACGGCCGTTCGTCACGACTGTCTGGCGACGGTCGCCGACGGCGTCGGGACACCCGCGTTGGTCGCCGATCCGTCCGGTCAGGTGGTGTTCGCGAACGACCCGGCGCGCCGTCGGCTGGGTGTCGACACCCGGCCGGACGGCGGTGGGCCGTCGCTCGCCGCGGTCGTCGCGGACCCGGACACCGACCGCGTCCGGTCGGCGCTCCAGACGGTGATCGGGCGTGCCCGCCGAGACGGCGGGCTCCCGGCCGTTCGCGCGACCGACCGGACGAACGAGGAGACCACCCGCGTCGTCGACCGGGTCGGCGTGCCGTCGGCGGAGACGGTCGCTGACCTCCGGGTGGAGCCGACGACGGTCGACGGGGAACTCCACGCGCTCGTCGTCGTCACCCGAACCGACACGGAGACGACCGCGGCGTCGACAGTCGAGGAGTCGTCTGCGGGGCAAAGGCCTGCCAACTGGTGGCTCGCGGACTCCGAGCCGACGGCTGGCGGAGAGTCGGCAGAGAGCGGGGACAGATCGGCGGATGGCCACTCGGAGTCCGACGGCCCCGGCTCAGACGACCCCGGGTCCGACGACTCTCGTTCCGATTCCGAGTGAGATCACTCCGGGAGCGTCTCCGGTGTGTCGTGTGTGGCGTCGGCAGGGTCGTCGACGACCTCCAGCCCGCGGTTGTTCACCGCGTACGGGTCGAGACCGACCTCCTCCATGAACTGTTTGTACAGCCGTTCGGCGGTCTCGGCGTCCTTCTGACGGTCGGAGGCACGGTCACACAGCGCGACGAGATCCTCCGGCACGTCGTTCGTGTGGACGATCCAGTGGTTGATCAGGTCCGACAGCCGCCGGATGGGCGAGGTGAAGTGGCCGTAGATGTCGAAGTTGAGCGCGTGGTGGCCGCCGAACGGGTCGTTCATGTACTTCGCGCGCGGCATCACCTTCAACACGGCGCGTTGGATCTTGTTGAGCGCGCGGTCCGGCGCCTCCTCCATCGCCGCGTTCACCGCCTTCCGGGGGTCGTCCCACGATCCACCGGGGATCGACACGCCGTTGAGATCCTGAATCTCGCGGAGCGCGTCGTCCCACTGGTCCGGCGACGGCTGTGGGTGGACGCGGTACATCGCCTCCACGCCGCGGTTCCACATCAGCTCGTGTGTGACCGCCTTGTTCGCCTTCAGCATACACTCCTCGATGATCGTGTGAGCGCGATCCCGCGAGGGGTTGAGCACGAGGCTCCCGTCGGCTTTGCGTTGTTCGTGGAGCTGTTCGGCCACCTCGTAGGCGAGCGCGTTCTCCTCGTGGAGCGGCGCCTCGGAGTCTTCGAGTCGTTCCTCACACTGGCTGTAGGTGAGCCGTTCGTCCGACCGGATCACCGACTTGTAGATGTCCACCTCCTCGAACGAGAGGGTCTCCTTGTCGAGTCGCATCTCGACGGTGTGTGCCAGTCGGTCCTCCTCGGGAACGAGTGAACATACCGTCTCCGCCAACACCGGCGGCAGCATGTGGATCGTGTACGCCGGGAGGTACACCGTGTTACCGCGTTCGACGGCCTCCTGCCACATCGCCGACTCCGGGTGGACGTAGTGGGTCACGTCCGCGATGTGGACCCAGAGGTGGTACTCGTCGCCGTCGTCGCGGACGCTGATCGCGTCGTCGAAGTCCTGTGCGTCGATCGGATCGGTGGTCCAGGTGGTCAGCTCCCGGAGGTCCTCCCGGTCGTCGATTGCCTCCTCGATCTCGTCGTCGACCCCTTGGGTGCGTTCCTTCGCCTCCGCGAGCACCTCCGGCGGGAACCCGTCTGCGATGCCGAACTCCTCGAAGAGGTCCTCGCGTTTCTCCGCGAGCGCCTCGTCGAGTCGTTGGGTCACCTGCACGGGGCCCTGTGCCTCGGCAGTGCCCGACTCGCCGTCGTCAGTCTCCGCGGCTGCGTCACTCATGCGCCGCCGTACGACAGACCGACGGGTAGGCGTTTCGGGCGCTCACCGACCGCGAGAATGGAAACGCCCTTGTGGGCCACGGAACGAGACGGCGGTATGAGCGACGACGCCAGCGAAACTGACGACGCGGCCGGAGGCGACGCAGGCGAGGACACGGCCGTCGAACTCTCGCCTGAGGGGTTCGAAGACCGGTTGGAGACGGTCGCCGACAGCGTCGCCGCGGCCGAGACCGAGACCGACCTCGATGATGTCGAGGCGGACCTCGACACGGTCGCGAACAAACTCGACGCCGCATCACTCCAGGCCGACGACGAAGACGACGATCCAGAAGCGGCCTTGGAAGACCAGTTGGAGAGTGTGCGCGAGGACCTTGCGGCCGCGCGCGGGCCGTACGCCGAGGACGTGACCGACGCCGTCGACTCCGTGCAGTCGACGCTCCGGGACACCCGGTGGACGGTCGACGGGGAGACGACGCTCGCGGACGCGCAGGCGACGTTCGTCGAGACGGTCGCGGCGGCGCTCGACACCACAGTCGACGCGGCGACCGAGGGTGACGGGGAGACGCTCGCGGACGAACTCGACACGGTGACGACCGCCGTCACCGACGCGGGGCTCGACCCAGACGACGACGCGGAGACGATCCAGACGTTGTTGACGACCGCCGAGACGTTCGAGGATGCCTGCGAGGCCGCCGAGGAGTGGGACGACCTGGAGGTTCGCGAGCAGTTGGAGGCGGAGGGGTTCTACGACGTGCTCGGTCACTACAAGGACTTCCCGCCGGAGTTGGCGGCGCTGAAGGCGTGGACCGACCGCGGGAACGTGGAGATGGTGTTGTTGGCGTTGGACAAGCTCGGCTCGGAGTTCATGGAGGACCACTGTCTGGACTCGCTCGTCCGGATGAACAACGACGGCGCCTTCGAGGAGATGCACGCCCGCGCACAGAAGCGCGACCAGCCGGGGATCGAGGCGCTGGGGAAGATGGCCGCCGAAGAGGCTGTCGACACGCTCGTCGACTACGTCGACGAAGACTCCAACCCACAGCTCCAGAAAGTGACGTTCAAAGCGTTAGGCGAGATCGGCGACCCGGCGGCCGTCCAGCCGCTCGCGAACCAGCTCGTCGCCGACAACGACGAAGTTCGGGCGCGTGCGGCCCGCGCGCTGGGGCTGATCGGCGACACACGCGCAGTCGACCCGCTGGGTGAGACGCTGGCGACCGACGAGGTCGACACCGTCCGCGCGGGCGCGGCGTGGGCGCTCCGCCAGATCGGCACCCACGGCGCGTTGGCGACCGCCAGCGAGGCGGTCGACGACGGCTCCTACATCGTTGAGGCGGAGGCGGAACGTGCCGCCGAGGCGCTTGACGAGCCGGCGGTGGCCTGAACGGCCGCGCGTCGGGCCGACCACCTGACCGTCGTCACACCAGTTCGGCCACGAACAACAGGGTGAAGCCGACAGAAATCAACAGCCCACCCGCGCGGCCGAGCCAGGTGTGTTCTGTCAGTTCCTGCGGGTTCATCTGCACCTCGTAGCTGTCGAACTCCGGACTGTAGTCGACGTAGGAGGGTTGTTGGAAGAACTCTAACGCGATCAAGGCGCCGCCGACGGCACCCAGCGCCGCGCCGACGAGTCTGATCGTCTCGACGACTCCGACCATACCGACTCGTGGCGGAGCCGCCGAAAAGAACGCACCGAATCTTCTTGTACGGAGCCGGGACCACACCCCGCGTGTCACGCCCCTCCCGGCCCGCCGTCTCGACCGTCACCACTCCCTCGCCCGTGGTCACTCCCGGGTTCGTCACCACGCTTCTCGTGGTCTGTCTCCTCTGCTCGCTGGGAGTCGGTCCCGCGACAGGGGCGACCGTCGACCCGACCGAGAGCCCACACTCCGGCGCGGTGCCCGGACTGACGGCCACCGCGGAGACGAACGCGACCGAAGAGTCGAACGCGACCGCCCGAATCGTCAGCCTCCGGCCGGAGCCGGTTGCCGGCACGGAGACGGTGACGGTGACGCTCGGCTCCGGGACCTACGAACTCGACGACGGTGAGGCAAGCGTCACGCTCCACGGGCCGGGGACGGTCGTCGTCGCCCGCGAGCCCGCGAACGTGACGACTCCCCACCGGGTCGTCGAGAGCCCGCTCCGGCTAGCGAACACCGGCGAGCAAGTGTGGCTCCGCCACGACAACCAGACAGTCCACGCCGTCGACTACCCGCGAGCGGAGCCGGGGAGCCGGTACCAGACGACGACGGCCGTGTGGCAACCTGTCGGGCTCCGTCCGCGGGCGCCGGTCGCGCTCGGTCCCGCAGAGACGACGGCGTTTGTCCTGCCGGACACACCCCAGGTGCCAGTCGAGACGCTCCGAGCCGCCGAGCGACGGATTCTGTTGGCGGGGTACACGTTCGGCTCAAAACGGGTCGTCGGGGCGTTGCGGGCGGCCGTTGAGCGTGGCGTCGCGGTCCGGGTGTTGCTTGACGGCTCGCCGGTCGGCGGCGTCGAAGCCAGTCAGGCGGCGGCGACGGCCGCGCTCGTCGACGCCGGTGTGGCGGTGCGACACGTCGACGGCGCGGCCGCCCGGTTCCGGTTCCACCACCCGAAGTACGCCGTCGTCGACGACCGAGCGTTGGTGCTCACGGAGAACTGGAAACCCAGCGGGACGGGCGGCGCGAGCAACCGCGGGTGGGGGGTGCGACTCGACAGCGCGACCGCGGCACGCGAACTGGCGGCGGTCTTCCGACACGACTGGCGCGGCCGTGGCACCCAGCCCGCGAGCCCCGCCACGGACGACTCGGCGACGGAAGCCGGAGACGACGACACGACGGCCGACTGGCGCGGCGGGGAGTCGACAACCGACGGAACCAGCCAAGGGTCGCTCCCCTCGCGGTTCACACCGACGACGACCCGTGCGAACGCGACGTTTCTCCTCACCGCGCCGGGCAACGCCGGCGGGGGTGTCGCGCGCGTCGTCGCGGCCGCCGACAGGCGGGTGGCGGTGCTCCAACCGACCGTCGAGTCCGGCCGACTGCTCACGGCCGCGCGCCGGGCGGCCGCTCGCGGCGTCCGGGTTCGGCTCCTGTTGTCGAGCGCGTGGTACGTCGAGGAAGACAACCGCGCGCTCGCCGAGGACCTGTCGGCGTGGGCCGCCCGCGAGAACGCGAGCTTGGCGGCCCGGCTGGTTGACCCCGGCGACGCGTTCCAGAAACTCCACGCCAAAGGGGTCGTCGCCGACGACACCACCGTCGTCGGCTCGCTCAACTGGAACCCGACGAGCGTCGGGGAGAATCGTGAGGTCGCGGTTGCGATCCGTGACCCCGCTGTCGCCGACTACTACCGGCGTGTGTTCGACGCCGACTGGGGGGGACGCGATGACGGACTCGGCGGCGGCCGAGTGCCACAACTGCTTCTCGTTGCCGCCGTCGGCACCGCTGCCGGTGTCGCCGTGCTGATCCGCCGCCGACTCCGGTTTGTCGACGCCGACGAGCGGTGAGTCGCCGACACTGACGGGCGGCGAGCGACCGCCCCCTGCCGATTTCAGTTCTCGACGGTTGCCGCCGACAGCTCCTCGTCTAAGTCGGCATCACCCATCTTCTCCACTAAGGCGTCGATCACGTCCTCACGCCGTCCCTCGACAAACTTGATCGAGCCAACGACGAGGTGGCCACCGCCGGAGACGCCCGCGCCCGGCAGTTCCTCGTTGAGCTCCGTCACCATCTGTGGGATGTCGAGCCGGACGCCGTCCGACCGCAACACGGCGAAGTCCGGACCGTAGCCGACCGTGATCACCGGCTCGCGGTGCTCTCGGACGAGTTCGTCGTGAAGTTCCCCGGTCGTCGTCCCCGGCGCGGGGTAGGTGAACCGGTGGGCAAAGTTCTCCAGATCGACCCGGTGGAACCGAACGCCGGAGTCGAGTCGCTCGGACTCGACGTGTGGCCGCACCGCGTCCAACTGTCGACCCACGTCGCGTTCCGCCCGGTTCGAGAGGAACTCGACGAGTTCTGCGTGGCGCTCGGCGTCGCCGCCGACGTTCAACACGTCCGCGACGATCTGCTCGCCGTCTCTGTAGCGGAGCCAGTGGGCGGCGTAGTCGAGCGCGTCACCGACATCGCCGAGGTCGTCGTAGTCGTACCCCTCCTCTGCGGCCAGTTCGACGTAGTCGTCCATCGCCTCGGCGCTCGACCGGTCGGACAGCCCGGCCACGGCCGGGACGTGCCGCAGGTCGCCGGTGATCTCCGGGTGGATCAGCCGCGCGAGTTCGACACACATCATCCCCGTCGTGATGCTGTAGTCCAACCCGTTGAGATACGGGTTGACGTGTGCGTCCAACAGGTCGCCGACCGCCTCCGGGTCGGGGTGGTGGTGGTCGATGACTGCTACCGGCATGTCGTAGTGCGCGAGCTTCCGGTACGCCGGAACGTCCTCTTCGGTCGACCCGTTGTCGAGCATGAGGAGCAACGGCAGCTTGTGGCCGTGACGCGCCTCTCCTTCCAAGGCGAAGTTCAGATCCCGGGTCACGTCCTCCAGTTCGTAGAACGGCGCCTTGCTCGGGAGCCGCTTCACCCGGTGGCGTGCCGCGTCGGAGCTGCCGTGAACCTCGGCGACGAACGCCTCCAACGCCTGTTGGACCGGGATCGCCGCACACATGCCGTCGCCGTCCGCGTGGTGTCGGATGCGGATCGGGCGTCCCTCCAACACGGTCTGGCGCAACAGCCGCGCGACCTCGACCAACTCCGTCCGGATCTCCTCGAACGCCTCCCACTCGACGAGCGGGTCGACCTCGGCGGGTGCCGCCCGCTCGGCCCGCCCGTCGGCGAGCCGGTCCCGCACCGTCGCGGCCTCCTCGCCGTCGAGAATTGTGACGGTGTCGATCTCCAACTGGATCGCGCCGTCGCGTGACTCCGCCTCGCCGCGGAGCCGAACCGTGTCACCGACCGACAGCTCCGGGTACGCCCGGACACCGGCGCCGGCGAAGGCGGCACAGCCGACGACCCCCGTCTCGTCCCCCAACTGGACGATCGTCGGGCCACCGGTCTGTTTGATTTGGACGACTTCGCCCTCGACAGTCGCCGTCTCGCCGACGGCCAACCCCTCGACGGGCGTGATCTCTGGGTCGTGCTCGACGGCCTCCGTCCGGTAGTCCGTCGGCGCTGCCGGGCTGAACGCCACGTCACCGTTCTCCTTGATTGCCTCCAACTCGACGATCAGCCGGTCGCCGACGGCGTACTCCTGTCCGTCGAGTACCGACTCGTGGACCAGCCCCGAGACGGCGTCCGACACGTCGACGAACACACCGTAGTCGACGACCCCGTTCACGGTCGCGTGGTAGTTGGCTCCCTCCGTCACGTCCGTCAGCGTACAGTTCGGCGCGAGATCGAAGACGACGGGACGCGAATCGTCCCCCGCAGCGTCGTTACTCATACCACACTGTACGGCAATCAGTCGTGTTAACCCTTCGATGTCGCGGACCCGGCGCGGAGACGGCGTTGGGTCGTCGGTTGACGACGTGTTCTCTCCCGTGTCGCCGTGGGCTCGACTCGCAGTGTGGACGTACTGGCTAGTTTGATATATCATCATACGATTTACGAGCCGCGAACGAGACAACAGGACGGTAGATGGGTCTCCGAGACCCCCATCGCGTGGGTCTCCGAGACCCCCATCGCGTGGGTCCCCGAGACACTCGTCGCGTGGCTCACAGAGAGAGGCGTCGCCCGGCTCACAGAGAGGCGCGGCCCCTCAGAGCAGTTCGTACACGTGTCGTTCGTACGTTTCTCGGACCTGACCGCCCCAGTTGTGGGTGTAGGTGTCGATGATGTCGTCGGCAACGTCGCCACGGAGATACTTCACCACGCCGCGTTCCCCAGTGCGCTCGCGGAGGTGGGTGGTGAAGAAGTGCCGGAAGTAGTGGGGCGTGACGTTCTCTGTCACGCCGGCGCCCTGTTCGTACCAGCCGACCCGTTTCGCCTGCTCCCGGACGATCCGTTGGACCTGTTCCGGCGAGAGCCGCTCCCCCCAGCCGGAGGTGGTACCGACGAACAACGGCCGCGCGGGCGAGGGGGTGTCGGGGCGAACCGCCAGCCACACGAGCAGTGTCTCCCGTAACTCGGCGTCAACAGGGACCACCGTGTCGCGTTTCCGTTTGTTCGAGGCGGTGCGTTCCTCGCCGTTGTGCGTCTCGCCGACGGCCGGCGCCGCGGGGACGAACACGGAGTCGTCGCGCCCCTCCAACACCGGCCGGCCGCCGAGATCGTAGCCGTCGACACCCGTCAGCGAGAGGTCCCGCAGGTCGAGGTTACACAACTCGCCGACTCGCATCCCGGTTTTCAGTAGCGTCACGATCAACGCCCGCTCCAACGGGTGGGTGACACCCGTCAGGAACGACCGCATCTCGGGAATGGTCACCTCTCGCCGTGTCGGGTCCGGGTCGATCTGCTCGTCGAGTTCCTCCATCACGAGCGCCATCGGGTTGGCGTCGAACGCGCCCACCTGGGTCATGTACGCGTAGAACCGGTGGAGATACGCCGCGTACGTCGCCACCGTCGACTCCGCCAGCTCCGGATCGGTCCGCAGTTCGTGGACGAACGCCGTGCAGTCACGGTGGGCCGCCGCCTCCGGCGGGGTCCCGTCGCGACCCGCCAGAAACGACTGGTACCGCGACAGGAGCCGTTCGTACTCCTCGCGTGTCCGCTGGCTCTTCCCGTGGAGCTCTACGTCCCGGAGGAAGAACGCCACCGGGTCGTCGACATCGCCCGCGCGTGTGCTACTCACGGACGACGTACCCCCCCTCCCGCCCGGAGTAGCTCACCGGCCCCTCCGACTGGAGTCGTGTCAGTGTCTCGTCGAGTTCGTCCTCGAAGTCACCGACGAACGCCTCGACGAGCTCGTCCCACGAACAGACACCCTCCTCGTGGAGCACGTCGAGCACCCGGTCTTCGAGGGCCTCACCCCCAGGGTTCGGGCCGGGAGAGTCGGGTTCCACGCCGTCACACTCACCACCCTCGGCTCCCGCTGCGGTGGCCGCACCGACACCCTCCGGGAGTTCGAGTTCCCGACGACCGGCCTGCACCATCGTCCGGACGAACTCCGCCTGGCTCATGTCCAACGCGTCGGCGTCGGCCGTCCACGCCGCCTTCTGTGACGCCGGGACCCGTGTCGTCACCGGCGTCTGATCCTCACTCGGCACACACGGTCGGTGTGACGGCACTCACTTGAACCTGATGCAGTTCTGTGTCCTAAAGCTCTAAGACACGAGTGTGAATCGTCAGTCCGAACTGGCTGGACTGTCGGGTTCTGAACGCTCTAGGGACAGTCTGTCGGTATGATGTGAGGCGGCAGGACTCACCCTGTTGGCTGGTCGCGGAGCACCGACTCGATTTCTTCGCCGACGCGGTCGAGCATCTGTGGTACGTCCGCGCGCGTCTCTGCCCGTTCGAACCCCTCCTCAATCACGGTCCGAACGTCGTCTGCCCGGGCGACCTGCGCGCCACGGGTGGCGACGGTGTCGGTCGTCTCGGCCAGTTGCTCCAACGCCGTCTCGTAGCCCGGGTTCGTCTCGAACCAGTCGTCGGCCCGTAGCTCCGGAAGCACGCCCTCGTGGACCGGCAGGTAGCCGGTCGCTTGGAACCACCGGCGTTGTTGTTCCGGCCGTGTGAGCCACTCTAAGAACTCTCCAGCCGCGGCCGTCACCGGCTCCGGGTGGCCGCCCCCAACCCACAGCGACGCACCGCCCACGAGGACACCCGTCCGACGCTCGCGGACGGGGAGCTGACCGACGCCGACGCCGAAGTCGGCACCCGACTGGATCGCCGGCAACGACGAGGTCGACCCGATCAGCATCGCCGCCTCCCGGTCGTGGAACGCCTCGCGAGCCGCACCACGGGCCTCCGTTCCGGGATTGTAGTAGAGTCCGTCCGCCTCCAGTCCGACCCACCAGTCGAACAGATCGTGGGCGAACCCGTCTGTGTTCGCCGTCGTCGCCGGCCCTTCGCGGCCGTTCGCCGGCTCCACGAGCGGCTCGTCCGCCTGTGCGAACCACTGCTCGATGAACCACGAGTAGTTGGCGAAGGTGATCCCGTACTCCGTCGGCCCCTCTGTGACGAGCTGTCGCGCGGCACGTTCGACCTCCGCGAACGTCGCCGGCGGCCGCTCGGGGTCGAGTCCCGCTGCCGCGAACGCGTCGGTATCGTACGCCAACACCGGGTTCGAGACGTTGAACGGGATAGAGTGGAGCCGCCCGCCGTACCGGTAGTAGTTCACGGCCGGATCGAGCAGAGAGTCGACGTGTGACGACGAGAGCAACTCTCCGGCCGGGCGGAACGCCCCGCTCTTGCGGGCGCGTGTCGTGCCAATCTCGAACAGTTGTGCGAGCGCCGGCGGCTCGCCACGCGCTGCCGCTCAGAGTGTCGCGTCGAACGTAGCCCGGTAGTTCCCCTTCGAGACCAGTTCGATCTCCACGCCGGTCGTCGTGGACTCGAACTCGCGTGCGAACGACTCCAGTGTCAACGCCGTCTCCCCGCTCATCGCGTGCCAGAACGTTACGTGTGCCGTCTCCTCGCCGGTTGCGCCGCTTGGAGGACTCTCTCCAGTTGTGTCGTACTGGTCCAACTCCGCCGACAACGTCGCCGCACGCTCGGACAAGGTCGCGACCTGCGTCGACACCTCCGCGAGTTCCGTCGTCTGCTCCCGGGTCGCCTCGGCGGCGACACTGGCGTCTGCGGCCGTCTCAGCGCCGATTTCGTCGACCGCCGAGGAGACTCGTTGTGTCGACTCGGCCTGTGTCTCGGTCGCGGTCTCGATCTCCTGCACCTCGTTGTCGACGGCCTGCACCTGCTCAACAACCGTGTCTAGTTCGTCGGCCACCCTGTCGACGGCGGTGCGGGTCTCGTCGACTCGGTCACCGGTGGCGTGTATCCCGTCGACGGTCGCGTCGACTCGGTCGTGAACCCGGGCCAGCGACGACTCGATCTCGCTCGTCGCGGTCTGTGTCTCCTCTGCGAGCTGTTTCACCTCGCTGGCGACGACCGCGAACCCGTCGCCAGCGCCGTCCGCCCGGGCGGCCTCAATCTTGGCGTTCAGCGCCAACAGGTTCGTCTCATCGGCGACCTCGTCGACGACGGCGACCACGTCGTCGATCTCCGAGGCGACCGACACCAACTGACGGGTCGTCTCGACGGTCTGTTCGGCCCGCTCTGCGAGACGGTCGAGTGCCGCCACTGCCTCCTCGGCCGTCGTCTCGGCGGCCGTACACTGCCGGCTCGCCTCTGTCGTCCCCCGTGCCGCCTCGCTCGCGGCCGCCGCGATCTCCTCGTTCGTTGCCGACAGCTCTTGGAGTTCGGTGGAGATGTCGCCGACACGATCGGCCTGTTTGTCTGTCCCCTCAGCGATGTCGGCGACCGCGTCGTCGATCTCTCGGCTCGACGCCCGCACCGACTCCACTCGGTCGTCGACCGTTGTCGCGGCCGTGGCGACCTGCTCGCCGAACGACGAGGTCCGGTCGACGGTGTCGCGCCACCCCGAGAGCAGTTCGTCGTACGCCTCGTACAACGGCGCGACGGCCGCCGTTGGCGGCTCTCCGAGCGTCTCGTCGAGACGGCTGTCTGCGTTCGCCCGCACCACCTCGGTCAACTCTGCGACGGCCGACTCGATTCCCTCTGAGTCGTCTCGGAGGTGTCGGTCCACAGAACGTGTCCCGCCGTCCGTCTCGTGGTTGTCGGTCACCGCGACACACCCTGGCGCCCACCCCATCTCGGGGAGACACTCCCACGCCACCGAGCCACCGAACGTGCGCGCCCTGGTCGCTCCATGCTCCGGCACGGGACCGAGACGTGTTAACAGTTTGTGAGGTCTGCCGCCCTCGCGTGTCCGAATCACCGACTCCGTGTCGCGCGTCGAACCTGTAAACTGCGGAGCGCTATATTGAATTGGGGATGTGGGCTCTGGTCGGAGTCTTAGTTCCAGTGGCCCGGACGTGTCAGTTCGGCGTTCCAGCCGGGACGGGCCGGTGCGGCGTTCTATCTGACTGTGTGTCGACATTCGTGCCGGGCATCGTGTTGCTGACGGAGCTGTCTCGACAGTGTCCCGCCGGCACGGAGGTGTCCTCGTCGAATCAGTAGGCACCGCCACCGCCGCCGGGGGCGTCCGTCGATGTCTCCGTCTGCTCTCCGGCGGCAGCCTCCACGTCGCCTTGCATCCGTGCGTGGACGGTACAGACGTACCGGTCGACACCGTCCGCAAGCTCGGGCGTGACGGTGAACGCGAACTCCTCGCCATCGTCACGCCAGTCCACATCGGTGTCGTCCGCGAACGTGCCGCCGTCCGCCTGTGTGAGCAACGAGGTGCCGTCGGCGGCGAGGAACGCGAACGGGTGGGAACTCCACCCGCGGTTCTCGACGACGTAGCGAGTCCCGGTCTCCAGTGTGACGGGTGGATTCTCACCGTCACCGGCGACGCCGCTCTCGCCGACGAACTCCCACGCGGTCGAGCCGACGTTGTCGGCGACGAGACGGACCGTGTCGCTCACGTCCGTGTCGTCTGCCGCGGTGGCTGTGTCCGTCGCCGAGTCGATCTGTGTCGCCGTCGAGCCGCCGACGCCGCGCCCGCCCGCGCAGCCGGCCAGCAGTGTCGCAATACCTGTTCCCGCAGCCGCTAGGAATCGTCGTCTGTCGGACACGACCGTAGTTGTGCCCGAACGAGGTTATGAGTATCACATCACTCGTCTCGCCACTGACACGGACGGACCTCCGGTGTCACGCGACTGCCACGAACGTGTGTCACAGCGTGGACGCCCGCGTTACATCCAGACGGATCTCAGACGAACACACTCCGGGAACCGACCAACCGCAGTCGGTGCGAACACACAGCGCCTTGCCCGACGAGCGGCTCAGATCAGAAACGCGAACACCGGGTACGAGGCGACGATCGCCAGCGACGGCGTCAACACCCACATCGTCACGATCCGTTTGGCCGCCGCGGGGTCGAACAGACTGTTCTCGTCGATGTCCGCCGGGCCCTCGCTCCCGACATCTGGCACGTCGGGCACCTCCTCCGGCTTCTCGCCGGCCGTCTCGTGCCGGGCGACATCACCGATCGTCGGGCCGGCAGGTGCGTCCTCCGCCCGAGAGGTGACCAACGCCCCGGTCGAGACGGCGACATCTGGCCGCTCGGCCGTGGGCGTCGCCAGCTCTGCGAGTGTCGCGGCCCGGCTCGCACGCCCCCACCCGAGACCGATGATCGTCGAGGTGGTGCTGACGGCGAGACTCGCGGGGATGCCGGCCGACGAGAGGATCGTGATCACCGTCCCGCCGACCACGGAGACGATCAGCGACGCGAGGATCGGCAGCTCCGTGATGTCGTCACCGACCGTCTCCAGCGTCCGGCGGGCGATGGTGAAACTCCCCAGCCCGAACGCCCCCACCGCGAGCAGGACCCCCTGGTCGACGGTGAGTGACCCGCCGGCGCCAACGAGCGGGGCGACGGCGTTCGCGGCGTTCGACGCCCCCGCGGAGAAGGCCATGTAACAACCGATTGCGACGACCGACAACGAGCCGACCATGTCCTGGGGCGAGGCGTTCGGGTTGAGGAACGGCCGCGGCACCGTCCCTGACCGATCGAACTGGACGAAGTGGAGATCGAAGGTGGTGAACGCCACGTACCGGTCGAGATACGGGTAGACGTACCGCCCCACCACGGCCCCGACGAACAGACAGATCAGTGGCGCGACGATCCATGCGGAGACGATGACGAACATCAACGCCTGATCGAGTGTGCCGGAGGCGAGCCCCAACCCGACGATGGCGCCCACGGCGGTCATCGACGTCGAGGCCGGCACACCGTAGAGGTTCGAGAGCAACAACGACGCGCCGGTGAAGAACAGAACTGTGACGCTGGCCAACGGCGTGAACTGCGCCGCCGGCACGATACTGCTGCTCATCGTCGCGATCACCTCCCGCCCGACCGTCCACGCACCGAGGAAGCCGAATCCGACGAACAATCCAGCGGCGGTCACCTTCCGGAGGAGCCGCGAGCCGACTGCGGGGCCGAACGCGACGCCGGTGGACGAGCCACCGATGTTGAAACCGACGAACACCGCAACCGAGATTCCGACAACCGTCAGGAGTGCCACCATCGTAACTAACTCGCAGTACTTGGGCCGGGTTTATAGTCTCTCCACTGCCGCCGTGAGTCGGACCGCACGGCTCGGAGCGGTCGGTTCGGTACCAACCGCCTCACTTCGTTCGGCGGCTAACGGCTCAGTCCCTTCGCCGACGCAAGCCTCGCCGGCTCGCTCCGCTCACCGGCTCGGTATAAACCGCCTCACTTCGTTCGGCGGTTCAAGCGCCGCTCGATCACCACTTCCGGCGCGTCGTAGCCGTCCTCGTGACGCACACACTGGCTGAGCCGACCGTCGCTGTCCACGACGTACTCGTCGGGCTCCTCCTCGTTACAGATCGACCCGAACTCCTCGCGCACCAACGCGGCGGCGCCACTGTCATCACCACCCTGTGCGGTCTCGACTGCCTCGTCGACGACCGGCTGTGCCGAGCCCAGTTCCACGTCGCCGAACAGCTCCTGGGTCGTCTCGGTGATGTTCTCACCGACAGACGCGCCGAGAGCGGCCTTCAGCCGTTCCAGTAGCCCGTCGTCTGCCCGCGCACGCGCACGGAGCACCGTGTGGAACTCCTCGATCCCGGTCCAGGCGTCCTCCGGGAGGTCCGCGTACTCGTCGGGCCGCACCTTCGCCGGACACCGCGTGACGAACCGACAGCCGGTGGGTGGGTTCCGCGGCGACGGGGGCGTTCCCCGCAGCGTGATCCGGTCGCGGTCCGGTCCGAAGCTCCCGGGAATCGCGGACAACAACGACACCGTGTACGGGTGTGAGGGGTCGGTGTACACCGACTCCGTCGGCCCCAACTCGACGACGTTGCCGAGATACATCACCGCGACCCGATCACAGATGTGCCGGACGACACTCAGGTCGTGTGCGATGAACAGGTAGGTGAGCCCCAGCTCCGACTGGAGTTCGTCCAACAGGTTGATAATCCGCGCCTGGACGGAGACGTCCAACGCCGACACCGGCTCGTCTAACACGATGAACTCCGGTTCGAGTGCGAGCGCCCGCGCGATCCCGATCCGTTGGCGCTGCCCCCCGGAGAACTGGTGTGGGTACCGGTAGTAGTGTTCCTCCCGCAACCCCACCTTCTCGATCAGTTCGAACACCCGAGCCCGGCGCGCCTCGGCGGTCCGCCAGTCGTGGGCGTCCAACGGCTCCCGGATGATCTCCCCGACCGTCATCCGGTCGTTCAGGCTGGAGTCGGGGTCCTGAAACACCATCTGCGCGTCGCGTTGCCACTCCCGTCTGTTCGACCCGGAGATCGCCGTCACGTCACGGCCGTCGGCGACCACCTCGCCGCCGGTGGCCTCCTCTAATCCAAGGATCGTCCGGCCGAGCGTGGTCTTCCCACAGCCGGACTCGCCGACGACACCCAGCGTCTCCCCCTTCTGGAGGTCGAAGGAGACGCCGTCGACGGCCTGCACCGGATCGCCGATCAGGCCGCCGTCGTCGTAGTACTTTTTCAGCTCCCGTACCTCCAACAACGCTTCTCCCGTCTCGGTCGTCTCCCGTGTGGTCTGTGTGCTCACGATCGGTCACCTCGCTCCCGCTGGCCGCCGTCTGCGGCGGTGTCTGTGTCCGGATCGAACGTCGCCTCCGCCGGCGAGTGGCCGTACTCCGACTCGTGGAGGAGACACGCCGCGGTGTGGGTCTCCCCGGTTCCGTCGGCCACGTCCACCGGCTCCGGGTGGACACGCTCGCAGGCGTCGAACGCCGCCGGACACCGTGGCGCGAACCGACACTCCTGTGGCTCCGCGGTCGGCGTCGGCACCTCCCCGCCGATCGTCGGCAGCTGGTCGCCGTCCGCGGTTCGTCCCGGGATCGACGCCAACAACCCCCGTGTGTACGGGTGTTGTGGCTCGTCGAACAACCGGTCGACCGGCGCGGTCTCGACCACCTCGCCGGCGTACATCACGTTCACGCGGTCTGCCACCTCCTCGATCACACCCATGTCGTGGGTGATGAACAGGATACCCAGATCCTCCTCGCGTTGGAGTTCCGCCAACAGCTCCAGAATCTGCGCCTGGATCGTCACGTCCAGCGCGGTCGTCGGCTCGTCACACACCAACAGATCCGGGTCACACGCCAACGCGATGGCGATCACCGCCCGTTGGCGCATCCCACCGGAGTACTGGTGTGGATACTCCCCGAGCCGGCGCGGGGCGTCCGGAATCCCGACCGCCTCCAACAGTTCGACTGCCTCCTCGCGGGCGTCGTCACCGCGCAACCCCTGGTGGATGCGCAGCGCCTCCCGAATCTGGTTGCCCACCGTGTAGACGGGGTTCATCGAGTTGATCGGGTCTTGGAACACGATCGAGAGGTCCCCACGGTTCTGCTCCCAGGCGCCGTCGGTCAGTTCCTCACCCCGGAACCTGATCGAGCCGCTCTCGATCCGGCCGGGGTCGTCGATCAGTCCGAGGATCGACCGTGCGGTGACGGACTTGCCGGAGCCGGACTCACCGACCAACCCGACCGTCTCGCCCGCCCGGATGTCCAGTGAGACGCCGTCGACCGCCCGGATTGTCTCCTTGTCCGTGTAGAACGTGGTGTGGAGATCCTCGACGGTGAGCAACGGCTCGTCGGTCGCGGCGTTGCCCTCCGCCGGGGTGTCGCCGTCTGCTGCCATCAGGCACCACCCCCACGGCCGGCGCCGTCACCACCGGCGCTGTCGGACTCGGGGTCGATCGCGTCACGAATCCCGTCACCCAGTGCGTTGAACGCCGTGACGACCAACGTGATCAGGACACCCGGGATCAGCGAGATGTGCCACGACGCCGTCGTCACGTAGTCCTGGCCGGCGTTGACCGCCCGCCCCCACTCCGGGGTCGGCGGGTTCACACCCAGTCCGAGGAACGACAGCCCGGCGATGGCGATGATCGCGCCCCCGAGTGTCATCGAGCCGTACACCAACACGTAGCCGGAGATGTACGGCAACATGTGTTTCCGCATGATCGCTGTCGGTGACTGGCCGAACGACTTCGCCGCGTCGACCCACTCCTCTTCGGCCACCTGGAGTGCGGGCCCGCGGAACGACCGCCACATCGCCGGCCACCCCGTGCCGGCGAAGATCAACGCCAACACGAACGCCCCGGAGTAGATCTGGCCGACCCACGTCCCGGCCAACACCACCGTCAGCATGATCAACAACAGGAGTCGTGGCATCCCCATCACGGCGTCACTCACCAACACCACACTCAGGTCCACTGCCCCCTTGTAGTAGGCGGAGACCAACGCGAGCAACACCGCGACCGACACCGACAGCCCGACCGACAACAACCCGATGATCAACGAGATCCGGGAGCCGTGGGCGATGAACGTGAACAGATCCTTCCCGGTGGGGAGGGTGCCGAACGGGTGGAACCGCCCGAAGTCGTCGTAGCTCATCGGCCCGACGTTCTCGTCTATGGTCCCCTGCGACTGTGCCCCCAGGTTCGCCTGCCCGACGGTGACCTCCTCGACACCGGAGCCACTCCAGTAGTTCACGTTGTTCTCGTAGGGGTTCGCCAGGTTCGCCTCCACCGTCGTCGGCGACAACGCCGGCGCGAACGCCACCATCACGAGGAACATGAACACGACGACCAGCCCGAAGATTCCCCACTTGTGGCCGCTGAACCGGTCGACCACGTCGTCACGAGGGGTCCAGTCGGCGACACGGTAGTGGGTGCGGTACCAGTTGTAGCCGACCACCGTCCACGCCAACAGCCCGAACGAGTAGAGGTAGATCAGCCCCGCCCGGACCAGCCACGCCATGTCTGGCGCGAGTCCCATGAAGGTGCCCTGATACGCGCGCCCGTTCCAGTACCCCTGGTTCGGGATCGTCTCCCGCGACAACAGGGTCGGGAACTGGCCGGCCGTCTGTTTGGCCGTCGCGACCGCCTCGACGCGACCCACCGCCGGAACCACCGACAACAGGTCGTTCAACAACGACAGTCCGAACTGTGCCAGCGCCCCGGCCTCCAACAACACCAGGGCGCCGAACACCCCGGTCCACACGAGCGCCGGCCGAGGGTTGTTTCGGACGCGGTCGCCGAACGGTGCCGCCTCACTCTCCGTGTAGCTGCCTGTCGGTGTTGCCATCTAGCTGCCCTCGTATCCGACCCGCGGGTCGATCAGCGTGTACAGTACGTCCTGGACGATGTTGATGACCAACAACAGGAGGATGAAGACGAACATCAACGATCCCACCAACGGGAGATCACCCTGGATGGCGGCGTCGAAGAACAACTTCCCCATCCCGTTGATCCCGAAGACGGACTCCACGAGCACACTCCCGCCGATCAACAGGAATGCCTCTGTCGTCACAATCGGCACCAGCGGGATCAGCGCGTTCCGGAACACGTGCTTCCAGACGATCGACCGCTCGGAGACCCCCTTCGCGCGGGCGAAGTCGACGTACTGCTCGTTTTTCGTCTCGACGACGGCCGTCCGCCCGATCCGCATCTCGTTGCCCATCGACGCCGACCCCAACACCAACGCCGCCGGGAGGATCTTCTTGATCGCCGCCAGTGTCTGTCCTGGCTGTGTGAACAACGCCATCGGGTTCCCCTCCATGTACGACAGTCCGGGGTTGCCCGTGATCCCCGAGGGGATGTCGATCAGGAACGTGTCCCAGTCGAAGCCGAGCAACGCCTCCGAGCCGACCAACAGGGACAACAGGATCACCGCCAGCCAGAAGTTCGGCAT
>ERZ1034486.89-NODE-89-length-27092-cov-36.689167_pt1 | contig 27092 bp, 24 predicted proteins | sample MGYA00520683_ERZ1034486 | MGnify/ENA primary metagenome ERZ1034486 (study PRJEB33760, sample SAMEA4777685) | hypersaline lake metagenome | biome: hypersaline environment; feature: brines | place: Spain | collected 2012-08 | depth 0 m ...
CGAGCCGCACGCCCGGACTGTCTCGGCGAGTTCAAATCGGGGAGGGCGGATGTTCGGTACCTGTCGAACCAGAGCCGAGACGGACCGCGTTGTCGGGCGATTCTATCTCGCCCCGTTTTGATTAAACAGGGCACCAAACTCGGGTGACCGCCGTCGTGCGTTCGCGTACAGCCGAACGAACTGGCGACGGCCAGTCCATTCGAATCTGAGTCGTGTCCCACCCGTGTCAGTCACGTACAGCAGTCTATCCCAGCCGCGGCCGACCGGTCGGCTCCGGAGGGACTCGCGAAGCGGACTTCACCCGACCCGAAGAGTGAGTTGATCGCTACTGCCGGCTCAGTCGTCGGCCGGCGACGAAGTCGTCGCTCCGGTCGCACTCGCGTCGACCGCCGCGTCTGTTGCCCGGCCGGTCACCGCCTCGGCGACCTTCTCGATCGGGTGCGGCGGATTCTCGGCGCCGTCACGGTCTCCAAGCTGGGAGCGACACGACGCCCCCGGCGCAGTCACCGTCTCGCCGTCGCTCTCGTCGACCTGGTCGAAGAGGATGCGACCGATCGCCTTCGAGAGGTCGTAGTGCTCCGATTCGTAGCCGAACGACCCCGCCATTCCGCAACACGAAGTGTCGAGGGGGTCCACCGCGTAGCCGGCGCGACGGAGCACGCCGACGGCGTGGTGGTCTTTGTTCGTCGCCTTCTGATTGCAGTGGCCGTGGTACGCGAGCGACTCTGCGGGTGCGTCGAACGCCAGTCGCTCGTCGACCCGTTTGGCGTCGAGGTACTCCAAGACGCCGAAGGCGGCGGCAGACACCGCGGCCACGTCGTCACCGTCGAGTACGTCGCGGTACTCGTCCTGGAACATCACGGCGTCGGAGGGCTCGACGAAGACGACGGACTGCCCCTCGTGAACGCGGGGCGCGAGCGCCGCGACGTTCGCCGCGGCGCGCTCGCGGGCCTCGTCGAGGAAGCCGGTCGAGAACGCCGCTCGGCCCGATGGCGCGAGGTCTTCTGGCACCTCCACGCGGACGTCAGCCGCCTCCAACACCGCGACGGCGGCCTTGCCGGCGGCCGGATAGCTGTAGTTGGTGTAGGTGTCGGGGAACAACACGACCGTGTCGACCGCCGCCTCTGGGGCGACGCGCGACCCGCCGCGGGATGCGAACCACTCCTCGAAGCTCTCCGCGCGGAAGGTCGGCAGTTCGCGGTCCGGGGCGATGCCGGCCACCGCGTCCATCACTGCGCGGGCACCAGGGACTCTCGCCGCCACGTTCGAGACCGGCGCGAGCGCGCTCCCGAGCGCCGAAACCCGGTCGATGTCGCGGAAGATCCGTTCGCGGAGGTTCGACCCCGCCGTCTCGTGATGTTCGTGTTTGACTTCGGCTTTCAGCTTCGCGAGGTCGACGCCGGTCGGACAGTCGCTTTTACACCCCTTACAGCCGACACAGAGTCCGAGGACCTCCTCTTGGAACCGGTCGGAGTGGAGCTCGTCGTCGTCGAGTTCTCCGCTGATGGCCGCCCGGAGCATGTTCGCGCGGCCGCGAGTCGACTGGATCTCCTCTTCGGAGGCGCGGTAGGTCGGACACATCACGCCCGAGTCGGTCTCCCGGCAGGTGCCACAGCCGTTACACAGCTCGACGAGGTGTGAGAAGCCGCCCTCCTCGGAGAAGTCGAGGGTCGTCTGCGGCTCGATAGACTGGTACGTCGGCCCGTACCGGAGGTTCTCGCGCATGTCTGTGTCGGCGGCGGTGTCTGGGTACCCCCGCTCGGCGGCGGTATCGCCGTCGACGTACACCACCTTTCCGGGGTTCATCCGCCACTCGGGGTCGAACGTCGACTTGAGCTCTTGGAACGCGCTCCAGAGCGACTCGCCGTACATTTTCGGGTTGAACTCGGTGCGTGCGAGGCCGTCGCCGTGTTCGCCCGAGAAGGCCCCGTGGTGTTCTACGACGAGGTCGGTGACGTCCTCCGAGATGGCGTGCATCGTCTCGACGCCCTCCTCGGCTTTCAGCGAGAGGATCGGGCGGATGTGTAAGGTTCCGGACCCGGCGTGTGCGAAGTAGGCGGCCGAGGTGCCATGCGCTTCGAGCACCTCCTCGAACTCCCCGACGTACTCGGCGAGCTCCTCCGGCGGCACCGTCGCGTCCTCGATGAACGGGTACGGTTTCGGGTCGCCCTGCATGCTCATGAGGAGGGGGATGGCCGCCTTCCGAAGCTTCCAGAGGTCGTGTTGTGCGTCGTCCGTGTACGCCTCTAACACGTCGAACGCGTCGCCCTCCTCGACGAAGTGGACGGTCGTGTCGGCGACGGCCGCCTCGAAGTCGTCGACGAGTTCGTCGTCCCACTCCAGCATGAGCGCGGCGGCCGCGCGGTCCGGGATCGGCTCGGCGTACTGCGCGAACTCCTGTGAGCCGGCCGCGAGCGAAAACACCTCGTCGTCCATCAGTTCGACCGCGCTCACCGGGAACTCCAGCGCCTCGGGCACCGCCTTCATCGCGTCGACCAGCGAGTCGAAGGTGTACAGTGCGAGCGCGGTCTCCTCGGGGCGGGTGACGAGCGACACCTCGGCCTCAACGATCGTCCCGAGCGTCCCCTCTGCGCCGACGAATAGCTTCGAGAGGTTGATCACCGCCTCGCCGGCGTCGTTCTCGTAGATGACCTTGTGGAGGTTGTATCCGGAGACGGAGCGTTTGAGATTCGGGTACTTGTCGTCGATCTCGGCTTCGTTCGCCGTGACGAGCGCGCGGGTCGTCTCGTACAGCGCGGCCTCGCGGTCGTCTTTCGTGACGATCTCCTCGTACTCCGGCGAGTCGAGGACGACCTCGCGGGTGTGGACGAGCGACCCGTCCGCGAGCACCACTTTCAGCTCCTCGGTGTACGCGTCGGTGATCCCGTACCGCACCGAGTGCGCGCCGGTCGAGTTGTTGCCGATGCCGCCGACGACGGTCGCCCGCGCCGAGGAGGCGGGGTCGGGCGCGAACTTCAGCCCCTCTTCGGCGAGCCGGTCGTCGAGGTGGTCTTGGACGACGCCCGGCTGGACGACCGCCCGGCGCTCGTCCGATCGCACGTCGACGATGTCGTCCATGTGCGTCGAGAAGTCGAGGACGATACAGCCGGGTCCGACGCTCTGACCGGCCAGCGAAGAGCCCGCTCCTCGCGGGATGACCGGGACGCCGTGGTCGGCGGCGACGCGCATCACCGCCTGTACGTCCGCGACTGAGCGCGGGCTCACGACGCCGGCCGGCCGCGCCTGATAGATGCTCCCGTCGGTGGCGTACAACACCTGTGCGTACTCGTCGAACTGCACCTCGCCGTCGACGCGCTCGCGGAGGTCACCCGCGAGCGCCCGATACGCGGGCACGTCCGGTCGTTCGTGACCGAGTGCGGCCGCCGAGGTGGCGGTGGCGGGCGCATCACTCCCGTGTGCAGGCTCGCTTGCCATGCTACTACCGGGGAGCGACGTCAGAATAAAACCTTTGTTCATGATAGTCTCGCGCTGGCTACGATTCGACCGCGCATGGGGATTTATTTCGTCGCGGCGAGACTCCGGGGTCATGGAGATTCTCCACACGTGTCTCAACGTGGCCGACGCCGATCGCACCGCCGACTGGTACGTCGAACAGCTCGGCTTCGAGCGCTCGTGGGAGTTTACCACCCCCGACGGCAACACGCGGAACGTGTACGTCTCCGGCGACGCCGGCGTCGAGTTCCAGCTCTCGGACACGGACGGCGAGGAGCCGCGCGCGAACGGCGACCGATACGATCACGTCGCCGTCGGCGTCGCAGACGTCGACGCGACGTTCGAGTCGATCGACCACCACGGCGTCGTGAAGCCGCCGGCCGACCAGCCGGCCGCCGGGGCACGCACCGCGTTCGTGAAGGACCCCGACGGGCACGCGGTCGAGCTCATCGAGCCGTTGTGAGCGTGTACCGCATCGGTCCTCGCGGGCAGCCGATGAGTGAGCCGCGCGTGTCCGGCCGTGTTCCTCAGCCGTCGGCTACCATCGGATACGCGCGAATCGCCCCGAGAGCGTGCGGTCCGGATCGGCCGGCCGTGCTCGTCGATCGTGCGCACGACGACCGAGTGGACGCTCACGCACCCCTCCGTCTCACGAGACGCTGAATTCGATGTCGTCCGTCTGCGGGTCGAGCCCGCTGATCCACACCCTGACCGCGCCCATCGGCACGAGATAGATCACCAGCGCGCTGCGCGTGTCGAACTCGACGCCGAATCCGACACCCACGATCACCAGCCCGACCGTGACGGGGACGACCACGTACACCACCAACAGGAACAGCTCGGTGAGCGGGACCAACCCGAAGGTGATCGCGTCCATCGGCGACTGCGCTCGATACGACCGGTCTCTGAGGAAGTACCGCCACACGCGGGACAGCTCGAACAGGACGATACCCCCGACCGCGATCCCGATCGACGTCGTGTGCAACGACTCGAGCCCGTACGCCGAGACGAGTCGGTGTAACAAGAATGGCACGAGCACGCCGACGAACGCCACGTACCGGAGGACGAACCGGACGTTTCGCGGGTACACCGGCGGAATCTGTGCGATCGGCTGAATCGGGGTCGGCGCCGTGTGCCACCGGTCCTCGTCGAGATCCTCGATCGGCTGGGGCGTGAACAACGCGACGACGAGGTACACCAGGTTGATCACCGCGACCTCGAGGACGTACACCACCGCGATCTCGAGCAGGCTCCAGCCGAAGACGACGACCGCGACGACGAGGCCAGCGTTGAGCACGAGCCCGGGCAGGAACGGCCGAGACGCTCGTGCGGCCTCAAGGATCCGCTCGCCACGCGCTCCCCACCGCGACATCGATACGGTGGACGTATTCGACCGATCCACAAAACCGATCCGCCCGTCGACTACACTCGAGAGCGGCGCGTGCCCGCCATGGCCGCCGCACGCCCGTCGCGAAGCTTCAAACCTGCAGACGACCAGACGTAGAGACGAGATCACAGAGCGTATGTCCGACCAACAGAGCCGACCTGACACGTGGCTGCTCGACATGGACGGCGTGTTGATGCACGAAGACGTCGCGCTGCCGGGGGCGACGGCGTTCGTCGACCGCCTCAACGAACGGGATCGGCAGTTTCTCGTGCTCACCAACAACTCGATGTTTACCCGGCGTGACCTCGCCGCTCGCCTCTCCGGTGCCGGTCTCGACGTCGCAGAAGACCAGATCTGGACGTCGGCCGTGGCGACGGCGAGGTTCCTCTCCTCGCAGGTCCCGAACGCCTCGGCGTACGTCATCGGCGAGGCGGGGCTGAAAGCGGCGCTGCACGACGTGGGCTACACGCTCACCGACACCGACCCGGACTTCGTCGTGTTGGGCGAGAGCCGGACGTACTCGTTCCAGACGATCACGCGGGCCGTTCGGCTGCTCGAGGACGGCGCGCGCTTCGTCGCGACGAATCCGGATGCGACCGGCCCCTCACCGGAGGGACCGGTTCCGGCGACCGGGTCCGTCGCAGCACTGCTCACCGAGGCGGCCGGCACGGAACCGTACTTCGTCGGGAAGCCGAATCCGATCATGATCCGGAGCGGGCTGAACCAGATCACGGCCCACTCCGAGTCGACGGCACTGGTCGGCGATCGGATGGACACGGACGTCGTCGCCGGCATCGAAGCCGGGCTGACGACCTACCTCGTGCTCACCGGGTCGACCGAACGCGACGAGGTCACGCAGTTCGCGTACCGACCACACCACGTCGCGGCGTCGATCGAGTCGCTGGTCGATGAGATATAGGCACGCTGGCGACCCGTGAACGCGACGAGGGTGCACCTGGCGAACCGATGACCGACGGCAACGAGTGGATATTTAGCCGGCGAGGCGCTTGGTTCGGTATCGAACAAATGAATGCGGTCACCGCTCGGTTCGGCTCCGTGAGTCGTCACCCCGTGGACTCCCGATGAGCCTGCGACAGCACCTACGCGGACTGTTCAAGAGCCAGTCGGAACTCGACCTGACCGGCGGCCCCATCCCGCAGTCGTTGTTCTACCTGTCCTTTCCGATCGTCGTCACCAATCTCCTGCAGGTCGGCTACAACCTCGCCGACACCTTCTGGCTCGGCCGGTACAGCACCGAGGCGCTGGCGGCGATTAGCCTCGGGTTCCCGCTGGTGTACCTGTTCATCTCACTCGGGCTGGGACTGACCGTCGCCGGGAGCGTGCTCGTCGCCCAACACACGGGAGCCGACCAGCCCGAGCGGGCCGAGTACGCCGCCTCACAGGCGGTCGTGTTCACGCTGCTCGCTGGCGTTGGACTCGGTGCTGTCGGTTACGGCTTCGTCGCCGAACTCCTGCAAGTGTTCGGCGCCGAGCCGCTCGTGTTGACGCTGGCGACCGAGTACATGGAGGTGATCAGCCTCGGGTTGCCGTTCCTGTTCGGATTCACGATCTTCATCGCGCTGATGCGCGGGGCCGGCGACACCGTCACCCCCATGCTCGTCATGTTCGGGACCGTCGTGCTCAACGTCGTGCTCGACCCGCTTCTCATCTTCGGTGTCGGGCCGCTCCCCGAGCTGGGTGTCGAGGGCGCGGCCGTCGCCACGGTCTTCGCCCGTGGGTCGGCGATGGTCGTCGGCATGTGGCTCATGCTCCGTGGCGCACACGGCATCCAGATCCACCTCCGACAGATGGTTCCCGACCTCGGCTACAGCCGCACGCTGCTCCGAATCGGGATCCCCGCGTCGATCGAGAACACGGGCCGAGCCATCTCGGTCAACGCCGTGTTGGTGATCGTGACGCTCTTTTCGACGTCGGTCGTCGCGGCGTTCGGCGTCGGCATCCGCGTGTTCTCGATGATCTTCATGCCGGCCATCGCCATCGACCGCGGGGTCGAAGCGATGACGGGCCAGAACATCGGCGCCGGACGAGACGATCGGGTGGTCGCGACGAATCGCTTCGCCGCCAAGGCGTCGTTCGTGTTGTTTTCGGTCCTCGGCGTGGTCACGTTCCTCGCCGCCCCGCAAATCATCGGCGTCTTCGACGACTCGCCGGCGGTGGTGGCCGAAGGCGCGAGCTTCCTGCGGTGGATCGCGCTCACGTTCGGATTCGTGGGTGTGATACGGGCGTACAGCGGCGGCTTCCGCGGCGCCGGGAAGACGCTCACCGCGGCGACCATCGCCGTCGTGCTCTTCGGATTCATCAGACTCCCGATCGCGTACGTTGCCTCCCAGGGGCTCGTTCCGATCGACCGGTGGTTCTTCGCGTCGCCGTCTCCGACGGGCATCTGGTTCGCGTTCGCCGTCTCGAGCGTCATCGCCGCCGTGTTCGCGGCAGGGTGGTTCGAACGAGGCGGCTGGCGTGGTGGAGACCTCACGTCCGACGAGCCGGACCCCTCGACGACGGACGCCGCGGAGACGGTGTCGGCGGGGACTGATACGACGAAGACCGCGTCGGCGGACACGGACGCGACGGTGCCGTCGACGACAGACACGACAGAGGCGCGGGCGACGCCACCGGGGACGACCGACGACGGGAGTGGCCGACCGACGGCCGCGGGCGACGAGTGATCACACGCCCCAGAGGAGACGATCCCCGCGGTGACTCACTCGGCGTCGCGTATCGAGTCGCCGCGCCGGACCGCACGGCGGAGGCCGACCTCCGCGACGTCGGTGCCGCTCGATGCGGTCCGACGGAGTCCGCGGGATACACGGCGGAGTGCTACGACGTCACCCGTCGCGTCGTCTAGCGTTCGGTCGAAGTCGTCGAGACGACCTCGAATCCGTCTGAGGTCGGCGACGATACGCCTGGCGTCGGTGACGTCCGCGTCGCCGAGGACGACGTCGACGCCGTCGGACACGGCTTCGCGTGCGTCGTCGCCGATCGCACGACACGGGTCCAGCCGCGCATCCGCGGGAGCGTCTTCGAGCGACGCGGCGGCGTCTGCGATCGACGTCGCGGCCTCGTGGACGCGGCCCAGCGCTCGCATCGCGGTCCACGACTCGAACAGCTCCGAGCGAGTCGTCCCCAGCGCGTCGACCTCCCCGAGGTCCGCCATCCCCCGGGCGACGGACCGCTCGACCATCGCGGACAGCCGGTCGACCTGGTCGTGACGAGAGTCGATCGGCGAGGCGGCGGGCGGCGTCGTGAGCGCGTGAACCGCGTCGCGGTGGATCGAGCGGACGGCGAACGAGAGCTGACGCACCGACTGGCTCACCGACACCTCCGCTGAGTCGAGTAAGATCTGCACCGTCGTCGCCGCGTCGGACTCCGCGGTGATCGACATCCCGACCCGCTCCCGAGTGACGCGTTCGACGGCGTCTCGATGGGCTTCGGTGAGCGGTCCGTCGTGGTGGATCGTGACCTCACGCACGCCCGACGCGTAGACCGCCCGGAGGGCTCGCTCGAGGACGGCCGGGTCGGTCGTGTCGACGTCGGCGGTCGCGGGCACCTCGCCGTCCGACTGGTCTCCGGTCTGGAGCGCGAGCACTCCGTCTAGGTGCTCGTGGACGGTGACGGTCTCGCCGGCTGTAAGGTCGTGAGACTCGGCCCATCCCTTCGGTAACGAGACGGTGTACGTGCCGTTTCCGACGGTCTGCACCTTTCGCGTCTCCATGGTTAGTACAGCAGCTCCGGATCGCTTTCGATCATGTACAGCGTGCGGGCAGCGATGTTCACGGCGTGGTCTGCGACGCGCTCTAAGTCGCGGATCGTCAACAACACCCGCGAGACGTCGTCTAACAGCCGCTCGACGCTCCATCGGTCGTCGGTGCGTGCGATGAGCGCCCGGGTGACGTGTTCGTTGGCGTGCTGACAGCGGGCGTCGACCTCGTCGTCCGCCGCGGCGACCGCCCTACACGCGGCGGCGTCCGCCGTCTCGTACGCCGCGAGGCTGCGCTCGACCAGGCCGTGTGCTGCCGTCCCAAGCGCGTCGATCTCTACGTCCGGCGTGACCGTCTGTCTCGCGGCGAGCGCGTAGTTCGCGAGGTTGACCGCGAGGTCGCCGATGCGCTCGAGCTCGGTGATGATCTTGAACGAGGCGGTCACGAACCGGAGGTCCCCGGCGACCGGTTGTTGGAGTGCGAACAGGTCGACGCACTGCTCTTCGAGCTCTAGGTACGTCTCGTTCACCTGGGCGTCGCCGTCGATGACCGCCCGTGCCAGTGCGTCGTCCCGGCGTTCGAGGGCCTCGAGGCTCTCGTCGAGTCGCTCGGTGACCGTCTCGCCCATCGAGAGGACGTCGGATCGGAGCTCGTCGAGCGAGTGTTGATAGCGATCGCGGGGCATCGCACTACCCGAACTTCCCGGTGATGTAGTCTTCGACGCGTTCGCTGTGAGGATCTTCGAACACCCGATCGGTGTCGCCGTACTCGACGAGCTCGCCGCCCGTGAGGAAGACCGCGGTCTGATCGGAGATGCGGGCGGCCTGCTGCATGTTGTGGGTGACGATCACGACCGTGTACTCCTCGGCGAGGTCGGCGATCAGGTCCTCGATCTTCGCCGTGGCGATCGGGTCGAGCGCCGACGCCGGCTCGTCCATGAGGATGATCTCCGGGTCGACGGAGAGACAGCGCGCGATGCAGAGTCGCTGTTGTTGGCCGCCGGAGAGCCCGAGCGCGTTGTCGTCGAGCCGGTCGTGCACCTCGTCCCACAGCGCTGCGTCTCGGAGACAGCGTTCGACGAGTTCGTCGCGTTCCGCCGCGTCGCTGCGGTTCAACAGCCGTGCGAGGAGACCCGTGTCGAGGTCGCCGTGTTTTTGCGGTCCGTACGCGATGTTCTCGCGGATCGACTTGGGGAACGGGTTCGGCGACTGAAACACCATCCCGACCCGTTTGCGAAGCTCGACGAGGTTCACGCCGTCCTGGTAGATCTCTTGGCCGTCGAAGCGGACGGAGCCGTCGATCCGCGCGGACGGGATCCGGTCGTTCATGCGGTTCAGACACCGGAGGTACGTCGACTTCCCGCAGCCAGAGGGACCGATCAGTGCGGTGACGCTCCGTTCGGGGATCTCCATCGAGACGCCCTTCAGCGCGTGGTCGTCGCCGTAGTAGACGTCGAGGTCTTCGACCGTCATCTTCGCGTCGCCGTCGAAGTCGTACGCCGTCCACGCGTCGCGGGTCCGCTCGTCCGTCTCGCCGGCGGTCGTGGTGCGGGGCTGTTCGGCGGTCGTCGTCACGGTGCGTTGGTTCGTCTGTGGGTTCTGATTCTCGCTCATTGTGGATCAGGTGTGTTTCAGCCGCCGTCGGAAGTAGTAGCGCGTCACGATGCCGATCGCGTAAAACGAGAGCACGACGACCAGGAGCACGAGCGCCGTCGCCCAGCGGAACGCGTTCGGATCGGAGACGTTGCTCCCGAGGCCGACGCCCGCGGTGATGAGCGCGAACAGCTGGTACGGGAGCGCGGAGGTGGCTTCGAGCAGCGCCGGGTTCGCGACGAACGGCGGCGCCGAGGTGAACTGGAAGCTGCCGATGACGTCGACCGTCTGTGAGCCCGGCACGAACGTCCCGCCGGCCATCGTCAACAGGATCGGTGCCGTCTCGCCGGCGATCCGGCCGACGCCGAGGATGACCCCGGTGACGACGCCCGGGAGCGCGGCGGGTAACACCACGCTGCGGATCGTCTGCCACTTCGACACGCCGAGCGCGGCGCTCGCGTCCCGGTACTCGTCGGGAACCGACAGCATCGCCTCGCGGGAGGTGATGACGACGAGCGGGAGGAGCATGAAGCCGAGCGTGATCATCCCGGACAAAAGCGATTTGCCGTTGCCGAACCGCGGGATGAGGAAGGCGAAGCCGAACAGACCGAACACGATGCTCGGCGTGCTCCACAGTCCGTTGGTGGCGACCTCGACGACCTGCGTGAAGCGACCGCGCTCTGCGTACTCGGTGAGGAAGACGGCCGCACCGACGCCGAGCGGGACCGCCAACAGCACCGCGCCGATCACGAGCCAGAAGGTGCCGACGATGGCGGGAAGGACGCCTTGGAAGTCGTTCAGGAGGGCAACGCCGTTCATCACGAACGGGATCGAGACCGGAAGGGCGACCGACACGCCGAAGATCGTCGTCTCCGGTCCGGTGCCGAGTCCGAGTTCGAATCCCGTCAGCAGGCCGGGCACGCCCTGTACGACGACGTACGCGACGAGGATGAAGAGGAAGGCGACGATAGAGAGTGCGTTCAGGTACACGAGCACGTACGCGCCCATGTGCCGGCCGCGGGCGCCGAAGCCGCCGTACGCCTTCGCCGACGCCCACCCGCCGTACAGCGTGGTGAACAACGTCGCCACCGGGATGAGGAAGTCGGCGGTGATGGCGGCCTGTTGCTCCCAGCCGAGCTCCCAGACCCACGTCGGGCCGATGACCCCGGTCGAGAAGACGAGCCCCGTCACCACGAGGAGCGCCCCGAGCGGACCCGTCGACCCCACGTCCTCGCGCGGGAGGACGGTGGCCGCGAGCGCGACGCCACCGACGACGACGGCACCGACGACCCCGCCACCCGTGCCGAGCCCGAGCGTCTCGCTCGCGACGCTGCCGCCGATCAGCGCCCAGGGGACCGCAGCGCCGACGCCAGCGATCAGCCCGGCGCTCGGGTCGGGAGTGGACTCGACGTAGCCGAACCGCGACCCGGCGCCGAGGGCGATCACCGTGAGGCCGAGCACGGTCAGGAGTCCACCCAGAAGCGTCACAGTCTGGACGCCGGCGAGCGTTCCGGTGAGGGTGATTCGTCCGAACATCGCCGCGACGGCGAGCGCGAACAGCGTCGCAGAGACGCCGATGGCCAGCGCCGCGGTGGCGTCCGCTTCGGTCGTCTCGTCTTCGACCAGCTGGGTGTCGGTGGGGCGTGCGCCGGCCATCAGACCTCACCTCCGAGCCGTTTGTGCATGCGCCACTCGATGTACTGTGCGCCGACCGAGATGACGAGGACGGTGATGAAGAGGATCACGCCGGCGACGAACAGCGCGTCCATCTGGAGCCCGTCGGCTTCGCCGTAGTTTCGGGCGATGATCGACGTCAGCGTCTCCTGGCCGTAGAAGACGTTGACGAGCGGTTCCGTGAGCCGGGGGACGCCGCGGAGCATCACGGTCGCGGCCATCGTCTCGCCGATGGCCCGGCCGACCCCGAGCAACACCGCCGCCGAGACGCCGGAGAACGCCGCCGGCAGGGTGATCGAGGTCATCGTCTGCCAGTCGGTCGTTCCCATCGCCAGCGAGCCGCTCTTCATCGACTCGGGGACGCTGCTCAGCGCGTCTTCTGCGACGGAGACGACGGTCGGCAGGGCCATCAGTCCGACGACGATCCCGACGAACAGGTACGATCCCTGGCCGGTCGTCTGGAACTGGTCTGACGCCCACGGGGAGAGCACGGTGAAGCCGATGAATCCGTAGACGATGGAGGGGATGCCAGCGAGGATCTCGACGCCCGGCTTGACGACCTCACGGACGGTCGTCGGCGCGATCTCCGAGAGGAACAGCGCCGCAGAGACGCCGAGAGGTGCGGCGACGGCGGACGCGATGAGCGTCACCATCACTGTCCCGTGGATCATCGGCACCATCGAGTACCGGATGGGCGGCGAGACGGCGTCCCAGTTCGGTTGAAGGAACATCCGGAGCCCCGGGACCGTGACGCCGAACACCGTCGCGCTCTCGTACTGGACCACCGGAATCGACTCGCGGAAGATGAAGACGATGATCAGGCCGAGGATCAGGATCGTCGAGACGGTCATCATCAACGCGATCGTGTACGCCGTCTCCGCCTGATATCTAACCCAGCCGACAGCCGCCGACGCGAGGAAGACGGCGAAGGGGACGATCGTCCAGTCCGAGACGGCCAAGAACCCGACGAGTGCGGCGAGGATCGACGCCGTCATCACCGCGATGACCGCGAGCGCGGCCGGGTCGGTGTCGTCGACGAATCCGCGAGCCCGGCGGACACGCTCGCCCACCGCGTCGACGAGCCGGTCGCTGCGGGACGTATTCACCTGTGCCATGACTGGATCGGTTGGAGCATTCGTGGATGGTGTGTCATAAAATCGGTGTGGAGTGACCGGGCGTGGATCCCTACGTGTCGAGGTCGGTCGGAACGCGGTGATCGACGGGGACACGAGCGATACGCACGACGCGTCGCGAGTACCCGAGCCGGTCGTTCAGGGCATGAGCAGGTCTTCGGTAGCGACGGACGAGACCTGCTCTTTCATCGACTCGAGGTCGCTCGTCGGGAGCGGAATGTAGTTGTTCCCCTCGACGAAGACGCTCTGGCCGAACTCGTTGAGGAACATGTTGACGAACGCCGCCTCGCGCTGGTCGTAGCCGCCGCCGTCGGGGTTGTTCTCCTCGATGAGCGTGTACATGTGGAGGTCGCGGTTGAGCGGGTACTCGCTGTCGAAGATCGTGTTCTCGGCGTCGCGGCTAGTCTCGTACAGCGTGCCGTCGAAGTCGATCGCGATGGGCGTCACTTCCGGTCCGGTGAACGCGAGCGCCATGTACGCGACGGCGCCGTCGTTCTGTGCGACCGCCTGTGCGACCTGCTGGTTCTGCCCGAAGCGGGTGTCGACGCCGGGCATCGCCGCGTCTGCGCCGCCGAGCATGTTCAGGCGGAACGAGGTGTCGGTGCCGGAGCCCTCGGCGCGGCCGATGGCGTAGATCTCCTGGTCGTAGTCGATGCCGTCGATCTGGTTCCAGTTCGTGATCTCGTCTTGATAGATCCCGCGGATGTCTTCGCCGGTCAGCTGGCTGACACCGGCGTCTGCGACGTCTGAGCTCACGACGACCGGCTGGCCGTCGCGGCCGACGACGTTGTCGACGACGGTGTTCTGTGCTTCTTCCTCACTCCAGCCGAGTTCGGCCGTGATCGGACCCGAAGAGTTGCCGATGTCGACGAGGCCCTCGGTGACGGCCTCACAGCCGGTCCCAGAGTGGCTCAGGCCGACCGTCGTCGGGAACGGCGGCGACGAGCGCTGTTCGCTCGGTTCGTAGCCAAACTTCGACGCGAAGTAGTCGGCGATGAGCATGTCGCCTGCGCCGTCGGACGAGAGCTGGTCCCACCCGGGGACCGAGCTCTCGTCGTTCGCGCCCCAGTATTCGCCGTCGCTCGGCGGCGCGTTGGAGTTCCAGTACGAGCTTCCCGTGTTCGAGATGGGGTACACCGTCGAGGAGCCCTCCGCGTTGAGCAGTGCCGTGGACGGTCCCGAACTCTCGGTGCTGCTGTCGTCGCTCTCGCTGCTCGAGGCGCTCTCGTCGCTGCCACCGCTGTCGCCGCCATCGCTCTCGGAGCTCGCCTCGCTACCGCCGCTCTGACCGCCACAGCCGGCCAGGCCAGTGGTTCCGAGCGCTCCAGAGGTGATGAGAACTTTTCGCCGCGACACGCCACCGTCGACCCAGTTCCGTTCGGACATCACCTGTGGCGACACCGCGGCATACTAAAACGACTTATAATTCTAGTACGTCGTCGCGCAGAGCGGTACGGAGCGATCCGTGTACTATAGCGATAGCTGATGGGTACGTACCACTGTATAGCCCTCCGTGTGCGATCATTCGTTCATATTCGTATCATCCGAAAGATATTCTGCGAGGTGTGACGGGCGTGGACGTATGGGCGAATTCACCCCCGCGGCTCTCGCGCTCTCCGACCTCGTGGACCGCGTGGCCGAGGAGACCGGCGAGGACCCGTCGTCGATCCGCACGTTCCTCGACCCGTTCGTCGACGACGGGGCGATCACCGACGACGCCATCGAGGCGACCGTCACCGACGTCGCACAGGTACTCGCCACCGCCGAGACGCGAGTGGATCTCGCAACGCGAACGCGTGCTGACGTGCGCGAGGCCGTCACCGCGGCACCGGATCTGGCGATCATCGAGGCGCGAGACCGGGCCTTCACAGACCGGCTCGCCGACCTCCGAGACGACGTCGACGAACTCGGGACGACGCTCACGTCGGTGCGGACCGGGATGGACTCGCCAGTGGCCGTGTACCGCGCGGGCGTCGACCTCCACGAGTTGACGACCGAGGCACAGCGGATCGTCCGGGTCGCACACGACCTCGAGACCGAACTCGACGCGTTCGAGGCGTGGCTCAACTCGGCCCCTCGGCGACACGACGCGCTCGTCGACGAGGTCGACGCCGCCGAGTCGTCCGCCGCGTCCGTCGCCGAGACCGTTGAGACGCTCCAGACGACGGCCGAGCCCGACCCGGAGCGCTGGTTCGACGCCGCCGTACAGACGCTCGTTCTCGGCGTCGTCGTCGACGACCTCCGTACCGAGGCGGCCGACCTTCGCGAGTGGGCAGAGCGAGAAGAGAAGCCGTTCCCGACCGACGTGGACGACCGGATCGAGTCGCTCCGAGAGGAGACCGCGGCGCGTGCGTCGGCGTTCGAGGATCGGCCGGACTGGGAGGACCAGTACGACACGCGACTTGAGACGCTCGAAACGGAACTCGCGGCGGTCGACCCTCCCGTCGCGTGGGCACAGGTGGACGCGCACGTCGCCGCGGCACGTGAGGGGATCGGCACCGGCGAGCCGACCTGACGCCGCACCGGTCGCCTCGAGTGCTCATCGGTCGCCTCGAGTGGGCAACAGCTTCATTACTCGATGGCGACGACCCAGTACCGTGTCACGGAGCAGGTACGCGACGATCGGGGTCGCACTGCTCCTCCTCGTCGCCGGATGCGGCGGTGCCGGATCCGAGACGGCCGACCCGCCGGAGGCGGACGCGCCGACGGTCGACCCGCCGGAGAACGCGACCGACGACGAGGCCACGGGCCTCGCCGACGTCGAGTACCCCGACGGCTTCAGTCGGACCGGGGTCGACGTGGCGACGGCCAGGAGGCTCTCGGTCCGACACCTTCGTCGGGAGTCGGTCTCGGGCGTCGCACTCGAGCGGTTTCGCCCCGGGGCGTACGCCGACTACCAGTACGAGGCGAACCACACGCGCGTTCGGTTCCGGCTTGACGTCCACAACGGCTACGCCGACGTCACGGAGCGCGACGTCTACGTCGAATCGGCTGTTCGCCACAGCCGAAGCGGCCGGAACGGGCAGATCGCGTTCGAGGCGACCAACGGGTCGATCAGCGAGACGCGGTTCCGGGCGGCCGATTCGATGTGGGCCGTGGTCTCTCGCATCCTCACGGTCGGTGAGCTTCGGGCGGTCCGTGTCACCGGCGACGCCGACGACCGCCGTATTCGGTACACGATCACAGACGTCGTGGTCCGAAACGCGTCCGACGTCCGCGGACACCTGACCGTCGACGGCGACGGCGTCGTCCGTGACGCACGACTGCGGTACACCCAGGGAGGCGAGCCGAAGCGATTCCAGTACACCGTGACGTCGGGGACGACGGTTACTCCTCCGGCGTGGCTGCCCGCGGCGCGCGCAGACGGTTCCGAAGCGAGACGTACCGCCGTCCGGCCCCCACACGACAGAGCGCAGGCCGAGAGCACCCGGGAGACGCGCGACCAGGCGAGCAGCGAAACGCTCAGTATCGCCGGTGCCCGACGATCGGCCGATGGCTGGTCCAGTCCGTGGTGACGTCCCCGAGGTGGACGACGGCCCGGAGTACGACCTCGACTTTCGGGCCAACCCGGCGCGGTATCGGTACACGAGCGACGAGCGCGGCGTGTTCAAGATCGAGCCGTACAAGAGTGAGCTGCTGCCCCACTGGGAGGTCGCGTCGCTCGAGGGAGCGACCGAGGGAGCCGACGCGATCGTCGAGCGCTACCGCGTGTACCGCGAGGCAGACGACCTCGTCGGCATGGACCTCGCGCGGAAGTTTCTCCAGATGGGTTGGACGCGAGCGATGCGGTACGCGAAGTATCCGGGGGGACAGAAGTACGAGCGGACCGACGCGGGCGAACGAGTCGAGCGCGAACCGGAGACGTGGTACGACCCCGAAAAACGCGAGATCGCCCGGGTGTACCGCGAGCGGCTCGACCGGGTGCGCGAGGACCCGGCGTACGAGCGTGCCCGCGAGCAGCTCGCCGAGTGACCGTGGGATCGTCGACGTCATCGTCTCCCGCGCCGTAGCGATGTCGGGCGCGTGCGACGGCTCGCGTGTCGGCGTCGGAGTGGTCGACCACCGGCGTATTTACCTCGGGGCCGCCTCCGCTCGACCATGACGCTGGTCGTGGTACCGGTTCGGTACCCACTCACGGCACACTCGGCGGCGACGCTCCGAGAGGGAGTGCGCGTCGCCGACGAGCGCGACGCCGACCTGCGGGTGCTCCACGTCGACCTCTTTCAGCAGGGCGGCGGCGTCTCGCGACGGGACCTCAAGCGGGCGGTCGAACGGCGGCTCGGCAGTCTCGATCGGGCCCGGTACGCGGTTCGGCGGGGATTCCTCGTCGAGGAGACGATCTTAGAGGAGGCCGTCGCCGAGGACGCGGACGTGGTCGTCATCGGGTCGAAACAGGCCGGGCGCTGGCGCCGGATGGTCCAGACGCTCCTGTCGGATCCCGACATCGACGCGTACCTGCGCGACCAACTCGACTGTACCGTGATCACGGTGGATGCGACCGCCGACGCGGCCGAGTGAGCCCGCGGACGGTCACTCCGGGGACGCGACCGCGTGTCGAGGCTCGTACTCGATGACGGTCGCGACGCGGTCGGCGATCGCCTCGCCAAAGGCGGTCTCGACGACGTACAACGCGAGGTCGATCCCCGAGGTGACGCCGCCGGCCGTGAGCAGGTCACCGTCGTCGACGACCCGCGCGTCGACGACATGGGCGCCAGATGCGCGAAGCTCATCGATAGCTGCCGCGTGGGTGACGGCGCGGCGACCGTCGGTCACGCCCGCTTCGGCCAACAGCATCGACCCGGTACAGACGCTCGCGATTCGCGTGCCAGCGGCGTGGTGGGCCGCCAACGCGTCTGGAACGTCGCCTCGCTGTGCCTCTGCCCACGCGCTCGCTTCCTCGTCGCGGCCGTTCCACCCGCCACCGGGCACCACGAGGAGGTCCGGCGCGTCGTCGCCGTCGGGCCCCGGGAGGGTCCCGTCGACACCGACCTGGGTTCCGTGACTCGCCGTCACGGTCTCGCGTGCGTCGAGCGTGACGTACCGCACGCGGCCGGCGGTGTCGGAACCACCAGCGGTGGCCGCGTCGGCCGCGTCGCTGGCGGCAGCCTCCTCGGCCGCGCTGTCGCCGGCGTACGTCAGCGCGTAGTCGAACACCTCGTACGGACCGATTCCATCGAGCTCGTCGAAGCCGTCGTACACCAGCACGTCTACGTGCATACCGGCCAGTGGACCGGAGCCTACATCTCGGTTGTCCCTGCGGCAGCCCCCGAACGGGCGAGTCCGCTGGGATGTCACGAGCGCACGGACATCGCGAGCGACGGTCGCCCGCGAGGTACCGCAAGAGGCTCCACCGCAGGAGACTCCCTACGATGACTCGGCGAAGGCAGCGACGACGGTCTCGAGGTCACCCGTGACGCGATCTCGGTCGATCTGTTCGCCGCGGTAGGCGCGCTCTACGACGCCGTCGGGGTTCACGAGCAGTGTCACCACCGCGTGGGTGAAGTCGTATCCCTCGAGCCGGTCGCTCTGGGTTGTTCGTTCGAAGCCGATGCCGAGTCGCTCTTCGACGACCGTCTTGGCCTCGGCGGGCGTCTCCGGCAGCAGGTAGTGCCAGTTCCCGGCCGAGAGGTCGATCCCAAGCGTCTCGGCGTTTGCCCGAAACGCCGCGGCGTCGTCGCGCTCGGGGTCGAACGAGATCGGGAGAAACACCACCGCGTCGGTCATTCCTGCCTCGGCGATCCGCCGCTGTACGCCGGCGAGTCGATAGAGCAGGATGCCGCACTCGGCCGGACACGAGGTGAATATTGCGGTCACGATCGCCGTCCGATCGAGTGCTGTGCTGTCGATCGTCGTGTCCGCGAGCGGTGCGGCGAGTTCGAACGCCGGCAGCGACTGGCCGTAGGCGGGGTACGAGAGGTCCTCGCTGTCGGCGAGTTGGTCCTCCTGGGGACCGAGCACCACCCCGTCGGTGTCGGTCCCGAACAGCCGGCTCGTGCAGCCGGCGAGTCCCCCCGTCGCCGCTGCGCCCATCCCACCGAGTACCGTCCGCCTGTACATGGTTGTCCGGTGGCGTGGGCCACAGATAACCCGTCTGGTGTGTGCGTCGAACGGGACTAGAAGGGCGAGTAGTACGGGATCGGCGGGTGTGGGAGCGGGACGCCGAGCACCGCGAGTCCGTGCTGGAGCGGCACGTACCCGAGTGCGACGAAGGCGACGCCGAGCACCCGGTGAAGCTGCAGTCGCCGCTCCGTGCTCACCGACGCGAAGAGCGTGCCGAACAGGAACATCGCCGGGATGGTCCCGACGCCGAGCGCGCCGAGGGTGACCGCGCCGCCGGCGACGCTCCCCTGGACGAACGCGTAGAGGAACGCCGGGTACAACAACGGACACGGCAACAGGCCGTGAGCGGCCCCCAGTCCGAGTATCCGCCAGTCGCCGACCCACGCGTCGATGCGCGGGACGAGCCGGGCCGTGACCGCCCGAAACAGGCGGTCGAGTCCGGGGACGGACATCGCGTGAAACTCGAGCCGCAGCGCGTAGCGAACCCCGGTCGCGACGATGACGGTCCCGACGAGGATGCCGGTGATCGCGTGGACGTCGTCCGCGACAGTCGTGACCGTCCGACCGGTGACGAACGCGAGGCTCCCAGCGAGTCCGAACAACGCACCGATGGTCGCGTAGCTCCCCGCACGTCCGAGGTTGAACAGGGCATGTTGGCGCACCTGCTCGACGGTGAGCGTCGCGGGCCGTCCCACGGGTCGGCCGCCGTCGGTCGACCGGTCGTCCTCGCGCATCCGGTCGGCGTACGTCGAGACGAGCGGTCCACACATTCCGAGACAGTGTGCGCCGCCGAACAGGCCGATCAACACGAAGACGCCGAGTCCGAGCGGCTCGCTCGTGTAGATGGTTCCGGTCGGCTCACACGTCGCCTGCGCGAGCACGGTCGAGAGCGCAGACGCGTGGCCGCCGGTGACCGACGACGCCGAACCGCTCAACGACGACAGCGATAATAGCTCCCACGATACGACGCCGGCGAGCGCGGACATACACGACCGTGGCTGTGAACACTCCTAACGCGTCTGGTGCGATCGCCGAACGGAGCCGGTCAGATCACTCGAAGAGCCGGTCGACCGTCCGGGTGAATCGGTCGAGCAGCCGGTCAGGCAGCGAGGGCGAGACTGTCTCGAGGAGCGTCGCCGTCCGCTCTGGTGCCGCGAGCCGGAGCGTCATCGGCCGCGAGTCGGACTTTTCGAGCACCCCGGCGTCGGCGAGCGTCGAGACGTGCCAGGCGACGGTGCTGCGGGCGAGACCCAGCTCCTCGGCGAGGTCAGTGGGTCGTGTGGGGCCCGCTGTGTACAGTCGAACGATGAGCTCTCTCGCGGTCTCACGGCGCAAGAACGCGATCGTCCGTCGCTCCCACGGGTCGAACGCGGGATCGAAGTAGTGGGTGCGCCCCGCGACGCGCTCGACCGCGAGTTCGTCGTCGCGGACGAGCCGGCGCAGGTGATACTGCGCCTGGCCGGTGGCGACGTCGAGCTCGCGCCCGAGCCGGTTGAAGTGGACGCCGGGGGTGTCGAGCACGTGCCGACGGATGCGGGCTCTGGTGTCCGACATGTGGATGGCCGAGCTAGCGTCGGTGCGGATAAAAGCCGCTCGTGTCGTCTCCGCGGTCGGGAATCGATCCGCCGCCAGCCGGGTGCAGTATTCATGTCCGTGGCGCGTCGATCGACCGTATCGATGACCGACGTGAGCACACCACTGGCGGCGGGTGGCTGGGGAGTCGAGGGCTCGGTTCCGCTCCTCGTCGTCGTCGCCGTCGCGGGGGTCGGCACCGGCGCGCTCTTTGTCGTGAGCCTGCTCGCGTACCGCCGCCGCCGGACCAAGCAGTACCGGCTCGTCTGCGTGGCCGTCGGGGTGCTTCTCGCCCGGTCGGTCGTCGGTGCCGGCACTGTGCTCGGGTACGTCCCGATGCCGGTCCACCACTTTCTCGAACACAGCCTCGACTTTCTGATCGCCGCGATCGTCCTGTACGCGGTGTACGCCCACGCGCCGGGGACGCCCGGCGAGTCGACACCGTAGGGGGTCGCCCGCGCGAGCGGTCGTCGGTGCGCCAGCGATCACTCGCGTCGTGACGCGCGAACCCCCTCGAGGAACGCGTCGAGGCGCCGCCCGTACGCCAGCGTGGCCGCCGAGACGGCCGTCGGGACGACGGTCCACGCAGCCAGCGACGCGAGCGCACGACCGGTCGCGACGAAGCCGCCCTCGGGGGCGAACGCGACGCCGACGACGTGTTCGAACACCAGTCCGCGAAAGGCTCCGTTCGGCGTGCGCACGAGGAGCCCCGAGATCGCCTCGGGGGAGGTCCCGCCCGCCAGCGAGCCGACGGCAGCGAGGTCGCCTCCGAGGACGCCGAGGACGACGGCGAGCGCACCGAGTGCGATCGCGGCTCGGCGCGAGGCGGCGACCGCGGAGACGGCCGTCGCCAGCGCGAGGTACGTGGCCGCGAACGGGACGACGAACGCGAGAAAGCGGACGTACAGCCACGGCGAGTCGACGCCGGAGTGGGTGGCGAAGATCCCGGTGTCGGGCGCGGCAGTGAGCCAGATCCCCACGCCGACGAGGACGTACGGCGCACCCACGACGACGAGCAGTCCGACCACCCGCGCGAGCACCACGCCGAGGACGTACCCGCCGACGCCGACCGGGTACGTTCGGACGACGGCGAACTCGCCGCTCTCGGTGTCGGTGAGCAGCGCCCGGTAGCCGAGCACGAACGCCACGAGCGGGACGACGACCTCGGTCGGCAAGAGGAGGTCGACGACCGCCGGCACGAATCCGGTCGCACCACCCCCGCCGACGGCGACGATGCCGACCAGGAGCGCGAGCAGACCAACGCCGAGCACGCCGTAGCCGGGCGTCCTGAGGACGGTCGCGAGCTCGCGTCTGAAGATCGTGGTGAGCCCCGCGAGCGACTCCCTCATCGGTCCGACACCCCCGTCACGTGGACGGCCGGCGACGCGTCGGCTGCGACCGACTCGCCGACGACGGCTCGGTACAGCTCGTCGACGGACGCGACGTCGTAGTTGTCGAGGAGGTCACCACGGGAGCCCGCGGCGGCCACCTGACCGCCCGCGAGGAGGACGACGCCGTCCGCGTGGTCGTCGACGAGCTCGAGGTCGTGCGAGCTGAGGACGACGGCCGTCCCGTCGGTCGCGGCCCGAGTAGCCGTCCGAAACGCGCGCTCACGCATCCCCGGGTCGAGGCCGCTCGTGGGCTCGTCGAGGACGACGAGCGGAGGGGTACCGACCGTCGCCTGTGCGATACCGAGCAGCCGCCGCATCCCCCCAGAGAGCGCCTCGACCGGACGCTCGGCCGCGTCCGAGAGTCCAACCCGTTCGAGCGCTGCGTCCGGGTCGGCGTCGACGAGTCGGGCGTAGAACGCGAGCGTCTCGCGGGCGGTGAAGCCGTCGCGAAACGGCACGCGTTGCGGCAGGTAGCCGACCGGCTTCGGCCCGGAGGGGTCGGTCACGGACACCGTTCCCGTCGTCGGCTCGGCCGCGCCGGCGAGGAGTCCGAGCATGGTCGACTTTCCGGAGCCGTTCGGGCCGACCACGGCCGTCACGCCGGGGCCGACGTCGAGCGTGACCGAGTCGAGCACGGCTATCCCTCCGTAGGTGCGTGAGACCCCCGACAGCGAGGCGACCGCGTCGTCGCTCATCGGCGTCCCTCCGCGAGGGGCGGTGAGTCGGGTCCCCTCGTCGACGGCAGCTCGGTTGACGAGTTGGTGGCCGGCGACGCGATCGCTGCCCGCCACTCGGCGTGGACCGAGTCGCCGTCCGGCGACCGCGCCGCGGCGACGCGGGCTGGGGCGAACGGCTCCGTCGCCGGATCGGGATCGACGATGCTTCCGGAGCGTGCGCCCGGCACCGTCCCGTAGAGTCCGTTCAGGAGCGTCCCGGCCGGCGACTCGCGCAGCGCGGCCGCCGCAACCTCTCGGTGGAGCGCGGCGTCGACGGCGGACGTCGGCCGGTACGCACGACCGCCTGGCTCGTGGAGGCCGACGGTCGCGCCCTCCCAGTAGTTGCCGCGACCGTCAGCGGCCCAGACGCGAAGGGCTCCCGGCCCCGCGATCGCGTGGCGATCGTTCGCGACGAAGTCGTTTGCGACGACACGGCTCGAGGGAACGACCGTCGTCGCGTGGGCGCCTTCTTCGTTGCCGACGACGACGTTGTGTTCGTACAGCGATCCCCGGGAGCTGGTCGAGAAGCCGAGCCCGTTGTGTGCAAGCGTGTTGTACGCCACGTACGCTCGCGTGCCCGACGCCTGTATTCCGGCACCCGATCGTCGCACGTCGTTGCCGACGATCGCGTTGCCGGACGGTCGCGTCATCACCGTGATCCCACCGAACCGCGCGTCGCGAAACGTGTTGTCCGCGATCAACGCGTCGCCGGTGTACATCAGGTGCGTGCCGTACCGGTTGCCCCGGAACGTCGAGTTCCGGACGATCGAGCCGTCGGCGCGGTGCGCGTAGATCCCGTCGCGGCCCCCATCGAAGACGGAGTCCGTGACAGTCACCTGTGATTCCATCGCCGTGATCCCCATGAAGCCGTCGCGCCAGTCGTCGCTCCCGTCGACCCGGAGCGCACGGACGACGGCGTCAGACCCCGCGCGGAGGAGGATCCCGCTCGCGTTCGTCTCGACGGTCACGTCGTCGACGAACAAGCCCGGCGCGTCTATCGCGCGAATCCCGGCGTCGCCGTAGCCGTAGCCGAGCTGGATGTTCGTATCCCAGCTCCCGTCGTCGCGGGCCTGTCGTCGCGCCGCCTCGGGGTCTCTCGTCCGGTTACCGGCGCCTGCGACGTGGAGCCCGGAGAGCGTCACGTTCGGCGCGCGAACCGTGATCACTGAGCCGGTCCCGTTCCCCCGAACGGTCGCGTCGCGGCCCGCGATCGTGATCGAGCGGTTCACCACGACCCGCTCCGTGTACGTCCCCGGCGGGACGGCGACGGTCGTGTTCGGTGGTGCCGCGTCGACCGCCGCAGCAATCGTCGGCTGGTCCTCGCCGACCACGACGGAGACGGGACGGTCGGCGGTCCGTGCCGCGGTCGCGATCCGCTCGTCGGCCGTCTCCCACCGCGCCGGGGCGACCGACCGCACGGTCGCCGCGGAGTCGACGTCGAAAGACGACCGGCGGACGGTCTCCCAGTCGGTGACACGTCCGCCGTGGTCGGCCGCGAACGCCGTCGCCGCCTGCCGGCTCGCGAACGGGACGACCGTCTCACCGGCTGGACTCCGGGCGTCGCTGCCGGCGACGTACGTCGCGTCGTCCGCCGGGACCCACTCGGTCGCCCGCTCGGCCGTGAAGTAGCCCGCTCTGGTGACGTCCGGGTTCCCGCCGTCGAACGTCTCGACGTAGACGACGAGCGGATAGCCGAACTGCGTTTCCGTGCGCCCGTCGTCGATCGTCGCGACGAACGACTCGACCCCGTTGTAGCCGACCACGTACTGCAGCTGCGAGTAGAACACCTGGACCCGGGGAATCCGGGCGTCGCCACGCATCAGCACGTCCGTCTCCGAGGAGAGCCCGAGCTCGACCGTGTCGTCGTACGCCACCGGTCCGGGGACTGCTGCGGCCGGGTCGACGGCGAACGCACCGACCGTCGCGGCCCCCGCGAGCGCCCCGACGACGACGAGCGCGGCGAGCACGCGACGCGAGCGCTCGCCGAACGGGTCGAATACTGCCACGCAAGTGATTCGGCTTCCTCCCGTATAGCCGGCGTGGTTCGTTTCTCGAACCAGGAACCGGATCCGGTCCGAGCGACTATGGCGGCCGAGCGCGAACGGCCAGTCATGCCACCGTCACCACGATCGGCGATCACCCGACGCCGGGCGCTCGCCGGCGTCGCGGTTGCGCTTCCAGTCTCGCTTGCCGGCTGTCTCGGGGGCGACCCCGCGGCGTCCATCGAGCCCATCGCGCTCTCCGGACAGCGCGCCTGCGACGAGTGTGGGATGATACTCGAGGACCACCCGGGGCCGGTCGGACAGGTGCACTTCGAAGACGACGCGCCGGAGGGCGGTCGACCGGCACAGTTCTGCAGCAGCGTCTGCACCTACACCTACCGGTTCGACGCCGAAGACGCCGGCCGACAGCCGATAGTGACGTTTCTCACCGATTACTCGCGGGTCGACGAGGAGGTGTTTCGTGCCGGGGACGACGTGCTCTTTTCCTCACACGTCGAGGCTGCGGCGTTCGCGCCGACGACCGAGCTGACCGTGGTCGTCGGCAGCGAGGTGTCGGGGGCCATGGGCCCGGCCATCGTTCCGTTCGGCGACGGTGCCGACGTTGAGTCGTTCCTCGCCGAGTACGGCGGCCAGTCGATGGACGCGGAGGCCGTCGACCGCGGCACGCTCGAAGCGCTCTGAGCCGCCTCGGTCGCTACTCCTCGGGGTCCTCGCCGCGGGCGCGTTTGTACATCGCCAGCGCGTCCTCGCGCCGCGAGGCGTGGTCGACGATCGGTGCCGGGTACGCCGGAGCCGCGTTCGCGCGTTCGGTCGGCGAACGCTCGTGCCAGCTGTGGACGACGTCGGGGTCGACGCCGCGAAGCTCGGGCACGTACTTCCGGATGTACGCGGCCTCGGGGTCGTACCGCTCGCCCTGTGTCATCGGATTGAAGATGCGGAAGTACGGCTGTGCGTCGGTCCCCGTCGAGGCGGCCCACTGCCAGCCTCCGTTGTTGTTCGCGGTGTCGTGATCCGCGAGTCGGTCCCGGAAGTGGCCGTAGCCGTGTCGCCAGTCGGCGAGCAGGTCCTTCGTGAGGAAGGAGGCGACGATCATCCGCACGCGGTTGTGCATGTACGCCTCCTGGCGCAGCTGGCGCATCCCCGCGTCGACGATCGGGTAGCCGGTCTCACCGCGCTTCCACGCGGCTATCTCGTCGGGGTCGTCTCGCCACTCGATTCCCTCCTCGTACGTCTTGTAGTTCTCTGTGACGACTTCGGGGTTGTGGTACAACACCTGCGTGTAGAACTCGCGCCAGGCGAGCTGCTGTTGGAACGCCTCCACGCTCGCTTCGGCCTCGTCTTCGGGACGGTCGGCCGCGGTCGCCATCGCCTCCTCGGTGGCGGCGTACACCTCTCGAACCCCGATCTCGCCGTACGCGAGGAACGCCGAGAGCCGTGAGTTGCCGTCGCGAGCGGGATAGTCGCGGTCCGTCTCGTAGCGGAACACGGCGTCGGCAAGAAACGTCGAGAGCCGGTCTCGTGCGGCCGCGGTCCCTGCGGGGCCGACGTCGGCCGCCGGATCGTCGAACCCGAGCGACGACGCGGTCGGAAGCTCGCCGACCGCGACGTCGTCGGCCACCGCACCGCCATCGGCCGCCGCGTTGCCGTCCGCCCGCATTGCGGGATCGGCCGCCGCGTGTAGCGTCTCCGGGTCGGCGAGGTCGGCCGCGTCGGGCGTCGGAACCGGCGTGTCCTTCTCGCGGTCGGTCCACTTCTTCCAGTAGTACGAGTACACCGAGTAGGGGTCCCCAGCGTTCGTCCGGATCGAGTCGGGCGTGTGTAAGACGGCGTCGTGGTGAGCCTCCCGCGCGACGTCCACATCTGCGAGCGCCCGACGAACCGCCGCGTCGCGCTCGCGGGCCAGCCCGGAGTACCCGCGGTTCCAGCGGACGCGGTCGGCGTCGAGAGCGTCGGCGAGGGCCGGGACGACAGCCTCCGGGCGGCCGTGTGCGACGATCAGGTCGCTCTCGCGGTCGCGGTACGCCGCAGCGAGCGCGGCGAGTCCGTCGAGCAGACGTCGAACGCGGACGTCGCTTCCGTGTTCGAGGACGGCCGGGTCGAAGACGAAGACGGGCGCGACGGTGCCACGGTCGGCCGCTTTCGCGAGGCCGACGTTGTCGGCGACGCGGAGGTCGCGTCGGTGCCAGAATAGCTCCATGTCCGCGCAACGAGCCGGACGCTCCTGAACCCTCCGCCGAAGCCGGAGCGATCGGTCGGGAGACGGCGACTCGACGACTCGGCCGTCGTGACGACTGATGACATCCTCCCCGGCGTGAACGCCGGGGTTTCCTCGCGCTGGGGGTATCGACTACCGGCCCACGGAGGCAACTTGCGGGTTCGTGCGCTCCTCGTT
>ERZ1034486.90-NODE-90-length-26644-cov-20.523412_pt1 | contig 26644 bp, 31 predicted proteins | sample MGYA00520683_ERZ1034486 | MGnify/ENA primary metagenome ERZ1034486 (study PRJEB33760, sample SAMEA4777685) | hypersaline lake metagenome | biome: hypersaline environment; feature: brines | place: Spain | collected 2012-08 | depth 0 m ...
CCGATCAAGATAGTGCAATCGGGAATTTCGTTAGCACTCAAAAACAAACGGATGAGGATATAATTGAGACAGAAGAAGGAGCAGAATTTGAGGGAAAGCCCACTGATAATAATGTGATCTGTGACGAGTATGAACATACCGTTGCGCGGTACACAATCAAACAGACAGGATCGGCTGATGAACCGTCAACTCGATTCTTTAAATGCGAGAACCGTATAAGTGTAAGTAATTCGTATCAAATACGATCCCCTCCTGTGTCAGTTTGAAGGTTCAAACGTATGTTTTGAGAAATATAAACAGAGCGTTAATTGTACTCTCGCCACCGATTCCCGCACTCAGTACACTTAAAGAATCGAGTAGGTGGTTCGTCAGCTGAACCCGTCTGCTTGATTGTGTACCACGCTTTACCGTTCCCACAGTCGTCGCAGGTCACGTCCTTGGCAGTAGGTTTGCCCTCGAAATTCGCATCTTCAGAAGTCTCAATTAGTTCGTCACCAGTCTGTTCAGTCGTGCTGATAAACTCCTCAACACCGCCCTCTTGCTCCGCTTCGTAACCACAACTCGAACACACCATCACGCCATCCACCTTCTTCATCATAGAACCGCACTCGTCACAGAATTGCATTATAATTTCTATCTACTCAATTGTGACACTTAATTCAGTTGCGTCCTGTCGAAGAGTGAGGCGTGTTGGATTGGCGTGTGAAGGTAGTTGTAGGCTAATGAATTCAGGGTCTAATTGGTTTATTAATATTTGTGTATTAGGGGAGCGAGACTCTACTGATAAAGTACAACAGTCTCAATTCGTTGTTATACAGATATTCTGAGACCAGCACAGTCTTATGAGGTATCTCAGTGAGGAGAGATTTGAGACATAAGCACATTTCTCCCACCAGTGTAGTCCGAATCGAGACAATACGAATTATGTACACACGGCTTCAAATCAATAGTCACTATGATTAGATTTACACTAAGGATTCTTATGCTCGAAATAAAAAATCGGAGACATGACTCCGCGAGAGGAACGCACGGACACAATCCGTGTCCTCCACGCTGATGACGACTTAGAGTTCGCTGAGATGGCGACGACATTTCTTGAACGGGAAAATGACCGATTCGATACCGAGACCGTCGCAAGTGCAAGCGATGGGCTCACTCACCTTGCTCATTCGACGTTTGATTGCGTGATTTCTGACTACGATATGCCCATTCAGGATGGGATTGAGTTTCTCAAGAGTGTGCGTGACAACTATCCTGAGCTACCGTTCATCCTGTTTACTGGCAAAGGAAGCGAGAAAGTCGCCAGTGAAGCCATCTCTGCTGGAGTGACTGATTATCTACAGAAATCGTCTGGAACTGAGCAGTACGAACTGTTAGCTCATCGAATCACGAACGCTGTCGAACAATCACAAGCTCAACGACGAGTTCAGAAAGAACAACAGCGATTTCGCACCCTTTTCGACCGCCTCTCACAACCTATTGTGGAAGTGCAATATAAAAACAGTGAGCCAATCGTCACTCAAGTGAATTCGGCTTTCGAGGGTGTGTTTGGGTACGAAAGTGAGAGCATCGTTGGTGACTCCCTTGACACTCACATCGTCCCTGATGACCGAATCGATGAAGCCGAAGCGATTAATCAACATGTCCGATCAGGTGGTCGTCTCGAATCAAGAGAGGTTATCCGTGAGACCGCCGATGGTCTGCGTAAATTCCTTATTCAAAACGCCGTCTACGACGACGGGGCAGGCGGGTTTGCTATCTACACAGATATTACTGACCGAAGAGACCGTGAGGAAACTCTTGAGCGGAACCGCGACCTGCTACGACACACCGAACAATTGGCTACTGTCGGCGGGTGGGAGGCTGACGTTGAAACTGGCGAGGTATCTTGGACGCAGGGAGCATACGCAATCCACGATCTTGACCCCGCTGGGGAGTTCGAGCCATCAATTGAGACTGTAATGGAGTTGTATCATCCTGATGATCAGGCGACAATTCAGCAAGCGGTTGAGAAGTGTCGCACACAGGGTAAAGCATGCGAACTTGACGTCCGACTGATGACCGCTGAGGACGAACAAAAGTGGGTATCTATGACTGGTGAGGCTATATATGATGACGATGGCGATGATATCACCAAAATTCGAGGGGCAGTTTGTGATATCACTGATATTCAAGCTCAAAAACAAGAACTGGTAAAGCTGAAACAGCAATATCAGACGCTGGCAGAGAACTTTCCAGATGGAGCGGTGTATCTAATTGACGATAGTCTCGAGTATATTCGTGCCCGTGGTGAAGCCTTGGAGCGATCTGATTTGTCGCCTGCGGATATTGAGGGTCACAGCCCACACGACGTGTTCCCCGATGAACTTGCAGATGAAGCATGTAACCACTACGAACAGGCGTTCAACGGGGAGACCGTGACTGCCGAACAGGAATACGACGGTGAGCGATACCGAGTTCAGGTAACACCTGTGGACGGCGATGGAACAGAAATCAGATATGTGATGGCGGTGGCACAAGATATCACACAGTATGTTGAGGACAGACGAGAGCTCCAACGACAGAACAAACAACTGGATGAGTTTGCAAGCGTTGTGAGCCACGATCTGCGGAATCCACTCTCTGTTGCACAGGGGAACTTGGGGCTTCTTCGTGAGGACTGTGAGAGTGGCAGAATCGACAAGATTGACTCGGCGTTGACTCGGATGGACGAACTAATAGAAGATCTTCTCACGTTAGCCCGTGCAGGTGAGCAAATTGGGAGTGTCGAATCAGTGCATCTCGCTGAGTTGTCTCAGAACTGTTGGCAGAATGTTGAGACGACCGATGCAACAATCCATCTCGATATTAGTGCCACCCAGACTGTTACAATCAAAGCAGATCTAAATCGCCTTGCACAGTTATTTGAGAATCTGATGCGGAATGCAATCGAGCATGCACGGACTCAGGATGATTATAATGGCGATAAGAGTGAGAATGTGACAATCACTGTTGGTGAGCTTGCGGACGGGTTCTATGTTGCAGACGACGGAAACGGAATCCCTGAGAGTAAGCAAGACGATGTATTTGATGCGGGCTATACGACGACCGAGCAGGGCACTGGATTTGGACTCTCAATCGTCAAACGGGTCGCCGAAGCCCACGGGTGGGAGATATCCATCACAGAAAGTTCCGAAGGCGGGGCACGCTTTGAAGTGACTAACGTCGATATGAGTCGAATGGAGTCAAATCAAATACAATTGGAGTGAATGTTGACTCAGAGAATTCATCTGAGTGTCTTGATCCTCGCTTTCGTTTTGAAAAGCTATCACTTCCGTCCCGTTCCCGTCAAGCATTCTTTCGAGTCATAACCGCAGTCATTAGGGACATGTCACTCAAAGCAGAGCTATACAACCGCACTAAGCTGTTTCGTTCCGTCCCATTCCAGTAGCCACAACGACTGTCAGTATCCGATACGCCGTCTACCGACCGAGTGTGGTAACGGATAATCAATTTAGGATCTGATTGAGTCTCTAAAACTTGTGTATCAGAAATATGATATTTTACCCGATAAAGTACAAGAATTAGAGGTCGTTGTCACCCAATGCTCTCAGAAAGGTGCGATGAGGTTATTATCAAAAACAAAACGTCGCTGAGAACCGCTACTCGAATTTGACAGCATACGACTTCAATTCTCGCTACGAGTACGTACAGCGTGGCGATGCTGTTGTGCGAGCAGTCTATGTTGAATTATTACCGACTGACCCCCGCGGACTCACGCAAGAAGGGCGAACTTTCCTTGCTCAAAACGCCGAAGTAAATACATACGGCTTCCCCCATCTCCCGCCTCACATCAGCTGATGAGTGAATTATCTCCCTGTATCGACCGTCGAATCAACCCCTTCCACAAACCCAAACAACAATGACTGACAGAAATTCAAACACTTCCGCTGGGGAGCACGACCCGTGATCGAGATCAAAATAGACTACGACGACTACGGCTTACACAAGCAGGAGTCCGCTACGACGATTATCCGCATTGACCACGACTCAAGCGTGTTCGAGCGGATTGGGAAAATCGAATCCGTATCACCTGGAATCGTGCTGAAACAACATATCAGATTAATTGATGACATAGCCGACGACATAACAGAGGCGTACGAGCACATCAAATTCATTTCAGCCCGCACAGACGAGTTTGAGACTCGGCTTCAGGACACTATTTTGACCTTGTGTACGCAATTAAAGCACCCGAGGAGTTAGCGGAAGAGCTGTCTGGAAAGCTTGCCGAGGACTTCTCTGACCAGTTCGGCAACTTCTGATAAACTCGTTAGGATAGCTCCGAAGGCTGAGAGGAGAAAACGTCAGTTAGAGGCGATTTTATACGCAGACGGGTTGTATGATTAATATGATTCGTCATGGGTGGCTCCGAGCGTAGCAGGGAACCAATCTACGTGTTGTGATGGGAGGGGTAGATTGGAGTTTCTTCAGCTTGTGGTACGACGGTGGACTATGGTCGACGACAGACGCCGATTCGCACTTAGGGAGAACGGAGAGGAAACCAGCGTATTCACTGGGAAGGCTCCACGTCAGGCAGCGTTGAAAGCCGCTCGGAGACTTGACCCAGCGGAGGGTGAACAAGACGCTATCGCGGCTTCGGAGCGGATACGCCTTCGAGAACACGGAACCGTTGATATACACATATATGAAGCTTGGGCGTGGGAAGAAGAGACTCCTGACGATGGACCAGCATGGCTCAATGATACCGTAACAAAAGCCAAAGTGAATAAGATGGCTGTCGAGAGGACCACAAAATCAGAGACAGAATTGGAGTACGACCAATTAGAACCTTTCCTAGTAGATCAGCCAATCGCGGTTACAAGAAGCGAGTGTAGTGAGTGTGGACATCAGTTGGATAATTCCTACTATTCATCTACTCGTGTGAGAGATGTGCCTTCTATTACTGGTACAATTGAGTATACGCGGTATGGGTACAAGTGTACCTCCTGTGGAACGAAAAACCAAGGAGAGCACCCTTACTGTTCGTCTGTAAGTGGGTTTGGAACGAATGCTATCGCCCAAGCTGTTCTGTTCTACTACGAATATCGACTCTCATACAGAGATGTGTCGAATGTATTCAACCAGTTATACAACTTCGATATATCACCAGCATCAGTACAACATATTTGCGACTATCTTTTTACAGCCGCACAGTCAGAGTATGAATCCGTCTGTGAAGAGATACAAACATCTGATGTAATACATATCGATGAAACTCAATTTCCTGTAGACGGAGATGACTATTGGCTCTGGGGATTCACAACTGGTAACGAAACTCTCTATGCACTCAGAGACAGCCGAGGTAGTGTTGTACTGGAAGAAATCCTCGGAGATGAGTTTGATGGGATTATCGTTTGCGACGGTTGGACTGTCTATTCAGCGTATCACTCACGATTACAGCGGTGTTGGGCACATCTCCTTCGAGAGAAAGAGAATATCTCCGGTGAAGACGCAGAGGCTCAGTTACTTTACGAAGAGCTTCAAAAAGTACACGACGGATTGAATCGATTTCTCAAAACCAGCCCATCTCCTCTCCAGCGGATAATTGTTCAGCACGAGGCACGAAGGCGATTGGAAACTCTTGTTGCGGAGGGAGCAGAGTCAAACAAGGCTTGTGAGGCGCTTCAGACAATCGAAGGTGGGTTGGGTGATTGGCTCACCTTTGTCGTCCATCCAGGGGTAGACTCAACGAATAATAGAGCCGAGAGAATCCTGCGGGATTCGGTGATGCGGAGAAAAACAATGATGCTTCGGAAACAGAAGGGAGTCAACTCATATGAGATCTTTCAATCACTCATACAAACGTGGAAACAGCAGGAACAAAACCCATATACCGAGCTACAGCGACTCGCACAGGAAATAGGAAAAAGCCACACCAATGCTAAAGATGCGTGGGATTGAGAACACATTCCTTCAGTCACGCCGATCATGACTGCTAGGCACAAACCGTATTCTGGTACGCTCTTCATCAACGAAGCAACTCAAGAACTGTTCACGCTCGTCTACGCCGTGGACGACATGACGGTCTGTATCGCACACGGAGGGACAACCTGCGACCCGAAAGGGATTATCATCGACTTCGATGCATTCGACGAGTATCGTGGGAGTGGGGGTCCGAGCGTTGGATGTTGTCTAACCAATCTTTATTACCCTCGCAATAGAGCGATAGTGATTCTCAGCTCGGTGTCCTTGCCTGGAACTCTATGATGAGTTCGTCATTGCGTGCTTCAGGACACTCAACATACAGCTGTGAAACATCGGTCGAGTGGTCTTTCATCAACTCATCTTCCTCAAACTTGACCGTGTGCGTATCACCGCAGACAGGGCACTCAAACGAGTCTCCCTTCTCGTAGCCAGATGTCTCTTTCTTGCTCGGGGTGTCCTCAGTGAACACAGCTTCCTCAATCGTCAGAGAGTGACGCTCAAACAATGACTCTTCGTCTCTAATCTCACGGGCGGCATCGTAGGCGTCAGTCAACTCAGTATCCGAACGGTCTTCTTTGAAAACACGATACCACGTTTCGTCGTCTTCGATATAGACGACCGCAGAGACGCTCCCCTCGGTGATGAAGACGAGATCGTACACATACACGAATTGCTCCTCAATTTCTATCGTTCTCTCGCTGTGAATAATTGCCTCAAACCGTCCGCTGTCTTCGAGTTGAGCGAGTGCTTGTTCCATCTCAAGCGGTCGGGAAGGGAGACTCGAAACAGGTGTGTCGAGATCCGCCATATATACGTCTGCGACCGCTATGTACAAACCGTTCAGGGAAAGTTACGGAACGTTGTCATAAACTCACTTCAAACTCCACAGCTACTGTGGCTGGACAGGTTCGTCGCACTCGTCACACTCAGCGAACAATCGCTGTTCACCCGCAACCTCATACTCAAGAAGAGCTGCTCTCGCTGGAATCACTGAGTCACAGAACGGGCACGAGCCGAGTGTTGACGATGTATTGGACATAGGAATGGAGTGAACTGGAGCAAGGACGTGTTGTGGCTGAGTCCTACGTTCATTTGATACACATCAGTCCATATATAAATCTCTCAGGAAAGCACGGTGAAAGTGGAAGGGAGAACCGAACTGGTGAGGGAGACAAAACCTCAATAGCGTGGTCTTCAACCCCACGCACGGGATCACGAATGTGACTCCCCTGAATTGAATAAGAACAGGTCATCCGTTCTCTCGAATCCTCTGATATACAATCCAATCGTCTCATATGACAAGTTCAGAATCACACGGAAATAGGTATTAAAACGAGGGCATATATGAGCAGGATAGCAAATAGACCGATGCTCGCAAACACAACGAGGAGACGAGTTGCGAGGGGGCTGAGTTCATCATCAGGAATCGACCGTGGTGTGACTAGCCCAGAGATAATTGCCCCGCCAAGACACGCAAGCCCGACAGCAGAACCACCCGTAAGCAGGAAGACAAGCTCTGAATCTGACTGAAACACCGCAGTCTGTCCCCAGACAAGACTCATCAGAACGAATGCCAGTCCGAATGCTGAATGGCGTCTCACAGGTGATATACGTTGACAATTCTAGAGTCAAATAATTGTGGGTGTCCTCTGTCGCATACGGGAGAGGACTTTCTCAAGCAGTCATCCGCTGAAATCCACGATACCAAATCGGGCTCAACACAGCACCGAGAATAATTGTTCCTGCAATAGGGATTATACCCGTTGGGTCAGGACTCACTACGATCGAGATGCTGAATCCAATCAAGACCGCAATAAAGATGGATATACCTGCGAGTGCAATCTGTGGCATATCGTAGTGAATAATTGTGTCTCTGATAAAATCCAGTTCTCACCTGCTCACTGAGAGAGTCTGACACACCAACCAACGTCGCGTTTGTCTCAGACACCTCGCAATCTCAGAATCGACACTCAGACGAATACAGCCTCACACTCGCTCTGCTTCTCGGCACTCCTGACTGTCCCTGTAGTGGTCACGGAACGTCTCTATCTCGTCATCACAGGATGGACACACGCCAGCCAATTTCTGTCGAAGCATTCGTAAGCCATCTTCCAACTCTCGTGACTTCGCTCCCTCTACGTTCTCAGCCACATAGACACTCGTGCCCTCAGTATCCTGCATATGCCCTGGTCCATCCACGGTAGCAATCACATCATACGGTAATGTGAGTGGGTCTGCTTCGCCTACATCAATCATTACTTTCTCAGCTGAAGCAACGGTAACAAACTGCTCAAATGACTCTGCTTCGCCTGTATGCACGGTGATAACTAGCTGATCCACATCCGACGCTGAGACGAGGTGGCAGACGTATATTTCTGCGATGGAATCAAACTCGTTGTTTGTGTGTTTGATAAGCGATTCAATACCAATCTGTTCAGTTTTTCGTTCCATTTTGATAATAGATACACAGGAAACACAGATAATAAAACTATCCCCGATTCGGAGCCGAAGCCACAGTAATGGAACGGGCTCGTGGTAGGGTTGAGAGCAGAGGGAATCTTGAACACACGCCAACCAGAGTGTACATCATTAATTCCTCAGCGTCAGCGATAATATGCGTAACCGAAAAAGGATGAGAGTATGAACCGTCGCTCAGGACTCGCCCTCTCGATGCTCGTGATGAGCCTCTGGATGGGACAGACAGCTCTCACCGAATCAGGGTTGTTCTCGGTGGCGTGGGGTGTCGCAAGCATCACGCTGACCTGTCTGAGCGGTACAATCCTCGCTGGAGTCTATGAGCCTGAGACAATTCCTGATGAGGAACTGAGCCCCCTTGCGAGCCGTATCCTCGTCGCTATGCTTCTCATCGGAGGAGTAGCGTCTTTCCTGCTATTTCTGCCGTCTATCTGACCAACTCGAATAGCAGTACGATGGGTCGTTCAGGCGTCTTCTATCGGAGTCGTGTCCCGCTCTATCCAATCATCGCTCGCTCTGTTCGCTACGGAACATATTCGTACGGATCTCCGCAAAAATACCCGACTGCAAGAAATCCCGAGAGAACCAAGCACGTACATCCAAGCCCAAGCTGAAGCAGGTTCACTCTGACCAACCCGAAAGAAACTGTGACTGCGTTTTGTTCGAACCAACCGACCTCCCACCCAGCCCGAAATGCGAAAGCTATCCACGCTATGCCACCGACGAACCCGAGTATCATCGGTATCAGCCAGTTTGCATCAAACAGTCGTCTCCACCAATCCATCGTTGAATCCTACCGAGGGTGGTTAATTTACGTCTTGCTTCGCCCGTCGTCAGAAGCAGATGCCACCGTGGTCACCGACCGAGAAAATGTATATAACCGTCGAATAGGTATGCGGTGATATGCCTGATTATGAGAAGTTCGCCACCAAAACGATGGACATCGGTCATAACCGAGGAATCGATGTGGCAGATCCCGATGCAGTAGAGCCGATTGCCGAGGAAGTCGCTGAAGAGTATGTCGTTGATGAAGAAGAGCTGATTACCATCGTCAGACAACGGGCAGAGGGGTATACAGATGCGGGAAATATATACGAAAACCCTCCAGAGAATGCCGAGAATCCGTTAGAGAGGTCTGATGAATACCCTGAGGCAGACACAGCAGCAGAGTTCCTCCTTAAAAAAGCAATTGAATATGATACCCCAGAGGAAGAGCGTGAAGACGTAGATTGGAGTAGCGTGCCAAAGTTCAATCCCGACGAAGACCACGACATTACCCCACCCGACAGACGCTGGTTCGTTCGATACAAGTCCTCATTCAAGCAAGCAACTGTCAGTACGGTTGAATGTGCTGAGAATATTGAGATTGACAGTGAGTTTGACTTCTCTAATTCTCTGTGTGTCGATGGAGATGAAACAGCAGTCAAAAGTCTCACCAAGGAGAGTTTCATTACTGACGTGAAGCAGTATGAAGCTGAAGATTGGTTATGAGCTACGAGTCTGCTCACATTTCATCGAAAGCCGTTAGCTCATTTTCTACGTGCTGGAGGGCTGACTTTGCTTCCTTGCGTTTTGTCGTGCCTCCAACGATTGCCTTCCCAGTTGAGAAAATGAGGAGTGTGACCGCAAACTGTGGAGGTCTATGCACAGGAACTGCTCTGGCTCGTACTCGGTTTGTCCCAGCCCAAGAGCGATTGTGAGAGCGTTCAAATTCACGTCTAAATCAAGTGTTCCGACGAAAACAGAAGTTACGTGATGAAACTCATACTCAGGCATCTCAACACCAACGTCAGAAAGAAGCGTTCGTAACTGAGACTCAGCTTCTTCAAGATCGGCTTCAGTCTTTGCCCCTCGGATTTGGAACGAGCCTGTGCGGTACAGAGTGAATGCAGGACTGTCGTCTCTAAGATATGTCGTCACCATCCCCTCGCTAGTGAAGTTAGTATCAATTGGGGTTTCGGCATTCTCAACCAAATCACCAACTGGCGGGTGCAGGTCTAACTCCCGCCCTAGCGACTCAGTTCCCATCGTACTGACAATTTCCATTTCTATTGCGTATATATAGTATCAGAATCCCACAATTAATCAGTAGATGAGTTCTCATCTAGCTGTCCTGCGAGTGCGACATCTGCCTCAATGACGGGTTCTGGATCAACTAATTCAATCTCCTCAGTGAGTTTGTGGTCTAGCCTTCGAATCGTGCCGTTCGTTCCATACCTACGGCGTCCCCGATGTATCGTTCGTAACTGGTTCTCTGCCCAGTCATCCATCTCGCGATCATCCAGTAGTTCGAGTGTATCCTCTGCTTCCCCACTTACTTCCTCATCGCTGTCCGCGATCTGACGACATAGCTGTTTGATGTCGGTGACGACACTACTATTACTACTCTGGTGACTCAATATGTCGTCTTGCCACGCAGACAGAGAGAAATGGGTCAGGTAGTATAGACTCAAACGCTGGCAGATGAGTGACTTAAAATGACTGTTGTTCTCTGGCGTTGTGAGTTGAACCTCGATCGTCGTAGTTTGCTCTCCCAACGCTCCCCTGTGGTGCAAGAGACATCAGGGTATAATAGAGGTCATCACTCGACTCAAACGTGTCAGGAGGGTCATCGAGGAGATCAAGCATCTCCCCAAGTGTCGTTTCAGAGCCGTCCTGCAATTCGATTGTCACATTCTCACACCTATTTGCGATGTCGTCTATGCTGGCTGGGTACTCGCAATCGCACAACTCGGTCAGTGCTTCCTCAAGATCTGTCATATACTATAATTATGTATCTGACACACGTATAAATGTACCGCTGTGCAGAATAACATAGAATTACATCAATATCTTGGTTTCTAAGAGCTTGAAATCACACATGGATATAGTATTATCCAACATAATATGTCGTTCGACAATTAGTAGGTATAGTATGCTTTGTTGTCTGAGTATGCATCAGATGAATCACGTGTTTCTTTACTCTCTGCGTGAGACGGGGTCAAGAAAATCACGACCCGACTTCCAGCATTGCCAACTCAGGGAGGAACAGTGGAATCTTTACATATACTGCACCGTAACCATCATATCTGATACACAGATCACGCTCCACGTACATCTCCGCTCAATCTGTACGACACCCAAACCTGTGGCGGGTTTAGTTCTCGCAACGAGGCGTCTTATTTCCAATGGCGATGAATCAGGACTCTTTCTCCAGTATCGAGTCAAAGAAGGCGAGAGTGATGAGTCCAAGAATTAGGGCTATGAATCCCAAGAGAAGTGATGGAATCGTGTCAAGCACCGCAGAGTGCTGGGCAACCAGGCCGATACTGAATCCACCGAGGACAAGAAGCGGTGCAAGGACGATTACAAGCTTCCTCGCAACTCGTGGGTGATGCCACTCAGCATAGTCCGTGGATAGTAACCGAGAACTGATCCTCTCTATGAGCATGGGCATTTCTCACTTCGATGATTGCGGGTGCGGGTTATGATGATTACGCTCAGAGTGTTTTACAGCCCGTCTCACGACGTTCTGCCTTCCTGTTGGAAAGTAGTCCTGAGAGTTCATCTGTGTATCAACTGTTTGAGCTTGTTTTAGACCAGTACACGAAGGCACTACCAACGAGAAGAACGATTCCAAGAATCAGGCTAAACACCCCATCAGGAAGCAGTTGTGAGAAGCCCAAAATCGGGTCCACAAGAAGTGCTACGCCGACGATGAGGAGTGACAGAGGGCGTTTCCATTGATTGCCTGTCGAAGATCCACAGTCATAGCGATACGATACCCCCCAACGAATAATAAGCTGATACAATTTGCTGAGCAACTCCCTTCGTAGATGTGAGGAGGAGTGTCTGAAACTATTGAACTGTCCATAAGCTACAGTCTCTGTAGAAGATTTGGAGTATCACTTGTAGAGCCTGTTTACCTCGAATCAGGATGGCGTTAGTTCGGAGAAGGTGCCGTAGTTTTCTACGTGTAGCTCAAACTACCGTTCCAATACTCGTTCAGAAGGGTCATATCAAACACGCATATGTTGCACGTATGACTGACGAGGAGATTAACCTCCACGCACACCTCCGATCAATCCGCACAGCACTCGTCGCTATGGCAATCTCAATTCTCGCAACGGGACTGATTATTGCCGATGAGAGTGGACTGGGGTTTCCTCTATTCGTCATCACCCTCCTCGTCTGCGGTTACGCTTTCATACCGACCCTCTTGACTCGCCTACGTGGACAGTAGCCCATAGACCCTATTTCTCTTCCCTTGAGGTGGTGTTATTTCAAGATGAATATATTCACGAATCGTAGTTTAGGTCTCTGACACGAAAATAAACCATCTCTCATACATGTGTCCTACAAGCGATTACCCGAATAGCTCTCCGACAGATTCGATCTTTTCCTAGTGAGGAATATCATCAGGCTCTTACCGGAGATAGTGAAACAGCGGTATCTGTCTCGAAGCTGGGAGATCGAACTGTGCAAGATACAGAGATGACACTCAGCAACCTTGATCTCTGAATGAAGCAGTTCTACCTTGTTGCATATCGCTGATAAAAAACATATATTCCAAGCATACCTCCAACCGCAATACCAACAACTGCCTTGAGAATCTCTTGCCAACTGGATCTACTGAGACCATACCAAATAAGTCCAATCGGAATGACTGCCAAGATTTCATAACCCCACGAAGGGATCTGGCTTGCATCAACCACTGAGTTCATCGAAAAATACAAACTCATTGCAACAACGCCAACGAAGAACGCACTAATACGATTCCACTGAAAATGTGACCAGCGGAGACCATTGTTTGGAGGGCTATCACCGATGAGATCTCGCTTAGAGGGCACGATCCGTATCGGATGATTTGAGATAAAGAACCTGTGCTAAACTTGTGCCATCCATCTTGCACGCCAACCAGTGATAATATCGCAAATCTGATTGGTGTTTCGCTCAGTTAGGCAAGAGCGTGTTCGCTTATTATTCCAACTGCTCAACAGTTACCCCATGGTTCTGCCCTTGAACGATACGTACAGTTCCATCAACGTCAGCGGCATCAAGCGCGTGCTGACCAGCACGACGAGCAGCATCAGCATGTTCGATATCGGTGATTCCATATACTGTTGGACCCCAGGATGATTGTCCAGCCCCGTAACATGATGATGATGCATCAAGCGAAGCAACGAGTTCACCCGCTGGCGGTCGATATACACCTCCTTGTTCATCGGTGTACCATCTTCCATTTAATCGCCCAATTGTTTCGATTGCGGTTCCAAACTGCTCGGCATTCTCATTAGCGATGGCTGGAAGAAGCTGCCGCATTACTGTCCCAGAAACGCGGTCTGCAATATCAGGAGCTGCTTGTGTAACCACACTACGCATACTTGCTTCTTCCTCAGTCCCACTCCGTCCCGGTTCAACGTCAGGGGTTAATAACAAAAACCGCCAGTTGTCTGGAATCTGTTTGTGAGTCATAACCGGCGGGACCGTCCAACTTCCATCGGTTGGTCGATCGGTCGTGAATCGCGCCGTCGGATGTCCACCGTCTATAACAAATCCGCCAATTTCAAATGTCCCAACTCCGACCCCAGAGCGTCCTCCGCGACCAAGCGCTGGAGCGTTCTCTCTTGGCTGTGGTGGTTGATCGTATGCATTTGCGACCGCAGTAAGTGTTGCAAGTGCGAGTTGTGTTCCACTCCCGAGTCCTGCATGCTGGGGAAGTGCTGATTCAACACTCACTGAAACACTGTCGAGATCTAGTGTATTAAGCGCGCGTGCTGCATATTCACGTGCACTTGGGTGTGAACATCTAACTGTCGGTGGATTGCAACTATTATCAATTGGCTCTGCAATTACACTCGTTGTGGGTTCACATACGCTAAGACCAATCCCGCCATAGAGACGATCATGTGCAAGACTGAGATTCACGAATCCAAAGTGGATGCGACCGCTAGTAGTGACGCGGACGCGACCAAGACTCATTCTGTGTCAATATACTGTGTCAAGCCGATTGTTGCTTTCGTCATCGGCGATATACGACAATAATGCCGTATGAGAGATGTATTACTATGTATACTGACTTCGGGAATCGACTTCTGTACCCGATGAAACTGTATTGAGACGGGTGAAGCCGTGTTCACCGACACACATGGAACGCTTGATCAAATACTCAGGACAAACCCATGTTGAAATTTTTCCCGGAATTGGGGAAGCTTTCTCCTCGGGTTCCACATATCCAAAATTACCTACGGTAGTGGGCAGAGACTTGCGGTAAGTATCGCTACTGTGTCTGTTTCATTACGGGCACCATGGACAACACCACGGTCATTATACACAACGCCAGGTGCATCAACAGTCGTCTCTTCATCATCCTGCGTGACAACCACTGTCCCGTCAAGAATATGAAATACATTTGTACTCTTTTCATGTTCATGTGGGTCTACGCTTGCGCCTGGTCCAAGTGCGAATGCCTTGAGCAGGACGTCCTCAGAAACATGTAATTCTGCGGTCTCAATGTTACCAGCAGCTGGATCAAGCGATGCAATCGCCTCAGCATACAGATCACTTATCGACATTGTGACTATTGAAAATAAACACTGATACGGTATAATATCGCCGACGGTGATATTCTGTCTTGCATGATAACTATAATCCAGCCAACTCCTCAGCGACGACAGTTGCATTAAGTAATGCTGGGTCAATCGCTAGGTCTGTCTGTCCGCGAGCAAACTCAGGCAATGAGTCAGAGGTATACGCAACAACTCGTACCGCAGGATTCTGCTCTTTCGCGACTGGAATGGCTGATGCATCATCCATCGTCGTCAGAACAAGCGTATCAGCAGTCGAAAGTCCCGCCGCCTCAAGTGACTCATATGTCACTATTTCATTAATCTCTATAATGTCAACTCCACAATCGTTTAACTCCGCTGCAAGATCATTTTCATCCGGTCCGGCTATTAGAAACATCTGTGATTCATCGTTATTCATGTCGATTGTCTAATCATATGATATCTAGCGTGGTCACACCAGCAATTCTCTCCGTCGACGTGAGCTCCAATTTCAATATTAATATTAATATGAATACGAATTCTAATTTTGATTTGATTCGGGTTGTGCGTGGGATTGATACCGTTTGTCACTCATACAATTGGTATATATAAGGTATACAGACTTAGCTACTTGCATCTTATTTGTACCGAGTTGGTCAGTGCATGTCATTGACTTTCTCTTCGACAGTAGCAGTATTTTGTGAACTCACCCCGAGGCAGTCGTCTTATACCGCCTGCACATACGGTTCCCATTAATCATTCAATGCGTGCTTGATGATCGAAGACTGTTTAAGCATACCTGAGGTTACCATTCAGTTTTATTTTCATTACAATACTTACTCGTATTCAATTGTTGCTGGGGGCTTGTGTGTTATATCATAAAGAACTCGGGCAACATCATCATTTTCACCGGTGATCCGTGATTGAATTCGTTGGAGGGCTTCCCACGGAAGTTCCTGTGCCCGAGCTGTCATCCCATCACGAGACTCGACAGCACGCACTGAGACAATCCACCCATGGACGCGATTGTCACCTTTCACTCCCGTTGCTTTCCCAACGACTGCAGCGAACGCTTGCCAAGGGTCGAATTCAGCAGTCTCTGATTCGACAATGTGACATGCCTCACGCGCAACCGCAACTTTTTCAGGAGTCACCTCATCGATGACACGGATTGCGAGTCCCGGTCCAGGAAATGGCATTCGCTCAGAAACGAGTTCATCGAGATCAAGTTCACGGGCGACTTCTCGGACTTCATCTTTGTATAACTCACGAACTGGCTCAACAATTCCCTCAAAATCAACGACATCTGGTAATCCACCAACATTATGATGTGATTTAATATTCCCTTCTGACTCAATCCGGTCAGGGTAGATTGTTCCTTGAACGAGATAATCAGCATTTGCAGCATGTGCTTCTTCTTCAAACTCACGAATAAACTGCTCACCAATGACGTGTCGTTTCTCTTCTGGATCGGTGACACCAGCAAGTGATTCGAAAAATCGATCTTGTGCATCAACAACGCGAAGTGAATCCATATATGCAAAGGTGTCTTTCACCTGTTTGGTCTCTCCTTTCCGCATCAGCCCTGTATCAACATAGACAGGTGTGAGTTGGTCACCAATCGCTTTATATGCAAGTGCGGCTGAGACTGACGAATCTACACCACCAGAAAGCGCAATGACAGCATTATCCTCGCCAATCGCTGCATCAATCTCTGCAATAGCCTCATCAATGAATACGGATACATCAACCATTAGATCTGCACCTCCTCACTTGTGGAGACATTGAGCGAGCGAGCATCAAGTGTTGAATCAACTGATTTTAAGAAACTCACGAATGGTGGACTTGCACGGTCAGGTCGCGACCGGAATTCAGGGTGAAACTGTGTTCCAAGGAAAAACGGATGATCGCTTCGCTCAAGAATTTCCATTCGGTTATTTGCTTGCCCCGAGAATGAAAGTGCGCCTGCTTCTAATTTATCGATATACTCAGGATTGACTTCATATCGGTGTCGATGTCGCTCAGTGCAGACAGTGCCGTTATAGACCGCTGCTGCAAGTGTGTTCGGATCAATATTTGTCTCATGTGCACCTAATCGCATTGTTCCGCCCATTGTCTCAACATCATACTGCTCAGGGAGAATATCAATCACTGGATGTGGTGTTTCAGGCTGTAATTCCGCGGAGTGTGCATCGGCGAATCCAAGCACATTCTGTGCATGCTCAACGACTGCCATCTGAAATCCTAAACAAAGTCCCAAGAACGGCACATTGTGCTCTCGACAGTATTCAATCGCTTTGAGTTTACCCGCAATTCCACGAGACCCAAAGCCTCCAGGAACAACAACGCCATCTGCTTCTCGGAGGCGATCCTCATGATGATCAAGCATCTCATCAGAATCAACCCACTGAACGGTCACTTCGGTCTGTGTTTCAATCCCAGCGTGCTTCAGTGCCTCGTGAACGGACATATATGCGTCTTCAAGATCATATTTGCCAACAAGTGCAACATCAACACTGCTTGTTCGTTCACGGGTAACAAGCTCACGCCACGTGTTAGTTCGGTCTGTTGTTGTTATTGCTTCCTCAGCGACATTAAGTCGTTCCATAACATGCTGATCGAGTCCCTCCTCTTCAATCACGAGCGGAACATGGTAAATATCGTCAACATCAGGATTCGAGAATACTGCTGTCGTTGGAACATCACAGAATAGCGCGATTTTCTCTTTTGTTGCCGGTTCAAGTCTATCTGAGCATCGTCCAACCAGTATATCGGGTTGGAGACCGATTGAACGAAGTTCTTTTACTGAGTGTTGTGTTGGTTTTGTTTTCTGCTCTCCATTCTTTGAGTATGGTACAAGCGTCACATGTGTGAAAAGGATATTTTCACTCGCTTCCTCATGTGCGAATTGTCGAAGTGCCTCAAGATACGGCATTCCCTCGATATCTCCGACAGTCCCACCAACTTCAACGATACACACATCAGTCCCCGCTGCGGCTTCTCGAATCCGTCGTTTGATATCATCTGTGATGTGCGGAATAATCTGAACTGTCTTCCCGAGGTAATCGCCTGACCGTTCCTTCTCAATGACATGTTTGTATGTCTTCCCAGTTGTGACATTGTGATCAGAGGTCATATCCTCACCAAGGAATCGCTCGTAGTTTCCTAAATCAAGATCAACTTCGCCACCATCTTTGAGCACATACACCTCACCATGTTGATACGGATTCATTGTCCCTGCATCAACATTGAGATATGGGTCGATTTTTACTGCGGTAACGTCAAATCCAGCATTTGAGAGTAATCGTCCGGTGCTTGCGGCTGTGATTCCTTTGCCCAATCCAGACATTACTCCACCGGTCACAAAAATAAATTTTCGACCCAGTGAGGGGTCGTACTCCGTCTCAGGTTCCTTCGGCATACTGAGTGTGTGCGAGGGCACCTCAAAACCGTTTCGGAGCAACTAATTCTATGCGATAAATACACATGTATATCATATTTAATAAAATTAAAAATGTGAGAATTAATCAAGATGATTACTGAAGAAATCGTTCTATCGATACTCGTATTTTAGATTCAAGAGTCATGATGTATGACGATTATCGTGCTGTCGATGGGGTTTTATTTACTGAGATAGTATTGTACAATAGAAACACTATCATGGCTACAAAGTGCGAATCAAATGTTCGTCGAATGGCTGGTATTGTTGTTCTCGCTGGACTCTTGGGTGGGTGGTTTATTACCAGTTGGATATATCTGTTAACTGCATTTGCTGGAGTTAACCTACTACAAAGTAGTTTCACGAATATCTGTCCTGCAGAGTCGATTCTCTCTCGGCTCGGTCTTGGTTGTTAGTTACTCATCAAGGTTATCCAGTATTTTTCATCCCTGCTGCAATTCCTTTCACCGTCAACCGGAGCGTTCGTTCCTCCTCATCAGTTCGATGTGTCTGCTCCAGCAGATGTGTCTGAAGTAGATTCAGCGGATCAACATATGGGTTCCGTCGTCGAAGGCTCTGATCAAGCCATTCACGCTCAAGCAGCGAGTCTCGACCGGAAACCTCACAGACAAGCTCACGTGATCGGTTACATTCTGTGCGGAGATGTGGGAAGAAATCCTCTCGAAGTTCAGGGTCTGCAAGCGACGCATAGTGCTCTGCTATGTCCAAATCGGTCCGTGCAAGCGCAAGTGCAGCGTTATCAAGTGTTGTTCTGAAGAATGGCCAGTCAGTATACATTGATTTGAGCGTTGTGATATCCCCTCCATTGTCGAGATATGATTGAATCCCGCCACCGAGTGCGTACCATCCAGTGATGATACATCGAGACTGTGTCCAAGAAAACACCCATGGGATTGCACGCAGGTCTTCGACAGTTCGCTCACCTGACCGCGATGCTGGTCGCGAGCCAAGATTCAAATCCTCGATAACACCGATTGGCGTTGCCTGTCCAAAGTATGTAATAAATCCATCAGTGTTCAACAGATCATAATATTGCTTTCGAGCGGCAGAAGCCATTTCCTCCATTGCATCAATCCACGCGCTCGGAACATCCTCTGTTGGCTCGCGAATAGCGTTATGACGGGCACGTACCTGTGCATTGAGCATCTGCTCAAGATTACGTTCAGCGATCAGTGGGTTTGCATACTTCTCTGCAATAGCCTCTCCCTGTTCTGTGAATTTGATCTGTCCTGTGACCGTCTCATTTGGCAAGGCTAACATCGCCTCATTCATTGGTCCACCACCACGTGATATCGACCCGCCACGACCATGGAATAATCGCATTGTCACATCAAAGTCATCACAAATCTGTGCAAGACGGCGTTGATTCTTGTATAAATCCCAGTTTGCAGCAAGGAAGCCATTCTCCTTATTTGAATCAGAATATCCAAGCATAATCTCTTGGACATTGTCGCGTGCACTCAATGCAGCCGCATATGCATCATTTTCAAACAGCGTCCCCATAATCTCGCGGGCTCCATTCAGCGCAGACTCTGTCTCTAATAGTGGGACAATATCAAGTCCACAGTGGTCTGGAAGCGAAACAACACCAGCCTGATCAGCTAAGAAAAGAACTTCAAGAACATGACTTGGGTTTTCAGTCATTGAGATACAGTATGTGTCGATTGCACCAACACCGAATTCTCGCTGCCACTCACCAAGCATTGAAAATCGCCGAAGTACACGCCTTGCGGTATCAGAAACATCTCCGGGATCCTCAAGATCAACGACTGGTTCTGTCTGGAGAATTGCCTCTGTCAATATTTCGATGCGATCGGCTTCATCATAGCTATCATACTCAATCCCTGAGTTTATGAATACTTCATGAACAGCCTCAGTATGATTTTTTTGATGATCACGGAGATCGAGACTTGCAAGTGTAAATCCGAATGTATCCACCTGTCTCATTAATGGCTCAACATATTCATCCGCAACAACCTCGCCACCATTTTTGCGAAGACTCTGATCAATTACTTCAAGATCCGAAAGAAATGCCTCAGGATCGCTGTATCCGTCTGGACGGACATCATCAATCCGGCGAAGTTGCTCACGCATCAGTTTCAATTTTTGTCGATATGGCTCACCAGGATAGCGCTCTTCAGTCTCTGCTGTGACGCCTGGGAGTCGTTCATAATCGGTTTTTAATGATCGTTTGAGCTGGGTGCTGATATCGACGCGGTCAGCATCTTGGCTCAAGACACCAGACAACCGCTTAAGCGCCTGGCTATATTTCTCTAGAACAACTCCTCGCTGGCGCTCAAGAGTATCTGTTGTGACTTCTGGTGTGACAAATGGATTTCCGTCACGATCAGATCCAGCCCATGAGCGGAATTCGAATAATTTTGGTACACTAACATCGGGGTACTCTGACCCAATGATATCCTCAAACTCAGCGTACACTTCACCAACAACGTCAAATAGAATTGATTCGAGATACCACTGGACATTTCGCGCTTCATCTTGGGGCTCTGGACGCCGTCCGCGAACCTGTGACGTCTGCCAGAGACTTGTAATCTCCGCATCAACCTTTCGCCAAATTTGATCATGTTCCCGATTGGTGATGCGTTGCTCGTCGAGTTCCTCGAGTTTATTCGCAATTGAGCGAAGTTTTGCTTTGACTGTCTTTCGCCGGGCTTCCGTTGGGTGTGCGGTAAATGTTGGCTCGATAAGAACTTCATCAAGAACGCGCTGTACTGTCTCAGAATCGGCATCAGCATCTATCAGCGACTCAACAGTTGCGATAAGTCCATCATCGAGATCTTCTGTTTGGGCGCCCTCACGGACAACGCGAGCTCGTTCGCGTTCTTCAGCGAGATTCACAAGTTCAAAATATGTGGTAAATGCCCTTGCAACAGTGCTCTCTCGCTCTGAGTCAAGTTCATCTAATAGTTGATCAAGCTGATTGCGAGTTGCCAATTTTCCATTTCGATAATCGATTGCTGCCGTGCGAATATCCTCAACTGTCTCAAAAGCTGCATCAGAGGTCTGATCGGCTAAGACATCACCGAGAAGCGCACCTAGCTCCTGAATATCTTGTTTGACCCCCCTGCTGTGTAAGTCCATACCACTGATATACCATGGACCGAGTAAAAATCCCTGTATTTTATTTACTCACTGATAAAAATATCACGATTATTGTTATGAGTCTAGTGTCTACTCAGCAATCGGTTGTTTCGTTACGCTTTTTACCAGTGGAGCGAAGTTCAAATTATGAGTGAGCGTGATAAATACCCAGCAGATTCCGGTCGTCGTCGATTCGTGAAGGGCGTTGTCGGTGGAGCGGCGCTCGCTGGCGTTGGCGCGACAGGGGCTGCCGCAGTTAATTCTGCAACAACATCGCCAGGTGCTGGTGGAGGGACGACGCAGGCGTATGCAATTGAGAATACTGATGGTCCAGCACCTCGTGGGATGCCTCAAATTCCGGTTGAAGTCGATTCTGAGGGATTTTTGAAAGGTGTTTGGCCTGAAGTTAAGACAGAAAAACAGGGGGGGATTAGTATCCAGATTGCTGAGACTGACGACTTCAAAGGATCTGGTGTGACGTACTCAACAGAATGGTTCCAATACTGTGGTGTTGAATCCTATGCTGGTATTAACCCACAGTATGACTCTGATAATTACTTCCGTGTCGGTTCAAATCCTGGGTATGACTGGATGAGTGAAACTTACTCTGAGGGCGATAAGCTTCATGTTGATGATTTCACCGACTATGAGTCATGGTCCAACGGCATCGGCCGTGCCGGGCTTGGAAAGCCAGCGACTGGACGGTGGCGGTCTGAGGATGCTGAAAATATCATCCCGATTCAGGTGATTAAATCGAAAGAAATCGAAGAAGCCACCGGTCAGGATGCGTGGCTTGAAGCATCAACTGATGAAGGATTTGTCGCTTGGCTGAATAAGTGTACACACTTTTGTTGTGTTCCACAATACAAAAGCGAGGGATCTGCGAAATTCAATGCTGAAAATGATGTCTACTGCCAGTGTCACCAATCTGTATATGATCCATTCAGCATTGTTCAGACACTTTTTGTTGCACGACCTCGACCACAGGAATAAACGAATATCACTGTGGACAACCCGCGCTCATCACATCCATTATACTTGTCGTATATCTGTTCTGAATCTGTCGACATCTTGATTTTCTCCGATATAATATTTGTGTGATATGTCTGTGTTCATAGTTCATCCACCGGTCACTGGGGGGAACAACGCGAGTTCATCACCATCTGTCAGCTGATCATCACGGTTCGCATCAGACCCGTTCTGTAGGAGATTTATTTCAGTCGCAAGTTCTGTCTCTGTTTTCGTTCCTGGATCGAGAAGAACGCGATTAGCCAATGCAGGTCGGTCATTAAGAAGCTCATCAATTGCGTCCTCAATGGTAGCGTTCGTGTGTATATCAATTGATTTCTCACGCGTCCCCGCAATCTCGGCAACATCGGCGAATAATCGCCATGTAATTGAGATGGTCTCTCTATCAGCATCATCCTCGATAGTATTGAACTCATTCGACTCGCTATTGGGCTCTGTTGTGGGCATATGGTACTGTAGTGTTATTCCCGAAGCGTTTACGTTTTATTGATTATCTTATTTACATTATCGTTCTCGCAGAGTGAACTCACCCAGGGTTCAAGCCCTGAAGTAGTCGTCTTATACCGCCTGTAAACCTACTCCCGACCAGGGTCGAATACTGCAACGTCGGTCTCAATTTTACTGATACGTTCAAATGTTGGTGGTGAAATAAATCGAGATGCAACTGATCGGTCGCCACTTGACCCAAGAACAACGAGATTATAACTATCAGCGTTTGCTGAGATAAATTCCTCTACCGAGGAGCGCGCGACGCGCGTCTCAATATCTACATCTACAGTAACAGTCTCAATTACTTGATCAAGTCGTGTCTCAGCACGGCGACGTTCGGTTTCATCTGAGATGCATGTTGTCACTGACACCATCCCTTCATTACCAGCGAGTCGTGTTGCAAAATCAATCATTCCATGTGCAGTATCTCCATCCCGAACGACAAGCACCAGTATCCGCTGCCAATTCATCACTGCTGTCTCTGATCGGAACGATATTGTATCGACTGGCTGATTGAATATACCTTGGACATATGCCGAGAGATGACCATTATCCTCCTCATATGGCGTGACAACAAGGTCACAATTAGCGGTTTCGACGGTCCGTGCGGTTGCTGATACTGGGTCACCAGTTGCAACGACCATGTCGCAGGGAACGCCCACCTGCGTTTCAATCATTCTTACATATTGTTTTAAACAGTCGACTGTCTCAGCCGCCTGCTTTGTTTCAAATACGTCCTTTATCTCACTCTGCTCGGTGTGTGCGCCAATATTTATATTTTCTCTGCTCGGCTTTAGATCATCTATTTCGGTCGTGACATCTGATTCGATATTATTGTTATCTCTCATATCTGATTGAATTATATTGAACGATGATTCGGTGGCATCGATTGACGTCTGGCGCTGCCGTTGAGCATTCTCCTGTTGACTTTGGTGCTGTATCTCAGTGCTATCGTTATTGATTGTTGCTGCGTCGGATCCCGAATCACCTCCTGAGACAATATCAAGAAGGACTACTTTCCCAGTTTCGTGTGCAGCAGCGAGTTGAGATCCAAAGAGTGCAGTTTGTTTATTATCATCTCCTCGCATTGGAATGAGTACGTGATCGTCCGCTTGGACAGTTTCATAGAGATACTGCGCACGTTGTTCATAAAATTCGTTTCGCCAGATAACAAAAACTAGCGCAATGAGTATCGATGCGAACATAATGCTCAGTACATATACAACTGGGTCAACCTCTCCTGTAATGAGCGTTAATAGCGCTGTCGAAAACGCTGAGGGCGCTTCAATCCGCGCAAGCCACGTGATTATTCCGGTTAAGAAAATGGCGAGTGCAGCACTTTCTGGTCGTACGATCGCTCCACCACCTCCGTTGTAAATGACTTGGGTAATGACTGCGGCAATCAACCCACACAACGCCCCAACGCTGAGACTACTAACAAATCGTACAGGGCTTGCATAACGGCCTTCGGGGTCCGAAAATAACGTATAGGTCCCTGCAGCGAGTGGTGGAAATAATAAAAACGAGAGTATCGGTAACTGATTTGAGAGATATGTTACAAATGCAATAAGAATCGGAATTAATAAAACAACTGATACATGGAGTAAATTATCAGTATACTGAAGCCACCGCTGAAGGGCGCTCACTTCACGACGTCCGAATCGTCGAATCCGAGCATATACGATTGTCAGTTGCTTACGTGCACTTCTCATAAAATAGGCGATTGAGGACATGATGAGAAAACGAAACCAGGGTTCACACGCTATTTTTATTCTTATGTTCAATACCGTTTATGTATATATATCGACAATAGCCGTAAGTGTGATTTCAATTGCTCGCTCGACATTATTTTGCGCTTTCATTGGAAGTTCTGTCTCAGAGTCGGCCCCTTTCTGTGTCCCAGTGACAAGATTACCATCGACAGTGCAAATCGCCCCTGCTGCAAGTCCGTGCCGACGTGCTATTGTAAAGACCGCTGCTGCTTCCATTTCAATGGCAAGAAGATTTGCTTCCTCCCATGCCTCAACATATGTATCCGTTTCATTATAGAATGCGTCATCGGTGACGATTGGTCCAACGTGGACAGGAACAGCGTCAGTATGTTCCTCTGCTGCATCAGTGAGTGCGCGGACGGTGTCAAAATGAGGGACTGCTGGAAGCACTGGGTCTTCGTATCGCTTTGAGGTCCCTTCTTCTTTGGCGGCAGCGGTTGCGACAATCATATCGCCAATCTCGATATCTGACTGTAGCGCTCCGATTGTTCCAACGCGAATGACTGTTTCAACACCAACACGGGCTAGTTCCTCAACAGCAATCGCAGCTGATGGTCCACCGATTCCTGTCGAACAAATTGTTACTGGAACATCGTTATATGTCGCATTGACAATTGTATATTCACGGTTTTCGGCGACTGGTCTGATATTTTCACAGTGTTCGGCAATTCGATTGACCCGACCAGGATCTCCAGGGATCAGTGCGATCTCGTTGATGTCACCAGACTCGATCAGAAGATGTGGTTGTTTCGGCATATACACTGACTCTCGCGTTGCAGTGAAAAACCACGTGATCCCTGTGGTTGCTTTCCTTTGTTGCTATTGGATATATATCCACACTGAGTGAAAATTGACATCCTTCCGCGTCTTGCAATACTCCGTGAAACATTTTGAACCATCGGTCCTACGCAACAGTATCAGCAGCTACTCTACGACAAGATTTTGAATTGAATTCTTCAGTAAGTTTTCAGGAGCACTACACGCGGGACTCCCACGGTACCGCACCGCTGAGTTGGGAATTTCAGGTGCAGGTTCATAGACTGCCAAGCCAACACACCGTGTGAATCGATGTGCAGTCAGGCAAGGGACAGCCTCTTGAGAGTGCCACATCTTACCCCCGGTACTCCTATCCTCAGCCGATAACGCGTTCCTGTGTTAGTTTCCCCACAGGAGCGGTGGTCAGTGGTCGGCGCTCGGGTTCACCAAACTCAGAGTTACTTATATTGATAATTGCTCGTCGCTTGTTATTTGATTCCCCGAAGGGCACATCCTGTGTCCAGTCTCGGGGACACTCACACTCGAAGCACCAATTGTCGAGCATGCGGTTGTACTGGGATCATAACCAGCGTGTCGACATATCAGTGCACGATATTGTAGAACAAGAAAGCCCGAAAATTTTCTGTTCCCACCCCCGTCCCTGTTTGACGGCGCTCATCCACGTCTTAAACGCTGTCTCTTACCCACAAGTTCGTGGAGTCGTAACCGGACATTTCAGACGCTCTCAGAGATATTTTGAACGCAGCAAATCGAGGCGAGAAGCGACTCAGACAGTGATATCGGCTGTGGGGGTGACAGAACGCCGGTAATCAACGCCACTACAATTGTTCCAAAGAGATGCTGAAACTGTAGATACCGAGGATTTCAGTCGTGCTCGGCGATCCCGATCCCCGTTCCGCTGAAATCCTGACTCGATTTGTGGGTAAGAGACAGGTCTTAAACGGCATCGTATTGCGCCTGTTCAACCGATAATAGCGTCATCTTAGCAGATACATGTATATCACCTCACCAGTGACTATATTATTTCGCTGCGTTAATTATCGAAAGAT
>ERZ1034486.91-NODE-91-length-26474-cov-3.828495_pt1 | contig 26474 bp, 19 predicted proteins | sample MGYA00520683_ERZ1034486 | MGnify/ENA primary metagenome ERZ1034486 (study PRJEB33760, sample SAMEA4777685) | hypersaline lake metagenome | biome: hypersaline environment; feature: brines | place: Spain | collected 2012-08 | depth 0 m ...
GTGTCTCGACGACGGTGAACAGGAGGTTGATGAGGACGTTCGTCGCCGTCGCTCGCTCCGTCTCGGTGACCTCGTAGGCCCTGCCGGTGTCGCTCGCGCCCGGCACCGCCTGCGAGAGATCGCGGCTTTCGGGCGCCGGGACGATCTGCGCGGCCCGCACGTCCGCGAGTGCTTCGGTGGCGGTGCGCAACAACTGCTGGAGCTGGCCCGCGGAGGCGACGCCCTCTGTGGCGAGCGTGGCGCGCACTTCCTCGATCCGCACGCGCATCTCGTCGGTGCGGTAGCTCGGGAGCGGTTGCTCCTCGATGTCCAGGAGAAACTCCTCGTACGCTGCTGCGAGTTCTGCCGCCGCTGTCATGCCGTCAGCTATTTCTGACGGTGAATCGTTCGAACACATGTCGTGTGACGCTCCGCACGACACTGCGATGGTAGGGCGATGCCACGCCCTGCCGTTTTCCACGGCGCCCACCGCAGCGTCGTGTTTCGCCTTAACGTGACTACGGGTAGTAAGTCTTACGACGGATTGAACTAGTGTCGTGTTTCGAACAGCGAGATGTTAGAACTTTGAAAAGAATCGGGGGGTCAGTCGGCCGTGTCGAGACGGGTCACACTGGTCGTCCGCGCGCACCGACTCACTCGTCGTCGCCGTCGTCTGTGTCATCCCGTAGCGCCTCGCCCGCGTCGTCGGGTGACACTTCACTCGCGTCGTGTGACACCTCACTCCCATCTTCGGCTGGTTCGTCGCGGTGGTCGCTCGTGTGTTCCCACACCTCAACACAGCCACAGCCGTCGTCGATACCGTCCAAGTGTGATGGCGTCGATTGTCGTTTTTCGGTCACGTTGTTTGTCGACACGAGCCGGGTGGGTATCAAGCCGCGGGGAGTCGCCGCAGCGTGAGAAAACGGTGCCACACGAACAGAGAGACCGTCACGACAACTGACACACAGTTGGCGTTTCTCTCCAGATGTGACAACGCTGAGGTGTGACAGCCCCTCCAGCAGTCGAGACACGGAACGCTACGGCGACGTGACCACCGTCGACGGCGTCGACTTACAGGTCGAGGCTGGCAGGTGTTCGGCACGCTCGCGCCCAACGAGGCCGCGACCGGGTTGTTCGCCGCCGTCGTCTCCGGGGCCCGTTCGCCGCCGACCCGACCCAGTCCGTGTGGCTCCCGGTGGCCGTCCTCCTCGCGTGGACGGTGGTGCCGGTCGCCGTCGGCTACTGGCGGTTCCGGAGCGCGGATCTCGGGTGAGGCGGGCACGGAACCGCGCCGCCGCGCCGGATCGAGGCTTCAATACGAGTGGAAACGGTTGTATCTGGAGTGCGACCGGAGAGACAGACGGGACCCGAGGCGGACGACGGCACGGCACGTCTGTTGTTGTGCGGGGGGGTTCTGGCCGACCCGGACTGGTTCGAAGGGTTCGAGACGGAGCGTGTCGCCCCCGAGACGGTGACGGAACGCGACGCGGAGTGTGTCGTCGCCGGCGACGACTGGGAGCCGACAGTCGCCGGGTCGGCGCCGGTCGTCGTGTTCCTCCCGTCTGACACGCCTGCGGCGCCGGCACATGACGCCGGCGCACGGCGGGTAGTGCGACGCGACGACCCGGAGGCGCGAGCGTTACTCGTCCGGGCCGTCGAGAGTGTCGTCGGCCGGAGAGACAGGAGTGAAACCGTCGAGAGCGCCCGGGACGATGCCATCGACCCACCGGCGGACGTGTTGCTGGAGACGGTGTTGGACCACGCGGCAGACTCGGTCAGCGTCGTCGACAGCGACGGTGAGATCGTCTACAGCTCCGCAGGTGTCGAACGACAGTTGGGGGACGACCCCGAGACACTGCGCGGGGAGTCGTTCTTCGAGGCCGTCCACCCGGAGGACCGCACGGCGGTGCAGGAGACGTTCCGACGGGCGCTCGACCGGCCGTCGGACGGTGGCGTCCGTGCGACGTACCGCCGTCGCGACGCCGACGGCTCCTGGCGGTGGATCGACGTGTACGGCCGGCCGTGGCGGGACGACACGGTCGACGGACTCGTCGTCAGCCGACGCGACGTGACCAGACAGGAACGCCAACGGCGCGAACTCCGCGAACGGAACGCCTACCTGGAGAGTGTGTTGGACGCACAGCCGGACGTGTTCTACGTGCTCGACCCCGACGGGACGTTCCGGCGATGGAACGCACCGTTCGCCGACCTTCTCGGGTACGACGACGAGACGCTGAGAGAGACGCACGCGACCGAGGTGATCGTGGCCCGCGACCGCGAGCAGATTCTCTCTGCGATGACGGATGTCTACCACCGACGCGAGACCCGGCGGGTCGAGACTCGGTTTCTGACCGCCGACGGGGAGGAGGTGCCGTACCAGGTTAACGGTGCCCCGCTGACGGACGGCGACGGCAACGTCACGGGGTTGGTCGGGACGGGCCGGGACATCTCCGACCGCGTCCGTCGCGAGGAACGGCTCTCCGTGCTCAACCGTGTGCTCCGACACAACATCCGCAACCAGTCGAGTGTGTTGCTCGCGCGCGCCGACTACCTCGGCGAACGGGTCGCGAGCGACGACGAGACACACGTCGCGGCCGTCAGCGAGGTGGCACACCGGCTCTCCCGGATGGGGAAACTCGCCCGGAAAGTCGACCGCGCGCTGGCGGAGACGGGCGACCCGGACGCGGTCCCGTTGCCGGCGATTGTCGACGACGCGCTGGAAGCGTTCGACCCACCCGAGGAGGCGACCGTCGAGATCGGCGACCCGCCGGCGGTGGCAGTCCGTGCCGCGCCGCCGTCTGGGGACGCGCTCGCGGAGCTGTTGGACAACGCCGTGCGGCACAACCCCGACGCGGCGCCGGCTGTCGCGGTCGAGTTCAGCGTCCACGAGGAGTCGGTGACGGTGGCCGTCGACGACGACGGGCCCGGGATTCCAGACGCCGAGACTGCCGCCCTGGCGGGCGCAGAGTCACAGCTTGACCACTCGGCCGGGCTCGGAATGTGGTTCGTCAACTGGGTCGTCGAGGCGACCGACGGACACCTGTCGTTTGCGGACGCCGATCTCGGCGGGAGTCGGGTGCTCGTCGAGTTCCGGCGCGAATCCGGGTGAGTGTCGAACGACGGTGCGAATCCGGGCGGGTGTCGGGTTCTGAAGAGAGCGTCGTCTCTTGATCGGGGGTCTCAGTCGCACAGGTTCGCGGCTGCCCGTGCCACCTCGGGTTTCAACATTTCGGTGTCGGCGACGATGTCGTCGACAACCAACGCTGGTCGCGTCACGACCGCCACAGAGCGACGACGGCACACAGCCACGAGACTGGGAGTGACACGACCGCAGCGAGCGACAGAAACGGGACGATCACGTCCGCCCACCCGAACGCGCCCGTAAGCGGGACCGCGAGCGACGAGAGCGTCACCCCGACTGCGACGAGGGCCGACACCACGGTGCGCCGGGACAGGAGTGTCTCCGGTTTAGACGGAGGTCGTGTGGTGAGAGCCAGCGTCGACGCGGCGAGTCGATCGTCGAGGAACGCACCCGCAGATATCGACTCGTCGCCTGCGGAGAGAGTCTCGGCACCAGTTGCGGTCTCGACTGCCGCGACCAGATCGGCGCCGCTGGCGTCAACGGTCGTCTCGGGCGTCGGGGGGGTGGTGAGCCACGTCGTCAGGTCGCGTACGGCGGCCACCTGACCAGCTAGCACCGCTCTCGGTCGTGTCGACGCCGACAGCGTCGCGACCGGTGGAAAGAGTGTCACGACGAGTAGTTGCCAGACGAGGACAACCTCTCCCGAACCGACGACAGCACCGAGTACCGGGACACCGGCGACGGTCACCTCGCGGCCGAGCGCCGCGGCGGCACCGGCTGGGCGTCCGAGAGAGACGGCAAGCACGACGACAACGGCTGTGAGACAGACGCTCACCGCCGGCAGCAGTCGTGCGACCTGTCGTCGGAGTCGGTTCCGAGCAGGAGAGACCGGACCCGAAGAACGGAGTCGTGCGAGTCGGACGTGACTGTGCCCGCCGGACGTGGTTTCCTCACTGTCGAGTGTGTTCCCAGCGTTGTCGGCTGTATCGGCGTCGGGTGCGTCTCGGTTGTTTCTGAGCGTGTCACTGTCTCCGAGTGTGTCACTGTCTCCGAGTGTGTCACTGTCTCCGAGTGTGTCATCGTCGCTGAGTGCGTCGTTCAGCCACGCCGCCGCGCGGACGTTCGGGAGTCGTTCACCGTCGACCGCCTCCGCCAGTGCCGCGAGCGTCTCGTCGATCATCTGCCGGGCTCGTTCCCGGCGCATCGCCGCGAGTCGTTTCCCAGCCCCACCGGTCGCGGTGACTGTCGACACCCGCGGCGTGTAGCTGATCCGGATCGCTGCCTCTCCGGTAGCGCCGTCTCTGTCACCGCCGGCCACCGACAGACTCGACTCGTCGTCCCACTCGCGAACGGCGGCGACGACACCCACCGCCGCCCGCTGGGTCGGGGTGACGAGCGACAACGGCGTCGTGGTCTGGAGGAGTCGTGTCTCGCGGTCGTCGTACGGCCACCGCGGATCGACGGTCGTCGCGCCACGGAGCACGTCGAACACCAGCTGTTCGTCCGTGTCGTACAGCTCCCAGCCTCGGTTTCGGATCGCTCTCGTCACCGCTCGGGCGCAGTAGGCGAGAAACGGCTCCGGGGGGGAGTCGTCGACGGACACGTCCGCGAGCACCTGTTCTGGACCGCGTCGGCTGACGTTGAGGTAACACCGGAACGTGCCCGCCTCGGGGTCCGCGAACAACCGGAGGTTGCGGCGGTAGTCCGTCTCTGCCGACGCCTCGTCACTCCACGCCGGCGGTGACGGCGCGGCACCGTTGTCGAAGTGACACCGCCCGGTGTCACCGTTGAACAGCCGAACCCGTGTCGGCACCGGGTGGCGGCTGTCGGTCGCGTCTGTGGTGTGGCCGTCCGTCTCGTCTGAATCCTCGTCTGCGTCTGTCTCACCCGAACCCTCGTCTGTGTCGAGTAGGTCGACGAACTGCCCGACCTCAATCTCCGGGTCGTCGTCTCGCCAACGTCGTAGGGCGTCTGCCGCGTCGGCGAATGTCTCACGTTCAGCGACAGCGTAAGCGTATCTGTCGTCGGGCCGGCCGACCCGGACGGTCAGGCGGTCGTCGTAGTCGAACACACCGCCACACCGCTCCAGTCGTTCGATCACCCACCGATCCTCGGGACCGGGTGGTCCGTCGTCGACTCGGTTCCCGTCCGGATCGTAGAGTCTCACCACGGCCAGTCACCTCCAGCCCACCAGTCACCCACTCGGTCGAGCAGGTACCCCGCGCCGCGGAGTGGGTAGTTGCCGTCGGCGGCGTCTGCCACCAACACCGTCTCGCCGCCCTCCGCCTCGACGACGAAGTGGACGGGGAGCAGTTCGATTCCCGTCGGCAGCGTATCACCGACACACGTCCGAGCAACAGTCTCGCCGAACCCGGTCCAGTCGCGAACTGGGTCGGCGTCTTCCACCTCCGTACAGTAGCGTCGGACGATGTCCACCTTCGTCGCGACCGCGAACAGATCTTTGTCGTCGTAGGCGTCGACCACCGCGCGGAAGGTGGATAGATACGCCTCTCGGTCTCGCGGGTTCACGACTTCGACGCCGTCGACATCGACGTACGGGGGCTGACAGCCCGCCCGGACCGCCGGCGCGGCGAAGTCGTCCATCGGGTACAACAGACCGACGCCCTCAGAGTGCGCCACCACGTCACAGAGGAGTTGTGGGACGAGTTCGTCGTCTGCCAACTCGGCCAACGCCGGCACGTCGTCGGGGGCCGTCCCAGGGTCGTCGAGTGGTGTCCGGTCCGGGTCCGCTGCCGCTCGCGTGTTGTACAGGTGTCGCACCACCTCGAACGCCTCGTCGGCGTCGGCGGTCGCGGCCGCCGACGGGTCGACCGGCGAGAACGAGTCGAGGTGGTTGCCAGCGTAGTCGACGGTTCTGACAGTCACCTTCCGCGGGAGCAACCACCCGTGTCGGAACGTCATCCGGAGCGGGACGACGGCCGTCCGCGGCGTCGACGGGAACGTTCCCCGCTCGTCAAGCTCCGCACGGAGCCGTTCCAACGGTGGGTTGAGCGAGCACTGGCCGCCGGCGTAGTCGTCGACGGACGCCGCCAACCCGGCCATTGCGGCGGTCTTGCCGGCGCCGGTCGCGCCCAACACGGTCACCTCCCGCTCGGCGGTCGCGTCGCGAAACAGCCAAACGCTGGCGAGGAAGACCAGGCCGGCGAGGACACTGACCGGGAGGTCGGCGAGATCGACCGATCTGACGGCGAACTGCTGGGTCGTTGTCGCGCCGTCGCGGTAGACCACGGGGCTGTCGTAGACGACGGCCGACTCGGCGACCGCCGCGACCGTCACGGTCGACAGGAGGACGGCGAGCCGGGGGGTCGCGTGGGGGAACTCCAGCCGGGAACTGCTCCCTGTCGTGTCGAACACGTCGTGGTCGGGACCACCACGGAACGTGAGCCCGCCGCCGAGGAGACCGGTCGCGAGCCCGGCGCTCGCCGCCAGCGGCTGTGCCGCCCAGTCGACCCGGACCAGTCCGGCGTTGGTCAACACCACTAGCCCGCCGGCCACGACGACGAGTAACACCAGCCCGTTGAACCGCCGGTAGCGGTCGAAGGCGACCAACGCGAGGACGCCGGCCAACAACGTCGCCGCGAAGACGACGGCGCCGTCCGGCGAGAGTCCGACCAGCCCGCCGACTGCGAAGAACAGGTGGTAGGAGAGCCCCCGTGGCGGCCCGCCGTAGGCGTCGGCCACGACCCCCGCAACCTCCAGTCCGGAGACCGAGGTCACTACGGCGAGAGCGACCAACGACAGAATCTCCCGACGGCGGACACTACTGGTTCCGGCGGCCCTCAGTGACACACCCGCCGGCTTGCACACTCCGGTGAAAAAGCCTACTGGTGACCGACGGTCATCAGTCGAGCACACGGAGGTACGATACGACGCCAGCGACACAGACGACACCGCCGACGACCGCGGCCGGCACCGTCGGGAGCGTGTCCAGATACGTCGACAACACGACACCGGCGACGCCGACCACTGCCGCGGCCGCCGCCAGCGACGAGACGACACGCCGAGCCCGCCCGTCGAGACGGCGTCTGTCGACGGTCGTGTCGTCGTCTGTGCCCCCGGGAACGACGGTCACCGCGACTGGGTCGGGCGTCGGTGTCGGGTTCTGACCGGGCGTCGGTGTCGAGTCTCGGTCGGCGGTCGCCGTCGTGGCTGGATCGGCGTGGTCTGCACAGATCCGCCACCGACCGGGAGACAGTGCCAGCGTCACGCCGACTCCGGTGTCGTCCGTGTCGTCGGCCACTGTTCGCCCGCCGTCGGCCGGCAGGACCCGTTCGTCACCCCCGACCCGCTCGGCGTAAAGACGGAACGCCGAGAGCGGCTCCCCGGCAGCGTCGACGACGCGACAGGTTATGTCGCCGGGACTGAACCGGCGGCTCTCCGAGTCCGGGAACGACAGTGTCGGGCGATCAGTAGGCAACGGCTCTGTCGTGGTGTCGGAAGTCGACTCCGTCGTGGTGTCGGAAGTCGACTCCGTCGTCTGTGTCGCCTCTGCTGCCTGCGTCGTACTCGTCGCCTCTGCTGCCTGCGTCGTCTCCGAGCCAGCGCCACGGTCGGTGTCTGGTTCGTCAGACCGCGTTCCGTTCTGTGCGATTCCGGTGGGTGTGGTCCGTCCGTCCGTCCCGCGGTCGGGCGGTCCGTCGAGGAGCGCCCGCTCGGCCGCGACGATCTCGTAGAACGCCTCGCGTGCGTCGCGTTTCTCCGCGTCCGGGTAGGCGTCTGGGTTGTACGCTCGTTTCGCCTTCGCGGCCGCGACCCGAATCTGCTCGGGTGGGGTGTCGGGGTCGACGCCGAGCACCGTGTGTGGATCGCCTGCCGACGGGTCTGGCTCGGCCATCACCTCCGAGTCGACGCGCCACAGCATACAACTTTCGGGGACAGTCGGAGGTGCGACGACGTGGCTCGCCGTCTCTCTCGCCGGTCAGTCGCTGTCCTCGCCGACAGTGAGTGTCGTTTGCGTCCGGCGGTCGGCCGGGTGTACCACGGTCAGTTCTCGTCTGCCGTCGCCGACTGTGACTGTCGCACTGCCTCGCTCGTCGGTCGTCGCCTCCCTGTCGTCGCTCGTCGTCTCGCTGTCGCCGCTTGTCGTCCCACTCTCGTCGGTCGTCGTTTCCACGCCGTCACCGGCCCGTCCGGCGACCGACACGGTCGCGCCCGGGACGCGCCGGCCCCACTCGTCGCGGACGACGACACGACACCGCCGACTCGTGGCGGTCGGCGGGTCGACCACCTCGACTGCCAGCGCGCTCGCGTCGGCGACGACTGTCAGCTCCCGTGTCGCTGGTAGAACCTCCGTCTGCGGGCGGTCGTCGCTCGCGCGGAGTGTGTACGCCCCCGGACGTGTGACGGCGAGTCGCGCCTGTCCCCGGTCGTCGGTGGCTGTCTCGGCCACCGTTTCGCCGTCACGGCGGGCGGCGACCTGTACCGCGGCGGCGGGGTCGCCGGTCGACTCCCGGACTGTCACGTCGAACTGCTCGTCCGTCTCGACTGTCGCCGGCGCCGACACGGCGAGTTCGACCGACGACGGCACCACCGTGACCGTCCGGCTGTCGGTCGTCGTCACCGTGCCCGCGGTCTCGCGACGGGCCGTCAACCGGAGCTGTCCGGGCTCGGTCGGTCGGATTCGCACCCGGCCGTCCGTCGCCGCCCACGACCGCCCGTCGGCCGACTCCACGGTCGCGTGAGAGACGAGTCTGCCGTCGGACTGCCGTCTGACCGCGACCCGCAGTGGCTCGCCGACCCGGACTGTCGTCTGGCCGAGTGCCAACCCGATCGCGCCGGACTGTGGCGTGACTGTCACCGTCGCTGTCCCCGTCCGGTCGCCGGCGACGGCAGTGAGTGTCTGCTCGCCCGGCGCCGCGAGTGTCACCCGCGTCTCCCCGTCGGTCAGACGCTCGCGGCCGTCCGGCGTCTCGACGTGGCCGTCGACCGGGTTCTCCCGGCCGTCTGTCACCCGAACCAACAGCGTGTCGCCGGCGGTGACTGTCGTCTCGGCCGGCTCGACGACGAGATTCGGCGCGACGGTCACTGTCGTGGTCGCCGTCGCACCGCCAATCGTCGCGGTCAGCGTCACCTCGTCTGGTGGCTCTGTCGCCGTCTCCGTCTGCTCTGTCCCCGCACTCGTCGGCGCCGGCGTCAGCGTCGCACGCCCGTTTCTGATCGGGGCCGTCACGCCGCCGGCTCGAACGACTCCCTCGTCGGCGGGTGTGTCGTCGACTCTCACGGCGACCGTGACCGACGCTCCCGGGGTGATCTGGTCGCGTGCGGCCTGTACGGTCAGCGCCTCGGCAGACGGTGGTGAGACGCGTTCTGGGGGGAACTCCCCGTCTGCCAGCAGTGCGTCCTCGGCGGCGCGGACGACGTGGAACCGGTCTCTGGCGGCGCGTTTCTCCGCCTCGGTGTAGTTGTCGGGGTTGAACTGCGACTTCGCGCGGGCGGCGGCCAGTTTCACCTCCTCAGGGGGGGCGTCTGGTGACACCCCGAGACACTCGTGTGCGGTGTCGGCGGTCGGGTCTGGCTCCGACATGGGCCGTCAGTTCGCCACGTCTGGGAGTTCCTCGCGAACCTGTTCGACCTCTGCGTCGCCACCCTCCTCCCGAGAGATCTCGACGCCGTCCTCGATCCCGGCCTTCTCATCAACGGACTTGTCCCACGCCCGCGGTCGGAGCACACCGTTCTCGTCGAGTTCGAGTTCGACCGCGATGTTCGGCACACCGGCGTCCGCCTCGCGGATGTTGTCGAGGATGAACGACTCGATCAGTTCGTTGTCCGTCGCCCGATCCGAGTCACCCTGGTACACCTCGATCGTCGCGCGGCTCTGCCCGTCCTCGACGGTGCTGTAGCCGTCGCGGGTCTCCCGCACCGGCAGTGTCTCGTTGCTGTCGATGATCCGGGAGAAGGAACCGTCGTGAACCCGAATCCCCAACGGGTCGGGCGCCACGTCCAAGATGCCGCCGCCCTCGGTGCTCGCCTCGGGATCGAGCCCGGTCCGGCCGGCCAACACCTCTGCCTGCTTGGCGGCGCCCATCGCGACTGCCTCGTCCGGGTTCACCTCCTTCGACGGCTCTTGGCCGAAGAACTCCGCGACTGCCGTCTGCACCTGCGGCATCTTCGAGGCACCGCCGACCAACAAGACGGTGTCGACATCGTCGACTGCCACGTCGAGGTCGTCGAACAGGTCGCCACAGACGGTGATCGTCTCGTCGACGAGATCGGCTGTCAGCTCCTCGAACGTCTCGCGGGTGACGGTCAACTCTAGGTTCGTCTCCGGGCGGATGAACGGCACCCGAACCTCGGCCTCGCTTGCGGCCGACAGCTTGTGTTTGGCCTGTTTCACCGCGCGGCGGACGCGTTCGCGTTCCTCGTGGTTCTCGCGCACGTCGACACCCGACTCCTCGGCGAACGTCTCGGCGACGTGATCCAACAACCGGTCGTCGAAGTCGTCACCACCCAGCTGTTGGCGGCCGTTCGTTCCTTGGACCTCGTACAGCTCCGCCTCGTGGATCACGTCGACGACGCTCACGTCGAAGGTGCCGCCGCCGAGATCGTAGACGGCGACGGTCTCGATTGGTTCCTCGCGCTCCCGGAGGCCGTAGGCGGCACACGCCGCGGACGGCTCCGGCAGCAGTCGCAACACGTCGATGCCGGCGTACTCCGCGGCGCGCTCGGTCGCGCGCCGTGCCGGCTCCGGGAAGTCCGCGGGCACCGTCACGACGGCACTCTCCGGGCGGGAGCCCAGCGTCTCCTCGGCGGTGTCGATCAGGTGTTGGAGGATGAGCGCCGAAATCGTCTCGGGGGTGTGTTCCGTCCGGGTGTAGCTGTCGTCTGGCACCTCGTAGGCGGTGTCTGTCCCCATCGCGCGCTTGACTGACGTGAACGTCAACTGCGGGTCCGTCTCCAGGTAGTCGACTGCCTCGTTGCCGACGATCACCTCGTCGTCGCCCTCGGTGAACGCGACCGCAGAGCGCATCGTCCGGTCGCCGTTGAAGTCGACGATCTTCGGGAGATCACCCACCCGTTCTGCGGCCACCGTGTTTGTCGTCCCGAGGTCGATCCCGATAGCGGACATCTTACAGGCTCTACCGGCGTCACCAGAATAAGTCTCGTGGTCGATCACCGGGCGGGTCGTGTCGCACGCGACGCACTGGCGTCGGACGTGTTTGCGGACGCGACTGTGGGACTGTAACGGAAAGCGACCGCCGGGGGGAACGGCGACGGATCGAGGGTGGACCAACGACGAGTCGCGAGCCGCGGACGACCGCCCAGCGCGTTACTGGACGACGCCGGTCGCGGCGGTCGCGTCACCCGCGCCGGGTGTCTCGACGGCGGTGAACAACAACGCCGAGAGCACGCCCAGCGTCTCGTCGCGCTCTGCGGGTGTCAACACGTACGCCTCGCTCGGGACGCCCGTGTCGAGTGCCCGCGAGTCCGGGAGTTCGTCGTCGTCGACGACTGTCGCGTCCCGCACCTGCTCCATCGCCTCCGCGACTGTCGTGACCAGTTCCAGCACCGTCTCGTGGCCGACGGTCCCGTGGGTGTCGAGTCGTTGCTGCATGTCCACGCAGGCGGCGACCAACTCCTCAATCCGCGCGTCCGGGAGTGGGGTGTGCCGCAGATCGTCGATGGTGGCGCCGTAGTCCGACTGCAGCTGCTCTGTGGTGATCGCTGTCTGTGCGCCTGTCGCGCCGTCACGCTTTTGTGACGGAGAATCGTTCGAACACATGTCGTGTACGCCTGCACGACACGCGAGGTGAGGGAGTTTGGGCTCCCTCGCCACCTCTCGGCGACGACCCGCGTGTCGTACTTTGGCTGAGTGGTTGTTGACTATTGTATCTTGTTGTTGCAAACAGCGGTGGGTGTCGTTGAGGAAAGTCGTGGCTGTCGTGTGCGGGGTCTCTGATCCCGTGGTGGGTTTTCTCCCCGTCGCGACTGGTTCATCAACTGCGCGACCGTCCCGCTGAACTCGGTTTCAATCCCACAGTGGGTTTTCTCCCCGTCGCGACTCGTCACCTATTGGACTACCCCGGCAACCACCTGTTTCAATCCCGCAGTGGGTTTTCTCCCCGTCGCGACGGTGGCTGTATGGGTGTGACCCAGCGGTCCGGTGACGGTTTCAATCCCGCAGTGGGTTTTCTCCCCGTCGCGACACCCCCAGCGACAACCCAATCAAGGCGTCGAATCGGTTTCAATCCCGCAGTGGGTTTTCTCCCCGTCGCGACCCAACCGACGCTGGGGAACGGAGTTGAAGACGAAATGTTTCAATCCCGCAGTGGGTTTTCTCCCCGTCGCGACCGTTTCCGCAAGTTCTCGCGCCTCTCGGGCCGTTCGGTTTCAATCCCGCAGTGGGTTTTCTCCCCGTCGCGACGAACTGAATACAACTTGTGCGAGTCTCCCCCATTTGTTTCAATCCCGCAGTGGGTTTTCTCCCCGTCGCGACAACGTCACACTCCGGACCACCCTCTGCGGTGACGATGTTTCAATCCCGCAGTGGGTTTTCTCCCCGTCGCGACCGGGAGACTCCAGCCGCTTGAGCCGCCGGTGGAGGTGTTTCAATCCCGCAGTGGGTTTTCTCCCCGTCGCGACTGTCTCGACGGCCTGGTCGGCGTGTGCGCGGACAGGTTTCAATCCCGCAGTGGGTTTTCTCCCCGTCGCGACCAAGTACGGCCGTCGGATGCAACCCGAGACGATGGGTTTCAATCCCGCAGTGGGTTTTCTCCCCGTCGCGACACGGCGACACCGAGATCGTCGTCGCGCCCCGGCCGCTGTTTCAATCCCGCAGTGGGTTTTCTCCCCGTCGCGACAGGGGGGTCATTTCGGCGCATACCATCTATAGTTTGCCCTCCATCGGCGAGAGCGACACCCAACTACGTCACCCACCCCTGTACACAGACCTAATAAAGGGTCACGTAGATCACCCCCAATCTGCCCGCCCGACAACCAGTTTCCACCTCGATACACGGCCGCGACCGACTCGAAACTGTCGGCGGCTGGGTGGCCTCAGACGAGCGGCTCGACGACCAGCGTCTCCTGTGCCGGGACGGGCTTCTTCCGTTTGCCCGCCGTCTCGAAGGTCACGACGCCGAGTTCCGCGAGCGTCGACAGATCACGCGACACCTGCGACTTGTCGCGGTCGAGCCGCCGCGCGAGATCGGAGACGGAGTCGACATCTTCCGTCTGGACCGTCTGGAGAAGCTCCCTGCGCGCCGGCGTGATCTCGCCCGCCGTCTCCCAGCTGATCACGTTGACGCCGTCCATTCCACCGCGAGCGAGTGCTCGTGCCATCGCCGCGCGTCTGTCGGTGTCGTGCTCGTCGTATGGCACCCGCGCCCACCACAATACAACACGAGCGCTCGCGTCGTACGGCACTCGCGTCCACCACAATACGACACTCGCGCCGACCCCGATACAACATCAACACCCACCGCAATACGACAGCAGCGCCAGCCCCGATACGACACGAGCGCGTCTGCCGTCTACGAAAACACCATCTTACGCAGTCTGACACACAGAAGATACAAACCCCCGGAGCGTCTCTCCCGAGGTGCAGCGCTCTGACGCCACGGCGACGCGTCGAGACGGCGCGTCGAAAACGGCGGGGTGATGGGCCACCCCACCGGAGTGCTGCGGAGAACCACAGCAATGGAACACTCCACCCCCGACGCTGAAAGGCGTACCGCCACCGACCAGTGCAGTGACACGACGCAGGCGACCGACGACGACCGCGCGAGCGAAGCGGCACAGTCGAACGCCGACCACGCGAGCGACGGCGAGCGGACGACACTCGACCAGTTGACGGAGATCGAGCCCGTCGCGGTGAACCTCGCGGCGTTGGACCTCTCCGAGCGGGAAATTGCGGCGACGCTCCGGGCACACGCCCGCACCACGTCGCTCACGACCGCAGAGGCCGCCCAGGCGATTGAACGCGGCCGGCTCGACTCGACGACGCTCACCGCCGCGCGAACGGAGGTTCGGGAACTCGCGTCGCTGCTGGACGATCTGAGCGACTGAGAAGGGGTCGTTCAGTTCGACTGCGGTTTTTTGCTACCAGTTCGACACGTCGGCGTTGTCGATGTCCCCGCAGCCGCCGTCGTCGGGCGGCCAGCAACGGGTTGCGGGCGCGTCAGTCACCCAGCGCGTCACTCCACCACACCGGTCGCGGCGGCCGCTCAGTCCCGTTGTGGGGTTCCTCCCCGTCGCGACGTTCGGGCTCTCGAACGACTGTAAAACACATCGATAGAGGTGTGTCGGGCCACAGCCAGACCGTCGAACAGCCCGGCAGAGCAGGAGTCGAGCAGACGTGAGCCGGCGATCTAGTGGGCCGATACCGTGTGCCGATGTCGACGAGAGAGTGGTTCGGTCGCTGCGAGTTGCGTCGCCACTCACGTCTCGTCTCGGGTCTGTGCCCTCACGACCGACGTGACCGCCGCCTCAGAGACCATCTCGATCCGGGAGTCCTCTCTGAGCGTCTCTAGGATCGTCTCCGGTTGTTCGCCGAACTGGAACTCGAGGAACATGCCGGAACTCGGCCCGTGGCTCCGCCGTTCGAAGTCGACGAGCGAGTACGTGGTCAGTTCCTTCATCTTGTTGACGTACGACTCCTGTTGGTACTGATCTGCGTCGACAGACTCCGTCAGAAACTGGTACACTCTGTAGCCTGTCGTGCTCCGCGCGGTTTCGTCGGTCGTCTCCACGGCGACGGCCGCAGTGGCGTACAAGCAGAGTTTCTTTTGGGTGCTGATCCCTCGGATCACTTCGAGAACACGGTTCTTCTCGACTTTGTCCTGTGCCTGACGAACGTGGTGTTCGGCCACTTGGTCGTCACCCTCTCGCTCGGCCAGTTCACCGGCGACGCGGATCAGGTTGATCGCTTTTCGTGCGTCTCCGTGGGTCTGTGCGGCGAACGCCGCAGCCAGTGGGATGACATCGTCGGTGATGACACCCTCGTAGAAGGCGTCCCTCCGTCGACGGAGGATCGCCTGTAGCTGGTTCGCGTCATAGTCGTCGAAGTGAACGTCTTCCGGGGTGAACGAGCTCAGAGCACGACTGCCGACAGATTCCATCACCTTCGTATCGTTCGAAATGGCGACGACGGAGATGTACGAGTCGAGGCTGTCGCCGGCCCCGGCCCGCGAGAGCTGGTAGAGTAGTCGGGAGAACGCTGGCTCCTGTTTGTCTCGTCGACCGACAAGCATGTCCAACTCGTCGAGAACGAACACGACCGCGTCGAAGTTCTCGTCGACGATGCGGTAGAGTTCGTCCAACTTCTCTTTCGTCGCGACGCCGTGTTTCGGTACGTCGACGGTCACTCCGGCCTCTGTGGCCGTCTCCTGTGCGAGTTCGTAGACGGCGACACCGAGTGTGTCGAGATCCTGGCAGTTCACTTCGACTGCTCCAAATCGAATATCGCGCGTGTCACAGACCTGACTGATGTTCTCACAGACGGCTTTCGTGATGAGAGACTTTCCCGTCCCGGACGGGCCGTACAGGAAGAGGTTGGGCGGTCGATTGTCACCCAGAGTGACGCGGAGCATCTTCGTGACCTTCCGTAACTGACTGTCTCGGCCGACGATCCGATCCTCTTCGACGACGTAGTTCGGGTCGAGAAGTGAGCGGTTGCGGATGAGTCCGTCCTGTTCGTCGAACTCTAAGAGCATCTCCTCGATGGACTGTGGAGCCGACGACTGTGTGGAGTCGTCGGTCCTCTCCGAAGGCGGGCGCGGGTCTGTCCCCGACGCCCCGTTCGAGCCCTCGGAACCCGCCGGAGGCGGGGAGTCAGACGAGAACTCTGTCTGTTTCGTCGCCTCTTGATCCGAGAACTCTGGTTCGGTTTGCGAACTGTCTGAGTCGTTGTTTTCCATGGAGTGTTGCACACAGACACAGTACAAAGTTCTTCCCCCACCGTTATCGAAGTGTGATCGAGCGTTTCGAGCGGTCGTTCGCGGGATACAAGCCACTTCTAGATACGAACCACGTCTCGTGCCGAAGGAGGCGACGATGTGTTCGGTCGAAGCGGAGACAACACCCAACAGACACACCCCTCTATCGATGTGTTCGACCGAAACTCGTGGGGGAGGGGTAACCATGTCGTGAGTGGTCCACAGCGTTCGAGAACCGCTGAGACAGCCGAATAGAGTACGTGAGTCTCCCCAAGTATTGTTTTCTGATGTTATCAATTTGTGACATTCCATTCTTTCTCATAACAGTACTAACACGACACACACCCCTCTATCGATGTGTTCGATGTGTTTCTCAGTCAGAATCGTCGTTGTTGGTTAGCCTCCACACCTGAGCTCCTCTTCTCTCGTCTAATTTACGTGTTTTGTCCCCTCTCGCGCCTATTCTGAACGTTCCTCGACTCGTCAGGTGTTCGTTGCTCAGTCTCTCCGGCACTCCGATGCGACACGAACACATCGATAGAGGGGTGTCTGTGTCCATCGAAGCAGTCTCGACCAGTGAGCCGACAGGAGTGTCACGTCGTGGCTCGGGAACCACAGACGAGATCAGTGGACCGGCTGTGCCGAGCGGACGACACTCGACCAGTTGACGGAGATCGACCCCGTCGCGGTGAACTTCGTGGCGCTGGACTTCTCCGGGCGGGAGATCGTCGCGACATTTACCATCGCGCGAACGGGGGTTCGTGAACTCACGTCACTGCTGGACGATCTGAGCGACTGAGAAGGGGTCGCTTGTCCCGACTGCGATTTTTTCGCTACCAGTTCGACACGTCGGCGTTGTTGATATACTTGCAGTCGCCGTCGTAGATCGGGCGACCAGCGTACTCTTCGAGCTTCTGTTCCAATTCTTCGATTGCTTCTTCACCCTGCTGAAGTTCTCTGAGCGCTCGTGCGACGGTCTGATCTGGCCACTCCTCAACCACCGATTCCAATTTCAGCTGAAATCTACTCTCGAAGTAGGAAATCACATCTTGTTTAATTTCGCCAATATCTGTCATCTCTAACTCACTCAGTTTTACGATTGCAACAACAGGCCCGTCAGTGCGATGTCTGAGAGTGAAGCTATTTTTCTGTGGCTGTACACCTGATACTTGTACAGTATCTGACATATATTTCACGTAGTTTGAAATGTTTTGATGCCGTTCCTGAGGTTTTTCTTCATTATCTGTTCTCTGAGCAAATCTTAATAATTCACTGAATACCCAGATCGGAAGTCCGCTTGCCCACTCGATTTCGTACGATTCGTCCACCGGGCCGAAATTGAGGTCCAGAGAATCAACGAATTGTGAACGGAGGCTGTCAAACTTCGCCTGATGGCGTTCTATACTTTTCACACACTTATTAACGTCGTTGGCATGATTGTTTACAAAATCATCTAAAAATGGATCGTCTTGAAGTCCTATGGGAACAACATCAAATTCTCTATCTTCAAACGGCACAGCGACATCTACCTCTCCAGGCGCAGAACTGAATCCCGTTGAATTAGCCCGAGGAAGACCACGCTCATCATCATTACGTGGTACTGGTAGCGGGTTGTCTGACATCTGTGTCGGTTCGGTGTTTCCGTGCCATGCCGCGACGCGCTTTCGAAGCGCCTCCGTGTGCTGTTTTCGTATTTCCATATTTATTTCTGTCCGTTTTAGATCTTCTTGTGACTGAAGAACTGATATTTGTCCATAGTAGAGAGAGACAAGAGCAGCAGTCAGTATCGCGGAGACCCCGACATTCAGGGCAGTAAGCCACCGTTCTGGAATTTTATACAGAATCACTGCAGCTACTGTTCCAACAACTGCTATCGTAGTGATAATGACAGGCGCAAGCAGTACTGCGGATCTCATTTTACCTTTTAAGTCCAAATCTAGCAAGAAATTGTAGTGCGATTGTATTAATTCCTGTGGCTCAAACCGCTTTGAGCGACACGAACCACCGACGGAGGATCGGACCCACAGTTCAACGGCGCCAGGTCGCCAGCCTCGTACGCCGTCCGCCACATCGCGTGTACCGCACGCGCCACGAGCGACACCTCGGTCACCGTCACACACGACGGTTCGGCCGCCGCCGTGGCAGCGTCCGGCGGCGGGTGGAACTGTGCCAGCGGAGAGTGGGTGTTCGGGTGGCGGTCGAACCGCTAGTTGACATCCGCCGCGTCGACGTAGTCGACGGTGTACATCCTGCGTTCGCTCCACTGGACGTCGAGCCGAGTACTCTCGGCGTCGCCGACAGGCGGTTCGGTCGTGACGGGTTCAGATTGTTGTCGTGTATTTAATCGCTAAATTCCGTTCGGTTGATTGCTTCGCGGGGTGGTCAGGCAGTGTCCACCCGACGGATCTCGAAGCGTGCGCCGCCGTTGGCGGCGTCGGTCACCCCGATGTCCCAGTCGTGTTTCGACGCCACGCCGCGGACGATACTCAGTCCGAAGCCGGTGCCCGACGACTGCGAGGAGTAGCCCGGCTCGAAGATCTCGTCTCGGTCGGCCGGCGGGACACCCGGGCCGTCGTCTGCGACGTAGAACCCGTTCGACAGTTCGCCGACGGTGACGGCCCCCCCGCCGTGTTCGACGGCGTTGCGGAACAGGTTCTCGAACAACCGGCGGAGCTGTCTCGGATCGGCAACAATCTCGCCGTCGGTAGTCACCGTCAGTGTCGCCTCGCTGGTTTCGACCAACCCCCAACACTGTCTCGCGAGTTCGCCGACCGCCACCGGCTCCGTGGCTAGTTCGACGGTGTCCGTCCGGGCGAGCGCGAGCACGTCGTCGATCAGGTCGTCGATCCGGTCGTGTGCCTCCGCGACCGTCTGGAGGTGTGACTCCGCCTCTCCCGGCTGTGCCGTCGCGAGATCCAGGTGGCCCATCGCCACCTCCAACGGGTTCCGGAGATCGTGTGAGACGAGCGAGGTGAACTCCTCCAACCGGTCGTTGCGGGCCTCCAACTGCTGTCGCGACGACAACAGGTCCAGCGCGACCGCGGCGTGGTTCGCCAACAGCTCCGCCAGCTGTCGGTCGCGGTCGTCGAACGCGCCCGCCGACTCCGCGCCGACCTGGAGCACACCGTGATCGCCGACTGGGACGCTCAGCAACGACCGGTAGTCGCTGTCCCCGTCCGTCTGTGCGAGATCGTGTGTCCGTTGATCGGTGATCGTCATCGACTCGCCAGCGTGGAACGTCCAGCCGGCGATCCCCTGGTCGGTCGACTGGAGTTCGTAGTCGTTCGTCGCGACGGCCGACCCGGTCGCCGCCGGGAGGAACACGCCGTCCTCCTCAATGGCCACCAGACACGCCGAGAGGTCCAACGCCGTCTCGCCGGCCGCGACCGTCTCCCGGCAGATCTCCGTCACCGACGAGGCGTCGGCGATGTCCGCGACGGCCTCGTGGAGCGCGGTCAGCCGCCGCTCCCAGCGTTTCCGGTCAGTGATCTCCCGAGCAATGCCGACCAACTGGCGGCTGTCGCCGTCACTACTCGTGGCTCGCGTGTCACTGTCGGTGAACGCGGCGTCGTCGCGGTCGGTGAACGCGGCGTCGTCGCGGTCGGTGGTCTCACGGACGACAGCGTCGGCGACGACCCACCGCTCGGTGTCGACGGTCGTCCGGTACTCGACGTGGAGTTCCTCACGTTTTCCCGACAACACCTCGTCGAGGGCCCGACGGACGGCCTCTCGGTCGTCGGGGTGGACGACGTTGTCGACGTACGCGGACATCGTCTGTTCCGCCTCGGGGTCAATCGCGGTCATCGGCTCCACCCCGCCGTGGAACGAGTCGACCGTCCCGGTCTCGACATCGACGGTCCAGACGAGCGAGTTCGTCTGCTCTAACGCGAACTCCGTCCACGTCTCCGTCTTCGAGAGGTCACGCCGTCGTTGTGCCCGCTCGGTCACGTTTCTGGCGACCAACACCGTGCGGTCGGCGCCACCGACGGTGACGGGGGTGACGACGGCCGCAAAGATTCGTTCGCCGGCCGGCGTGTCCAACGTGTAGGTGACCGACTCGGAGTCACCGGTGTCGAACACCGTCTGGATCGCGTCGAGAACCGTCTCGGCCGGCGCCGGTGGGAGCACCTCGTCGACGGTCTGCCCGAGTAGTTCCGACCGGCAGTTGAGTGGTGTGCTCTGGTGACCGAGCACCACGTCGAGGTACCGGCCCTCGCGGTCGTGGAGGAACGCGTAGTCCGGGTAGACATCTCTGATCGCCCGGAACAACTGCTCGTTGGAGCCCACCGCGCCCGCCGACTGGGCTGGAACCGAGTCGGTGGTCGTTCCGCCGTCTGTCTCGCCGACTGGCTGTCCGCCCGACTCGCCGGCCAGTTGTTCGTCCGGTTCGCCGGCTTCTGACTCGCCTCCAGACCGCTCTGTCCCGGCGGCACGCAGCGCGGCGCCGACTCCGACGGCGAACCGGGAGAGCCGTCGCCCGTCCGCAGAGTCGAACGCGTCCGGTGCCGGGTCGGCCGCGACGAGCACCCCCTCGCCGCCGGTCGACACGCAACACCACGACTCGTGTCGCGACACCGACGGCGGCGGTGTGCCGGTGACCGGTGCCCCGGTGTCGACCGCGCGGTCGACGGCCGGCACGCCGGCCAACGACGACGGGAGCTGCTCTCCAACCGACGCCACCAACTCGGTCCCGTCGTCGGGCTGGCCGTACAGTCCGACCGCGGACGGGCCGGCCGCGGTCTCGACGAGCTCGACTGCCCGCCGCCCGACCGCGGCTCGTGAGGGCTGCTCGAACAACTGCTCGACGTGTGATTGAAGTTGGTCGTGGTTCACAGGGTTCACCCCGCTCGGAGCCGCTCGGATTTTTCTCCAATCATTTCGTATAGCTATAATAACAGGTTCCAGATATAAAAATCACTCTGTTTTTGACCACAGTCGGCAGGGTCGTCACTGAGCGTGCGACCGATCGGCGTCGTGTGTGAGGCTGGCCTCGCCCAGTCGTGTGTCGAGGCCGTCGCGGACGCGGTGTTGGGTCACCGTACACGTAGTGCCGGGTCGTCGTGTGCACGGTGCCGGGTCGTCGTGTGCACGGTGCCGGGTCGTCGTGTGCACGGTGCTGGGTCGTCGTGTGCACGGTGCCGGGTCGTCGTGTGCACGGTGTTGGTCAGTCGGAGTCGAGATAGCGGTCGGCGAGATCACGGGCGGCGTCTGAGAATACGTCACACACGTCGAGTGCCGGGTAGTACTGGAAGATCGTCTCGCCGCGGTCGTACGCGTACGAGAAGGCGACGCGTTCCTTGACGCGGTAGACGGGCGTCTCCGAGAAGACGGCTTCGAGGTGTTCGAGCATTGCCGCCGACTCGTTCGTCGACGGCCGGATTCGGTTGACGAACGCGGCGGCCGTCTCGACAGACCGGTCGGTCTCGCGTTCGAACGCCGCTACCTCGTCGAACAGGCGTTGGACTGCGGACTTGGAGGTGGACTCGGCGGCCGCGGGGACGATCAGATTCGGCGCCGCGTACAACGCGTTCTTCAGGATCGACCCGTACGCTGGCGGGCAGTCGACGACGACGAAGTCGTAGCCGCTTGGGAGCGCTCCGATCACCTCGTCCAACAACGCGTACCGGTGGTCCAGTTCCGCCGCGCGTTCGGTGTCGACGACGCGTGTCAGCCGTTGGAGCCGGTCCGCACGAACCCCGAACTGGTCACTGGCCGCCAACAGCTCCGCGAGGAGGAACTCCCGTTCTGCCGACAGCATGTACATGCTCGCCGGCACCAGATCCGCCGCCTCGTGCCCGCGGAGCAGCTGCCGGGTGTACGCCGGACGGTCGAACACCGCGTCCATCAGCGTCGGCGGTTCCTCGGCGTACGCGTCGAGGTGGCCCAACGCCTCCGTCGCGCTCCCCTGCGGGTCGGCGTCGATCACCACGACATCGTACCCCAACTCTGTCAGTGCCGCCGCGAGCGTGACCGACACGGTCGTCTTCCCGACACCGCCTTTGGCGTTGGCGACCGCGAACCGTCGAATCCCCCCTCCGGCCGGCATGCCTCCGAGTACGGTGCCGTCTGGCAAAAGCCCCCTGACGCCACCATGTCGCGACACGAAGAGTCGGCCCGTGTGACTCGCGTGCGAGCGAGCCGCCGAGGTCGACTCAACCTGCGTGTGGGTAGATCGTCGGAAGTGACAACGGCACCATCGGACAGTGGACGCTATCAGATTCCAAAGAACTAATAGAGCGGTATCCTCGAATACAAATCATGGACCTTCTGTCGGCCCGGGCGGTCCCGGAACACGCACGCGAGACGAAGCGACAGGCGAGAGCGTTCGCAGACGAGCACGTGTTGCCAAACGCGGCGGAACTCGACGCCAGCGCGGAGTACCCGACGGAGATCATCGACGCCGCGAAAGAACGGAACCTGGCCGGCCAGTACGTTCCCGAGGAGTACGGCGGTGAGGGGTGGACGCTGGCCGACCGGTTGGCGGCCGTCGAGGAGTTCTTCCGTGGTGACGGCGGGATCGGGTTGGCGCTCCAGCTCGTCGACTTCGGCGCGAAGGTGGTGACGATGTACGGCACCGAAGAGCAAAAGTCGGAGTGGCTCCCGCCGGTCGCGGCCGGTGACCGGATCACCGGGCTCGCGGCGACGGAGCCGCGGGGCGGCTCCGATCTCGCGCGGATGGGGACGACCGCCACCCGCGACGGTGGCGAGTACATCCTCGACGGCGAGAAGTACTGGACGAGCAACGGTGTCTCGGCCGACTGGATCGTCGTCTACGCCCGCACCGGCGAGGACCAGGGCCACCAGAACTACTCGTTGTTCATCGTCCCGACGGACGACCCGGGCTACGACGCCGAGGAGATCACCCAGAAGATGGGACTGCGCGCGAGCCAACAGGCACGCGTCGAACTCGACGGCGTCCGTGTCCCCGCCGACAACCGGCTGGGTGAGGAGGGGTCGGGGTTCTACAACCTCGCGCGGTTCTTCAACTACGGCCGGATCGCCGTCGCCGGCCACGGGCTCGGGATCGCCGCGGCCGCGCTCGAAGAAGCGTGGGCGTACGTCCACGACCGCGAGCTGTACGACGAGTCCGTCGCGGACAACCAGACCGTCCAACACCGACTCGTGAAGATGCGCGAGCAGTTCGAGGCCGCCCGCGCGCTCTCCTGGACCGCCTGTGAGCGCGTGATGGACGGCGACGACCCCGCCTTCTGGGCGAGTCTCGCCAAGGCCCGCACGACCCGGATGGCGGAGACGGTCGCCCGTGAGGCCGCACAGCTCCACGGCGGCGAGGGGCTCCGGATGGAGACCCGCGCGAACCGTGCGTTCCGCGACGCCAAGTACCCGAGCATCTACGAGGGGCCGAACGCGGTCCAGCGTGACATCGCGTACGGTCACTGGCCCGAGGAGTAGACGAGCAGCGCGAAACGGCGAGATCGACCGACGAAATATCTTTTTTCTGAGACTACCCTAACACGCCGGGTAGTTCCCCGTCCTGGGACCGGGCAACTTCGGGATCGACGCCGAGTGATCGAATCTCCTCGTCTGTTGGCGTGTGTCCGTCGCCTCCGTCGACTGCCTCGACGACTGCGTCGAGGTTCTCCAGCGCACCAGTGCGGGTCTCACCTTGCGCAGTTAGGTTCACGCGGAGGTCACGAGCCGTCCACTGTCCGTCCGGGTTCTCGACCAGCCGAATCTCGCGTGTCGTCGCCTCCGAGTCTGTCGAATCTACTCGTGACACACACGACGATAGCTCGCCACCGGAGAAAACGCTTCGGGCGAAGCCAGTCTTCGAGCGACTCGGCGACCAGACGGCCAACACCCTCGTTGCACAGGGTTTAGGTGGGTCAGACCCCTAGAAATCGTAGTGATTGGTTTCGTCGACGAACTCGCTGTGTACGTTCTCGTCTACCTCCTCGCGACGGTCGGCTGTGGGGTCGGCGTCGGGCGTGCACTCCAGATTGAGGACCCGGAGACGCGGACCGGACTGCTCGGGCTCCTCCTCGGGAGCGGTGGGTGGGCGTTGTTCCAGACGGCGTTTCTGGTCGCGCCCACCTACCGGGTCGCGTATCTGAGCTACATCGCCAGTCTCGTTGTCGGGCTCAGTTCGATCTACGCGTGGCTCTACTTCGCCTCGGCGTTCACCGGGCGGACGCTCCACCGGAGTCGGATCTGGCGGCGTGTGGCGGTCGGCTCGTATCTGGCGATCATCGTGTTGAAGCTCACGAACCCGTTGCACGGCTCGTACTTCACGATCACGTGGGTGGCCGAGCCGTTCGTCCACTACGAGATCACACACGGCGTCTCCCACTGGGTGATCACGGGTGTCTCCTACGTCGCCGCCGGGATCGGCTTTTTCATGTTGTTCGAGGCGTTCACCGAGGCGGACTACGACACGCTCCCGTTGGCGGGGCTGTCGGTGTTGACGGCCGCGCCGGTCGGGTTGGACGTGCTCGGCTACACGACGGACGTGTTCATCGAGATGAACTACGAGCCGATCGGGGTGGCGGTGTTCGCCGTCGGCGCGTTGTTCGTCTTTCGTGACCGGTTCTTCGTGGTGCAGGCGTCGGACACGACACAGAAGCCGTTGTTGTACTTCGACGCCAACGACCGACTCAGAGACTACAACAGCCACGCCGAGGCCGTCTACCCAGATGTCGACGTGCGGTGTGGCGAGCGGCTGTCGACGGCGTTTCCGGCGATCACGGCCGCACTCGACACGGAGACGGCGACGATCCGACGGGACGAGGGCGACGAGCCGGGCTACTACCTGGTGACAGAGACGTTCGTCTCACAGACCGGGCCGAGTGACGGCCGCGTGATCCACCTCACGGACGTGACGAGCGCAGAGCGTCGCCGCCGCGAACTCGACCGACACAACCAGCAGTTGGAGAGCATCTCGGCGGGGCTCAGACACGAACTGCTGAACCAGCTGAACATCCTCCAGGGGTGGATTCGCCAGACGGAACGCGCCGTCGTGGACGGCGACACCGAGAGCGCCGAGGAGGCGCTGGAGACGGTCGACGACGCCGGCGACCGCGCGGTCGACATTATCGAGGATTTCGTTTCGCTGACACAGTACGGGACGACAGTCGACGAGACCTCACAGGTGTCGTTGGAGTCGGTCGTGGCGGAGGCCCGGACCGCGACAGACGCCGACGTGTCGTTGCTCGCGACGGTCGACAAGACGGTCGCGGCGAACCGCTCGCGGTTGGTGCATATGGTGACCAGCGCCGTCGAGTTCGCCGCCGCGAACGGCGCGGGTTCGCTCGCGGTCGGGGTGACGGACGGGCAGATCACGTTCACCGACGACGGCGAGCCGATCGGTGACGAGACCAACCCCGGCGACTACTTCGATCTCGACGCCGCCGTTCCGAACAGTCGCGCGGGGCTCGCGCTCCCGAAGGTTCGGGTGTTGGCACAGCTTCACGGCTGGACGGTGCGACTCGACGAGGGGTACGAGGCGGGGATCAAGATCGTCGTTGCCGGCTCCGGTGTCGGTGGCTCGCCAGTCGTGTCGACGCCCGCGGAGTCGGCGGCAGGCCAGCCGACGGCCGACCCGCAGTCTGCTCGGTCGGCCGACGCGACAGCCGACCGGTCGTCGTCAGATCGGGCAACGTCCGACGCGGCGCCCGGCCGAGAGAGTCAGTCGGTATCGGTCGTTCCGGACAGACTATGGCAGCGGGCTCGCGGCCAGTCGTCCGACGACTGAGCCGTGCCGCGGCGGCTAGGAGGAACGATCACACCGACGGCTGTTCGACGTGGGCCCGCCAGAACGCGGGCGTGAGATACTCACCGTAGGCCGCCTGGTAGCCGGCGGCGCGGCCGACGGGCGCGAGCAACTCCGTCGCGGCGCCGACGAGCCCACCCTCGGCGGCGGTGAACACCGTGTGGTCGGCCAGCCGGTCGGCGATCACGGCCCGTTGGAGCGGGTCGTCGGGGTCGCGGTCCGTGTCGTGTGCCAGCCCACCCAGCGCCGGCAACACGGAGCGGAGTCGCCCGGGCGCGTTAATCTCCGTGACGACGACCGCGCGGTCGTCCGTCTCGACACGGAACGTGTGTTCGACGCCGGTCTCGACCGCGGCCGTCTCTCCCGCGGGGACACGTCGCTTCGCCCCGTCGAGTTCCAGCGTCAACTCCCCGCGCCGTACGTCGAACCGCTCGCGGCTCTGTGTGTGGTAGTGTGGGGGCGGGCCGTCGTAGCCGCGGGCGACGACGGAGACGCCGCGAACTGTCTCGTCGGCTGTCCCTCCCCCGGTTTCGTCGTCCGTCTCGCTTGCTCCGACGGGGATGCTCCACATCGGCTGTGTCGGGTGTGAGCTGATCGGCCCTGACCGTTCGCGAATCTGTGTGGCCAGCCACGACTCCGTGTCGAGTTCGAAGCCGGTGCCCGGAATCGGCTCCCCGTCGGCGTCGAGCGTCCGCCCGGTAGTGATTGTGGACACACCCGCTCTCGGTGTGCGAGCCGTTTGACATCCTCCCACCCCTGAAGGGGTGGGATTCCTCCGGTGGGGATGTTGGCT
>ERZ1034486.93-NODE-93-length-26323-cov-5.825834_pt1 | contig 26323 bp, 22 predicted proteins | sample MGYA00520683_ERZ1034486 | MGnify/ENA primary metagenome ERZ1034486 (study PRJEB33760, sample SAMEA4777685) | hypersaline lake metagenome | biome: hypersaline environment; feature: brines | place: Spain | collected 2012-08 | depth 0 m ...
GGTGGCGGACAGTGAGCAGCGGTGGACGCCGGACCGGCACACCGTTCGCGCCTCACACCCCCGCGGAGACGCAGGCGATGTTGGACGCCGTCGGGGTCGACAGCGAGGCGGAGCTGTTCGACATCCCCGACGAGGTCGCCTTCGACGGCGAGCTGGGGATCGAGCAACGCTCCGAACGGGCGGTCGTGAGCGAACTGCAGGAGACGTTCGCGCAGAACGACGATCTCGTCGAGTTCCTCGGGCGGGGCCACTACAGCCACTACGTCCCGTCGTTGGTCGACAACCTCTCGGCGCGTTCGGAGTTCCTGACCAGCTACACCCAGTACCAGCCGGAGATCACCCAGGGGTTCCTGCAGGCGTTGTTCGAGTACCAGTCGATCCTGACGGAGCTGACCGGGCTGCCGGTGGCGAACGCCTCGATGTACGACGCCGCGACGGCGTTGGGCGAGGCCGCACTGCTTGCCGAACGGGTGCGTGCGGCAAGCGGGTCGACGGTGCTCGTTCCCGAGGCGTTGCGCGAAGGGAAACGCGAGACGCTCGCCAACTACGTCGACGGTTCCCAGTTGACCGTCGAGACGTACCCCTACGAGGAGGGCACCGTCGACACGGACGCCCTCGCGGACGCGGTCGACGACGACACCGTCTTACTGTACGCGGAGACGCCGACCGTGGCCGGCGCCGTCGAGCCGGCGTTGGAAACGGTCGCGGACCTCGCGGACGACACAGACGCCCTGTTCGCCTACGGGAGTGACATCGTCGCGCTCGGGCTGCTCGAAGAGCCGGCGGCGGTCGGCGCGGACGTGGTCGTTGGCGAGGCCGCCTCACTCGGGCTGCCGGCCGCAGACGGGATGGGGACCGGGTTGTTCGCCTGTCGTGACGATTTCCTCCGGCAGGTGCCCGGGCGGCTCGTCGGCGCAGCCGAAGACGAGTCGAGTCGGCGGGCGTTCACCCTGACACTCCAGACCCGCGAGCAACACATCCGGAAGGAACGCGCCACCTCCAACATCTGTACGAACCAGGCGTGGGTGGCGCTCCGGACGGCGATGCACGCCGCGACGCTGGGTGCAGACGGGCTGGCCGACCTCGCAGACAGCTCCGTCCGGCGGGCACACGGGCTCGCCGCGGAGATCGACGAGATCGACGGTGTGGCCGCGCCGGTCCACGACCGCCACCACTTCCGGGAGTTCCAGGTGAGTGTCGCGGACGCGCCGGTCGACGCGAGCGAGACGGCCGCCGGGCTGCGCGACCACGGCTACGCGGTCCACACGGTCGGCGACCAACGGCTCCAGGTGTGTGTGACGGAGACGAACGAACACGCGACGGACGGGCTCGTCGCGGCGCTACAGGAGGTGACAGCATGAGATACGATCAGGCACGCTACGGCGACGAGGATCGGTATCAACCCCTGTTGTCGGAGAAAGACTCGACGACGGTCGACCCCGGAGCGGGGTCGGCACTTCCCGACGAGCTGACGCGTGACTCGTTGGAGTTGCCGTCGTTGTCCGAACCGGAGTTGGCCCGGCACTACACCCGGCTCTCCCAGATGAACTGGGGAGTGGAGTCGGGGTCGTACCCGTTGGGGTCGTGTACGATGAAGTACAACCCCAAGTTCACCGAGGAGGTGGCCGCAGACGAGAACGCGGCGATCCACCCGGACCGGCCCGACGAGACGAGTCAGGGGAACCTGAAGCTCCGGTACGATCTCCAGCGCTATCTGGCCGACATCGGTGGGATGAGCGAGGTGACGCTCCAACCGCCGGCGGGCGCGGCCGGGGAGTTCACCGGGATCACCGTCGCGAAGGCGTACCACTCCTTCCACGACAACGACAAAAGCGAGGTGATCGTCCCCGCCTCCGCACACGGGACGAACTTCGCGACCGCCGCGATGGCGGGGTACGACGTCGTCGAACTCCCGTCCGGGGAGGACGGTCGTGTCGACTTCGAGGCGTTGGAGGCGGCCGTCTCCGAGGACACCGCCGCGTTGATGCTCACCAACCCGAACACGGTCGGGTTGTTCGAACGGGACATCGTCGACATCGCGGAGTTGGTTCACGACGCCGGCGGACTGCTCTACTACGACGGTGCGAACCTCAACGCTCTGCTCGGGCGGGGGCGGCCGGGTGACATGGGGTTCGACATCATGCACTACAACGTCCACAAGACGTTCGCGACCCCCCACGGCGGCGGCGGCCCCGGTGCGGGCCCGGTGGGCGTCGTCTCGGAGTTGGCGGAGTTCCTGCCGACGCCACACGTCCGCGCCCGAAACGAGGACGGGGAGATCATCACGGACGGCGCGAACCGCGCGGACCTGACCTACGAGCGGTACGAGCCGCCGGAGTCGATCGGGAAGGTCCACGGCTTCGACGGCAACTGGCTGGTGTTGGCGAAGGCGTACGCGTACATCGCGCGGCTGGGCGACGAGGGACTGCGTGACGCCAGCGCGAAGGCGACGCTGAACGCCAACTACCTCGCCGAGCAGTTGGAGATGGAGGTGCCGTACGGGCCGTTCCACCACGAGTTCGCGGCGACCGCCGGGGAGACGGACGCCGCAGACGTGGCGAAACGGATGTTGGACTTCGGCGTCCACCCACCGACGACAAAGTGGCCGGAGTTCGTCCCGGAGGCGATGTTGACGGAGCCGACGGAAGTCGAGGGCCAGACCGAGCTCGACGACCTGGCGGCGGCGTTCAACGCCGCAGTCGGCGACGACGAGGAGGCGCTCGCGGCGGCCCCGTCCCGGACGGCCGCGAGCCGGATCGACCAGGTGTCGGCCGCACGCGACCCACAGCTCTCCTGGCACGCGCTCGACGACAACGTCGGCACCGACAGTGAGCGAACGGCGGCCGACGAGCCGGTGGCAGGCGACGACTGAGCGGCGGCCACGGCGCGTGTGGTACCCGCGGCGCCGACGAACCCGCCCGGTTAAGTGTCCCCACACTGGAATTTCGAGTCATGGCCTCCTACGTTGGGGTCGACCTGGGTGGGACGAACGTCCGGGCGGTGGTGGGCGACGAGACCGGCGCGGTCCGTGGCGTCGCTCGCGCGGCGACCCCGGAGGGACCGACCGGGATTGCAGTGACAGAGGCGGTGCTCGATGTCCTCAGGCGGGCGTGTGCCGACGCGGGCGTCCCGCCGGCGGCCGTCCGGGCGGCGGGGATCGGCTCCATCGGCCCGTTGGACCTGGCGGCCGGCACGGTGACGGCGCCGGCGAACCTCCCGGACTCCGTCGAACGGGTGCCACTGACCGGCCCGGTGTCGGAGTTGCTCGACACCGACCGGGTGACGCTCCACAACGACACCACCGCCGGGGTGATCGGGGAACGGTTCTACAGCGACCGCAACCCGGACGACATGATCTACCTCACGATCTCGACAGGGATCGGCGCCGGCGTCTGTGTCGACGGTGACGTGCTCACCGGTTGGGACGGCAACGCGGGCGAGGTCGGACACTTGGTCGTCGACCCCGCGGGGGCGATGACGTGTGGCTGTGGCCACGACGGCCACTGGGAGGCGTACTGTTCCGGCGAGAACCTCCCGAGCTACGCCCGTCACCTCCACGAGACGGAGGGTGTGGCGACGGAACTGCCGGTGTCGGACGCCGCGTTCGACGCCGCCGACATCTTCGCGGCGGCCGGGACGGACCCGTTGGCCGACCGGGTCATCGACCGGGTGACGGAGTGGAACGTGCTCGGGGTGGCGAGTCTGGTCCACGCGTACGCGCCACTGGTCGTGTTCGTCGGGGGCGCAGTCGCGTTGGAGAACCCCGCGGCCGTGTTGGACCCGCTCCGTGAACGGCTCCCGGGGCGTGTGATGACGAACGTCCCCGACGTGCGGCCGACGACGCTGGGTGACGACGTGGTCCTCAAGGGGGCGTTGGCGTCCGCGCTGACCGGCGGCACCGGCGATCCGAGAGACGCCTGAGAGTTTTCCTCGCGTCGGGCGGGTCACTCGAACAGAGACACGCCGACGCGTTCTTGCCGGCGGCACACACAGTCGGGAGCGTGCGACGACGTGACGCGATTCGTGCGGGACTGGCGGCCGTCGGAGTCGGGGCGCTCGGGCGGCCGGCTGTCGGGGAGACGACGGCGTTCCGCCCGCGAAGCCGGCTGAAGATTGCGGGCGCCAAAGAGGCCGTCGTCGGGCCAGACGGTGAGACGGCCGCGGTGGCGACGACAGACGGCTATGCGACGGTCGACCTGACAGACCCGACAGCGCCGCGGTTGTTGGCCGAGCGGCGCGGGTTGTTGGCGGACCGAGAGACGGGGGCACTCGACCAGATCTACGACGTGAAACGCGACGGCGACACGCTCGCGGTCGTCGGGCCGGCGAACTTCGTCGCCGGCGAGTCGACCAACGGCGTCTTGTTCGTCGATGTCTCGGAGCCTGCCGACCCGACACACCTGGGGTTCCACCCGACGACGTTCCCGATCCACAACTGTGCATTCGCCGACGGCCACGCCTTTCTCACCGGCAACGGCTCGGCCGCGGCCGACGGGGTCCAACGCAACGAACTCGTCGTCGTCGCGGCCGACGAGCAACGGGAAGTGGGTCGGTGGTCGCTCACCCGTCACGACGACCGGTGGGGAGCCGTGCAGTCGTCGTTTCGCGTGCTCCACGACGTGTGGGTGCGGGACGGGCTGGCGGTGTTGGCCCACTGGGACGCCGGCACATACCTGTTGGACGTCTCCGATCCGGCGTCGCCGACCCACCTCGGGACCGTTCCGGCGTTGTCACCCACAGCGCTGGTGGACGCCGGTAGCTCGGAGTACACCGCCTCGCCGGGCAACCACCACTACGTCCGGACGGACGCGGAAAACGACCTGCTCGGAATCGGCGGGGAGTCGTGGGCGGTCTCCCGAGACGGGGCGCTACAGGGTGGCCCCAGCGGGATCGAACTGTACGACATCTCGGAGCCGACGGCGCCGGAACGGCTCTCGGAGATTGAGCCGCCCGAGACGGCTGACCCGACGTTCCGGGGGACATGGACCACCGCACACAACTTCTCGTTCCGGGAGGGGACGCTCTACTCCGCGTGGTACCAGGGTGGGGTGAAACGCCACGACATCTCTGATCCGACGGCGCCACGAGAGCTGTCGTGGTGGGTCGCGCCGGCGACGACACGGTTCTGGACGGCCGCCCCCGTCGCGGGGGGGTCTCTCCTCGCGTCGTCGATGGGGACGGCCGACGGCGCGGCCGGGCTGTGGACGTTCCCGGCCGTCGAGGGCACCGGCGGAAATCCGGCGGCGCTGACGGCACAGACGACGGCGCCCGGTCCGACCACGACAGTCGACGACGAGGGGGCGACGACGGCCGGCAGCGGTGCGGCAGACGAGAGCAGAACGGCGAGCGAGCGCGGGACAACAGACGAGAACGGACGCCGAAACGGAGCGACGGGCGACAGCGAGACGACCGGCGGAGAGCGGCGAGACGGGGGCGACGAGACGGAGACGGAGACGCCGGGGTTCGGCGCGGTCGCGGCGCTGGGCGGTGTCGGCGTCGCCGCGTGGCTCCGGCGGCGACGGCGCTGAGGCGGGAGACACCCCGCGTGGACGTGCAGAATCGTGATACTGTGCGGGATCGTGACACAGTTGCGTTCGGTTGCACCGACGGGTGGCCTAACCGCAAGCTTTCCGTCCGCAGAGACTAAACAACGAGTGATGACCGACGACGACACACTCACGGAGCGAGTCGAGAACTGGATGGTCGGACAGATGCCGATCATCCAGATGCACGGTGGGACGAGTGTCGTCCGGGAGGCGGACCCCGACGAGGGGCGGGTCGTCGTCGAACTCGGCGGGACGTGTTCCGGCTGTGGAATCTCCGACGTGACGGCACAGAACATCAAACGCGACCTGATCCTCGACTTCGACGACATCGACGACGTGGTGGTCAAGGTTCCCTCGACGGGGGAAGTCGGGGAGTCGACCGTCGAAGGCGGCCGGGGCGGGGATCTCCAGTACTCCTCTGAGGGCGCAGACCACTTCTGACTGCCGTTGCCGCAGACTGCACTCGACGATGATCGGCGCGACCGGCTCAACGCGGTCGACCCGTGCGAGACAGTGTCGTACAGAGACGACAGTTCCGGACAGAGCGGGAGCCTCGGCGGCTATTGGCACACGATCAGTTGTTGTCCCGAACGATTAACCGCTTGAGTACGTACGTAGATGCGTGCCACGAAGCTGTCAGGATGGGGCCGCAGAGACCGCACGAGTCGTCCGACGACGGTACGACTGTCTCCGGGCAATCGTCACCGAGCCGCGGGAGAAGCGGGCGCTCGTTGAGGCGACCGGGACGCCGCGCTCGACGCTCGACGACATCGTTCGCGAACTGGAGTCGACGGGGCTGGTCACCTACGACGACGGCGTCTGGCGACCGACCACGTCGGGGCGCGTGGCCGCGGAGGTGCACGCCGACTACCGTGAGACGGTGACGGATCTCCGGGCGGCCGCGCCGGTCGTCGACTCGCTCCCGCACGACACGCCGTTGGGCCGGCAGTTCCTCGAAGGGGCGACAGTCCACGAGGCCGAACGGGCGCTGCCGGACGCCGTCGTCACGTCGATCTTAGAGTCGGTGGCGGACGCAGAGCAGATCCGTGGGTTCGCGCCGACCGCGTTCGTGGGGTTCGCCGACCGGTTCCAAAACGAGGCGGTCGACAGCGGCGGCCAGTTGGAGTTGGTGCTCGCCCCCGATCTGTTCGACCTGCTCACCGGCCACGCAGCCGGGGAGGGGACCGCCGAGACATCGACGGTGTTGGCCGGCGAGATTCCGGTGGAGTTCGGGCTCTGGATCGCCGACGACACCGAGGCTGGGGTCGTCGTCTACGCCGGCCAGGGGATCGAAGGGGTGGTGATCAACGACTCGCCGGAGGCGATCGCCTGGGCGGAGTCGCTGTACGAACGCGTCGCCGAGACGGCCACGCCGGCCGAACTGACACCCGCCTGAGCGGGCGGTCGCGACGCCGACCCGGGGGAGTCGGCGTCACGCGTCGTCTGTGACGGTGTGTCGGGAGCGCCGCCAGAGCGGGTGCCGACGGCACAGTCCACGGGAAACGGAGGTGGTTCGAACGTGGTGTGTGCAACGTTCACTAAAATACTCTACTCCGAAGTTGGTTTGTACCAGGAAGTCGTCGGAATACGTGTGCGACGGAGAACATTCCTCGCGGGGAGCGCGACAGCAGTCGGACTGGGTGCACTGGCGGGACAGACGACGGCGGCGTCGACGATTCCAGACGTGGAGTTTTACTCCTCGTCGAGTCTGCTCGACGCGAACTACGGGGCGCTGACGGACGACAGCCTGATCGCGGTGTGGGCGGAGACGAGCGCGAGCAACGAGGACACCGACGGCGACAACAACGCGTACTTCTACGCGGACGGAACACAGATCCCGCTCGTCGCGACGGACAAAACCGTCACCGGGTTCGGCTCGGTGCTCGTCGCCGACGGCGACTCCGAGTTTGGGACGTACGGCAACGACGAACTCGTACTGAACGTCTTCGACAGCGACCTCGGCGGCTCGGGGACGATCCTCTGGGACGAGAGTCACAACCAGTACTGGACCACCTCGCGGTGTTCGACGTTCGTCTCGAAGGCGGAGTCGGCGGGGTACAACGTGCAGACGACGGACGATCTCTCGAAGGATCTGTTCGGGGCGGACGCGGTCGTGATCACCTCGCCGAGTGACTTCGCGACGTCCGAACTGTCGGACCTGTTCGACTTCGTCGACGCCGGCGGCGCCGTCTACCTGTTCGACGAGTCGGACTACCGCAACTACGACGAGACGGAGAACCTCAACGACATCACCGGCTACCTCCAGCTAGGGTTCCGGTTCAACGACGACCAGGTCGTCGACTACAGCGTCAACGACGGCAACTTCTACGAGCCGGTCACTGGCGCGTTCAACACGTCGACGTTCGACTACTTCGGCAGCGGCGACGACGGCGGTGGCGGTGGTGGTACGCTCGACGACATCAGCTCGCTCCAGAAGGGGACGACCTACACGGTCCAGGTGACGGACGTGGCGGACGGCGACACGGCCACCGTCGAAGGCGCCAACGGCAACACGGAGAGCATTCGGGTGTTGGGTGTCGACACGCCGGAGACGCCCGGCAACGCCAGCGCCGAGAGCGTCGAGGAGTGGGAGGGGATCGAGGACACCACCTACCTCCAAAACGAGGGTGACGCCGCGAAGAACTGGGCGGTCGGCGAACTCGACGGCGCGACCGTCGACCTGTTCTTCGACGACAACGAGCCGATCCGAGACCCGTTCGACCGCGTGCTGGGGTATCTCCGGTACGACCGGACCGGCGACGGCTCGCGTGACACGTTGTACAACCGCCGGCTCATCCAGGAGGGGTACGCCCGAGTGTACGACTCCTCGTTGGCGAAACACGACGTGTTCATCGACGAGGAGCTGTCGGCCCGCAGCGCCGACCGGCAGGTGTGGCGTCAGTCGGACCCGGCCAACAGCACGGAGTTCCGCGACCGCACGGTCGAGGAGGCGTTCGTCCCGATTCCGTCGAGTATCCAGACGACCGGCGGCGCCGTCGCCGACAGTCGCGTGCCGGTGCGGGCGGAGTCGACGGCGACCCAACAGCTGTCGGGCGGCGTCTCGTATGACCAGCCACCGTTGGTCGGGGTCGACGAGTCTGTCAACACGGCGATGATCGGCGGGCCGCTCATCGACGAGTTCTACGACGGCGACGCGAGCAGCTACGACCAGTTCACGTTCGTCTCGAATCTGATCGACTATCTCGGCTCGAACACCGGACCGGTGTACATCGACGGTGGCCACGGCCAGTTCGGCCACATCTACTCCCAGTCGGCGGAAGACGCCGTCTACTACCTCCGCCACCTGGAGGGTGAGGGCGGTATCCAACTGCGCGGGCTGAACACCATCACCGGGAGCCGGCTCTCCGGCGGGCGGGCACTGATCGTCTCGCTGCCGACCGTCGCGTACACCACCTCGGAGCTGGACGCGCTGTCGACGTTCGTCTCCAACGGCGGGAGCCTGATCCTGCTTGGCGCCAACCGAACGGACACCTCGAACCCCGACCCGCGGGCGTTGCTCGACGACGTGGCCGCCGGCGTCGGGACGGACCTCCGGCTCAACGGCGATACGATCACCGACGACACGAACAACGCGGCCAACGACCCCGACTACGTGACGACGACGAACTTCGACACGTCGTTCCCGTTGTTCGACAAGTTCGCCTGAGGCGGCGGACAGACGGTTTTATTATCCAAGATCATGGCAACCGGGCGGTGTAGACGGGACGCTCCGCAGACAGTGGGAGTCACTCAACCGTGCCGTCCGATACCCACCGAAAGAACCGGTGCGCGTTCCGGAAGCGACAGCCGCCTCGATTCCGGGTATTAGTCGGCGAAGCCTTTCGCCTTCATGTAGAAGTGTCCACGAGGGAGCGAGTCTTGGTACAGATCATAGTCGTTCTGTGACCGGAAGTGAGTCACTCCGTTGATACCGTTCACCTTGTCGGTCGTCCCGTTAGCATCGAACTTGATCCTGTGCTCGCCGTTCGGCCCCTGCGTGAGTTCGTCGGTGAAGAACACCCCCTCCGCGATCTCAGTCGATCCACTCAGTCCGATGGTCGGACCACTGCTCAGGCCGACATCCAGTCCGACGGAGACCGGTTTTTTATGTTTGTCGATCCGGGTTGACGGTGCCCACTGTGATAGGTAGACGCTGTCCGTCTGAACGTCCACCTGTTGCCAGAACCAGTCGTATCCCCAGGTGCTGTTCGCTTCACCCTGAGACCACAGCCATATCATAGGGATGCAAGGCGGATACCGACATCTTCACCTGTGGGAGAAAGCCGACCAGGACCTCCACTTGGTGTATTTCCTTCGCTATACTGGTTTCCGTGCGATTTAGTTATCAGGCGTGTTTACTCTGGACTGCACTCCAAAGTGGCCAAACTGGACGCTTTGGAGGGGCCGCCGTAGGCCGGCCCTGAACAGCGGGACGCCGACGACGCCGCTCCGCCCACCAGTTCGGTGGCGCGACGTGTCCGAGTCCACGCTGAATTAAAGCGACGTGACACGCCAGCGGTCCTCACTGGATACAGCCCAGTGAGAGTACGCCTGGGGGAACCACACAGTTCGCTCTGGCAGAACCGGCGTGGTGCAATCCGCCGCGGTCTGTCGCAGGTCGGTGGCTGGAAACCCATCATGGGGGAAATGCCACAGCCTTCAGGCCGTGGTAGCTTACGTAGTGGTAGTAGCCATCGTTGTCGCGTTCCTGAGACTTGTACAGCGTCGCCGCGTTCTCAACGTTCGCGTAGGTGATGCCGAGGTTCGGGGCAGCGATGTCGTAGTCATAACTCCACCCACCGACCGGATCTATGTTGCTGATACCGCCGACACTCTCCTGGTTCGTCCCGACACCGTCGTCTGCAGCGCCCGGAACAACAGTACTCGGGGCAGTGTCGGTGTCGTTTGTCAGTTCCTCTGTGAGCTTGGCTATCTCCCTCGGAGGCTACATATTTATGCAGAATAGAACCCACAGATGTGATTGAACTCACCCGGCGAGAGTTGGCTACGGCTGTTACAGCTGGTGTTGCCCTCTCTGGTGGTTGTGCGTCCTCAATGGGTGACGACGGCCCGTCGTCCCTGTTGGTAGAGGGGCAATGGCCCTCGCTTGGGTATGAGGCGACAAACAATCGGAGTCGGCCCAGTGGCGGTGTGCCAGCAAACTCTGTCCGACCACAGTGGCGGACTCGCGTCTCACGGGCAGTGTCATCCTGTCCGACACTCGGACAGCAGAAGGCCTTCGTCACCAGCGTTCGTGACGGTGTTGTTGCGGTCGAACGGGCTACCGGAGAAACAGTCTGGGAACGAAACGATCTCACAACAGTCAGTTCGACCCCAGCACTCAGCGGAGACCGACTGTACTTCGGAACAGTGGACGGGGTTGTTGCTCTCCAGCGAGACGAGGGGACGGTCGTGTGGCGGCGAGAACTCGGGGTTAGTCACGCCGCCTCACCGACCGTCCTCGACGGGACGGTGTACATCGGCAGTGGTCAGTCAGTGTACGCACTGGACAGTGAGTCCGGGACAGTAGAGTGGTCGTTCACCACCGGTGGACAGATCGGGACCGCACCAGCGGTCGACGACGAAGCTGTATACGTCACCAGTGCTGACGATTCGATCTACTCGGTGGCCCGTTCGGACGGCAGCGAGAATTGGGCGACTGCAGTTGACGATGGAATCTCCTGTTCACCCGTACTCAGAGCCGAGACGGTTGTCACCGCAGGGTTAGACGGTGTGTTGTACGGCATGAGCCGTCAAAACGGGGCGATCCGACGGACCGCCGAAGTCGGGCCAGTGTTCGCAGGTATCGCCAACCGCGACAACCAGATTCTAGTATCCAGTAGGACGGGTCTACACTCGGTCCAGCCGCGTGCGGGCGGCTACGAACACGACTGGCGGTTCGCGCCTGGCTCGCTCGGGTTCAGGTCAGCACCGGCTGTCGTCGGGGAGACGGTCTATGCCGGACACGAGAACGGCAGCGTGTACGCCGTCAATCTCACCGACGGAAGCGAGCGATGGCGCTACGACACCGAGACCGCGGCAGTACGAAGTGCACCTGCGGTCGCCGGCGGTGGGGTCTATGTCGGTGACGACGACGGCTTCGTCTACGCGTTGTCTGCCGTGTGACTCACCTCGTCGCGTTCAGCGCCTCGTCGTACCACGGCGGCCGGGTGACGCTCGTCTCGCCCACGCCAGAGAACTCGACGATCCGGCTCGTCTGCTCGCCGCCGCGGCCCCGGAACGTCGCGGTGTACTCGATCCGTTCGACCAACCCGTCGGGGCGCACGACCAACACGAGCTGTTGGTCGGTGACGAACCGTCCGTCCTGCAGGCTGGCGTTGATCCGGTAGGCGGTCGCGCCGTCGTGGGGCACCCGTTCGACCGTCGTCGCCGACGTGTTGCGCTCCGAGAGCTTCGCGACCAGCGTGCGCCGCATCGGCCGGAAGGAGGTGTTGATCACGTCGAGCGTGTCGTAGCTCCTGGTGTCGTTCTCGACGACGCCGACGAGGACGGTCTCACCCTCGCGGTACTGAACGACTCGTGTCGCCGAGGCGGTCGGTCCCCGTTCGAACCCGCGTGTCGTCCGGTTCAGCCGCACCTCGTCGGTGAGGTCCGCTCGGGTGACGCGGGTCCCGCCGTCGCCGACGCTGAACCGGGCGGTGAAGTTGCTGTCCGACAGCTGGGCCGTGTGTGCCGCCACCAGCGCGGTCGTGTCGGTGACGTTGTCGGTCGTCACCCCCGGCGGAGGGTCGGCGTCCGGCGTGGCCGCCCGGTCGGTGGCCGACAGTCCGGCACACCCCGCCAGTCCGATCGCAAACACGACGGCACAGACCGCGAGCGTTCGGGTCACGCGACCACCCCCACGAGCCCGACCAGCCTGCGCACCCCGAGGAAGTCGGGGAACCCGGCGACGTAGTAGTAGATCTCGGCGACCCCCGACAGCGCCAGCAGGCCGCCGGCGACACGGTAGATCGTGCCGGTGCGGCGGCCGAGCCAGCCCGCGACCGACGAGCCGCCCAACGCGAACGCGCCGGTCAACACGACCATCACGGTCCCCATCCCGAGCGCGTACGCCAGCGTGGCGGCGGCACCCGCGGCCGGCCCGGCGGCGACCGCACGGACGACGACGGCGACGAACAACGGCGCCGTACAGCCGGCGGCGGCGGCCGCGTACAACACCCCGAACGTGAACACGCCGACCAACGACCGCCGGCGTTCCGGCAGCCGGACCGGCGACCGGCTCGGCTTCCAGCCGGCGGCCATCGACCCGCCAGCGAGCAGGAACACGCCGCCGACCACCAGCTCCAACACCGCGATGTCGGCCAACGCGCCGGCGCCGACGACCGCGACCGTCCCCGCGAGTCCCACGTAGACGAGCGTCATCCCCACCGTCGCGGTGATGCTCACGACGACCGCCCGGACCAACGGGTTCCGGACGCGGTCGAGACCGGTGCCGGTCGCCTCCTCGCTGGAGACGCCGAGAAAGTAGGAGACGTAGCCGGGGAGCAACGGGAACGCACACGGGGCGAAAAACGTCGCGCCGCCGGCGGAGAACGCCAACGGGAGGAGTGTCGTCGGGTTCATCGGTCTTCGAGCAGTGTGTCGATCTCGCTGTCGAACTCCGCGAACGACCGCGCGTCCGTCTCAGGGCCGTCGGCGCCCGCCGGCTCACCGTGGTCGAACAGGAGGTTCGTCGGGTAGGCGGTGGCGTCCCACCGTTGGGTCGCCGCCAACGACTCGTCGACCACGACCGGCCACGTTCCGTCGTACCGTTCCCAGAACGCCTCGATGGCGGTCTCGTCTGGTTCGGGACTCACCGACACCATGTGGAGCGTCGAGTCGTCGTACTCGTCCCGCAGTCGTCTGAGGTCCGGCATCTCCGCTTTGCACGGCTCACACCAGGTCGTGAACACGTTGACCAACGAGATCCGGTCGGGCCGCACCAACGGCACCTCCCCCGCCGGGAGATCGCCGCTCGTGACGACCGACGGGAGCGCCAACCGCTCGGTGTCGCCGGCAACGGCTGTGTTCTCACCGGCAGCGGCTGTGTTCCCGCCGGCTGGATCGTCCGTGTCGGCCTTCCCACTCGTGTCGGCCGCTTCACCTGTTCTGTCCGTCTCGCCGACCCCGGCACAGCCAGCGAGGGCGACACTCACGCCGCCGCCGACCGAGCCAAGAAACGTCCGTCGTGTGGAGGGCACGACTGACAGTTCGGTTCGTGTCGACACTTGTAGATTGTGGCGTGTCTCACCGTCTGTGGCCGTTCCTCAGGCGAGTTCGCCGTCACGGATCGCCCGCTCAGCGTCCGCCAACGTCGCCTCGGCGTCGAACCGCTCTCTGATCGTCCGGAGCTGCTCGTCGGTGGCGTCGGCCAGTTCGCGGGCGTGCTCGGTGATCCGCGGCACCGCCCGGACGACGTTGTCGACAATCGGGACCGTCGCGGTCTGTGCCGACCGCGAGAGTGGGTTAAGGTCGATCACGATCTCCGTCTTCCCCAACTCGCCGAGCGCGGCCGCGCGGTCGCCGTCTTCCAACGGGACGACCACGGCGTCTGCGGCGGCGATCCCGTCGGCGTCGACTTTCGCCCGTTCGTGTGCGAGCCCGGGGATGCGTGCGTCCGCCTCCAACCCCAACACCTCCTCGGCGCCGTGCTCCCGAAGATGGGCCGCGATCCGTTCCATCCGTTCGTCGGTGCGGTTGAACAGGTTCACCTCAACGGCGGCGTCGGCGGCCGCGGCCAGTTCGACCGTCGCCTCGGGGACCAAGGCGGCGACGTTCCCGTTCACCGACACGACAGGGTGGTCCGCAGCCAGGAGGTGGGCGGCGGCGGCGCGGGCGGCCCGGTCGGCGCTGTCGAGCGTCTGCTCACCCAGGAGGTAGTCGAACGCCTCGCCGCGCCCCTCGGCGATCAACCCCTGTCGGGAGGTGATCCCCCGTTCGACGCCGGCCTCGATCCGGTGGCGTGTCCGGAGTGACTGTGCTCTGGGGTGGTCGTCGGGAATCTCCGCGTGCTCGTCGCTCACGCCCGGTCGTTGGCCGCCGGGCGTGTTAGCGCCGTCGAAGGCGGCCGCGAGAAGTCGGAGAGTCGACTGTGCCGGCTCACTCCAGTCGCGCGCCGGCGGGGTCGATCCGGGTCACCGACGGGTCGTAGCCGGCGTCGGACAACCCCGTCCCGCGGGCGATCACCGTCCGACCGAGCATCGCCATCGCCGCGTCACCGCCGGTCGCCTGCACCGCGTCGACGGCGTCCCGAGCCTCGGGGACGAACAGGTCGGCGGCGGTCGCAAACTCGCGGGCGGCCGCGAACAGTTCTTCGAGCGTCGGGGTCGCCCGCAGACGGTCGAGTGCTGCCGTCCCGGCTGTCGTCACCGCCTGCGTGTCGTCGGCCAACACCGTCGCTGTCGACAGCTCCCCGAATGCGACGTACTCGATCCGTCCGCGGGCCGGCAGTCGGTCGAGACGAGCGTGGTTCGGGTCGCCGGCCGCCAGCCGGACGGGGACACCCCCGCGGGCCGCGGCGACCACGTCACCCAACCCGGTGCCGGCGGCGATCTCGGCGGCGTGTGCGACCGCGATCAGCTCTCGTCGCGTCCAGGCGCGGTCGAAACAGTCGGCAGCCGCCAGGGCGGCCCCGAGCGCCGCGCCGCCGGAGACCCCGAAGCCGGCGGCGACCGGGACGTGTGTGGTCACCCGGACCGTCGCGGCCGGCACGGCAAGCCGCGCGAGCACCCTCTCGACGGCGTCGATGGAGACGGGGTCGCCGTTGAGTGTGATCCGGTGGGAAGGCGTCGACTCGGCGTCAGACCCAGACATCGACTCGGCGTCAGACCCCGACATCGACTCGTTGTTCGACTCCGGCGTCGGCCGCCCGTCCCGGGGTGTGACGACCGTCTCGATCCCGTCGGTCAGTGCGAGTCCAGCGCCGGTCGCGCCGCTCTCGGCCGGGTCGTCGGCTCGGGCGGGCGCAAAGAAGGCGGTGACGTGTGCCGGCACCACGGCCCGCGCCTTGCATCCGTCGCTGCTCGGGTCGTCGACCGCGGTCTCGGTCGTGTCCTCGCTCACAGCGTGTCGACACGAGCAAGGCTCAAGCCTGCGTCGGTCGCGGGTCGTCGAGTGCCGCGACGGCCGGCTCAGAACTCCGCCCAGTCGGAGGCGGGGCCGCGACCGTCCCGCACCCGGAGTTCGCGGCGACCGTCCGCCTCTCGGGTGTCGATCACCGTGTCGAACGGTTCGTACATCGTGTGGAGCGTCTGCTCGTCGTGCATCGTCGACCCCAGCGTGGCGACGCTAAACCACCCCTCACTGCCGGCCTGACGGGTGAGCACGCGGGTGAACTTGTACACGTCCTGTGGGTCGAGATACACCAACAGCTCCGACAACGAGTGGAGGCCGACACCAACCTGGTCGTCGTACTCCCGGAACCGTTCGAACTGGTCGGTGAACTTCATCCCGATCTCGGTGACGTTCTTCGGCGAGGAGACGTACCGCGTCAGCTCGTCGTCGGTGACATCCGACCCCTGCTGGCGGCTCACACAGTCGACGACGGCCACGTCGTCCGGCGAACAACCGGCGGCAGCGACGAAGTCGGCACGCACCTCCTCGGCCGGCTCTCCGGTCGAGACAACGACCCCCCGGTCGGCGGCGTTCCCCAGAATCTCGAACGAGAGCTGGTACTTGCCAGTCATCGGTGGCCCGGCCACCAGAACGCTCTGTCCGGCTCGGATCTCCTCGACGGAGACCGGGGTGTCGCCGAGCATACCCACCATCAGGTCACGGACCCACAAAACCCTTGTCCACATCCCGAACACCCAATTTATCGGTTCCGTGAGTTTTGAGCCTGCAGCGTCCAAATTTCGCGGCCGGAGCAGACGACAGCCACCCCCGACGGCCACCCTGCCGTCCCACGTTCACACCGGGGCTTCGACCGACGTTCTGGACCGGGCACTCACGGAGCTGTGTCCGCCGACTGTACACTGTGTAGTCACCGTGTCGGACTGCGCGGAGATCGGATATAAGCTTTTCTCGGCCAGAATCAGAACTGATACACTGGCGTGCGGTCGGGAGGTGTGTCGACCGTGAGAGGGACCACCCAGTGTCGGCCGCGGGTCGGAGACACTCACCCCGTGACGGGTTCGACCCAGACGATGAACCGGTCGTCGTCTTTTACGATGCCACGAACGGCGTCCTCGGCGGTCGTAGTCGCGTCGTCCACCTGGTCGGGGGTCACGTCCCGCACCTGGTACACCTCGTCGACTGTCCACCCGACGGTGCCGCCGTCGTCGACGGCCTCCGGGTCGAACACGACGATCCGTTCACTCTCGGTGACGCCCTCAACGTCGAGCAACGTCTTCGGGTCGATGATCGTCGTCGTCTGTCCCCGGAGATCCATCACACCCTCGACGTGTCGCGGGGAGTTCGGAATCGTGGTGAGATCGCCCGCGTCAACAATCTCGTCGATGTACCCGATGTCGAGACAGAACGTCTCGTCGCCGAGTCCGAACTCCAACACCTGTGTGGACTCGCCGGCCCCACCGTCTCCCTCCGTGCGTTGTCGGCTGGCCATGTCGCCTCCACCGACCGCGACAATGTTAACGCTGTCCCCTGAGTTATCGGGGGTGAAAATCGGACCAGAGAGTTGAATAGAACGTTTCCGATATGTACACGCATGAGACGGCAGAACCCACCGCGACCCGGAGGTGGGTGTCCGTGACGGTCGGGGAGTCGCCGGAGGTCGTCGTCGTCGACGACTCTCGGTTCATGCGCGGGCTAATCACGGACACCTTGGAGTCCGGCGGCGTGGAGGTGGTCGGTGAGGCGGAGAACGGTGAGGAGGCCGTCACGGTCGTCGAGGAGCTCCGTCCGGACGTGGTGACGATGGACGTGAACATGCCCCGTGTCGACGGGATCGAGGCGACCGAACGGATCATGTCGGCGACGCCGACGCCGATTCTGATGTTGTCGGCGTACACCGAAGACGGTGCCGACGAGACGTTCGCCGCATTAGACGCCGGCGCGGTCGACTTCATCGCCAAGCCCGGCGGCGAGGTGTCGGCGGCCGTCACGGATCTGGAAGAACAGCTCGTCGAGCTGGTGCGGTCGGTGGCGGACGCGAACCTCACAGACCGCGGGCCGACCGCCGAGGAGCCGGAGTCGACGGACCACCAGCCGGAGACGGTCGAAGTCGAGCCGGACACGACCGTGTTGATCGGTTCCTCGACGGGCGGGCCGGACGCGGTCGAACAGGTGGTGAGCGCGTTGCCGGCCGACGCCGACATCCGAGTGTTGATCGTCCAACACATGCCGTCGGCGTTCACCGGGCGGTTCGCCGACCGGCTCGACGAGTCGACAGAACTGGACGTTCGGGAGGCCGCGGACGGCGCCCGGATCGGGCAAGGGGAGGCGTTGGTCGCCGCCGGTGGGAAACACCTGGAGGTGTCCAACTACCGGAACGGGCGGCTCCGGGTGAAGACGGTCGACGAGGACCGCGACCAGGGCGTCCGGCCGTCCGTGAACGTCACCTTCGAGTCGGCCGCAGAGACGATCGACGACCCGACGATCGGCGTCGTGTTGACCGGGATGGGTGCCGACGGGTCAGAGGGCGTGAAGGCGCTGAAACGCGCCGGCGCTCGCGTGATCGCACAGGACGAGGACACGTCGGTGGTGTACGGGATGCCCAAGCGGGCGGCCGCCACCGGCTGTGTCGACGAGATACTGCCGCTCGGAGAGGTTGCCGGCGGAATCGTTGGAGGCCCAGTCGATGTCTGACGCACACAAGACGTTCGTCCGTGAAAGCGAGGAGGGGATCACCGACCTGAACAACGCGTTGCTGGACTTGGAGGCCGACCCGGACGATCCGGAGGCGATGGATCTGATCTTCCGGACGGCACACACCCTGAAGGGGAACGCGGCCGCGATGGGGTTCGAGCAGTTCTCCGGGTTGGCCCACGCGATGGAGGATCTGTTGGACGAGGTGCGGGACGGGGAGATCAGGGTGACGACGGAGCTGATGGACATGTTGTTCGAGGCCGTCGACATCCTCGACGCGATGCTCGGCGAGATCGAGGAGACCGGCGACGCGACCGCCGACACGGCGGGGTTGGAGGAACGGCTCCGTGCCGTCGCGGACGGCGAGGTCACGCTCGGGGAAGACGACGGTGGGACGACCGGCGGCTCGGGAACGGCCGACGAGTCTGGACCCGCCGACGGTGCAGAGGCGGGCGACAGTGCGGAAGCAGCCGACGACTCGGGGACGGCCGGCGACCCGGAGACGGCCGACCCCGAGCCGGACACCCACGGGTTGGAGCCGGGCGACGGCGAGGGGGTGTATCTGGCGAGCGTCGACGTGGGCGACACGGGGATGCCGGGTGTCGACGCGATGTTCGTGTTGGAGGCCGTCGAGGAGTCGTTCCCGGCCGTCGAGACGCTCCAGGGACGGGAGGCCATCGAGGACGGGGAGTTCGACGAGACGTTCGAACTGTACGTCCGCGACGAGGACGCAGCGGCCGTCTCTGCGGGGCTGTCGGCCGTTAGCCAGGTCGCGGCGGTGGACGTGACGACAGTGGAGCCGTCACCGGCGGACGACGACCCGGCCGCTGACACCGGCAACGACACGACGGGCGGCGACAACGCGAGGGGCGGCGACGACGCGACAGGCGGCGACGGCGCGACGGGCGACGCCGAGGCAGCGACGGACAACGAGCCCGAGGAGTCGGGGGCAGAGGACACGGGCGGGGACACGACGACGAGCAGCTCCGAGAGCATCTCCTCGATCCGGGTGGACGTCGAGCAGTTGGACGACCTCTACGGGTTGGTCGAGCAGTTGGTGACGAGCCGGATCAAGCTCCGCCGGGAGATGGAGGAGGCGGGGATCGACTCGGAGAACTTAGACGAACTCGACAAGATCTCGTCGAACCTCCAGAACACGGTGATGGACATGCGGCTGATCCCGTTGTCGTCCGTGGTGGACACGTTCCCGCGGCTGGTCCGGGATCTGGCCCGCGACCAGGACAAACAGGTCGACTTCGAGATCGACGGCCGAGACATCGAGTTGGACCGGACGATCCTGACGGAGATCCGGGACCCGTTGGTCCACATCCTGCGGAACGCGGTCGACCACGGGATCGAGTCGCCCGCCGAACGGGAGGCCGCCGGAAAAGACCCGACCGGTCACATCGAACTCCGGGCGAGTCGGGAACGCGACCACGTCAACATCGTCGTGGAAGACGACGGCGCCGGGATCGAGGCGGACGACCTCCGGGAGATGGCCGTCGAGGAGGGGGTGAAGACGCCCGCGGAGGCGGAGGCGTTAGACGACAGCGAGGCCCGAGAGCTGATCTTCCACCCCGGGCTGTCGACGAACGAGGAGGTGACGGACGTGAGCGGCCGTGGTGTCGGGATGGACGTGGTCCGGACGACAGTCAAACAGCTCGACGGCACCGTCTCACTGACCTCGACACCGGGGGAGGGGAGTCGGTTCGAACTCCGGCTCCCGGTGACGGTCGCCATCGTCCAGGTGATGTTCGTCAAGGTGGACGGGACGGAGTACGGGATTCCGATCAAGAACATCGCGGAGGTGTCCCGGGCGGGGAACACCGAGACCGTGAACAAACAGGAAGTCGTTCGGCACGGCGGCGACATCTACCCGGTGATCCACCTGCGGGAGGTGCTCCAGGACGACGCGACCACGGGCGGTCCGACGCCGGCGGCGGCCGACGGCGGCCACCCCGAGGAGGGTGCAGACGGCTCGGAGGCGAACGGCGCCGACCCAGACGCGCCAAGCGGCGCTGACGGCCCGGACGAGTCGGGCGACCCCGACGAAACCGATCACGGCGGCACGACAGGAACAGACGACATCCTCCAACGCGACGGCGACGGCGGGATGCTCGTTCGGATTCGGGAGGAGACCCGTCCGGTGGCGTTACACTGTGACGAGGTGCTCCACCAGGAGGAGGTCGTCGTCAAGCCGTTGGAGGGGATTCTCAGCGGGATTCCCGGGCTGTCCGGCACGGCGGTGTTGGGCGACGGCGATGTGGTGACGATCCTCGACGTGGAGACACTGGGGGAGGCGTACTGATGTGGTCGCGAACCGGCGGTCGGGGGTTCGATCCGCGTCGACACACCGTGTCCCACGAGTCGCGTCGACCGGCCGCCGGTCGCGGCGTCTCGCCGTGCAGTCACAGAACACTCCCCGCACGAAACGGGCGATACACACAAGCCGTCGCACTCGAAACTGTACAGACGATGTCTGAGTCGACGGACGAGTGGGGGCAGACAGGGGGGATGGCAGAATGAGCGGGTCGCGATCGGACGACGAGGCGTTCGACCGCGTCGTCCGACACATCGAAGACGAGGTGCCGTTCGAGCCGGGGTACTACAACGAGGCGTACCTGGGTCGTCGCATCTCCGCGCGGATGCAGCGCCGCGACGCCGACGACCACACGGAGTATCTCCAGATTCTCCGGTCGGACGACTCCGAACGGGACGAACTGCTGGACGCGCTGACGATCAACGTCACGGGGTTCTTTCGGGACCCGGACATGTGGGAGAACCTCCTGCCGGTGTTGCGGGAGTTGACCGACGAGCGTCGGCGTGTGGCGGCGTGGAGCGCGCCGTGTGCGGACGGCCGGGAGCCGTACTCGCTGCAGATGGTCGCGGCGGACGACCCAGAGGTGACCGAACGCCGGCTGGACGTGGTGGCGACGGACATCAGCGAGGACGCCGTCGACGCGGCGCGTGCAGGGGTGTACGAGACCACCCGGACGACGGACATTGCCGACGAACTCGGCCCGTTGGACAGCTACGAGCCGTACGTGGAACAGGACGGCGACACGTTCCGGGTTCGCGACCGGGTTCGCGAACAGGTGACGTTCGACACCCACGACCTGATCCGCGACGAGCCGGAGTCGGAGAAGGACCTCCTGTTGTGTCGGAACTTGCTGATCTACATCGACGCGGCGTACAAAACGCCGTTGTTCGAGACGCTGCGGGCGTCACTGCGGGAGGGTGGCTACCTCGTGTTGGGGAAGACGGAGAGTGTCCCGCCGGAGTGTCGTGACGCGTTCGAGCCGGTGGCGAAACGCAGCCGGATCTACAGACACGTCGGAGGGGAGTGAGGCGATGTCGCTGTACCAGCTCGCCAGGGACAACGAAATCGAGGAACTGTCCGACCGCGCGCAGTCCAGTGACAGCGACGCGGTCAGGCGACGGGCGGCAGAGATGTTGGGTGATGTTGGCGATGTCGACGACACGCAGGTGATCGACACGCTGTCGAGTCTGGCGTTGGACGACGACCACCCGGAGGTGCGGGCGATGGCGGTCGACGCCCTGAGCGACCTGGGACAGGAGGCGTTAGAACAGCTGATTCTCAAGGATGTCGACGTCGAGACCGGCGACGCAGACTGGACGGCCGTCCGGGCGTTCGGCAACGCGTTGGACTCCGACCGCGCGGAGTACCGGATGGCAGCCGCGAGCGCGCTCGGTCGGATCGGCGACGAGGACGGGCTCCGCCCGCTCGTAGAGCGGCTGGGAGACGACGACCCACGGGTGCGGGAACGGGTGTGTTACGCGCTCGGGCAGATCGGTGACCCGAACGGGGTCGACCCGTTGATCGAACGGTTAGAGGACGACCACGAACGGGTTCGGTCAGCGGCCGCAGACGCGCTCGGAACGATCGCGACCGGGTCGGCGTTGGCGGCGTTGTTGGCGATGCTCGACGACGACAACGCCGCGATCCGGCGGGTCGCCGCCAGCGCGCTCGGCAACGCCGGGAGCGCGGAGCCGGTGCCGGATCTGGTCGGGGCGTTAGAAGACTCACACGGCGCCGTCCGGCAGGCGGCGGTGTTCTCCGTGATCCAGCTGTTGTCGACGGCGCCGACGGACCAGAGTCACCAGGTTCGGGAGGCAATCGTCGAGGAGCTGGAAGGGGTCGACGACGAGACAATCGTCGACCCGTTGTTGGAGGTGATGGCGGAGGCGTCGGAGGCGAGCCAACGGCGCAACGCGGTGTGGTTCCTGGGGCGGGTGACAGACCAGGCGGACCCGCCACAGGAAGTGGTCGACGCGTTGGTCGGGACGTTCTCCGACGGGGATCGGATGACCGCACAGTTCGCCTCGACGAGCGTGACGGAGTTGGGCGGGCTGTACGTGGAGTCGTCGCTGATCGACCTGTTGCAGGACAACGACGAGCCGTCGGGGGCGCGGGCCCGGGCGGCGTACGCGCTCGGTGAGGTCGGCGGCGAGCGCGCCCGAGAGGTGTTGGACAGGATGACGGACGAAGACGTGGAACCGGACGTTCGCAAACGCGCGTTCTCGGCGCTCTCGAAGCTCGGAGGGATTCGATAATGGCAGCACAAGACGATCAAGAGGAGTACATGCTCGCGGACACCAAAGGGCGGTTCGCCCAGGCGGTCAAGGAGGGCCGGCCGGTCAACGACGTGTCGTGGACCCCCGGCCGGATCGTCCTGTCGAATCGCCGGCTGGTGCTCGTCGGCAACGACGGCAAACGGACGGTTCCGTTGTCGGACGTGAGTAAGATCGGCGGTCGACACGACGTGAGTCAGGAAGTCCAACGCGTCTCGAACTACGTCAGCCTCCGGCTCGGCGAGGACGTGTTGTTGGTGGCCGCACAGAACCACGACGAGTTCAAGACGAACGTGTATCAGGCGTTCTTGGACCGGCGGGTGGTGTACGCCCGCCACCCGGCGGTCGCCGGCGGGGTCGTCCAGGATACGGAGTGGGAGAAGGCCCGGCTGAAGGTGGAGGCCGACGGCGTCTCCGTCGCCTTGGAGTCGGGTGACTTCGTCCGGCTCGAACTGGACGACATCGGCACACTCGACACCGCAGAACGCACTGTCTTCGACGAGAAACGGCAGGTGATCGAGGCGGAACACACCAACGACGAGGGCGGGAGTGTCCAGACGTACCTCTCCGGGGAGGGGTGGCGCATGGCCGTGTTGAAGTCGTATCTGGGACAGAACCAGGAACGCACCAGCGGCGCCGTCGAGCTGTCGGAGTCGGAACGCGAGGTGTTGATGGCGCTGTACTCCGGGGTGTCGTCGTTCGACGTGCCGCAGTTCCTCGACATGGAGGTGGAACGCGTCGAGGAGATCTTCGAACGGCTGATCGAAGTGAACGTGTTAGAGGAGGTGCGCCGCCGCCGCGAGGTGAATCTCAAGCCGCGCGGGCGCAACATCGCCAGCAAGGCGATGAACGAGCAGTGAGTGTGGGTCGGCTCTCTCCTAGCGACTCTCGTCGGTTTCAGAGCTGTCGTCGTCTCCGGCGACGAGTAACTCGTCTTCTTGTGACTCCCTCATGACTGACTCTTTTTTGCGCCCAGTGGATGTGCCTGAACCAGCACTTTTCGACTGTAAGGCAAATATTGGACTACAGCAAGTGGCACTCGTAGCTGAAATAACCGAGTCATCTACTGCTCTAGCTACAGCCTCAAGATCGGGATCGCCCGACTCCTCTGTCCAATCTTCGTCATCGGAGTCTGTTTCGATACCCTGCGTCCAGGTCTGCCGTTTCAACCGCTCGATCCGCTCGATCCGTTCCGTTCGCTCCATCTGCCCGTACATCCCGGCCCAGAGCTCCGACTCTGCCAGCAGATTTGCCTGTTCTAAGATTGTCTCACCGTAGTCGGTGACACCGAAGAACGTGGTCGGGAGATCACGAACACGCTGTCCGTTCGGCAGTTTCTGTTTCGTGACGATGTCGCGGGCCGCCATCTCGCGGAGGTGGTATCTGACGTTCTCCTCTGTGATGTCGTCTTCACCACGGTTCCGATAGCGAAGCTCCGCGACACTGAGCAGTCCCGTCTCCGCCGCGAGAATCTGTTGGAGGAGCACCGTACGCACCTCCTGTAGTGCGAACTGGATGTCGTCCGGTGACGGAGTGGTGTCGTGGGACATACTCTTCTCTCTAGTCTAGAGTCTAGCTGCTAGAGCGTATAACCGTTGTGGTGGCGACTACGACGGTTGCTTCTCCGGTGTGTTTCTAAATACCCACAGTTCGGAAACCAAACAGGCAATTCTGTCAGTATCGTAATCAGTTTCTCTCGTCTAAATACCAAAGCTAGTGGATTTACCAGGCTAGATCCAGATCAGAGTGACATGACTAGTTTCGACGACACAGCACTCATCGACGATATGGACTCGTTGTATCCGGACGGGACACCGCCCGAGGTGATCACCGCCGTCCTCAGGAGCAGTCTCGACGAACTCGACAGGCTCAGGACAGCCCGAAACAACTTCTTCGTGCTCGGGAGCTACGACGAGCCGGAGAAACAGCGACTCGACGCGCTCTGTCGGGTACTCTCGGTGCCGGAGGGAGACGAACCGTTCACGCTCGAAGAGATCGACCCCGGTGTCGACGTCTGGGAGAACTTCTACGTCAAGTTCCGTGTGTTTCTGCTCCGCACAGACCACGTCGTCGCCGTCTTCGAGAGCAACGACGGTGGACACGAACTAGAGATCGGGGAGGTGGACCTCGACCGAGTGCACGTTCTCAAGCGGGACTACGAGTCGGTGTCGGTCGACCACGATCTGGAGTACGCGAAGTACGACGCGATGCTTGGGACGTTGTTCGATCTCCTCGACCGTCGTGACCGCCTCCACGAGTGGGAGACGAAACGGGAGTTCTACGCGGCGGCCGCAGAACTCTCCGCGACAGTCGGGAACGGGCACCCGCCCTGACCAAATACGGCCCGTGCCCGAGTAGTGGCAACCTTTGCGACAGTTCTATGCCCCACCCCCACCCAGACGCGGGTATGCTCGACTACGTCGGCCTCGGCGCCGATCTCACCGAAGAGGAGAAGTTGCTCCGCGACAACGCCCGCGAGTTCGTCCGCGAGCGGGTCGAACCCGACATCGCGGACCACTACCAGGCAGGGACGTTCCCGACGGAGCTGATCCCGGAGATGGGGGAGTTGGGATTCTACGCGCCGAATCTGGAGGGGTACGGCTCGCCGAACGTCTCGGAGCACGCCTACGGCGTGTTGATGCAGGAGCTGGAGGCGTGTGACTCCGGGCTGCGGTCGATGGCGTCCGTCCAGGGGGCGCTCGTCATGTACCCGATCCACGCGTTCGGGAGCGAAGCCCAACGGGAGGAGTGGCTCCCGGCGCTCGGCAAGGGTGAGGCGGTCGGCTCGTTCGCGCTGACGGAGCCGAACCACGGCTCGAACCCCGCGGGAATGGAGACGGCCGCCGAGCGGGACGCCGACGGGTTCGTCCTCGACGGCTCGAAGCGGTGGGTGACGAACGGGCCGATTGCGGACGTGGTCGTCGTCTGGGCGCGGCTCAGCTCCGCGGAGGGGTCGCCGGTGCGTGGGTTCCTCGTGGAGACGGACCGCGACGGCGTCGAGATCGACCGAATCGAAGACAAGCTGTCGATGCGGGCGTCGATCTCCGGGGAGATGGAACTCGACGGCGTGCGGATTCCCGAGGCGAACGTCCTGCCGGACGTCGAGGGGATGAAAGGACCGTTGTCCTGTCTCACGCAGGCTCGCTACGGGATCGCGTGGGGGGCAGTGGGCGCGGCGCGTGACTGTTTCGAGACCGCCCGGGAGTACGCCACGGATCGTGAACAGTTCGGCGGGCCGATCGCGCGGTTCCAGCTCCAACAGGACAAGCTCGCGGAGATGGCGACACAGATCACGCTCGGGCAGTTGCTTGTTCACCGACTGGCCGACCTGAAGGAGCGCGGAGAACTGCGCCCCCAACAGGTATCGATGGCGAAACGCCACAACGTCCGGATGGCCCGCGAGCAGTCGAAGGTGGCTC
>ERZ1034486.94-NODE-94-length-26258-cov-5.812121_pt1 | contig 26258 bp, 26 predicted proteins | sample MGYA00520683_ERZ1034486 | MGnify/ENA primary metagenome ERZ1034486 (study PRJEB33760, sample SAMEA4777685) | hypersaline lake metagenome | biome: hypersaline environment; feature: brines | place: Spain | collected 2012-08 | depth 0 m ...
CCGTACGGCAAGGAGTGATCGGAGCGGTCGCTGGTCTACGACGCCGCCCCCTCGACGTGGCATCATGTCGCTGGTCGAACCGGAACACCGAAACGGCTAATTCGGGTTTCGGGAAACACGGAGACCGTGACCGGATACGACGCGGTTATCTTCGACAACGACGGTGTCTTAGTCGAGCCGCCGGCCCACGAAACGGCGGTCGAAGCGACACGGGAAGCGTTCGAGGAGGTGGGCGTTCGACACCCGGACCGGGCACACGTCGACGACATCGTCCACGGCACGACCGTCGAGCGACTGCGTGAGACGTGTGCCGCCTACGACGTGGACGTGGAGACCTTCTGGCGAGCGCGCGAGCGGTTGGACGAGCAGTCACAGTTCGAGAAGTTCGAGTCGGGATCGCGGACGCTCTACGACGACGTTCGGAGCATCACGGACCTCGATCAGCCCCGCGGCGTCGTGAGCAACAACCACCACAGCACGGTCGAGTTCGTGTTGGACTTCTTTGACTTGCGGCACGCGTTCGACACCTATCTCGGCCGAGAGAAGACCGTCGAGAGTCTGGACCTGAAGAAACCGAACACGTACTATCTCGACCAAGCGGTCGCGGAGCTCGGGGCCGAGTCAGCGCTCTACGTCGGCGACAGCGAGAGCGACGTGAGAGCCGCCCACCGGGCCGGTCTGGACTCGGCGTTCGTCCGACGGCCGCACTGTCGGGAGACGACCCTCTCCGTCACGCCCACCCACGAAGTTGACTCTCTCCGCGATCTCGTGGCCGTGGCGGACGCGTAAGCGGGAGGCCGACGGCGGCGGCGCATGCCCTCGAACCGAACCGCCACCGGGCGGGTGTTCAGACCGGGGCCGCCCGAACGACTTAATCAAACCGAACGGACTCCGCCGGCGGGAACGGACTACCGAGCGCGCTCTCGCAATCTCCTGAGCACCGCGGCGGTCCCGTCCATGTACCCCTCGGCCAACACCTCGTCGGCCGCCTCGCGGGCCGCGTCGTCCGCGTTGGCGACCGCGTACGACTCGCCGGCGACGCGGAACGTCGAGGCGTCGTTCTCGCTGTCGCCGACCGCGACGAACGCCTCTGGGTCGATGTCGAGCGCGTCGGCGACGCGTTCGAGCGCCCGCCCCTTGCTCACGCCCGTCGACTTGACGTGGAAGGCGTAGCCGGTGTCGACGACCTCCACGTCCTCGACGGACGCGGCGACCTCGCGGAGGAGCGCCTCGTCGGCGTCGGGCGCGACCGCGACCTCCGTCTCGCGCCAGCGGTTCACCGTGTCGCCGTCGCCCCAGCCGATCGCGCCGCCGCGCTCGCGGAACGCCTCGACGACGGCCCGCGCGGCGTCCGGATCGCCGACGACCGTCGTCTCGCCGTCGACGTACGCGACGCCGCCGTTCTCGGCGATCACCGTCTCCTCGCGGCCGAGGAAGTGCGCGAGCGCGACCGGGTACGGGAACGCCTTCCCGGTGGCGAACACCACCGGCGCGTCCCACGCGGGCAGCAGTTCGAAGGCTCGCGGGTCGATCCGGCCGGTCGGCGTCGTCAGGGTGCCGTCGATGTCGAGCGCGAGGGGCGGGACCATACGCCGCGTCGGGGACTCCGCGTCAACTGTCTTCCGTTCGAGAAGGGGTGGAGACCGCCCGCGCGGCGGCCCTCAGGGCCGAACGCGACGCGGTCGTCCGGGCCGGACGCGGCGAAGCTATCCGGTCCGGACGCGGCGGTCGAACAGCTCGCGGAACACGAGCGTCGGGAAGAGCGGCACGAGCCGGCTCGGCGGCCGGCCCTTGCCGTCGCTCTGGTGGACGGTGACGCGTTCGAGCAGGCCGCCGTCGGCCAGCTCGTAGAGCGCGCGGCGCACGGTCGACGCCGAGAGGTCGACCCCCGGCCGCGCCGCGATGGTCTCCGTCGCCACCCCGACGGTCGACCGCTCGTCCTCCGAGAGGCCGGCGAGCTCGTAGAGGAGCCGCTGTCGGCTCTCCGGGAGCGCGAGCACGCGGCCCAGCGCGACGCAGGGCCGGGGCACGCCGTCGATGCCGGCGTCGACGTCGCCCGCGCGGACCGTCGACGCGCCCGCCCGCTCCGCGTTGACCGCCGCGCCCATCACGGCGGCGAGCGCGTCGTGGGCGTCGCCCGCGGCCCACTCGACGATCTCGCGGATCTGGTCGTGGCTGAGCGCGTCGCGGCCGAGCCCGGTCGAACACCGGCTCGTCAGCAGCTCGACGAGCACGTGCCGGCGGTACTTCGCGAACTCGACGGTGGCCTCCGGCTCCCAGTCGATCGCGTCCGGCGGGTCGCGCCCGAGGAACGCCGGCGTGAGCCGCTCGCCGACGTCCGCCAGCCAGTCGACGAGCGTCGCCGCCGCGGGCGTCTCGGTCTCGTTGGTGTGGTCGACGGCGACGACGAGCTCCGGCCCGGTGCGCATCGCGTCGCGCAGCGACTCGGCCAGCTCCTCGGTCCCGATCCCGTGGTCGGGGATCGGATCGTCGCTCATCGCGGTCAACATCGCGTGGTACAGGCGGAAGCGGGTCGACGCGCGCCGGGCGTCGACGTAGACGAAGCCGGGGATGGTCGGCTCCACCGCGCGCGTGGTCGTCTGGATGGCGCGCCGCGGGCCGCTGTGGCTCGCGAGCCGGTCGACCAGCGCGGAGACGACCGCCGACTTCCCGCTCCCCTTCGGCCCGTACACGTAGACGCTCGGCGGCAGCGACCCCGAGAAGGCGGGCTCGAACACGTCGAGGAGCCGCTCGATGGCCGGACCGCGGCCGACCGGCGAGTCGACGTGGGTGACCGGCGACACGGCCTCGAAGTCGGCGAGGACGCTCATCCCCGCGTCGTAGCCGAGCCGTCGCTCGATCCGGTCGTCGATGTTCACGGTCGGCCCTCCGTGACTGCCGGACAAAACCTCCCCGACTCGGGACGGGGCGACGGCCCCGTCGTCAGGCGGGTTCGCCCGCTCGACGCGTCGCCTACCAGTGGGCCGGCTTGTACCGGTTGATGACCACCGTCGACACCACGAACACGGCCCCGCTGATGAGGCCGGCGATCAGTCCGACCGCGAGTCGGACGCCGATCGTCCCCGCCGACACCACCGCCGTCACGGCCGCGACGACCCCCATCACGACGATGAGGTTGCGCCGATCCGCCCGGTCCAGTCCGATCCGATCCAACATACCGCGTCATCCCGGTCGGGGAAGTTAAACGCCCCGCGTTCGCCTCGCGGCCGCGACCGGCGTCCCGGGCGGACGACGACGCCCTCGCCTCGGACAGACGAGGGGATTCGCCCCGATGGAAACCTATACGGCCGTCGGCCGAACTACGACGGGTATGTCGAACGATCCGGCCGTGAAGACGCTGCACACCGTCGACAACCGGAGCAAAGTCGTCGCCGTCCTGTCGACGGCGGCCGCCTTCGGGGCCGGGATGCTCACCGTCGGCGACATCGAGTTCGTCTCGATCGCCGCGGCCGCGGTCGGCGTCGGCGTCCGGTTCGGGTCGGTGTGGTGGGGCGCGCGCGTCTTCGTCGACCGCGACGCGGCGTCCGTGACGGAGCAACCGACCGCCGGCAGCTTCCACCACGGGGCGCTCGGGGTCGCGCTTACGGCGGCCGGCGGCCTCGCGCTGGTCGCCCGCTCCCTCGGCGTCGCGTCGTCGACGGCCGCGGCCGCCGCCGTCGCGGTCGCCGTCGGGGCGTTCGTCGCCCTCTCGGCGCTGCTCCCCGAGTGACGGTCGCGCTCGTGCGCGGTCACCGACACACCCGTCGCTGTCCGGGCGATTCCGATCGACCGCGGATGCGCGATGTGCCATGATAAACGATCCCTGCCGAGAGCCGGGGCGCGTTAGATCCCCGTACCGGGGATCCACACGGCCCAGTTGAGCAGTCCGGCGATGACGAGCAGCCCGAGCGTCAGCGACCAGACCACGATGGCGGCCGCCGGCGGGTCGAGGTGCGTGTCGGAGTGCGCGTAGAACACGCGCTGAGACGCCTCACCGACGACCGCGGCGAACACGCCGAACAGCGCGCCGAACAGCAGCGCGGGCGCGGCGCCGAACGCCAGCGGCGCGGTCAGGTCGCCCGCCGAGAGGTCCGTGAGCGTCGTGATCCCCCCCTGCCACACGGAGAGGAAGGCGGTCGAGCCCGCCAGCGTCATGTGGTGGGTGACCGGGATCCGGTCGACGCCCAGGTTCAGGAACAGCAGCGACCCGGCACTGATCCCGAAGCCGGCGAACACGGCGATGAGGCCGTGCCCGCCGCTGATCATGTTGTACGTGATGACGCCCGAGGCGAGACCGGCGAAGAAGCCGATCGCCGCGACGTGCGACCACTTGTACATGTTCGGCAGCCACGGCTCGACCGCGAGGCGGTCCTCGCTGGCCTTGCCGCCGTCGCCTTTCACTTCGCCGGGCTCGCGCATCTCCTCGCGCTCGAACGGCCCCATGTCGAAGTAGCCGTTCGCCTTGTCGCTCACGGCCCCGACGATGCTGTAGCCGAAGATCGCCCGAACGACGAGGGCGCTGATGACGATGCTCACCGGGATCGGGTCGACCGGGATCGCGAGCTGTCGGGAGAGCTGCTCGATGAGCACGCCGAAGACGCCGAAGACGGCACCCACGGCGAGGATGTCCGGCTTACTCCCCAGCGCGAAGCCGATGTCCTTCGCGTTGTGGTAGTCGAACCCGGACTCCATGTATCCGCGATCCGCCGCGTACGCCGCGGCCGCGGCACCTCCCGCGAAGGAGATGTGCGGCCCGAACACCGGGCCGAACCCGACGTCGACGCCGAACCCGCCGCCGCCGAGCGACCCGCCGATCACGAGGAAACCGGTGAAGATGAACGCCGGCAGCGCGCCGAGCGCCGCCCCGAACGCGCCGCCCGCGAGCGCGCCGAGGAGGATCGTCGGGTTGGTCAGGCTCTGGATGACGTCCGTCGGTGCGCCGGGCTCGTACCCGACCTGTAGCACGGTGTCGGCCGCGACGGTCAGCTCCGGGAGCAGTTCGACGCCCATTTACTCGTCCTCCCCGTCCAGCGCCCAGTTCTTCGAGCGATCGATCGCGTCGTCCCAGCGGCTGTAGAGCTTGTCTACCTCCGCTTGGTCCTTCTCGGGGCTGAACTCGCGATCGATCTGCCAGTTGTCGCGGAGTTCGTCGACGGAGTCCCAGTAGCCGACGGCGAGGCCGGCGGCGTACGCCGAGCCCAGCGCGGTGGTCTCGTCGACCTCCGGACGGACGATGTCCGTCTGGATGATGTCGGACTGGAGCTGACAGAGGAAGTTGTTCTTGACCGCGCCGCCGTCGACGCGGAGGCTCGTCATCTCGACGCCGGAGTCGGCCTCCATGGCCTCGGCGAGGTCGCGGGTCTGGTACGCGATGCTCTCGAGCGTCGCGCGGACGATGTGCTCCTTGGTCGTTCCGCGGGTCATCCCGACGATGGTCCCGCGGGCGCGACCGTCCCAGTGCGGCGCACCGAGCCCGGTGAACGCCGGCACCATGTAGACCCCGTCGGTCGAGTCGACCGACCGGGCGAGTTCTGCGGTCTGGGCCGCGTTGTTGATGAGGTCGATGTCCTCGAGGAACTCGATCGCCGCGCCGGCGATGAAGATCGACCCCTCGAGCGCGTACTGGACCGGCTCGCCGGACATCTGGAACCCGACCGTGGTGAGCAGGCCGTTGTCGGACGCGACGGCCTCCTCGCCGGTGTTCATCAGGTAGAACGCGCCGGTTCCGTAGGTGTTCTTCGCGTCGCCCTTGTCGAAGCAGGTCTGGCCGAACAGCGCGGCCTGCTGGTCACCGAGCGCGCCGGCGACCGGGACCTCCTCGCCGAGGAAGCCGTCGGCGTCCGTGTGGCCGTAGTAGTCCTCGTCGGAGGAGGGGCGTACCTCGGGGACCATCTCCTTCGGCACGTCGAACTCGTCGAGGAGTTCGTCGTCCCACTCCATCTCCCGGATGTTGTACAGCATCGTCCGGGACGCGTTGGTGACGTCCGTGATGTGGTTCCCCGTCAGGTTGTGGATGAGCCACGTGTCGATGGTCCCCATGATGAGCTCGCCCTCGCGAGCGCGTTCACGAAGGTCGCCGCCGCGGGAGCTCTGCATCTTGAGCGGCTCCGCGTTGTCGAGGATCCACTCGGTCTTCGTCGCGGAGAAGTACGCGTCGCACTCCAGGCCGGTCTTCTCGCGGATCTCCTCGACCTTGCCGGCCTCCTGAATCTCCTCGACGCGGTCGGTCGTCCGGCGGTCCTGCCACACGAGCGCGTTGTGGACCGGCCGTCCGGAGTCTTTGTCCCAGACGATCGTCGTCTCGCGCTGGTTGGTGATGCCGAGCGCCTCGAGCTGACTCGCCTCGAGGTCGGCGTCGGCGAGGCCGTCGAGGACGACCTGCTTGGTGTTCTCCCAGATCTCCATGGGATCGTGTTCGACCCAACCCGGGTTCGGGTAGATCTGTTCGTGCTGTTCGTAGGCGTTCGCGACGACCTGGCCCTCATGGTCGAACACCATGAATCGAGTCCCGGTCGTCCCCTGGTCTATCGCACCGACATACTGTGTCATGTTGTGGATCCCTCCTGTGGCGCTGGTCCGTGCGCGGCGGTGGCCGAGTCGCCCTCGCCGTCGAGGCCGGCCCCGGTGCCGCGTTCGCTGTCGCGTCGCGCGTCCGCTCGGTCAGGCCCGTCCGGAGCCGGTCCGAGACGGCCGCAAAGCGCATCGACGCCGCCGCGACATATTTTCATGGAAGCTACCACGCCGGTCGTGAACATAATGTACTACCATAATAATCTTCCTGTTGAAATCCGGATATCGGCGCAAGTGAAAAACTCTCGTACATAAACCCGTCGGCAACGACAGCGATTACACTACTTGAATGACCCTGATAGTTATGCGCGGGGCACCTCGGGAGGTAAAGTAAAGTGGGCGTGGTCCAAGGGCCTCGCATGGACAGACAAGTAGACGTCGTGGTCGTCGGTGGGGGGTCGACCGGATGCGGCGTCGTCAGGGACCTGGCGCGGCGGGGGCTCGACACCGTGCTCGTCGAGAAGGGGAACCTGACGCACGGCACGACCGGCCGGATGCACGGGCTCCTCCACAGCGGGGGCCGCTACGCGGTCTCGGACCAGAAGAGCGCGAAGGAGTGCATCGAGGAGAACATGGTGCTCCGCGACATCGCCGGGCACTGCGTCGAGGAGACCGGCGGCCTGTTCGTCAAGCGGCCGGAGGACTCGGAGGAGTACTTCCAGGAGAAGCTGGAGGGGTGTAAGGCGTGCGACATCCCCGTCGAAGTGATCGACGGCGAGGAGGCGCGCCGGCGCGAGCCGTACCTCGCGCGGGACGTCGAGAAGGCGATCGCCTTACCCGACGGCGCGATCGACCCCTTCCGGCTCTGCGTCTCGAACGCGGCCGACGCCCGCGAGCACGGCGCGCGGGTCGAGACGCACGCCCCGGTGACCGACGTGCTCGTCGAGGACGGCGAGATCGTCGGCGTCGAGATCGAACACGAGACGGGCCCGGGCAAGCGCGTCCACCGCGAGCCGGGGACGACCGAGGAGATCCGCGCGCGCCACGTGGTCAACGCGACCGGCGCGTGGGCGGGGAACGTCGGCGAGATGGCCGGCGTCGACGTGGAGGTCCGCCCCTCGAAGGGCGTGATGACGGTGATGAACACCCGCCAGGTCGACACCGTGATCAACCGGTGTCGGCCGAAGGGCGACGCGGACATCATCGTCCCCCACGAGACCGCCTGTATCCTCGGCACGACCGACGAGGAGGTCGACGACCCCGAGGACTACCCCGAGGAGGACTGGGAGGTCGACCTGATGATCGAGACGCTCTCGGAGCTCGTCCCCGCGCTCGAGGACGCGCGGACGCTCCGCTCGTTCTGGGGCGTCCGCCCGCTCTACGAGCCGCCGGGGACCGGCACGGAGGACCCGACCGACATCACGCGCGACTACTTCCTCCTCGACCACGGCGACCGCGACGACCTGCCGGGGATGACGACCATCGTCGGCGGGAAGCTCACCACGTACCGCATGATGGCCGAGTCCATCAGCGACCACGTCTGCGACGCGCTCGACTACGAGGCGACCTGCGACACCGCGGACGCGCCGCTGCCGGGCTCCGAGAACCCGGCGCGCATGGAGGAGCTGATGGACGAGTTCGGGCTGCGCTCGCCCGTCGCCCGGCGCTCGGGCCAGCGGCTCGGGTCGCGCGCCGACGACGTGCTCGACGAGTACGACCCGAACCCGATCGTCTGTAACTGCGAGAGCGTGACCCGCGCCGAGGTACAGGACGCCGTCGACGACGCCGGCTCCGACCTCAACGCGGTCCGCCTGCGGACCCGCGCCTCGATGGGGAACTGTCAGGGGGGCTTCTGTACGCATCGCATCGCGTCTGAGCTCGCCGAGGAGTACCCCGAGCCGGTCGTCCGCGACGCCGAGGACGAGCTGTACCAGGAGCGCTGGAAGGGCCAGCGGCACGCGCTGTGGGGCGAGCAGCTCTCGCAGGCGATGCTGAACCACATGCTCCACGCGACGACGATGAACCGCGACGGCGACCCCTCCAACCTCGAGGAGTCGGTGGACTTCGGCGCGTTCGACGACGGGACCGGGGGCGCGGACGCCACCGACGCCGGAGGCGAGGCCGGAACTGCGGCCGCAGACGGTGGCCGCGCAAGCGACGACGCGGCGACCGACGGGGGCCGCGCAAACGACGACGCGGCGACCGACGGGGGCCGCGCCGACGACGGAGGGCGCTGATGGCGATAAACAGCGACGTCCTCGTGATCGGCGGGGGGCTCGCCGCGGTCACGGCCGCGGTGTCGGCCGCCCGCGAGGGCGCGGACGTGCGGCTCGTCTCCCACAAGGCGAGCACGCTGCGACAGGCCTCCGGGCTGATCGACGCGCTCGGCTACGTCCCGGCGACCGAGCCCGCGAAGCCCCTGCGCGACGGGCCGCCGACCGCGGGACGCAACCTCGACCCCGACGAGTGGCCCGACCCGGAGGGCCCGCTCGCCGACCCCTTCGAGGGGATCGATCGGCTGCCCGAGTCACACCCGTACCGGGTCGTGGGCGGCGACGCGCTCCGCGAGGGGCTGACCCTGTTCGACGACCTCGCGGGCGACGCGTACCGCGGCGGCCACACCGAGCGCAACGCGCTCGTCCCCACCTTCGGCGGCGCGGTGAAGCCGACGGCGCGCTACCCCGCGGCCGCCGAGGCGGGCCTCGCGAGCGACGACCGCCCGATGCTGGTCGTCGGGTTCCGGTCGCTGACCGAGTACGACGCGCGCGCCTTCGCGGGGCGGCTGGAGGCCGCCGGCGTGCCGTTCGACGTCGCCGGCGCCGAGGTCGAGTTCGCGGAGGGGTTCCGCGCCGACGCGAAGATCACCCGGCTCGCGAAGGCGCTCGACCACGACGAGGAGATCGACGGCGTCCCCGCCCGCGAGGCGCTCGCGAAGGCGGTCTCGCCGCACCTCCACGACGTGGTCGACGAGGACGGCGGCGTCGACCGCGTCGAGCGCGTCGGCTTCCCGGCGTTCCTCGGCGACGACCGCGGCGAAGCGGTCCGGGACGAGCTCGCGGACCGCCTCGGGGCCGACGTCTTCGAGATCCCGATGGGCCCGCCGAGCCTCCCCGGACTGCGGCTGGAGGACCGACTGTTCGACGCGCTCGACGCCGAGGGCGTCCGGTTCGAGACCGGGAACCCCGTCGTCGGCGTCGAGTCCGCGACCGACGGCCGGGTCGAGACGGTCGCGGTCGATCGGAATGGGCGCACGGCCCCGTACGGCGCGGACGCGTTCGTGCTGGCGACCGGCGGGCTGGTCGGGAAGGGGCTCGACTCCGACCGCGAGGGCGTGCGGGAGCCCGTCTTCGACCTCCACGTCGACCAGCCGGCGGACCGGTACGAGTGGTTCGTCGACGACGCGTTCGGCGACCAGCCGTACGCGCGGTTCGGGGTCCGCCCCGACGAGCGGTGTCGACCCACGGACGGCGACGGAGCGGCACAGTACGAGAACGTGTTCGCGGCCGGCGGCGTCGTCGGCGGCGCGGACGCGGCGAGGGAGAAGTCCGCGAGCGGAGTGTCGCTCGCGACCGGCATCGTGGCCGGGCGACAGGCGGCGACGGAGGCGAGCCAATGACACGACACACGGAGGACGACGGCGACGCGGGGGACTCGAACGAGACGACCGAACCGACCGACGGGTGCGGCCGCGGGGAGCCGGCCCCGGGCGTCCCGGAGGCCGGCCGCGACGAGCGGCCGTCGGTATTCGTCCCCGACGGAGGGGAGGTTCCGGAAGCGGAGGCCGGCGGCCGCGACGACGGACCGGCGGCCGACGACCGGGCCGCCACCGACGGCGGCGTCGAGAGCGCCTCGGGCGGGACCGAGAGCGCGACCGGCGGCACCGACTCGGCGGAGCTCGACCCCGACGCGTACGACCCGGTCGACGTGTTCCCCGGCGGCGACCTCGACCTGCGCGAGGGGGCCGACTCCTGTTACAAGTGTACGAGCTGCGACACCTCCTGTCCGGTGGCCGAGGTCGACGACGAGTTCCCGGGACCGAAGTTCCAGGGGCCGGAGCAGTGGCGGCTCAAGCGGAAGGAGGACCACGACATCGACGAGTCGATCACCTCCTGTTCGAACTGTATGCGCTGTGACGACGCCTGCCCCTCCTCGGTGCCGCTCTCGCAGATGCACAACGAGGCGCGCGGGCAGTACGTCGAGCGGCAGATGGAGAAGCTCTCGGTCGAGTACATCCGGAACCGGATCCTGGCCAACTACCGCACGTCGGCGAGCCTCGCGAGCATGTTCCCGCGGACGGCGTCGTTCGCGATGAACTTCGGCCCGGCGCGGTGGGCGATGGAGAAGGCGATGGGGATCCCGAAGGAGCGCGACTTCCCGGAGTTCGCCACGGAGACGTTCCGCGAGTGGTGGAAGGCGCGCGGCGGCGCGCAGGTGGACAACCCCGACAAGCGCGTGGCGTACTTCCACGGCTGCTACTCCAACTACAACACGCCCGAGGTCGGCAAGGCGATGGTCCGCGTCTACGAGCACTTCGGCTACGAGGTGATGGTCCCGCCCCAGAAGTGCTCGGGGACGCCGATGTTCGCGAACGGGATGCTGAAGGACGCCCGCCGCCACGCGGAGACGAACGTCGAGAACCTCGTCGAGGCCATCGGCGAGGGCGCGGACGTGATCGCCTCCTGTACCTCGTGTTCGATGTCGCTCCGCCAGGAGTACCCCGAGCTGTTCGACCTCCACGGGATCGAAGACCTCGCCGAGCACACGTTCGAGGCGCTGGAGTACCTCCGGATCCACGAGGACCTGGAGGGCGAGCTCGAGGCGGCCGGCGGGCTCGACGACGAGCGCGCGTTCGCGTACCACGCGCCGTGTCACGCCCGCAACCAGGGCCTCTCCCGGCAGGCCGTCGAGACGTTCCGCGACGTCGACGGCGTGACGATGGAGGACGTCGGCGACTCCTGCTCGGGCATCTCCGGGACGTACGGCTGGAAGGAGGAGAAGTACGAGAAGTCGATGAAGATCGGCGAGGAGATGTTCGAGCACATGGAGGACGCCGAGGGCGAGGTCGGGATGACGGAGTGTCCGACCTGCGCGATGCAGATGGAGCACGGGACGGGGTACGAGATCGAGCACCCGCTCCAGCTGTTGGAGGACACGCTGGGCGCGTAACGACCTCGCCGCTCGCGGGTCCGGCTCGGCCTCGCGACCGAGCCGCTCCGAGACCCGCTGCGTCTCGCTCTCGCGCGCCGTTTCTCAGATCGAATAATTCTGCGCGAATCTTTATCCGGCGGACTCGCTCACAACGGAGCACGTGACTCTCGAACGGTTTCTCGATCGCTTCGACGGCCCCGAGCGCTCCGTGGTCATCGTCAACCGGACCGACCCGGACCCCGTCTTGAACATGCTCGTGGACACGTTCGGCGACGACGCAGTACGGGTGGTGGACGGCCGCGTGACGACCGGCCCGGGCGACCGACGCATCACCGACGGGGCGGGGGCGGCCGGAGTCGCCGGCGGCGACCCGGCTCCCGGTCTCACCGCCCGAGAACTGGCGACGACCGGGGTCGTCGACGGTGACGGCGAGGCCGCCCCCTCGCTCGACGTCGACGTGCTCCGACACCACGACGACGTCCCGTTCGACGGCGGCGACCTCGACGAGGTCGAGAACCTCGTGCTGCTCATGGAGGACGACGAGGTGGTCGCCGGGTCGACGCTCGCCGAGCTCGGCGACGCCGTGCTCTTCGTCAACTCGGACCTGTACGTCACCGGGAGCCGCTCGCTCAGCGACGTCGACCTCCCGTCGGTGATAAGCGGGCTCAACGACGCCACGTTCACCCTCCGCGGATACCCCGAGTCGAACCGCCAGAAGCTGCTGCTCATCACCATCTCGCGGTTCATCGAGCGGGTGGCGTGGATGGCCGGCGACGGGACCCTCCGCTCGTCGTTCCAGCGGCTCTCGCGCATCGACGACGAGGTCGGCACGCGGAAGGTGTACGACCGCGTCACCGACACCGACGTCGACACGCACCTCTACGGGGTCCCCGACAGGCTCCCGAAGGACCTCGACGCGGTGGTCCACGCCGGGGACGACCCGGACTTCACCGACAGCTGGTTCGTGGTGTACCGTCCCCCGGAGGGGCCGCACTCGGCCCGGAGCGACCCGGAGACCGACCTCGAGCGCGGGGTCGAGGGCGGCGTCGGGCTCCTCGCGATCGAGACGGAGCCGCGGGTCTGGCGCGGGCTGTGGACGTTCGACGCGGACCGGATCTCGCGGCTGAACCGCTACGTCGAGCGGAACCTATAGCCTCGATTAACATTTCTCCCGGCGGGAGTCGCTCGTATCCAACCCGTGCGTTCATATTCTCGGAGCGGTGACGGGCGGCCATGTTCACGGAGCGGTCCGGTCTCCTCGACGACGGACGCCCGATGCGCGGATACGGGGTCGCGGTGACGCCCGGCCGCGACGGACCGCTCGTCTTCGTCGCCGGCTACGGCGAGCCGAACCGGCTGTACGCCCGGCGGGACGGCCGCTACGTCGACACCGCATGCGGCATCGTCGCCGACGGGACGCGCCACGGCATGGGGGTGTGCGCGGCCGACCTCGACGCGGACGGCTGCGAGGAGGTGTACGTCCACAACTGCGCGCGCGGCGTCGACGGCGGCGACCCCGACCTGCTCTTGAGCCGACTCGAGGCCGACCGGTACCGCTGGACCGACGTGTTCGCGCGCGAGGTGAACGCCGACCGCCTCGACGTCCGCGCGGGCCGGTCGGTCGCGGCGCTCGACCGACTGGGGACCGGCCGGTACGGCGTCGCGGTCTCCGGCTACGCCGCCCCGCTCGCGTTCTACGAGCTCGGCGACGACGGCGAGGTCACCGACATGGCCGAGGCGGTCGGCCTGGAGGTCGACGGCGGCTGTCGGTCGCTGCTCGCGGTCCCGTACCGCTCGCGCGAGGGCGACCTGTTCGCCGGCGTCGAGGGGGGACCGAACCGGCTGTTCAGCAACCGCGACGGCCACTACGATCGCACCGACGGCGGCCCCGCCCTCTCCGACCCCGGCGGGGACACCCGCGGCGCGGCGGTCGTCGACGAGGGCGGGACGTTCGCGCTCGCGGTCGGCAACGAGGCGGCGCCGAGCCGCCTCCTGCGCTGTTCGCCGGCGGGCGGCTACGACGACGTGGCCCCCGCCCCGCTCCGCGAGGTGGGCGCGGTCCGGACGGTCGTCGCCGCGGACTTCGACAACGACGGCCGAGAGGAGCTCTTCTTCAACGTCTGCGGCGCGGAGAACCGCCTGTTCGAGCGCGTCGACCGCACGGGCGAGCCGCCGGAGTGGGAGCCCGTCCCGCTCGGGCCGGCCGCGGAGCCGGACGGGTTCGGCACCGGCGCGGTCGCGGCCGACGTCGACGACGACGGGGCCCTCGAGCTCCTCGTCGTCCACGGCGAGGTCGCCGCGCAGCCGGTGACGGTGTACGGCGACCCGGACGCGCCCGACGGCGGCTGGCTCCGCGTGCGCCCGACGACGCGGCAGGGCGCGCCGGCGCGCGGCGCGGTCGTCACGCTGGAGACCGCCGACGGCGTCCAGCGGCGGGCGATCGACGCGGGCGGCGGCTGCCTCTGTCAGACCGAGCCGGTCGCGCACTTCGGGCTGGGCGGTAGGAAGCCGCTCCGCGTGGACGTGCGGTGGCCGGACGGCCGTGAGCGGACCGTCGTCGGCCCGAGCCCGGACCGAGAGATCGCCGTCGAACACCCGTCGCGCAGGGCGACCGACCGCGACGCGCGGACGAGGCGGTAGCCGCCGGACCGCTCTCGTCGAGGCACGGACGCCGCCGTGGCCAGAACTGCCGCCCTTCGCGGGTTCAAGTGCCCCCGGGCGTACGGAGACGTATGGTGGATCCGACCTCGGACCTCGAGGAAGACGTCGACGAGGAGTCAGCGCCCGAGTGCGCGACGTGCGGCGAGCCGGCGCTGGGAAGCGGTCGTCGAACGATCACGTGGGTCGACGGCGACGACGTCGTCCACCGACACTTCTGCTCGGAGTCGTGCCGCGGGGAGTGGGACGACGAGCGACCGTCGGCCGGGAGATAGCCGGCGCGGCGGACGAATAGGGCCGGGCGGCGCGACGAGGACGGCGGCGGGAGGCTTTTTGCCCGCGGGGGTGGTAGCGTCCGGTATGATATCGCTCGACGAGGCCGTGACGGCCCGACTGGAGTCACACGGGGAGCGCTTCGAGGTCCTGATCGACCCCGACGCCGCGCTCGCGATCAAGCGCGGCGAGTTCGACGGGGAGCTGGAGGAGGTCATCGCGGCCGAGGACGTCTTCGAGAACGCCTCGCGGGGCGACCGTCCCGCCGAGGAGGACTTAGAGACCGTCTTCGACACGACGGACCCACTCTCGATCATCCCGGAGGTCGTCGAGCGCGGGGAGATCCAGATCACCGCCGAGCAGCGCGCGGAGATGCAAGAGCGGAAGCACAACCAGCTGGTGACCACCATCACGCGCAACGCGGTGAACCCCCAGATGGACGACTCGCCGCACCCGCCCGAGCGGATCGAGCGCGCGCTGGAGGAGGCCGGGTTCCAGATCGACCCGATGGAGCCGGTGGAGAACCAGGTCGACGACGCGCTCGACGCGCTGCGGCCGGTGATCCCGATCCGGTTCGAGGAGGTGACGATGGCGGTCCAGCTCCCCGCCGACTACGCGGGCTCCGGCCAGGCGCAGATCCGGGAGTTCGGCGACCTCGAACGCGAGGAGTGGCAGAACGACGGCTCGTGGGTCGGGGTGCTCACCTTCCCGGCCGGGCTCCAGAACGACCTCTACGACCTCGTCAACGAGGTCACCTCGGGCGAGGGCGACGCCCGCGTGATCAAGGACAAAGACGAGCTCCGGACCCGGTAACGGGGCAGCGAGCCGAGCGGCGGCGGCCGCGGTCGCGACCCGAGAGCGACTGCGACAGCGTCCGCAGTTTCACCGCGTCCGGGAGGTTGATGTCCGCGGGGCGCGGTCTCGTCTCGCATGCATCCACGCGCGGCGGAGTTCGCGGAACGGGCGGAGGAGCGATACGACGTCGACGTCGACGTGCTGGAGTTCGATGCCGGGACGGAGACGGCGGCCGCCGCGGCCGCGGCCCTCGGCTGCGAGACGGGCGCGATCGCGTCGACGATCGTCGTCTCGCTCTCCGGCGGCGCGCGCGACGGATCGCTCGTCGCCGCGATCACGAGCGGCGCGAACCGCCTCGACCTCGACGCCGTCGCCGACCACTTCGACGCCGACGCCGCGGAGATGGGCGACCCCGACCGCATCCGCGACGTCGTCGGCTGGAGCATCGGCGGCGTCCCGCCGATCGCTCACGACGCCGCGCTCCCGGCGGCGTTCGACCCGACGCTCACCGAGTACGACACCGTCTACGGCGCGGCCGGGACGCCGAGCGCGGTGTTCGCGATCGATCCGGAGACGCTCGCCGACCTCGCGGACGCCGCGGTCGTCGACCTCACCGAGTGAGCCGAGGGCGCTCCGGGCCCCACTGCGCGCCGACTCGGCCGTTGTTAATCGGCGGCCGATCTCGCCGCTCGCGTTATTAACACCGAGTTGTGAAATAATAACTCTTTTCTGTTAACCCGTGTTACCGATCGGTATGACTCACTCACGGCGGTCGGTGCTGCGGCGCGGTGCCGGACTCGCGGTCGCGGGAGCGGCGGCGTCGCTGGCGGGGTGCGCGGGCGGAACGGACGGCGGCTCCGAGGCGTTCGACGCCGGGTACGCCGCGTTCTTCACCCTCAACGACTGGGCCAACGAGGTCGCGGGCGAGAACGCGAGCTTCGAGGACCCGGTCGACGTGGGCCAACTCGGCCACGGGTGGACCCCCGACGGGACCCTGGCGGCGGACGTCGCGGCGACGGACGCGTTCGTCTACCTCGACAGCCCCGAGTTCTCGTGGGCACAGGACCTGGCCGCGACGCTGGAGAGCGACTACGACACGGTCGCGACGATCGACGTGCTCGCCGGGCTCGAGGGCGATCTGCTCGAGTGGAACCACACGCACGGCGAGAGTCACGACGACGGGACCCACGAAAACGAGACACACGACGGTGAGGACCACGACGGCGAGGACCACGACGACGGGACCCGGTACGACCCCCACGTCTGGACGGACCCGGTGCTCGCGGGCGAGATGGTCGACACCATCGCGACCGGGCTGGGCGAGGCGGACCCCGACAACGCCGAGGCGTACGCGGCCAACGCCGACTCGTACGCCGAGGAACTGGGGGCGATCGACGACGCCTTCCGATCGATCGCCGAGGACGCCGCGCGCGACGTGGCGGTGTTGGCGGGCCACAACTCCTTCCAGTACCTCGAGGCGCGCTACGGGTTCCGGCTCCACTCGCCGGTCGGCGTCTCGCCGCAGAACGAGCCGACGCAGTCGGAGATCGCCGACACGATCGACCTCGTCGACGGCGAGGGGATCGACGTCGTGCTGTACGACCGGTTCCAGTCGCCGCGGCTCGCCGAGTCGATCGTCGAGAACAGCGGCGCGACGGAGGCGGTCCCGGTCTCGCCGGCCGGCGGGACGACCCGCGAGTGGAACGACGCCGGCTACGGCTACCTCGAACAGATGACCGAGATCAACGTCCCCGCCTTCGAGCGGGCGTTCGACGTCCAGTGACGGAAGTGGCGACCGCGTCGCCTCTCGTGCCGCGTGAGCGTCCGCGCGACGGCGGAGTAAAAGAGCTAAACGTGCGGACGGTCCAGATGGAGCACGCGCAGTGACCGCAATCGTCGACCTCGACGGCGTGACGTTCTCCTACGGCGACACGGTCGCCGTGAGCGACGTCTCTCTCACGGTCGAGGAGGGGGAGTTCCTCGGGCTCGTCGGGCCGAACGGCTCCGGGAAGACCACGCTGCTCCACCTCATGCTCGGCCTCCACGACCCCGACGGGGGGTCCGTCGAGCTGTTCGGCCGCCCGGTAGAAGAGTTCGACGACGGCGGCCGGATCGGCTACGTCTCGCAGAAGGCGACGAGCCGCGGCGGCGCGATGCCCGTCACCGTGCGCGAGTGCGTCACGATGGGGCGGTTCGCGCACGCCGGGCGAGGACGGCTCTCCGAGACCGACCGGGCCGCCGTCGCGGACGCCATCGAGACCGTCGGGATCGGCGACCTCGCCGACCGCCTCGTCTCGGAGCTCTCCGGCGGACAGAAGCAGCGCGCGTACATCGCGCGGGCCCTCGCCAGCGACGCCGACCTGCTCGCGCTCGACGAGCCGACGGTCGGCGTCGACGCCGAGTCCCGCGACGCGTTCTACGCGCTCCTCGACGAGCTCAACGGCGACGGGATCACGGTCATCCTCATCGAGCACGACATCGGGGTCGTCACCGACCGCGCGAACCGCATCGCCTGTATCAACACCGAGCTGTACCACCACGGGGACACGGAGTCGTTCGTCGAGAGCGACGCCCTCGGGGAGGCGTACGGCGCGACCGGACAGGTCGTCCACCACCACCACTGATGAGCGGGGAGACACCGACCGACGGCGAGCGGGACCGCCCGCGCTCGGACCCCGTCGGCCCGGGGCGCGGACTGCGCCGGACGGCGGAGCTCGCCGGGATCGGGCTCACCGGCGTCGTCGCGGCGGTCATGCTCTCGTTCCTCCTCCTCTACTGGGCGCAGGACCTGCCGGTGGCGAGCGAGCTGTACGCCGCGTTCCGCTCGATCGGCCGCGCGATGGACGCCGCGTTCGGGACGAACGTCTTCCGGCACCCGATCATGTGGCAGTCGATGGCGGTGGGCGTGCTCGTCGGGGTGGTCGCGCCGCTCGTCGGCTCCTTCCTCGTCCACCGCGAGATGGCGCTGATCGGCGAGACGCTCGCCCACACCGCGTTCGCCGGGGTAGCGGTCGGTATCCTCGTCACCTCCGCGACGGGGTGGAGCGGCTCGCTGCTGCTCGTGGCGCTCGCGGTCGGCATCCTCGGCGCGCTCGGGGTCCAGTGGCTCACGGAGCGCACCGACGCCTACGGCGACGTGCCCATCGCGATCATGCTCAGCGGGAGCTTCGCGGTCGGGACCCTGATCATCAGCTACGGCGACGGGCTCACCGGCGTCAACATTCAGGGGTACCTGTTCGGCAACCTCGCGGTCGTCACGCCGGACGGCGCGCGCCTCATGGGGGCGCTCTCGATCGTCGTCGTCGCGGCCGTGGCGCTGACGTACAAGCAGCTCCTCTTCATCACCTTCGACGAGCAGGCCGCGCGGGTCGCGCAGCTGAACGTCACCGGCTACAACACCCTGCTCGTGGTGTTGACCGCGGTCGTCGTCGTCGGTGCGATGCAGGTGCTCGGCGTCATCCTCGTCGCCGCGATGCTGGTCGTCCCCGTCGCGGCCGCCTCGCAGGTCGCGCGGAGCTTCCGCGAGACGATGTACCTCGGGGTGATCTTCGGCCAGCTGTCGGTGATCGGCGGCTTCGCCGTCTCGATCGGACTCGGCCTCCCCTCCGGGGGGTCGATCGTCGTCACGGCCATCGCGGTGTACCTCGCGACCATCCTCGGCTCCGGCTCCTCCGTGAAGGCGATCTCGACGCACGGGTGAAAACGGCCGACCGGCGGTCTCGGAGCCCGCAGGCGGCGGTCGTGCGCGGCTCGCGTCCGGTTTCCACAGACCCTTAAGTCGCGGCCGCGACTGACCGCTATGGGAGACACCGAGACCTACACGGTCACCGGCCCCGACGGTGACGAAGAGTCGTTCGAACTGCCCGCCGGCCTCGTGGACGTGCTCAGCGAGCAGGGTGAGCCCGCGACCGCCGTCGTCTCCGACGTGGTCGTCCAGGCGATGGCCCAGCAGGCCCACGTGATCGTCCACCACAGCGAGGGCGACGTGCCCGAGGACATCGCGGAGATGAACGAGACGGCCGCGGAGCTGTTCGAGGAGCGGTTCGGGCAGTCGCTCGAAGACGCGCTCGGCCACTCGCACTGAGCCGACCAGGCCCCTCGCGTTCGCCGATTCGACCCGTTCGACCGGCCGCTTAAGCCGGTCGAGTCCGTATCTATCGCCATGTCTACCGACCCGGACGGCGCGGCGGCGCCGGTGTTGATCTTCGACGGCGACTGCCCGTACTGCTCGGTCGCGGCGGTCGCGCTCCGGCGGCTCGAGGGCGTCGTCGCGGTCCCGTGGGAGGCCGACCCGGTCGGCCCGTTCCTCGACGCGCAGTTCGGCTCGCGCCCGTTCGCGATGGTGCTCGTCGACCCCGGCGAGCGCCGGGTGTACGCGGGGCGGTCGGCCGCCGAAGAGCTGGCGAACCGCGCCGGGACCCCTGGGATCGTCGGCGGGCTCGTCCGCGACAATTACGACCACATCGCCAACGTGGTCGGCGCGCTGTCGGGGCGCGGCCGCGACCCGGCGGACGTCCACGACACCTACCGGCTCGACGACGACGCCCGCGACCTGGTGGGGTCGCTCCGGTCGGCCGCCGCCGAGGCGCCGACCGCGCTGTCGTGATCGGGACCGCAGTCCATCTCGTCGGTGCGGGGAAGCGATGAGCGACGCCGTCGGCGGCAGCTACACCCTCGTCGTCGACCTCGCGGCGGACGCGACGCTGTCGGCGGGCGCGCTCGGCGAGCACCGCCTCCCGGCCGGCGCGTACGCGTACACGGGGAGCGCGCTCGGCGCGGGCGGGTTCGCCCGGGTCGACAGACACCGCCGGACCGCGCGCGGCGACCACGACGTCCGCCACTGGCACGTCGACTACCTGCTCGGCCACCCGGCGGCGCGGATCGACCGCGTCGTCCGAAGCACGGGCGTCGACGTCGAGTGCGCGGTCGCGGAGCGCCTGCCCGCGGGGCCGGTCGACGGGTTCGGCGCGTCCGACTGCGACTGTCCCACCCACCTAGCCGCCGCCGGCGACGGTCTCGACGGCCTCGCGGAGCGCGCGCTGGCGGCGCACGAGGCGGCGGTCGCGGCGTCCGACGATCCGGCGGCGACCGTCGAGGTCGTCGCCGGGTCGGAAGAGTGAGTCTCGGACGCGCCGGTCAGAGGTCGTAGCGGTCGACGACCTGCCGCAGCTGTTCCTCTCGCCCCTCCATGGCGTCCTCGCGGAGCGCCGTCTCATCCTCGGTCGGACACTCCAGGTCGGGGACCGGCGTCGGGCGGCCCGCGTCGTCGAGCGCGACGAACGTGAAGTAGGAGGTCGTCGTCCGGCGCGTCTCGTCCGTGCGGGGGTTCTCCGCGCGCACGTCGACCTTCACGTCGACGCTCGTCCGCCCGGTGTTGAACACGTACCCCTCGATGATGGCGACCTCGCCCATCTCGATCGGCGCGATGAAGTCGACGTGGTCCATCGACGCGGTGACCACCTGCCGGTTCGCGAAGCGCATGCCCGCGATGGCGCCGCAGATGTCCATCCAGTGTAACACGGCTCCGCCGAGCGCGCGGCCGAGGTTGTTCGTGTCGTTCGGCAGCAGCATCTCCGTCATCTCGGTGTGGGAGGAGGCGAGCGTGGCCGTCTCGTCCATGCCCGTCGTGGGAGACCCGACGACTTGAACGGCCGGCTTCGCCGGCGGCGGACGCGCGCGGCGAACTCAGCGCTCGCCCGACCGGTCGTCGTCGCTGAACCGGACGGAGTCCGGCGGTCGCCCCGCCTCGTCGACCACCTCGTCGGTCACGACGATGGGGCAGTCGACCCGCACCGCGAGCGCGAGCGCGTCCGAGGGCCGGGCGTCGAAGACGAACCGCTCCGGCTCCCCGTCGTCGTAGCGCTCGGCGTCGACCTTGGCGTAGAAGGTGCCGTCGTGGAGGTCGTCGACGCGGACGCGGTCGATGGCCCCGCCGAACTCGGTGAGGATGCTCACGAGCAGGTCGTGCGTGAGCGGTCGGTCGAACGGTTCGCCCTCCAGCGCCATCCCGATCGAACGGGCCTGGTCGCCGCTGACGAAGATCGGCACGTACTCGCCGCGCGCGGACAGGATCACCGCCGGGACGTCGCCGCTCGGCGCAGAGCCCGCCCCGACCCCGACGACCTCGGCCTCGTGTTCCATACGTGAACGTGGTGACGGCCGCTTGAATAGCTGTCCCACGCGCGGACCGTGCGGCCCGGATCGCGCCCGTCGCTCCCGGGGGCCGCTAGCTCGACGCGCGGTACCAGTACGCCCACGCCAGCGTGAACACGAGCGCGGCGGCGACGAAGAAGACGACGCCCGGTTCGACGAGCGAGACCGCGTACTGCGCGAGCGGGTCGCCGACGAGCTCGACCGCGCCGTCCGCGCCGTCGGCGGTGGTGTTCTGGTCCGGGACGCTCTCTATCGTCGGCCCGTCGGTGGTGGCCGTCCCCGCGTCGCCCCCGCCGGAGCGCGGGCCGGCGAGGGAGCCGACCGCGAGGAGGCGCTGCGCCGCGACGGCGGCGAGGCCGATCAGTCCGTAGCCGCCGAGCAGCCGCATGAGCGCCGTCTTGATCCCGGTCGACTCCTCGGAGCCGCCCGAGAACAGCACGAGGGGCTCGTCCGCGGCGGCGTACACGTCCATCTCGCGACCCTTCTCGGAGTAGGCGGTGTCGACGACGTCGACGAGGTCCGCCTCGTCGAGTCGCGAGAGGTGGTACTGGACGTTCTGGAGGGAGGTGTCGACCTCCTCGGCGAGCTCCGACTTCGTGGCCGGTCGGTCGTGGAGCGTCGAGAGGATCGCCCGCGCCGTCTCCGAGCCGAGGGCGGCGATGAGGTCGTCGGCCTCGTCGTCGTCGACGCCGACGACCCGCGGTTCGCGCTCCTCGGGGGTCGCGTCCGGCAGGGAGGGCAACAGCCGGGACATACGCGATCCTGTGGAGCGTGAGGATACAAACCTGTTGGATCGTTGGGAACGGGTCTCCCCCGCGCGGGGACGGTCCGGGACCGACGCACAAACCCTAAACGCGGTGACCGAGTACGACGGGTGATGACAGAGACGTCACGGGGGCGCGACGACGAGGCGTCCCCGTCGACCGACGGGCCCTCGCGGGCCGACGGCGGCGACCTCGAACGGGAGTCGCGCGCCGCCGACGGCGAGGGGAGCGTCACGGTCGTCGGGACCGCGCACGTGTCGGAGCGCTCCGTCGACGAGGTCGAGGAGACGATCGAGCGGGAGCGCCCCGACGTCGTCGCGGTCGAACTCGACGAGGGGCGCTACCGCCAGCTGAACGGCGAGACGCCCGACGACCTCGACGCCGGCGACCTGCTCAGGGGGAACACCGTGTTCCAGTTCCTGGCGTACTGGATGCTCTCGTACGTCCAGACGCAGCTCGGCGAGCGGTTCGACATCGAGCCGGGCGCGGACATGAAGGCCGCCGTCGACGTCGCCGAGTCGCTCGGCATCGACGTCGCCTTGGTCGACCGCGACATCCAGACCACGATCCAGCGCTTCTGGGCCCGGATGACGGTCACGGAGAAGCTCAGGCTCGTCGGCGGGCTCGCGTTCGGCGTCAGCGACCCGCGGGTCGCCGGCGTGATCGGCGGGCTCATCGTCGGGGTCCTCGCCGGCCCGGCGATCGGCCTCTTCGGCGGCGCGGTCGGGATCACGGACGCCGTGCTGACGAGCGTCGCCGCGGGCGTCCTCGTCGCGCTCGTCGTCGGCATCGCCGTCGACCAGGTCAGCGCGCTCGCGCTCTCGCCTGACCAGCGGCTCTACGCCGGCGTCGGCACCGGGCTCGCGGCCGGCGTCGCCGCCGGGGTCACCGGGGTCGCGAACGGGGTCGTGTCGGCGTACCTCGGCGGCTTCCCCGTGGCGGCGATCGGCGGCTTCGGGATCGGCATCGGCCTGGGACTGCTCGTCGGCGCGGTCCTCGCGATCGCGGTCGGCGCGTTCGCCGGCGGCGAGGTGGACGCGGAGGCCGAGGCGGGCGGGATCGCGGAGCTCGACGAGGCCGACCTCACCGACACCGACGTGGTGACGATGATGATGGAGGAGTTCCGGCAGTTCTCCCCGGGCGGCGCGGAGGCGCTCATCGACGAGCGCGACGCGTTCATCGGCCACCGGCTCGTCGCGCTCCGCGACGCCGGCTACGACGTGGTCGCCGTCGTCGGGGCCGGTCACCGGGCCGGAATCGAGGGGTACCTCGCGGACCCGGCGACGCTCCCGCCGATGGACTCCCTCGTCGGCGAGGAGTCCGGCCGGGGGCTCCCGTGGAAGAAGGCGCTCGGCTACGCGATCACGGTCGGCTTCGTCGGCTTCTTCCTCCTCCTGGCGCTGGGCGGCGCCGGCAACGCGTTCCTGCTGCGGCTGTTCGGCGCGTGGTTCGTGATCAACGGCGTCTTCGCGTTCGCCTTCGCGAAGGTCGCCGGCGCGCGCTGGCTCTCGGCCGGCGTCGGCGGGGCGGTCGCGTGGATGACCTCGATCAACCCGCTGCTCGCGCCCGGCTGGTTCACCGGCTACGTCGAACTCCGGAGCCTCACGGTCAACGTAGCTGACATCGGCGCGCTCAACGACCTGCTCGGCGACGAGACCCGGTCGGTCACCGAGCTGGTCTCGGAGATGCTCGACGTGCCGCTGTTCCGGCTCATCGTCGTCGTCGCGATGACTAACGTCGGCAGCATCGTCGCGAGCTTCCTCTTCGCGGCGTACGTGATCCCGGCGATGTTCGGGGCCGAGGTCGGCGGCGTCGACGAGGTCGGGCGGCTGCTCGTTGAGGGCGCGCTCAACGGTGCCGACCTCGTCCGCGGGGCCGTGGGGGGACTCGCATGAGCGGCGCGACGTTCTCGGGCCGCCGGATCGGCGGCCTCTACTTCAGCGGGTCCGAGCTCCGCGACCTCCTCGTCGCGTGGCTCGCGCTCGGCGTTGCGTTCACCCTGTTCTTCGTCGGCGGCTCGGGGGGTATCGGCCGGATCCTCGCCGCCGGCGTGCTCCCGCCGCTGTTCGTCGCGCTCGCGACCGCCGGGGTCGGCTTCCTCCTCCACGAGGTTGCGCACAAGGTCGTCGCCGTCCACTACGACCAGGTCGCGGAGTTCCGTGCGGACAACAGCATGCTGTTCCTCGCCGTGATGAGCTCGCTCCTCGGGTTCATCTTCGCCGCCCCGGGGGCGGTCCACCACCGCGGCCGGCTGACGCCCCGCGAACACGGCCACATCGCGCTCGCCGGGCCCGTCGTGAACCTCGGGCTGATGGCGGCGTTCTTCCCGCTGTTCGCGCTCGGCGGCGTCCTCGGCAGCGAGATCGTCACCATCCTCGGGGCGCGCGGCATCGCGATCAACGCGTTCCTCGCGGCGTTCAACCTGATCCCGTACGGCCCCCTCGACGGGAAGACGGTGATGGGATGGAGCAAGCTGGCCTGGGCGACCGCCTTCGTCCCCTCGGTGCTGCTCGCCGTCGGGCTCGTCTTCGTCGTGGGACTCGGCTTCGGCGGCCCGTTCTGAACGGCGGTCGGGCGACCGCCGCGCGTCCGGCGGCGTCGCCCGGAACGGTGCGTTTTTGCTCCGCCGGCGTGCCCCCACACACATGACCGAGGGCGACGGGGGCGACGACGGGGGACCGGACGGCGACGACGAACTCACCTACGCGGACGCGGGCGTCGACATCGACGCGAGCGAGGCCGCCACCGCCGCGCTGATCGGCGCGGTCGGCTCGGACGCGGACGACGACGCGAGCGACTACGCCGGCCTCCTCGACATCGGCGACCGCTACCTCGCGCTCGCGACCGACGGCGTCGGGACCAAGCTGCTCGTCGCGGAGGCGCTGGGCGACTACTCGACGGTCGGGATCGACTGTATGGCGATGAACGTCAACGACCTCGTGGCGGCCGGCGTCCGCCCCGTCGCCTTCGTCGACTACCTCGCCGTCGACGAGCCGGACGAGCGGTTCGCCGAGCAGGTCGGCGAGGGGCTCGCCCGCGGCGCCGACCTGGCGGACGTCGAACTCGTCGGCGGCGAGACGGCCGTGATGCCGGAAGTGGTCCGCGGGCTCGACCTCGCCGGGACCTGCGCCGGTCTCGCCGCGAAAGACGGCGTGTTCGACGGACGGGCCGAACCGGGCGACGCGCTCGTCGGCTGGCGCTCGTCGGGGATCCACTCGAACGGGCTCACGCTGGCGCGCGAGGCCGTCACGCGCGACCACGCCTACGCGGACCCCTGCCCGTTCGGCGACTACGAGACACTCGGCGACGCGCTGCTCGAACCGACCGCGATATACACGGACCTGCTCGACCCGATGCGCGAGCACGGCGTCCGCGGCGCGGCCCACGTGACGGGCGGCGGCTGGACCAACCTCGACCGGCTCGGCGGCCACCGCTACGTCGTGGAGGACGCGTTCGACCCGCAGCCGGTCTTCGAGTTCGTCCAGTCCGAGGGGGGCGTCTCCGACGAGGAGATGTACCGCACGTTCAACATGGGGACCGGCTTCGTGGCCGCCCTCGCCCCCGGCGACGCGGAAGCCCTGGCCGACGCGACCGACGGGCGCGTGATCGGTCGCGTCGAGGCGGGCGCAGAGGACGCCGGTGCCGACGACGGGGCGAGCGTCGCGATCCGCGGGCTGGAGCTGTAAGCGAACGCGTCCGAGGTAGCGGCGAGCGTTGCGTCCGCCGCGGAGAATCGGCGGTGCGTGCCGTCGACTGACCGGTTATGCCCGGCGCCGGCGTATAAACAGATAATGACAGACGGGGCCGCGACGGAGGACGACGAACCCGACACCGAGGCCGGCGGCCCCGAAGCTGACGGCGACGAGGACGCGGACGAGTCGGCGTACGTCGCCGACGTGCCCGACGGCGCAGGCTGTACGGAGATCTGGGAGCGGCTCTCGGAGCGGAGAGAGGAGT
>ERZ1034486.95-NODE-95-length-26256-cov-26.907981_pt1 | contig 26256 bp, 35 predicted proteins | sample MGYA00520683_ERZ1034486 | MGnify/ENA primary metagenome ERZ1034486 (study PRJEB33760, sample SAMEA4777685) | hypersaline lake metagenome | biome: hypersaline environment; feature: brines | place: Spain | collected 2012-08 | depth 0 m ...
TCATCAGAAAGGTCAATTGCGATTAGACAAGCACCAGAGAGGTCTGCATCAGAGAGGTCTGCATCAGAGAAGTCACCCACATCGAGGGTGGCCTCTGGAACGATATCTTTCGACGAGATATGCTGGTCATTAGGGATTGTGTACTCAAACCGGGCATCCGCGAGCCGAATATCCTCCACGTCGTCCGGAAGAGAAGCCCCTGTAAGGTTAGCCTGTGTAAGATCGACACGAGAAAATGTCTGGATCCGAATATATTCAACCGACCAGATCCAAACTGCTACTCTCGCGTCGGATATAAAAGACGTAGCGGAAGAAGTCATTACCCCGCTTCCATTGCCGGGCATCGAGTGGAGCCCCCGGCAATATCTGGCTTGTCGTCATCTTCGTCTGTGTCAACGAAACCTCGACCTGGGAAACTTGCAGCGATACTGTCTTGACTTGGCTACAAACATGACCAGCACTGGCTTGAGTTCATTGTGAAACGTCTAGTTGGACGCCTTGCTATGATGGTTCTCGACCGGTCAGGGTTGAGAATCGTCTCTATCGACTTCATTGACAACCCCTATTACGGCGATTACTATGCTGATGAAGGCGAACTCTGCCCGATGACCCCGGAGGACGGAACAATCACCTGCCACCAGTATTGTACAGCGTACGTCGTCTCCAGCGGAAAGCCGGTAACCCTATCGATGACCTCCGTCCGCAATGACGAGGACGAGGCTAACGCGGGCAAGCGCGTGCTCGCCCGCGTCAAGAAGTTTAACTCCGATGTTTGTTACTTCTAACTATAGCCTCAGACGATATCCGGCGTCAGCGGATAGCTGTAGATTTCATTGTTATTTGCTTTTACTGTGGCGATAAGAACGAAGATGAGGTCAATCACGCCAATCAGGGGAAGTAGGAATAACCCGATAATAAGAAGGATTAGAACTGCTGCGATCAATGTCAATACAAGTATCATTATTTGAAAATTAATTGCATTTTTTGCATTTTCGCGGACCAATTCGTCGTCATCGTCGCAAAGTACCAGAAACAGGATTGGGCCAAAAAATGATGCAATGAGTGCTGACGCGTGGGCTAATGCTGCAAGGGTGGTGTCGCCGTCCGCGCGGGAGTTCATATTTGACATCACTTATAGCTACCAGATAAAATATTCGGCATGCGGTAATACAGAACTGTTTTACTGTGACTCTGCAGATTTTGATTTGGTTGTTAATACATGAGCGGTCGTCTCTCTCATTTAATTTGCGATGCTACGCGACTTGCATGATCAGACATGGCTCTTACCGAAGATAGTGAAACAGCGATATCTGTCTCGAAGCTGGGAGGTCGAACTGTGCAAGACATAGAGATGACACTCAGCAATCTTGATCTCTGAACGAAGCAGTTCTACCTCGTTGCATATCGCCGCTAAAAAACATATATTCCAAGCATACCTCCAACCGCAATACCAACAATTGCCTTGAGAATCTCTTGCCAGCTGGATCTACTGAGACCATACCAAATGAGTCCAATCGGAATGACTGCCAAGATTTCATAACCCCATGAAGGGATCTGACTTGCATCAACCATTGAGTTCATCGAAAAATACAAACCCATTGCAACAACGCCAACGAAGAACGCACTAATACGATTCCACTGAAAATGTGACCAGCGGAGACCATTGCTTGGAGGGCTATTACCGATGATATCTCGTTTAGAGGGCACGATCTGTATAGGATGATTTGAGACAAGAACGTGTGAAAATTGTGCCATCCATCTTGCACGCCAACCGGCGACAATATCGCAAATCTGATCGGTGTTTCGCTCGGTTAGGCAAGAGCGTCTTTAGATATGGCTTCGATGCAAGTGATGATATCATCGCCGACGTCCTGAACTCAAAGGGTCGGATTGTGGAAGTATCAGGTCTTAGCATGTGGATATATCAGCTCAAAAACTGGTCATCGAGCGCCTCGCAGAGCACAATTCCGACATTGCACAGACAATTGAACAAAGTCATGCATATCATCTTGAAATGTTTCTCAACTAGTCTGACGGAGACGGGTTTTTATTGTGTTCATGAGTCCATTGTTTTTATGCAATCACCCGCCCTCACAGGAGTATTGTGCCGAACCGATCTCATGCGTGGTCATATCACGTTGCTGAAACTACTGTACGAATAGAATGAACCACTCAGTCGAACGGAACTGGCGGAGAGACTCCAAGGGGGATGCATCAGAATCCAGAGCGGAGTCTCACAGGAATCCTCGGAGCCTTTGGCAAGCGGGTCAACGAAACTCAAAATGTATCGGGGAGTCCTGACATGAGCGCCTTCATCAAACGTGAGCAGATTGAGGATGAAACGCACTACTCGCTACGACCGGAAGGGCAGAAGGCGATTGAGAATGTTCCCGTTCTGATGGAGAAATTAAACAAACCGTGGAATGAGTTGCTTGATAGTGATTAGTTCGAATAGTTTCACCGACGGTGTCGAATGACGCGGATTCAGCGGCTCCAATCACCGACACGGATAATCACGGCGGTAAAGACTTGCACTAATCACTATGAGTCAGGCACCCGGATTGAAACTGTGGATCTCGTTCCGAATATCAAGAAATAAAATATTAAAATAGAGGGCTCTGTTGAAGTATGTCACATATAATACAAATAGAGTGCTGAATACAGCGTGCTCATTCAGCAAGCTTGATATCATTCTTGACAGACCGATATTCGAACGCGGCGAGGACGACACAGTTGAGATGGAAAAACTATCTGACCCAGGTGGGTTCGCCGACGCGATGGGTGAGTTGGGGCGTCGTACCGCTGACAGGTCGATCGACGCCAGAACACGAGAGTGAAGCAGACGGCACGTGACTACCCAAGCGTGGACACGGACAGACTCCTGTGGGGTCGAACCGTCTTCGAGAGTGTTCACGGCGACGAGATACGGATTCATTGCTCTCAACAGAGAACGAACCACGCGACACAAGAGAGCCGACTCCTGATGTATCTCGAAGACTCGAGGTCAAACGGCTTATAGACGGCTCCGATGCTAATAGGACACACCAACAGAGTATATGTCAAAATTGCGGGGAGCTTGAGTCTAACTATATAAAAGGTCTTAATTGTGAGGTATATTTACAATAGCTTAGATGTCATCAGACGATCCAAACACGACACGACGGCGCGTGCTCTTTGGCGTTGGTGCTGGAGCGACAGTTGGACTCGCTGGCTGTCTTGGTAACAGTGACGATGGCGATGCCGGTACTGATACCGATACCGATACACCGACTGAAGAGCCAACAAACACACCGACAGATGAGGAGACGCCGACTGAGGAACCTGAGGGAACCGCTAACGTCCGCGTAGCGCATCTGTCACCGAACGCCCCGAACGTTGATGTATATGTGGATGGTTCAGTGGTCCTCGAAGACGTCCCCTTCGGTGCAGTGAGCGAGTACCTCGAAGTTCCTGCCGGCGAGCGCGAAATTGAGATCACCGCAGCGGGTGACGCCGATACCTCGGTCTTCGCTGGAGCAGTCCCAGTCGAGGCAGACACAGATTATACCGTTGCCGCAACCGGCGAACTCGGCGACATGGCAGACCAAACGTTCGAACCGCTTGTCCTCGAAGATGATAATAGCGAGCCTGGTAGCGACACTGCCCGCATCCGAGCCGTCCACGCTTCCCCAGACGCGCCGACTATTGACATTACCACTGCGTCCAACGGTGATGCCCTCTTTGACGCCGTCGAGTACGGTGAATCCGGCTACGTAGAGGTTCCTGCGGGCGAGTACACACTTGAGATTCGCGGTGACACCGACGCTAGCGACGGTGACGTGGTCGCCGAATTCGACGTGAGCCTCGCTGGTGGACAGGTGTACACAGCCTTCGCCGCCGGCTATCTCAGCCCCGATGATGAACCGGGAGACACTCCCTTTGATCTACTTGTCTCACAGGACACCAACGGCGGGATGATGTCGACGAGTCCGGGGAATGTCCGGGTGTCACATATGTCACCGAACGCTCCGAATGTGGACGTGTATGTTGACGAGTCAGTCGTTCTTGAAGACGTTCCGTTCGGAACAACGAGTGATTACCTCGAACTTGCGGCCGGTGACCACACTGTCGAGATCACTGCAGCTGGCGACCCAGAGACTTCGGTCTTTTCGGGTACCGTACCTGTCGAGGCAGACACAGACTATACCATCGTCGCAGCCGGTGAGCTTGGCGACATGGTAGATCAGACGTTCGAACCACTGATACTCGAAGATGACAATTCGAGCCCCGGCGAGGATACCGCGCGGGTCCGGGCGGTCCACGTGTCCCCTGACGCTCCAGCTGTTGACATTACAGCCAGTTCGACGGGAGACACGCTGTTTAATGGAGTCGGGTTCAGTGGGTCAGGTTACACAGAGGTTCCTGCGAACGACTACACCCTCCAGATCAGAGGCGATACCGAGAGCAACGATGGCGAGGTGGTTGCTGACTTTGATGTGAGTCTGAACGGCGGGCAGGTGTACACTGCTTTCGCCGCCGGCTATCTTAGCCCAGACGACGAACCACAGGATGTAGCTTTCGACCTGTTCGTGACACAAGATACGAGTGAAATGTCAAACTAAGTATCAAGTAGGTCTGTAACCACCTCCAAATTCGTTCCCTGCTGACGTCACCCCACTATGACGCATCTGATCGGTGATTTATACAGACAATATAGTGGAGGCACAGAAGATTTTACAATTCGGCTCAACCGCGCTTTGTCAATTGCTACCTCACGGTGTGTACGCAAATCCGATGTTTGATTCTAACATACTCTCCTCAGCAGCGAGCAATTATCATTCGTGAATAGAGCCGGCTACGATGGCGGTGAATTGGTTTCCTATATGAGTATAGAACTGATGTTGATTCAAAACAAAAAACGAAAAACAAAAACAAAATTGTGAGGCTACGGTATTGGTCTTATCTCACGGTTGCAGTTACGAACCAAGCCCCCAGCTCCTGAATTGCTTATCAAACACGATTAGTTGCGAGCCGATAGGTTACCGTTCGTTCAACTCAGTTCCGACATTGCATGATACCAGAGCCAAACCCAGAGATTCACGCTGTATGCGATGGATTTGAACTAAATATTCGTCGATCTCGACGGCTTCATTTCCGAGTTCCTCCACATTACTGGAACATAAGACACGGAATTCGACTGAGACTCACTCATCAATCTACTCATTCAATATCAGTATTTGAAGTTTCACTGATATATAACAAAAAGTATAATATCACTGGCTTTGTCACACCAATTGGTATTCAAATAATTGAGTACTGCCCGATGAAATGGTTGTGGGTTCGCTCATACGCAGGCAAGCATTGAGGGCGACACTGCACTGAGCCGTCATCAGCTTAGGTCACTGAATGATAAGAGTCGGAAGCTCCCATTATTTCCCTTTGATCTATTGGGGGTTCCCCTTCCTCCATTAAATTATAGTAGATTCTTTTGTGTAACGGTGTCTGGTCAGTGTCATATGCTGAATATGAATTATGATCTTGGATAACCGAGAAACGACATGAAGGGCGCAGGTAGTCTCTATCCATGACTCACTAGAGAATCTTGTGAAACGACCGACGAACCGACACGCTCGAAGGCATTGGACCGAGCAGCCCGATATTATCTGCGTATGTGCGGTGGTGTCGCTGCCTACGGACGCGGTGACATTCATAGTCATTAATGCAAGTCTCTACCGCCGTGATTATTCGTGTCCGTGATGGGAGCCGCTGAATCCGCGTCATCCGACACCGTCAGTGAAACTATTCAAATTAATCACTATCAAAGGGTACTCGATGACGCAAAGAGTCAGGAGAGTCTCATGACACCGGAGATTACAATCATTCTCGATAAGCGCGGGTTGACAGTGACGCATAAGATGCACTCATCCGTGTGGGACCAGATTGAATTTTCGTTGAGGGATTCCATGTGCAGAGACTGATGCCGTGAAGTTAGTGGCAGATATTTGATTCTGCAGAGTCAGACCACCCATTCGTGATCATTCCAATTGTTATGCCCAAGTATTAATATGAGAAATGTATAATTCAGCTTGGTTGTCAGGGTATCTCTCCGAACTTTCCGAGATGCAAAAAACGTACTCTGGATGAGTCAGTCTCAGAATGGCTTGGAGAGCACGGGAATGAGTTTTTTTCTTCCCATTACCCTACAACCGTCTTTGATACAGTGTAGATATAAATAATTACGTGATTCTGCCATCCTCAGGGTAGGAACACTATTTTTTCGCTTCTCAAATAGATGTAATTATGTTAGAGAGAAGCTAGCGTGTCTACTACACGGATATGATAGATTCATAGTGTTTTTCACCGATTGCAGAGAGTATGATATATCCAAAAGTAGCTGAGATTCAAATGACCCTTCCGCATGAGAGATTGCAACTATTCTCGATGACCCCGAGTTACCGGTGACGTCTGAGATTATATCCTCGGTCGGTCCTGGTCACAGTTCCAGTCCGGAGTGACGGTTTTACCGTTTTTTAATTGGTTTAGGGGAGCCTGTTGTCTTGAAATGGACATCAACCCCTTGAGAGAACGTAGTTGAGACGATTCCGGCTTTACGTACAGAAAACCACCGATGTTCTGAAATCTGTTGGGTAAGCAACCGGAACAATAACTCATGTTAGCTGCCGAGTGACTGGGGAACGCCCGGCTCCGGTGGGAACCGGTGTATATTCATCGCGGGTTATCGAGCAGCCCGGACGACATGTCACATCTGGAGAATAATGACTTTGTAGCGGTCAGTCGCTCACGCAGATTCTGTTGTCCCGTCGTGAACCGGTCGACAGGCGGAATCCCACCGTCACTTTCTCTGTTTTCACGTACTTTATTCAACCCAACGACGACTTTGCTTGGGTGGATAGCATCTCACCTACCCTGATGAAATTACAAGATCGATTCACGCCGCTTCCCCCGTCACTAGAGAATCAGAATAGTGTTCCTCAAGCTTGGCGTCCTCTAATCAAAGGACTCGCTGACTATCAAACGGCTCTCTTTATATTCCTGTAATGCTCCTGCCAGCAATAGGGCTGGTAGCTCCACTTGCTGCAGTATATCTGCATACGCTATTACTCCACGAAAGCCCTACTAGGAGCTGGATGACCAACACAGAGTGTGGGCTCCGGACGATCTCCAAGATCGCCCAGCAGGACGAGGTATTCGACAGGTCGGGCAAAATAGCTTTACCGCTCGTCGCGAAATAAAACTCTCATGCAACTCGTCGCCCATCGTGGCTTCGATAAGCAGTACTCCGCGAACACCGTTGCAGCTGTCGAAAGGGCGATTCAAAACGCCGATATGGTCGAACTCGACATTCGTCGGTGTGCATCGGGCGAGCTTGTCGTCGCACACAACGCTCTGGTTGACATCGATATCGACGGTATTGACCGAGTTGACGAGTTGACTGCCACAGAACTCGCCGCTCTTGATGCTCACGACGGCGAGGGTGTCCAGACGCTCAACACCGTTCTCGACATGGTTCCCGCTGAGGTGGGTGTTAATCTTGAGTTGAAGGATCCCAAAATCACAGAACAGGCCCTCACAGTAGCCGAATCGGTCCCAAATGAAGTGATTATCTCGTCGTTCGACCCCGATGCTCTTCATGATGTCCACCCTGAAGAGAACACGAACGTTGAATTAGCCTACGTACTCGGGGCAACCCCTGACGACGACCTGGCGGTCGCGATGGATCTTGACTGCGCGTTCGTCCACCCGAATGCGTGGTTATGCCTGCTGACCGGTGTCGTCGCCAGAGCTCATGACGCAGGACTGGCGGTTAACGCATGGACCGTTGATTCCCGCCCGGGAGCATGGGCACTCTCTCGGCGTGGCGTCGACGGGCTCATCGCGAGTTCACCACATGTGGTGGATTGGGTCAACTAAGCGACACGGACCATCGCTAATCCACTCACCAGGCAACTCATCCACAATCGCTCCGCAAATTCCGTGTCCTGTCCCCTGCACACAGGTCTTGAGAAGACTCGGTTCTCCTACGCAGTGTGAAACCCTAGTTCTACATTGGCTTGGCGAATTTGAAGATATACAACGGCTGACCGGAGCGAATTCGTAGGTATCCGCTTCACACCAAAAGAACATGAGAAATTCACGGAGTGCATCGAGGACTTGAACGAGTTCGATACCATGGGTCGATTCTTCAGGACGGTCGCTCATCGGTATATTGCTACTGAAGATGAAGAGCCGTCTCTCGACCCCGAAGAGATCATTGAGGAGGAGACCCCCGTCGCATCAACGAAACTCGTTTCCGAGCAGTTGCTTCCACAGGGACGGTCGTTCGGTCTGAGTATGGGACTGGTGATGCAGTTCCCCGGACAGGTCCGAAATCGGAGCGAACGCGCCTACGACGAGGTCCTCAACAACATCAAGACGAAGCTCGTCGGGAACATCTCCATCGAGCGCGACCTCGCAGAGTCGCTGACCCACGAAGACCTGAGCCCGACCGACCTCAGAAATCGGAACAACACACTCCCCAGCGGAGAGTGGATCGCACAACTGCCGAGTTCGTCATTCGGGAAGACGGGGGCACCCCCATTCTCGGTGAAGCCGCTTCCGATAGCAGCCGGCCATCTAGAGAGTGACGAGCCGCTCTCTGTCGAACAGGAGGAGCACTTCGAGACCGTGTGGTCCTCCCATGGCTTTCGGAGCGAACACAGGTCCAGTATGGGGTTGCTGAGACTACCAGCGAATCGGAGACAGCCGAAGACGAGGGCTGGGGAAGTAGACCGAACGACGAAGGTTCGACATCCGTAGACTCGCCTAGCCCTACGGACTCGTCGCAGTCGTCGTTCATCGGACAGGCAGCTAGTGGTTCGGCGACCACTGAAGAGGAGGAAAAAGAGACACGGACACCACCTCATTATTTGAAGATTCCGTGACAACTGAGCCGGAAGAACCAGTCAGTGAACAAGAGGAGACTGGATCGTCACCAGTATAGGCAGGTGGTGTAACCGTTCTAGATGACGAACTCCAGCGGCGCGGACTCACGCACGACGACGTCCGATTCTTGACCCGCATCCTCGACATGATGAATGGTGACGCACCAAATCACAGACTCTTGAATTCAATGAGTTCGTTCAAGAGCGACTTTGAGGATCTGGATGTGCAACGGCTCGTCGAGCAAGACCTGCTGGAGGAAGGACGAGCATGCGGTCGGAAGTACTACACAGTCCTCCCGGCAGGGCGTGAACTCCTCGGTCAGAAGCTCAAGGTCGGTCCTGGACAGGGGGACATCGGTGAGAAGACACCGTACTTGGTGGCTTGGGCTCGTCGTCGACGCCCTCGCGGCACTCACGCGCTTTCGCGTCGAGCTGGACCACCTCGAAGGTCCGTTACAGCTGTGCGCCCGCTGTAGTCTGAGGGGGCTCGCGACGTACTGGACGCGCGACCTCGAGGAGCATCTCGTCGCAACGCCAGCCGAGTGAGTCCCCTCCCGCGCGTCTGGGCACGGAAACACCTTATCCACGGTAGCAAACATGCCAAACAACTATGTTTCAACGCCCCCAACACTAGGTTATGTCAAGCGGTACCATCGATATCGACGAGTTTGAGAACGCTGACGCCGACGAATTCGAGGAGCGGAATGATACTGAGCGGATCGTGCTGTTCCTCGACAAGAATGACGACCGGGCGTGGAAGGCGACAACAATCGCCGAACAACTCGGGCTGGATACAGACGCCGTCAGTGCAATTCTCTCGCGATTGAAGGAACGCGGTCTCGTGCGGCACAAGCGCCCGTACTGGGCGATCACGGACGATGAGGAACGGCTCCAATCCGCCTACCGGCTCCACCGACACCACGAGACGGCAGACGAACACTACGGTGAGGAGCGTCTCGAGGAACTCCAGACCGACGAGATGGAAGACGTACAGTGACTACGTTTGAGGACTTGGAACGTGGCGACATCGCCTGGGCGAGTGACCCGCTCTCGGAGAAAGGTCGCCCGATGCTCATTCTGGGAGCGCCGAATCTCCCGAATCATGGTACCCAACTCATCACGGTCCTGCTTTCCACGAAGACCTACCACGAGGAGGCACTCACACTCCGAGACGACGACTACGAGGGCGACCCACTCGGAGAACGAAGCCACGTGCTTCCGTGGTCGCTCGCGACCCTCAACAGTGCTACCGATGTTGAGCACTACCTGACCTCTCTCGTCGACGATCGCACCGAAGATGTGACCAGCCAGTTGATCGACTACATATCTTCTTGAGAACCTGAGTTCTTGAAAGAGGAACTGGAGGAGAAGAGGGACCAACTTGAAATCATAAAAACACGGAAAGAGCAATCCGGATTTGCAGAGTATAAGCGTGAAAAGGAGAAGATAGAGCATGAAATCGAAGATCTGCGGGACAAGAATACTTCCCTCGAACTCAGTATCGACGCGAAGAAAGACTCGTTACATGGTGTTGCCCGGCAGGTGTGGGAGTGGAGCCAGATTGACGAGGAAAGACAGAGGAAGGAGCGACGGATGGATGCGTTGGAGTCCTAGCAAAACAGTATATCCGAGGAGCGGAAGGAAGCCCGTCAACGGTTGAAGAACAGGCTGGGAGAGCGGCTGGAATCTCTCTTGGAAATCTTCACACGCGGCACCTTTGCCAATGCCACCGGTGTCCGCTTCGACAGAGGTAATTCGTACAGCTACACGATTCACCGTACAGACAATATGCAGAGATCGATAGGACTGTTGGGACAAACTGATGCAGAGCTCCTTCTGCATATGCTGCTTTTCCACACTACGGTTTTGGCAGAGTTGGAGGAGGAGCGTGAGACGGTTCCGCTCAAACTGCTGCTAATTGACTCGCCCTACGGGAATGGTCCGGACAATGAGGACGCAGCGGACGTTACAGACTTCTTGTTGGAACTTCCTGAAATCCTGGAAAGCTACCACCTGATCGTGGCGATGGCAGATTCAAACCTAACCGGCCGGGATAAGCTGGTGGAATCCTACGCCTTGGAGCCGGTTGAGAAACATATCTGAAAATTTGATTCCCGTATAGGCCCGCAAAGGGAAAGCAGCCTCGGCGCACATACCCTTTATTACGTTTAGGGGGGACTAGAACGTCGTAATTCAACCCCGTCAAATCTCTCAATAGGTTCGGCAATCCCGCGTAGAGTTTATTTCCCCCTCAATGGGTGAGGGGCTCGCTGTACTGGCGAGTTCTCGAAACACGGTGAGAACGATGGCAACTAGAGACATCTACGAGAGCGGATTCGACGAAGACGTCCGAACGGAATCGAGTGCAAACCAGTGTCCCGAGTGCGACGGACGGGTCAACTCGTGCCACGAACGCGGTCGAACCGGTCTGCGAGGACTGTGGCCTGGTCATCGACGAACAGCGAATCGATCACGGACCAGAGTGGCGAGCGTACGACGAGGAGCGCGAGCGAACTGGGCGTTCGGCAAGGGTACGCCGAAAAGAACTACGTCAATTCGTGGCTCCTCTGGGGCATCTTCACGAGCGACTACGGCGACAACCTCCTGTTCAAAGGCGGGACCGCGCTGTCCAAGCTGTATTTCCCGCAGTCGTGGCGATTCTCGGAAGACCTCGATTTTGGCGTCGAAGGAGAGTACCGGGGGTCCAAACAGGAGCTCCGAGCGGTCCTCGATACGATTGCCGACCGTTCAGGCATCGAATTCGAGATTCGCGAGCATCACGAATCTCAGCAGGACCACTACCCAACCCACTACGTCGACATCAGCATTCAGTACCGCGCCGTCCTCAACCACCCCAACACGACCAGCATCGACGTGATGGTCGACGAGCACTTCGCCTTCGACCCTGTTCAGCATACGCACGCGTACGAAGACGTGCCCGAATTCGACCTCCAAGCGTACAGCGTCGAGGAGATCTTCGCCGAAAAGCTCCGAGCGATCTACCAGCGCGGGGCCGCCCGTGACTACTACGACCTCTATCAGCTGCTCGAAACCGATTCGGTCACGATCAACTTTGCCGACGTGGGGCCCGCCTTCGACGCGAAGTGCAAACACGATGGGCTCACCGTTGATCTGAACGAGGGACTCCCGGCCGAGCAACAAGAAACGATCCGCCACCAGTGGGAGACCACGCTGCCGGACCTGACCGGTGATCCGCCGGCGTTCAAGATGGTCTGGGAACAGCTGGACATGGCGATCTCCCGACAGGGATCGTCGTAGGCAACGGCCGATATCGGTGTCGATGGCCGATGGGTGTCGCATCCGGAGCTCTGGTGATTAACCAACAATTCGGGATATCTGGCTGGTGCGTTGGTTAAGTTTTTGAGCGCCCGCCGAGGGGCGGAGGCGCATTCCAGCCTCACCGAATCATGACAGAGCGACATCTCAGAGCCGTTCTGGCAGAAGCGGAGCGGGTCGCAGAGCATTACGACCAGGTCGCCAAAGCCAAGGGCTCTCCTGCACACGAGTATCTCCGGTATGCCGTACTCCGACTCCTCGAAGGCGATGCCAACTCGATTCCCGAGGAGGTCCCGCAGCTCGATGGCGTGACGGTCGGATACGGCCGGGATCAAGCGATGTACGACAGCTGGGGGTCCGACGTCGAGTGGTGGGACACAGTACCGCCACAGGACGACTGTACGCGCTTTCGAGTGTTCTACCCTGGGGAGGACCGCCTCGCGGACCGACCGGATAGAAAGCAGCGTGAGCGGGCGTGAATCGGACAAGTTCGTCGCCGGTCGACGACGTCGGGCAGCGGTTCCAGAAGCGGGCGGCGAGCGTGAATCCGATGGCTGACCCTGAGCGAGACGATCCTCGTGCAGGACTCACGCAGGAGCAGTTGGCGGCGGTGAACAGGCAGTCGATGCGGTTGGCGAAGAAGCTGGACGGCTGGTCGCGAGCGGCGATTAGTTGGCGGCTGGGTCAAGCCGTTGTCGGTAGAAAAGATCTGATGAGCGCGGACGACGTGGCTATCATTCGGACTCATGACACTCATCACCGATCTCGTGATCTGGCTCTAACAGACCGAAGGAAGAGAGCTTCCCCGCTATGGAGCGTACCCTCCGTGCCGCAACGAGTACACATCAGTCCGCAAGTGACTCGAGTTTCTGAATGATCTTCGTATAGACGTCAGGGGCGCAGTACCAGCCCTCGTCGATCATCGCATCAATCACGGTTCGGGCATCGTCGACACTGATCGCCCCCTCGCTAGCGAGTTTCAGCACGAGATATGCCGTCCCCCGGGTTGTGATTCCCTCAGCCGCTGCAACGTCACGCCCGTACGTCTCATCCATCACGGCCACACCATCATGTGCGTCGGCGCAGGTGAGGACAGCGACATCGGCGTCGCTGAGGTTGCTATTATCCTGGAGGCGGGACAGCAGCGGGGTGGTCTCAACTGACACGATGTCAAACCTGTCGGCATCGACGCTGCGCTCGATGCGACGGGTGTCCGGATATCCCTGCTCAAGACCAGTTTCGACGACCTCCTCGTAGACGCGCTCCGGGAGTACGCACGACCCATCGAGTTGCTGAACAAGCGCGAGACGGTCGACTTTCGCGAGGTAGATGAGCGGTGTGGCGTCGAAGACCCACATTCACAGCGCCTCGAGATCTGCGTCGAGATGATCGTCCGCCACCCAGGTGATATCACGCTCTTTGGCGAACTGTGCAAAGTCCCAGACGGACATCCCTGCCATCTCAGCCGCCTTGCTAAACGTGACGGTGCCTGCCGCAAGCTGGTCGAGTGCCCGTTCGCGACGCCACTCCTCGAGCCCCTCGGAGAGGAGTTTCCGAACGGCCGTACTCCGGTCGAGCTTCTCGTCTTCGAGATACGCCTCGAGCTCGGCCTCCAACTCGTCGGGCACGCGTGTCGAGATCGTTCCCATACTGTTTACTTCGTGTGCAATGTATACAAACGCTTCGGGGCTTCCGGTAGAGTGGCTCCGGTGTGGTGAAGCAGGCCCACAGTCACTGAAAGAGGGCGGGAGGATACGAAAATACTAACCAATAGATCCGGAAGATCTCGGCGATTGTTGGTTAATATAGAGAGGACTCGAGTCAGTCATCCGGCTGTCGGCACGCTCCAGCCAGTATGTTTGTCTGCGTCCCCAGAACGCCCGTGTTCTGGTGTGCGAACGAGACGCTCGCGTCTCGTCAACGCCGGAGGGCGTGAGGCGCGCTCGAAGCGCGTCCAGAGTGAGAGCTTCCATGACTGGACCTGATATCCTCGACGACACGACGGACGACTACGAACGACTCGAAACCGAACTCGTTGCCCAGGACCGGGATGTGGCCTGGGTCTCAACAGCGGACGTCGACGAGCGGAGTGCCCGCCGTCTCGTTGATGAACTCATCGAGGACGATGTGGTGACACCGGTCCCTGACCAGCGGATCCTCGTTCACGAGCCGAGTGGCGCAGCATTCGACTCGATCACCCATCTCGCCGCCTTCCATCGCGGCTGGCATGCCGCCACCGACGCCGACGCGGAGGACAACTGATGCAACAGACGCTCTCCGGGTGTGCGTTCTGCGATTCACCGCCTGGGTCACAGATGGGCGAGGCGCATACGTGGGGGAAAGACGAACGGGTGACACACCCGATCTGTGTCGACTGTGCCGTCCAAGAGCGGCCGGATCCCGAGGAGCGCGACCACCACACCTGCGACGGGTGTGGGCTCGTCGTCGACGCCCTCGCAGCACTCACGCGCTTCCGTGTGGAACTCGGTCATCTCGAGGGGCCGCTCCAGTTCTGTGCGCGATGTAATCCCGGCGGACTTGCAACGTACTGGACGCGCGACCTCGAGGAGCATCTTGTCCAAGAGGTCAGCGAATAAAGGGGACAGGCGATGTCCGTACGTCACCCCTCGGAACAAGGGCTGAGCCCGTCATTTAAATATTTGTAGCACGATGGTACTACTATGAAATACGCGAGTGTCAGCGTCAAGTTCCCGGTCGAACTCGACACCGAAATCGAGCGATTCCTCGATGAAACGGGGATCTACACGAATAAGAGCGAGTTCATCAAGGAAGCATGCCGATCCCATCTCCGAGAACTCAATGACGACACGGCGATCGCCGCGCTTCGGCTCGAGCAACTGCTGGCGCAGGCCGAGCAGAGCCGCCAGTCCGATAGCGATATCGACGCAGAGCTCGCAGCACTCGGAGAGAAAGTCGATGCGGACGACCTCGAACAGGCCGTCGAAGAGGCACGGAAAGAGACGTCCGAGCAGGTGTACGGGTCTGACGCGTGAAGATCCTCGATACGAATCTGTGGGTCTTCGGGACACTGCGAACCAACGAGCAGGCCGCTGAATTGCTTGCTGAAATCGACCGCGGTGAGACAACGTCTGCTATCAACGCGTACATGGTCCAAGAAGCGCTGGCCGCATTCGACCGGACACAGAGTCTCTCTGCGGCGGACCGTGATACCGTCAAAACGAGGTTTCTGACGCGACTGACGCGAATGACAGGGCTCATCGAGGCGCCGTCGAGTCGTGATGTGAGCGACGCACTCCTGCGAGAGCAGCGATCAGCTCCGACCGTGCAGACGCTCGCTCGCGTCTGTGAGATCCAGCCGAAGGACGTTCCAATCCTCGTGCTAGCGTTTGAGCACCGTGACCACGAACCGACGATTCTCACAAACGACGAATCCTTCGCCGAGCTGGAGCCAGCAGCGCACTTACTCCCTGAAATCACCATCGAACACGTTTCCTGACGGCGCCCAATCTCGCTACGGCAGCGCCTCCTCGACGACCATGTGATTGTTTGACTCGGACGCCATATATTGAAAGCGACGGCGGTATTCGGTATCGATATGAAGTGCCCTGCGTGTGGCGGCCCTGTCACGATGGAAGTGGGGCCAGACCATCCACTCTCAGCATCAGTGGCGGATGCACTGCTTGCTGCTGACGAAGACGAGCAGATCGTCGTCGCCCGGAATTGCTGGGCGTGTGGATGGAGTGAGGAGCGGTCGGTGTCTATTGACTCGATCGAGACAACCGAGGGAGACACCCACGTTGTCGAACGAGCCGCACTTCTCGACGACATTATGAGCGAGGCCACGGCGATTGATGACCTCGCGACGCTCGAAGACGCCCTCGCCGAGGTTCGCCGTCAGCGCCGTCTCGAGACTGCTGCGTCTGGCTCAGCTGACGACGTCGACGGTGAATAGGTGCTACCCATGACCGAGACCGATGCTCTCTACGAGGTTCGAGAACAGACGGGGAATCCAGCCCACGCGTCGGTCGACGACGTGACCACACTTGTCCTTGAGCGAGCACGGGACCCGCGTGAGAACCACCACAACGCACACTTCGACGAGGCGATGGCTGCTGTCGTTGATCGATATGGTGCAGAGGCGGTCAGAACTGTCATCCATCGTGTGCTCGTTGAGCACTATCCGTTTCGGACAGCCACGGTCAACCTCGATATGCGCAATTTCGATGGTGTTCGGATCGGCACGACGGCTGTCTGGACCCTTCGGGAGTTGAACGCACAGGGAGGCGACTGAGACGCATCCCGTGAAAGCCCTCGGCCGCTCGGCATCCCGCGCCCCACGCTGCGCGCCTCGTGCCTGCGGTGCTAGCGGGGTCGGGGGACGACCGAGGCGGCCTCGCCCTTTCTGAGTCCGCCAGGATGTCGGCTGTGTCACTAACCGTCGGTCCCGGTTGACCAGTGGTTCTCTACGGCCCGCCCCGCTCGCCGCGTTCCGCCCTCCGCGTCGCTCGCGACCGACCATTCCGGGCGTGCGGGCGCTCTCCGCACCGCCCGCGCCCGTTCCGGGCTAAAATGGATGTGCCCTCGACGCCAGCGGGTATCCCCGTCGGTTGCGCCCCTTGCGGGCTTTCGCGTTCCAGCGCTTGGTGCCGCCTGCGCTGTCGCGCGCCACACCGCGGCGCGCGTTCTCGGCGACAGTCGCCCTGGACACGATCCCGCACATCGGGCCGGACACGAGCGGGCATATCCCGCTGGCCGCTCGCTCCAGGCGGGTCGGCGCGCGGTGCTGGATGGTCGTCCGCCTCGGGCGCGCTCTCGCTTGCGCCCACAGGGCGCTCGCGAAGGCGCGAGTGTGGTCGGGAGACTAAGCATCGATTCCGCGAATTCGAGGCTGTCCCCGATGACGAGGGGACCGGGCAGCCCATGTGGGAGTGTCAGCGGTGCGGGACACCGCGCTATGGGGCCGAACCCGAAGCCGGTCAATAGAGACGGTGTCAGTTTAACCAACGAACCCTGATATCGATTCGTTCTGTTGGTTAACTGGAGGCCAATTCGTGATCACTCCCGGACCGTCCCGCTGACTGCCCACCGGTGTTTTTCGCGCCGTAATTTGGCGGAGGCGCACACATGGACCCACGAGACACCCCCGGCTATCGACTCCACCGCGCGCTCAGCAGCCTCACCAGTATCGACATCGACCAATTGGAGCCCGCTGATCAGGAGCGAATTAGCACCGCGACGACGCTCCTCGAGCAGGTGGATGTTCTCACCCAACCGAATACGACGAGGGACGGTGACATCCACGGAGAATCCTGACAGCACGACGCGTCAGCAGTGCAGTGTCCTGTGGTCGTCACAGCGTGAGCGGTTGTTCGCCCCCTGAAGGGGTGCGGGGGCGCGAGACCGCTCCCGAGAACAACCGATGGCAACTCTCCCCGCAACGACATCGACCGGCGCGCTCGTATCGGATCCACAGGCAGTCCGCGAGCTCTGTGAGAACCACTGCTTCGGGACGCTCAACTGGAAGGTGGACGACGACAGCGAACTGATCATCTGGGGCTACGACAGCTTCGAAGTGTACGAGGCCCGTGAGAACGGTCTTCCTGACTACGACGGTGGCATCGTCACCCACGAGTTCCTCCGGGCGCTCGTGGAGTATCTCGAACCGAACGAAGAATTCGACATCCAGACAGCCGGATTTACCAAGTGCAAATTTCCCGTGCTGGCGAAACGGTACGTCGTCCGCGACGGTGAGGTGCTGTACGCGGACCTCAGTTCCCCCGACCCGATCGACGAGTAGCGTTGTTCGTCCCCCGGGAGGGGTGCGGGGCGATCCAGTCGTGGGTCGTCCTGCGAGGTGATTGTTCAATGGGCCACCGCGCACTTGTTGCGTACGAACGAACCGACGGACAGTACACGCTCCATTACTCTCATTGGGGTGCATCAAATCTGAAGCTCAAGCACCGAATCTCGGCTGAGTCGCCGTTCGGTGGCGAAGACACCGACTCCAAGTGGGCGAAACAGCTGCTAGCGGAGTTAGCCGATGGTCTCGAGGCAGATGCCGTCGACGGCTACCTCGCCGTGCGTCTCAAGGTAGCGGAGCAAGGCGTTGATTTCGTCTTCGAGCCCATACTTCGCCGCCTGCTCTCGGAGGTCCGCCTCGTCGACGTCAACGTGGCTGAGCAGGAGGAGACAGTACGAGCGGTGGCGGCTGCCATCATCGATCAAGAGCGTGTGACAGCAGAGCTCCGCCCGTGAGACGGCATCGAGGTCCTCGGAGTAGACGTAGTGGTGGTGATCGGTAAGCAGGAACTGGAGGTCGAAGGCTGCGAACCGAGCGAGACCGGTTTCGGGGAACGCCTCCGCGTTGATCTCCGTCTCGACCTGGGCGAGAGATCCGTCGTGGTCTTCCTAGAGAGTCATGCTTCTTGAGGCAACGGCTTCAATACGCTGGCGATGTATCTGATGCGTGAGTTCACGGGCGAACCTATGAAGATGGTCGAAGTCGGCGTTGAAATCATAGTGACCGTCGACGGTCCCAACAAGACCCCGGTTGCGAAACCGTTTGAGGACGGTTGACCGTGTTGCGGTAGTTGTTGCTCCGGTCGGCAATCTCGGAGACAGTCCGCAGCTGGTCGAGGTAGTACAGTACCGCGAGTGTCTTGCCGGTCAGTAGCTCGGGGAAGTCAATATGGGAGTGCTGACGAACGAGATGCTAGTAGCGTTCGACGGCACGAAAACATACGACCTGAATCCTCATTCTCATGCTCATTGATCTTTTTCCATGCCTTCGAGTTGATGCGATTCTTTGGGATGACTGAACCGTGAATCACTCTCATGACATACACAGCGTGTGGTGTCGGTGGCAACATACTATTCATCGGATGACGTGTGCGTTTCCGTGAGCTTATACCTGTGACTTGGATACAGATGTCTGTAATGACGAAAGCAGCAGTCGTGATCCTTGCCGGAACGGAATCACACGCAGACCACGGTCGGCTCGCAAACGGGCTTGAAGCGGCTAAGGAGTTCGCCGAAACCGATGGCGACGAGCTTGAAGTTATTTTCGATGGCGCCGGAACACAGTGGATTCCGGAACTCGAAGACAAAGATAGTGACTACCACGAACTCTATCAGGTGGTCAAGGCTGACTCCTCTGCTTGTGATTACTGCTCGGATGCTTTCGGTGTGACGGACGCTGTAGCTGACTCTGGTATCCAACTCGTCGGCGACCACGACGGTCACCCGAGCATCCGCTCGCTTGTCGACGACGACTACGAGATCATCACGTTCTGAGTGGATTTGATCTGAGAGACAGTCCACATATGACGATTCCCTTATGATGCTCATATCTCATACCAGGGAACATATCGGTAGTGGTGGATCGAACGTCACTCGATATAACAACTCATTTTTCCGGTGTCGCGATAGGCTAATTCAATATTGAAAAATTCGTCTTGTGAGGTATCTCATTTAGGAAAGATTCAATATACAAGCACATTTTTCATGTTTCATTTTTCATTTTCTATTCGTGCAGTCCAATCTGAGATGCCGCAAATTGAGTATACAAATACAAGCACTCAAGCCGATATTCATGCCAGTTACATTGACAATGAAGATACTTATGAGAGAAATAAGAAATCATAAATATGGCTACTCGGCAGAGACGTGAACGCAGGGATACAATCCGCGTTCTCCATGTCGATGACCACTCAGACTTCGCTGAGATGGTGACGACATTTCTTGAACGAGAAAATGACCGATTTGAGACCGAAGCCGTCGCGAGTGCAAGTGATGGGCTCGCTCGGCTCGCTGATTCATCATTCGACTGCGTTATTTCTGATTATGACATGCCTGACGCAGACGGGATCGAATTTCTCAAGACTGTGCGTGAGAAGCACTCTGACCTCCCATTTATTCTGTTTACTGGTAAGGGGTCTGAGACAGTCGCCAGTGAAGCTATCTCTGCTGGAGTGACTGATTATCTGCAAAAATCATCTGGAACGGAACAGTATAAATTGTTAGCTCATCGAATCACAAATGCTGTTGAGCAGTCACAGAGTAAACAACGAGTGCAGGAAGAACAACAGCGATTTCGCACCCTTTTCGACCGTCTCTCACAACCCACTGTGGAGGTGCGGTATAAAAACAGTGAGCCAATCGTCACTCAAGTGAACTCGGCTTTCGAGGATGTGTTTGGGTATGAAAGTAATAATATCGTTGGTGACTCCCTCGACGCTCACATTGTTCCTGATGACCGAATCGATGAAGCCGAATCGATGAATCAATATGTCCAAGCGGGTGGTCGTCTCGAGTCGAGAGAGGTTATTCGTGAGACTGCCGACGGTCTCCGCCAGTTCCTTCTTGAAAACGCTGTCTGCGATAATGGCTTAGGCGGATTTTTTATTTATACAGATATCTCTGATCGAGTAGAACGTGAAGAAACGCTTGAGCGGAATCGTGACTTGCTCCGACATACTGAACAATTGGCTACTGTCGGCGGGTGGGAGGCTGATGTTGAAACCGGCGAGATATTTTGGACGCGTGGAACATACGCAATTCACGATCTTGATCCCACTGGGGAATTCGAGCCATCGGTTGAGACTGCAATCGAATTTTATCACCCCGATGATCAAACAACAGTTGAGCAAGCGGTCGAAAAGTGTCGTACACAGGGCGAAGCATACGAAGTTGATGTCCGATTGATTACCGCTGAGGATGAAGAAAAATGGGTATGTATTACTGGTGAGGCTGTATACGACGGTGACGATATCGTTAAGATTCAAGGTGCGATCTGTGATATCACCCAGCAACGAAAGCGTCGTCAGGAACTCGAACAGATTGAAACGCTATTTCAGAATACTCAAGATCACCTGTTTTTGATTAACGTTGATGAATCATTCACAATCGAGCGGCTCAATCCAGCTTGGGAAGCCACACCAGGAATCTCGGTTGAGGAGAGTCGTGGGCGAACGATACAGGACGTTTTGGGTGGGAAGGAGGCACAGAAGGTCGAAGAAAAGTATCAGAAATGCGTCGAACAACGGAAAGAACTCGAGTATGAGGAGCGGATCCGGTTTGGAGATGAGTATATCCAGTGGGAAACCAGACTTGCTCCAGTCATTGTTGATGATGAGGTTGAGTATATTGCTGGTTCAAGCCGTGACATTACTGAGAGGCACGAACGCAGACAAGAACTCTCAAAGCTGAAACAGCAATATCAAACGTTGGCAGAGAACTTTCCCAATGGAGCGGTGTACCTAATCGACGACAATTTCGAGTATGTTCGTGCTCGCGGTGAAGCATTGAAGCAAGCTGATCTGTCACCTGCGGATATTGAGGGTCACACACCACATGAAGTGTTTCCGGATGAACTCGCGGATGAAACATGCAAACACTTCGAACAGGCGTTCAACGGGAATACCACTGTTGTCGAACAGGAGTATAGAAATAAACGATACCGAATTCGGGTGACACCTGTGGATGGTAACGGCAATACAACAAAGACAAACACAGAGACAGAAACAGAGATTGCACGCGTGATGGCAGTGGCACAAGACATCACACAGTACGTCGAGGACAGACGAGAACTCCACCGTCAGAACAAACAATTGGATGAGTTTGCAAGCGTTGTGAGCCATGACCTGCGGAATCCACTCACGGTTGCAAAAGGGAACTTGGAACTTCTTCGTGAGGAGTGTAATAGTGACGATCAGCGTGAACAAGTCGATAAGATTGACTCGGCATTAACTCGGATGGACGAACTAATTGAAAGTATTCTCACGTTAGCCCGTGCAAATGAGCAAATTGGGAGTGTCGAATCAGTCAATCTCGCTGAATTGTCTCAGAACTGTTGGCAGAATGTTGAGACAACCGATGCAACAATCCATCTCGATATTACTGCCACCCAGACTGTCACGGTAAAAGCAGATGTAAATCGCCTTGCACAGTTACTTGAGAATTTGATGCGGAATGCAATTGAGCATGCACGGAATCAGGATGATGATGATGATGTCGATAAGAACGAGAATGTGACAATCACGATTGGTGAACTCACGGATGGGTTTTATATTGCAGACGACGGAGACGGAATCTCTGAGGGTGATCGAGATGATGTGTTTGAGGCGGGCTATACAACGAGCAAACATGGCACTGGATTTGGACTCTCAATCGTGAAGCAAGTGGTTGAAGCTCACGGATGGGAAATATCCATTACCGAAAGTGCTGATGGCGGAGCGCGCTTCGAAGTGACTAACGTTGAGATGAGTCGAAGTGAGTCAACTCAACTTGAGTCGAATCGGATGAACTCAGAGTGAGTGCTGAGTCGAGGAGTATATATCACTATTTTGACTCTAGCACTGGTCTTGATTCTGGCTATGATTCTGCTTTTGCGAGGGGTACACATATAAGCCGTTGCACTGTGTGGACATATAGCTCGAGCGTCTGACGTGTTTGATATTCGTGCGGCACCGTATCCTGTATCCTCTCCCGACTCGCTCGCGTTGCTCGCTCCTTGAAGAAGAGGTCTTAGCACCTCATTTCAGGTAAGTTGCCGAAGTGCTACTGTCGTAGCCGTTATGTGAATGAGTGTCGCTTTCTATATATATGCCCTCTGAGAAACAGTGCCCAGACTGTGACGAGCCACTAGAACGAATGAAGTTGAACGAGAGCCACGGACAGCCATCAATCGTTTCAACGGACAGTGGATTCGTTGACCAACTGATGTCGGGGAGTCTCACACCAGTCTCACATGTCTGCCCTGAGTGCAAACGGACGCTGCTATACGCAGAAGAATAGAATATTTTGTGTGATGTCTATCAGTCTTCCACCGAATAATCCGGGCTTCGCCTGCACTGCTCACCAACCCATTACTCTGTGAAGTAGGTAAAGCGACAGTACAACTCCCTCAAAGTAGTCCAATTCACCCGCCGTAGAGAGGCGGAGTACTAATCGAGGGTGAAGCCGTATACCCAGTGATGAGCGCAAGGGGATCAAAAACCGTTGCAGGAGTAATGTTTAGCGGAGGGTTTCGAACGAGTCTCGTAGCACAAGGATGCCAGCAGCGACCGTAAGACAACCTGCAATCGAAGCAAGGGCTGGCCCGACCATCGTCGGCTCGAATGGTCCGGGGAGCCCGACAGACTGTTGTGCAACAAGAAAATGCGGCAGAACAGCATATCCCACACCAAAGACACACAGAAGCCCTCCTTTCGCTAGGTTCCACGGAAGCATGAGAACAGCGCCACTCGCTGCAGTCGCCACGCCGAGGAAAATGATTTCGGCAAACGCGACTTTGTAGCCGAGTGTAAAAAGCCCGATAGCGGGTATCATGGTTGCGTCGGGACCGGGGGCCATCCACGGAAAGTAGCTGCTGACCGCCAGCACAACAACGGAGGCTACTGTGAGAGCGACGGGCTCACGGGTCGTGTTCATACTGAGATATGTTCTGTCTCGTCAATAAGTGTCTCTTTATGCTGACCGACCCACCCTCTGTATTAAAGATATCTCCGTTGGATGCTGCTATCTTAGCAAACAATCTTTTTACAGAACCCTCTCTTTTGATAAGATAAGCGTCAAGAAGCCCGACCCACCGGAACCACCGCCAGCATACATCACCGATGGAGTCTCGAAGCAGGATACTGAATCTCTCCTGGAGTTACAGAACTGGATAGATCAATTAATCAGTATCAGAATAATCCCTCAGATGACGAGATTAGTGTCGATGTCGATCATGACGGGAAAATAGAACGAATAAACAACAGCGGTGACACAATCACTGCGATCAAGAATGTTCCCTACGGGACAGATGTCTGTTCGAACTGCCCACATGATCCGCATCGCTATGAAGTGCACCAAGAGAGTGGGAGTTGGTTTGAATTATCATAGACCTGTCAATAATTAGGGCTTATTATCATTGTCTCTCATACCAAGTTATTCGATAACCTGGAGTCAGATGGTATCGACTGTGTCTCCAGTTATATTCCATCTCGCTCGTCGCTCAGTGTGGTTCCTGGGACTCTGTCATTCGTGACAGGTACCTAAGTGGTGAGGGATAGAACTACGATTGCTTTTGAACCCGATTTGGAACGTCTAGTACGACTGACAGATGACGAGTCGATATCGAATCGAAGATTATCTCTGAATCAAAACAAGCCCTCGGCGATTAGAGTGAATCATCTCACTGACAGTTATCCGTTGTTTGAATTTGTGAATACCCGACAAACAGAAGATCTACAGATTAACAGGCAGAGTGCCTCGGGGCTTGATCCCGAGGGTGAATGCCGTCGAATCTCCCGTCTGATTCACAGAATAGAATCCCTGATCCCGCCCGCGAATTTCTGCATACCCCACCAGAGAAATTGTCCACCATACCAAACCCTTCGCCAGACACCATATGAACTTTGAGGGCAAGACAGCAGATGGTCATGAGAATACCGAGGTTGACTGCTGCGAAATGCGAGAAATTACACTGATCAAGATCAGAATGATAGTTAGACTCAAACTCAGTCTCTGTGGACCCTTTATATAGGTGAGCGCTTTGTGCCAGTATATATCTGTGCATGCTGGCGTCTCTTGAGTGGATGAACATAACGGGAGACGACCGGTTTCTCTGCGGGCAATAGTTTCAGACAGAGAAGCATAGGACTCATCAAATGTGAAGCAGTGTCTGTACCATTTCGAACTAAGTGACCATGATTTATAATTATTTACTATATAGTGAGTACATTTTTACCGCTGCAGCGACACGTGATATATGATGACAAGACAACTCAAAGATGATTCTGAGCCAATTTATACAGTGACTCGCGTTGTCTCAGAAACGGAGTCTGAGGAATCCTCGCGTTCAGGTATCGTTCTCAATTAATCAGTGGCTCTCTACTCTGTACATGACATCTGCGGACCTCTTATTATATTCAGGCTCTGTTGAAATCCTTTTCATCTGATACAAACGGCGTACTGAATACAGTGCGCGTAATACTCAGAGTGCTGAGTTCAGACCGAATATCAATACAGTAACGAGTTGTATTGAACACTGCGTCTGTCAACAGTATTATCCTAATTCCGTTTGAACGAAGTCTATGGCTGGAGTAAATCGGACTAACACGACCAGTAGCGGTGGGTCGATGGAATCAATCGTAACGGAAAGCCCTAATCTGTGGCTTGATAGAGTCACTCGGATTCTTGGATTTGGTTGGCTAGCTGAACGCATTCCCGGAGATCTACCGCCGTCATATCTCTACACTATTGTTACCGTCGTAGTATCTAATGTGCTGACGATCTCTTACAGTATTCTGAATAATATCCCACTGATCTACCGGGAGAACCCGTACTTTGCTATTCAACCGCTGATTCTTTTTGGGGCGATCTATGGCGCGCATACGCTACAGACAGCATATCATAATTCAATGACGGAGATGCGAATCCATGAGCGGGCTGATGACCCTGAGTCACTATTGGATCCAGTCCCGTCATGGCTACCGTGGGCACTATTTATCATTGGTGCGGGGCTGCAACTAGCACGTTCAATTCTTGATATGGCTGGTTGGGGAGTCACAGACTACTTTGCCAACTTTTTCATTTTTCCATTTATTTTCGTCCCGATTCTTGTTCAGTTTTTCATTGTATACGTGTCTATTGAGTTCTTTGCTCCATGGAGACTCTCAAAGTCAGATATAGGTATCCACTTTCTTGACCCACAGGGGGTCGGTGGTCTTCGCCCTATCGGAGAACTCGTTAAGAAAGCATACTACTGGATTGTCGCTGGGTTAATTGGCTACGCGCTGATTACTTACGCACCATTCGTTGAGTCCAGTTGGACCGTTTCAGCTGCTGCAGGGACAATCTTCACAGCTGTCTGGATAGTGACTATTGCTTCCGTCGCGTTCGCCGTATTTATTCTACACCGATTTATGAATAGGTCGAAGCAGATGGAGCTACAGCGTCTCGAAAACGAGTTGAGAGATTGTATTCAGAACCCGTGGGACATAAAGACGTACGAGATTCCTGAAGAAAAGGAGAAGCAAGTTGAGAAGTTGCGTGAGCGAATAAACCATGTCAG
>ERZ1034486.96-NODE-96-length-25973-cov-5.491280_pt1 | contig 25973 bp, 29 predicted proteins | sample MGYA00520683_ERZ1034486 | MGnify/ENA primary metagenome ERZ1034486 (study PRJEB33760, sample SAMEA4777685) | hypersaline lake metagenome | biome: hypersaline environment; feature: brines | place: Spain | collected 2012-08 | depth 0 m ...
GGCGTGCCGTCAGCTATTTCTGACGGTGAATCGTTCGAACACATGTCGTGTGATGCCGCGCACGACACTGCGATGGTAGGGCGCTGTGACGCCCTGCCGTTTTCCACGGCGCCCACCGCAGCGTCGTGTTTCACCCTGACGTGACTACGGGTAGTAAGTCTTACGACGAGTTGAACTAGCGTCGAGAGTTCCACAGCGAGTTGTTGGAGGTTTAAAACGAACCGACAGTCTATGAGGAGTGCTCGGGAGTGTCGGCGGGGGGGCAGCTCTCGGTGGCAGTTTCTTGACGAAAATATTATACCGGATCGCGTGACTACACTTGTACAGTAGACAATATGCAGGCACCCGATTCGGATCTACTCACCCACCTCGCTGACCACGTTCTCCGGGCGCTTCCAGGTGATCCCGAACTCACGTACATCGACGCACAGAAGATTCTCTATCTGACCCAGAAACGGCTCGACTCGGAGAATCGGGTCGCGGCGGCGTTACCGTTCTACTGGTATCTCCACGGGCCGATGAGCAAGGCCGTCAGCTACACGCTCCGTGACGCGAAACACAGCGGTGTCGTCGACGGGCGGACGACTGCGACGGGCGGGCAGGTGTACACGCCGGGGTCGGCGGACCCGCCGGCAGTCGACCGAGACGAGGACGTGGTTGCGGCGGAGCGGGCCGTCGAGGCGGTGGTCGCGGAGTACGATGTGTTCGGCGAGTTGGACGAGCGGTTGCGGGAGGAGATCTACGTCGACGCACCCTACGAGTTCCAACAGTACTACAAGTTCGAACTGCTCCCGGCCGTCGAGGCGTTCGCCAGAGAGCCGTACTACCTCACACACACGCCCGAGGAGATCCAGTTCCGGCTCGCTCGCGCGGAGGGGAAGGCCCCGACGGACGAGGCGTTCGCCGAGTGGCGGCGGCGACTCTCGCGGTTCGTCACGCTCGCGGAGACGTACCTCGAAACGGTCGACGAGTCAGAGAAGCCGGTGGTCGAGACGTTCGAACGGCTGGCCGAGGACGTGTGGGAGCTGTTCGCCAAACAGCTCCGAATCGAGGAACACGACGCGGCGTACGCAGACGACGTAGACGACTGGAAACTGGAGTACGACAACTCACAGCAGTCACTCGACGACAGTCTCCGGCGCTTCGAGGCGACGCTGGAGGAACAGTTCGACCTGTACGACGCGCCAGACGGACGCGACGAGCAGTCGGTCCGGACGCCCGAGGAGAGTGGGTGGGGAACGGTGGCCGACTCGTTGTTGGAGGGGCCACACCGTGACTGAGACAGGCGACTTCTGGGACACGAACCTGTTGCTCGGCTACACGGTCGACTGGGACAGGCTCGGCCCGCCGGTAGACGCGTACCTGCAGTTGCGTGGATCACACCGCGAGACGATTGCGAGCACACGAGTGTTCGAGGAAGCACGTCGTGTCGTCGAGAAACAACGGCGACGTGCCCGCACGGCCGCCGACCGCGTCTTCGAGCAGTTCGACGCTGGCAGACACGACACCGTCGACGACGTGAAAGACTTCGTCTGTGCCGAGTTCGCAGACGACTGGGGAAAGGTCGGCCCCGTTCTCGACTACATCGACCACCACGACAGCGCGTTTCTCGGGCTCACGGAGACGGATTCGGAACGGGTGCTCCAGTCGACGTTCGAGGAGATCACAGACGACTTTGCCGAGCCAGACGACAGTGTCCAACGGCTGAGGCGGGGCGGTGGTGCGTTGGCGCTCGAACAGTTCACCGGTGGGCTCGACAGCTATCGGTCCGAGTACGCGGCGCGGTACGACAAACTCGACGGACTACTCGACGACACGGATCGGGATCTCCTCCTCGACTCACACCACGCAGTGGCAGTCACAGAGCGCTCGGGTCTCGGGTTCGCCACGTTCGACCGGGGCGACATCGCCGACAACGACGAGGCCATCGAGGCGTGTCTGGATGGTGTGTCGGTCGTCGACTGCTGGCAGTTCTCCTGACGGTTCTGAACCCGAGGAGTGAAGACGGGCCGCGTCGAACCGGGAGCTATGGCCGAGGAGACCGTCACGAGCGACAAGGGAATTGGGCTGACGATGGTGTTCGGGGTGTTCGCAGTCGTCGGCGCCGGCGTACTGTTGTACGCCTCACAGTCGATGGTGGGTGCGTTCTCACAGCCGACCGCGGCGTGGGGGTTCGCGGCCGCGATGGTTGCGGCGGCGTTGTCGGTGGTCGCGGTGCAGGTGTTCGACGTCTGACTGATCGTCTCCGTTCCGAACAAAGTGTTTTGAGTGAGCGTACCGTACAGTCGATCAGCAGCGATGACGGAGTACACGGACGAGGAGAAACGGATCGTCGCGTACCTGCGCGACAGCGTCGCGCGTGGCGAGGAGTATTTCCGCGCGAAGAACATCGCGGACGCCATCGGCCTGTCGGCAAAGCAGGTCGGCTCGCGGCTCCCACAGCTCGCGGAGAAGGCCGACGAGGTCGACATCGAGAAGTGGGGCCGCGCTCGCTCGACAACCTGGCGTGTCGAACTACCGTGACTCCGTCGTCGTGTTCCGTCGCCCGGTGAGACCGGGTCGTTTTTTCGCCGGTCGGTTCTACCAGCACCTATGACCGTACGGGCCACCCGCGAGTTCCTGTTGGACGCCGAGCCGGCCGCCGTGTGGGCGTTCATCTCCGACCCGGAGGAACGCGCCGGCGCGATCAGTGTCGTCGACGACTTCGAGGAGACGGGCGAGAACACCGCCGTCTGGCACGTCGCGCTTCCGATTCCGATGGTGTCGTCGACGATGCAGGTAGAGACGGAAGATGTCCAGATCGACCCCCCGGAGTACGTCGAGTTCGTCGGCAAGTCGCGGGCGTTCCGGGTGACGGGTGAACACACCATCGAGGAGACGGACGACGGGATGACCCGGCTGGTCAACCAGTTCGTCGTCGACGGCCGCCTGCCGGGCGTGGAGACGTTCTTCGAACGGGAGCTCGACGGGGAGATGGCGAATCTGGAGGCGGCGATGCGCGACGAGGACGGTGTCGAGATGCGGTGAGTGGGGTGTCGGACAGAGCCGGCTCAGGCCGGCACGAGCCGGACGACCGGCGCGGGGTCGTCGTCGACGGCGACGAGTAGGGAGCCGTCGGGGGCCGTCGCCACGTCTCTGAGTCGCCACTCGCGTTCGGCCAACAGAACCTGTTCGACCGCCGCGGTCGCTCGGTCGCCGCCGATCCGGACGAGCGACCGAGAGGCGAGCCCGCCGACGAAGAAGTCGCCGCGCCACTCCGGGAACCCGTCGCCGTCGTAGAACGTCGCGCCGCTTGGGGGGAACCCGCCGGAGCCACACGGCCAGGAGACGACCGGCGCGGTCACGTCCGCGCGGTCGGCGTGTGAGACACCGATGGGGTCGCCGCTCCCGTAGGTGCACCCCTCGTCGGCGACAGGCCAGCCGTAGTTGTCGCCGCGTCGGAGCACGTTCACCTCGTCGCCGTCCTGTTCGCCGAACTCCGAGGCCCAGATCGCGCCCGTCTCCGGGTGTCTGGCGAGCCCCTGCACGTTGCGGTGGCCGTACGAGAAGATCGTGTCGCGAGCGTCCGGCTCGTCGACGAACGGGTTGTCCGCCGGCACCCCGCCGTCGGCCTCAAGCCGGAGGATCGCCCCCAGCTCCGTGTCGAGCCGTTGGCCGTGGTGGTCCGGCCCGAAGTTCTTGAACTGGCGGTCGCCGACGGAGACGTACAGCCGCCCCTCGCGGTCGAACGCGATCCGGGAGCCGTAGTGGCCGCTCGACTCCACGAACGGCTCCGCGGCGTGGAGTCGCTCGAACGACCGGAGTCGGGGGGCGTCGAGATCAACTCGGCCGCGCCCGACGTGAGTGGTCGACTCACTCCCTTCGCCGGCGGCGGAGTAGGTGAGATACAGAAACGGCCTCGTGGGAAACTCCGGGTGGAGCGTCGCGTCGAGCAGGCCTCCCTGTCCGCGGGCGAACACCGTCGGCGTGCCGGGAACACGCGTCACCGTCCCCGCCGCGGGGTCGACCAGTTGGAGCCGGCCACCCTGTTCGGTGACGAGCAGCCGCCCGTCCGCGAGCGGTTCGAGACTCCACGGCGAGGCGAACCCCTCGGCGACCGTCTGGACAGCGTACGCGCCGGGCGTGTGGTCGCCCGCGGTCGTCGTGGTCGAGCCGGCTGTCGTGGCCGAGCCGGCCGTCTCGCCTGTCGCGGCGGGGCTGTCCGTCGTGACGCGCGGGGAGTCGTCGCCCCTGCTGCCGGCACAGCCGGCCACGGTGCCGACGGCGACCAGACCGCCGGCCCGGAGGAACTGGCGTCGGTTCACACGACCCGGTAGATGTCGGCGATAGTTAACCGCGTGGACAGCAACTCGCCGCGAGACGGTTCGTCGAGCGAGGCGAGCGAGGTGATCAAACGAGGCGATCAGGCGATCAAACGAGGCGATCAGGCGAGCGAGACCGTCCAGAACCGTGACAGACGTTATACGCCTCCGACGCGTAGGTCGTGATGAACCATGACAGAGTCCGACGCAATCGCAGCCATCACGATGGTGGTGACCTTGACCGTCTTCCTCGCCGCGACCCTGATCGCGCTTTGAGCCGGGCGTCGACCACTCCGGATCGACGAGCGCGCTAGCGCGTCGTCAGGTGTACCGACCGACGAGCCCCGCGAGTCGGTTCTTGCCGTGGACCCCGACGACCTGTTCGGCCACCTCACCGGCCTCGAACACCACCAGCGTCGGGACGCTCCGGACGCCGTACTCGGCTGCCAGCTCCTGGTGGGCGTCGATGTCGACCTTCAGGACGGCGGCGTCCGTCTCCGAAGCCAACTCAGCGACAATCGGCTCCAACTGTTTGCACGGGCCACACCAGTCGGCGTGGAAGTCCGCGAGCACCACGTCGTGTGTCGCGAGGTGGTCGGCGAATGCGTCGGGCCCGTCGACGTGGATCGGCTCCGACGGCGCGGAACTGTCCGCTTCAGTCGTCGCACTCCCGTCGGGCGGTTCCTCACCCGCCTCGGCGAGTAGCTGTTCGCGTTTCCGTTCGCGAATCTCCGCCAGTCGGTCTGTGTCGTCGGCGTCGCTCACACGAGCGGGTTGGTTGTCGGCGTTCGAATACGTTGCGTGGTCGGTCCCCGAGCGGACACAATCGTCGCCGGGCGGACACGACCGTCGCCGGGCGGACACGACCGTCGCCGGGCGGGCACGACCGCCTCAGACGACCTCGATCACGCCGAGCATCCCCGAGTTCTTGTGTGGCGAACAGTAGTACTCGATCACACCTGGCTCCGAGAGCGTCTCCTCGTAGCTGTTCCCCTTCTGGACGTAGTAGCTACTCGACAGCCGGTCCCCCTCGCTGACGACGTTGTGGCGGCCACCCTGACCGGTCCACTCCCAGACGACCGTCGTCCCGGCGGACACGCGGACGGCCGCAGGGGCGAACGCGAGCCCCCCGCCGGCACCGACCGCGACCGTCACGTTGTCGGCGTCGGTGCGGTCAATTACCTCCTCGAACCCGTTGGCGTTCGCGAGGTAGCCGTCGTATGGGCCCTCGTCGGTCGACTCCAGACAGCCGGCCGACAGGCCGGCGACGGCGACGCCCGCCACCAGCCGGCGGCGCGTCACTGACTCCGTCTCTCTCACGTCTCACGTCTGGGGCGGCAGTGGTTTCACTCCCGTGGTGTCGAGTCGACGCTTCCGGCTGACGAAGGCTTTTGCCAGTCGGTGACATTCGACGCACATGGCAAATATTACTGGCGAGGTGGCGGCGACGGTCGAGGCGCACCCCGAGCGGCTCGCGGTCGCGTACGACGACCACGAGGTCGACTACCAGACGCTCTGGGGGCAGGTGGGTGCGTTCGCGTCCGGGCTGGCGGAGGCGGGCGTCGGGCCGGACGACCGGGTGGCGTTGTACCTCCCGAACCTCCCGCAGTTCGTCGTCGGCTTCCACGGGACGCTCCGTGCCGGCGGGGCAGTCGTGCCGATGAACCCGCAGTACAAGGCCCGCGAGATCGAGCACTTGTTGTCCGACTCCGAGGCGACTGTCGTGGTCGCGTTGGCGGATCTCGTCCCGTTCGTCGAGGAAGTGCAGGACGACACCCACGTCGAGACGATCGTCACCGTCGGCGGCGAGACGGAGACGGGCGTCGACTTCGAGTCGTTCCTCGGCGACCCCAACTTCGAGACGGTCGCGCGTGACGACGACGACGTGGCGTGTCAGCCGTACACCTCCGGCACGACCGGCCAGCCGAAGGGGGTGTTGTTGAGCCACGAGAACCTCCGGTCGAACGCCGCCGTCGCACAGACGCTCGCCCCCGGCGAGGGAATCCGCCCGGACGACCGGATGTTGGGTGTGCTCCCCCTGTTCCACATCTACGGGATGACGGTGACGATGAACTCCGTGTTGTTCGCCGGCGGGACGTACATGCCGTTACCCTCGTGGGACGTACAGCAGGCGGTGGACGTGATCGAGTCGGCCGGGGTAAGCGTCTTCCACGGCGTGCCGGCGATGTACAACGACATCGTCGGTAACGACGCGGGCGAGGCGGATCTGTCGGGGCTACGGCTGTGTGGTGTCGGCGGCTCCGGCATCCCCGAGGAGGTGCTCCGCGGGTTCGAGGAGCTGTACGACGCCGAGATCTACGAGGGGTACGGGCTGACGGAGACGAGCCCCGTCACGCACTTCAACACGCCCGACGCCGGCCGGCGGGTCGGCTCCATCGGGAAGCTGTTGCCCGACATCGACGCCCGCGTCGTCGACGACGGGTTCGAGCCGGTCGCACCCGTCGAGACGGGGCCGGTCGAAGAGGACGAGACGGATCTCGACGAGATCACCGGTGAACTCGTCGTCACGGGTCCGAACGTCTGTCTGGGCTACCACGATCGGCCAGGCGCCAACGAGGCGTCGTTCACCGACCACGACGGTCGGCGGTGGTTCCACACAGGCGACATCGCGTACCACGACGAGGACGGCTTCTTCTACGTCGTCGACCGGGAGAAACACGTCATCGTCACGGGCGGCTACAACGTCTACCCGCGGGAAGTCGAGGAACTGTTGTTCGAACACGACGCGGTCGCGGACGCCGCGGTCGTCGGGGTGTCGGACGACCGCCGCGGCGAGACGGTGCAGGCGTTCGTCGTCCCGACAGCCGGGACGGAGGCGACACCCGAGGAGCTGAAACAGTACTGTCTCGACAGTCTCGCGGAGTACAAACACCCCCGCGAGGTGTCGTTCGTCGAGGAACTCCCGCGCACGACCACCGGGAAGGTCCAGAAGTTCGAACTCGTCGGCGAGTCGGCCTGACGCGACGACACGCCCCGAGCGGTCGCCGCCGCGAACCCTGAAGTACGGAGCCGAGACCACCGTTCCCGTGGACGAATCCGACACGGGCACAGACGACACAGTGCGGGCAGACGACGTTCGGCGGGCGGTCGTGACGACACTCCGCAGAGTCGGTCGGCTGTGTGTCGACTGGGTCGACCGACGGAGTCGGCTCTCGCAGTTGGTCGTCGGGGCGGTGATCGCGTTCGTACTGGAGGGAGCGGTGCCGGTCGTCCAGCAACTCGGCGTGGTGTGGGTCTCTGCTGTCGCGACGGCGTCGGCGGCAGACGGTGTCGTCGCGCTCGTCTGCGTCCAGATCGGCCAGACGGTCGTTCAGGCACACAAGCTTGATATGCTCGGTCGAGAACTGAAACATGTGAGCAACGAGGCAACCACAGACGGCGGTCGCGAACCGGACACGGCCACCGACGGCACCCGGCGATCGTGGCGCTCGGGTGGTGGGATCGTCGGAGGGGGGTTGGCTGGGGCCACACTCGGGACGGCGTACGGTTCTCAGGGTGTGTTCGTCGGCGCGGTCGTCGGCGCGGTGTTGGGCGACACGCTCGAAGAGTGGACCGTCACGAGCTGACGAGCGCTCCCGGTAGAGGGAAACCACTGCGGGCTCGCAACACAGACGATGTCCGACCACACCGGCACGGACTGCGTCCGGCTCACCCGCGAGTCAGACACCGGAATCGCACGCCTCACGCTGACGGACCCGGACCGCCGCAACACCCTGTCGGCAGAGCTTGCCGGCGGCGTGATCGCCGCGCTTGATCACCTGGACGGGACCGACACCAGGTGTGTCGTCGTCAGCGGCGAGGGGCCGACGTTCTCTGCGGGCGGCGACATCGAGGCGATGGTAGAACGCGCCGAGACGGAGACGCCGCTTGACGACACCGTTCGACACGTGATCGAGAACACCGGTCGGTGCGTCAGACGGCTGTACGAGTGTTCGTTCCCGACGGTGGCGACGGTGACGGGGGCGGCGTTCGGCGCGGGCGCGAACCTCGCAATCGCCTGTGACGTACTCCTGTTCCACGAGGCCGCCGAAATCGGGTTCGGCTTCCGGAACGTCGGCTTGTCCGTCGACTCCGGCACCTCGCATCTCCTCCCGCGGCTGGTCGGCGACAACGTCGCCGCCGAGTTGGTGTACACGGGTGAGATGGTCGACGCCGAGCGCGCCCGGGAGTTGGGAATCGCGAACCACGTGTTCGACGACGAGACGTTCACCGAGGAGACGGAGGCGCTGATCGAGCAGATCGCCTCGGGGCCGTCGGTGGCGTTGCGCACCTCGAAACGACTCCTGCGGGCCGACCACGCCTCACTCCGGGAGGCGATCCACAACGAGGCGGGCGCCCAGGCGGCGGTGTTCGACACCGAAGACCACGCCGAGGGGGTGTCGGCGTTCGTCGAGAAACGCGATCCGGAGTTCGACGGGACCTGATCAGGCCGGCTCGAAGACGTGCCGCACCACGTCGCTGTCGTCGTCCCACTCGAAGTTGCCGCCGTGGACCATCTCCATCCGGCGTTTGTACGCGTCCAGATCCTCCGACCCCTCGGCACGGGCGTCCTCGTCGGTGAGATCACCCAGCGTGCGGTGGGTCACGTCGACGACCGCGAACGTCTCGCCGTCGATCTCGAAGGTGTCACCCTCCTCGGCGTACGCCTGCCCGCGGTGCATCTGGGTCACCTCGCCGCTGGCGACCATCTGTTGGACACGGTCGTTCGGCAGTACCTCGCCGGCGTCGATCTCGGACATGGTTCTGTTTGGACGGCCAGCCACGAAACTGTGTCGCCCTGTCGCGGGGCGGAGCGGCGCCCGCGCGGCGGCGATAACAACCTTTTCGGGGCGACCCCCCCACCCACCGACTGTGACAGACTACACCGTAGAGTTCGTCGGGACCGGCGAGGAGATCACGGTCTCGGACACGGAGACGATCCTCGCGGCCTGTCTCGACGAGGGGATCGCCCAGGAGTACTCCTGTCGGGTCGGGATGTGTCTGGCCTGTTCCGCCGAGATTCTGGAAGGCGAGGTGAACCAACAGGTCGCCGTCGCCCGCGCGCTCACCGAGGAGGAGGCCGAGCAGTACGCGCTGACGTGTATGGCGCGGCCCGCCTCGGACCTGAAACTCGACCGCGGGAACTACCCGCCGAGCCTGGAAGGCGAGGGGAGTCTCGACGGCGGCGAGGCGGCGGCCGACGACTAATCGAGTCTGCGATCCGGCCACGCCGGAGACAGCCCCGCCACGCCGAAAGCGGTTCCCCCGACGCCCCACCAGCCTCGGGTATGGACGCCGAGACGTTCCGGGCGGAGCTGGAGTCCGACCGCCAGACGCAGTTGCGCCGTCTCGACTCTGAGAGCCTGTTGCTCGCGCTGACTGACGGGGAGCCGACACCGGCGACCGTGTTGCGCGCCGCCGCCGACAGCGAACACGCCGCCCACGTCACCTTCCGGGAGTGGGCGGCGACCGCCGACCAGTCCGCCTCGGCGACCGCCGAACTCGATACGCAGGCGTTGTTCGCGTGGACGGCCGACCGGGAGGCGGACCACCGCGAGCGTGTGTGTGACGCGCTCGACGCCACACACGACCCCGTCGACGGCGGGACACTCCACACATACCTCCGCGAGCGAGAGCGCCCGGTCGAACGGGTCGCCGCCGGGTTGGTCGCGCGCCCGCTCGTCAGCGAGCGTACCCACAGTCGGATGATCGCCTTCTTTGCCGACGAGACGGTCGACAGAGCCGACGCGCGCGCAGAACTGTTCCGCGCGCTCCGGCGGGAGACGGCCGAGGAGTTACAGCGTGGGCTCGACGCACTCGGCGCGCTCTGTGCCACGCCGGACGACTGGGAACGTGCGCGGATGGTCGCCGGCTACACCGTGCAGGTGGCCTACGACGACTACGCCGACACGCTCGCGGGGTTGGGGGAGTCTCCGCCGAAGAGGTGAGTCGACGCCGAGTCGGTCGGCCGGTGCCGAGCGGGTCGACACCCGGCGAGCCAGCGCCGAGTGAGTCGGCACCCGGCGAGCCGGCGCTGGGGCCGGGTTGTCACTGCCCGAATCGGCGTTGGCGGCGTTCGAACTCCAACAGTGCCCGGAGGTAGTCGCGGCGGCGGAAGTCACGCCAGTTCACGTCCGTGAAGTAGAGTTCCGAGTAGACGGACTGCCAGATCATGAAATCCGAGAGCCGTTCGGCGCCAGTCTTGACGACCAGATCGGGTTCCTCGGGGAACACGAGGCGGTCCTCCACGTCGGCGGCAGTGATCTCGTCGGGGTCGAGCTGTCCGTCGGCGACGCTGTCGGCGATCTCGCGGACGGCGGCCGCAAACTCCCGTTTCCCGCCGAGACCGATGTTCACCTGGATCGGCGTGTCGGCCGGCTCCGTGTCGCCGGGCGCGTGGACGGTCAGTCGTCGAGGGGCGTCGAGCCCGCGGAGTTCCCGTGCCAGCGTCTCGACGACCGCCTCGTCGAGAACGGACACGGAGACGGTGACGCGCTCGGTGCCGTAGTCGAACGCCCAGTCGAACACGTCCGTCAGCGTGTCGTAGGCCCCTTGTTCCAACAGATCACGCTCCGTCAGAACGACCGCGACGTGTGCCGGCGGCTCCCCGTCGGTCAGTCGGTGACGGACGGCGAGGTAGCTGTCGTACAGCCCCACGACGCTGTCTCCGTCGCCCCGTCTGAAAAACCCACCCGGTCGGTCGCGCCGGCGACGCCGCTCCGTAGGTTTATCACTGCAGGCGGCTAACCACCAGTAAATGTCGTCTATCGAACTCACGTCGAGCCAGCGCGACATCCTCTCTGCGTTGGTCGACCTCCACCGGGAGCGGGAGGACGCGGTGAAAGGCGAGGCGATCGCAGAGGCGGTCGACCGCAACGCCGGCACGATCCGCAACCAGATGCAGAGCCTGAAAGCGCTCCAGTTGGTCGAGGGGGTACCGGGGCCGAAAGGTGGCTACCGCCCGACGACGCGGGCCTTCGAGGCGTTGGACATCCAACGGATGGACGAACCGGCCGAGACACCCCTCTCGCTGGAGGGTGACGACCAGGCCGAACTGAACGTTCAGGAGATCAACCTCACGTCCGTCCACCACCCGGAGCTGTGTCGTGCCGAGGTGCGCGTCCAGGGGTCGATCAGACACGTCAGCGACGGGGACAGCGTCACCGTCGGCCCGACGCCGTTGTCGAAGCTCGTCATCGACGGCACCGTCGACGGGAAAGAAGAGCCCGCAAACACGCTCGTGTTGAAGATCGACGAGATGCGTGCGCCCGCCGAGGAGCCGGCCCACTGAGCCGACACGGAGACGTGTCGCAGCCCGGCGGGCGATCAGGTTCGGTCGTCGAGGAAGTCCGTCGAGAAGGCCAGATAGGCCAACACGGAACAAAAGAGGATGGGCGGGAGGATCATGAACCCCCACAACGGGTTGATCCCCCACCACAGCAGTAACAACACGTCCGCGAGCCCCAAGGCGAGAAACGGGGAGACGTACAGCGCCGCTCGCCGGCGGTTGTCCCGGTCGGCCCCGACGTCCGGATCGAGATTCGGTCTGTCCTCAACGCCCGCCTCGTCACTCATCGACCGACATTGCGACTCCGCGGACAAAAGCCGTCTGTTCGGCCCCGGCGTGTTCCGTCCCGGCGTGTTACGCGACGGCGTCGTCGTCGAACCGAGCAAGGAGTCTGACGACACCGAAGATGCCGACGACCAACAGCCCCGCGAAGCCGACACCGTACGCCGCGAGCGACAGCCCGCTCACGGGGAGCGTGACGACACTCGCGAGTGTCGCGTTGTCGACCGGGCTGTTCGCCCCGAGCGTGTATCCCGCGATACCGGCGAACCCCACCACGGTCGCCGCGGCGCCGTAGAGATACGGGCGGCCGTCACCGCCCGGCTCGACCGCGGCGGGTGACTCCGGCGGGTGGTCCGTCTCGTCTGTCACGGTCACACTGGGGGCCGCGCGGCTTTTGCTCTGTCGGAGTCGGTCGCCGCCTGGATCGTCTCCGTCGGATCGTCTCGGTGTGTTTTTCTCGGCGCCGGGGGAAGAGAGCGTATGGACGGAGACGCGAGCGCGCTCGTCGAGCGCGCGGAGACGGCGTTCGAGTCGGCACACGTCCCCTACTCGGAGTACCCGGTCGGGGCGGCGTTGGAGACGGCCAGCGGCGAGGTGTTCGTCGGCTGCAACGTCGAGAACGCCAACTACTCCAACTCGCTGCACGCCGAGGAGGTCGCCGTCGGCGAGGCGGTCAAACGGGGCCACACGGAGTTCACGCGGCTGGCGGTCGCCTCCGCCGCCCGCGACGGGGTCACCCCCTGCGGGATGTGCCGCCAGACGCTCGCCGAGTTCGCAGACGAGTCGTTGCCGGTGTTCTGTCTCGACGGCGAGGAGATCGTCGAGTACACGCTCGGCAAACTGCTCCCCGCGGCGATCAGCGAGGAGACACTCTCCGACAGCGAAGCGGCGAGCGACGAGACGTAGTCGGTGCGACGGGCGACGAGAGGGAGCCGGGAATCGACTACAGTTCTTCGGCGGCGAACCGGTGGACGACCGCCCCGCAGTCGACACACGCGAGCACGCCGTCTTCCAGTGAACTGTAGACGCTCCCGGTGTCGGTGATCGCTGCCGGACGCGGGGGTGTCGTCCGTCGGCGAGCGAGGCGTGTGGGTCCGGCTCGTGGTCCTCGTGGCCGAACGCGACCGGGAACCGTGCGGCGCGAACTGCGGCGTGTACCGGACGACGTACCCCCGGAGCGTGACCGCCGCCAGCCCGACCGCGATCCAGACGAGCGCGACGGTGATCGAGACGACTCCGATGACGAGGCCGACGAGCGCGACGAACGCGACGTTGACGACGGTGCACGGCCGACAGCGGTTCTCGCCGGTGTACTCCGGACGACGAACTGTCTTGACGAGCGATATCGACTCACCGTCAGTGAGCGGGTCGTGTCAACATTTCGCAAAAACCCTCTCGCGGTCGGCAGTTCAGGCGCGGTGGGTGGTCGGCGGTTCCAGCGTCGTCAGCCGGCACGGAGTGTGTAGCCGGCGGCGACGACCGCCGCGAGAACAGCCGCCAGCCCGAGCGTGACCGGTGTGCTCGCGACGGTCACCTGCGCCGTCACCGCGAGCGCGAGCGCGCCGGCGGCGAACCCCCCGACGACCAGCGTCCCGGTGTCGGTCGTCGGGACGGTCGCGGCGACACGGTCAGACAACGGCCGCGCGGGCGAGTCGGTCGACTCCGAGTCCGCGTCCGCTCGCTCGGTGACCGCCGGGTCGACCTCGACGGGGCCGCCGGTGAGCGGGGAGACGGTGATCCGGACGGTCTCCTCGACGGAGCCGTGGCCGGTGACGACCGTGAGCGTCCCCGCGACGGGCGCGTCCAGTTCCACGACATCCACGTCGACGAACATCCGATCACCCGGCTCCAGGTAGTGGTTCGAGGCCGTCGTGTCGACGATCTCCCCGAGCGGGCCCTCGAACCGCAGGTGGACGTGGACCGGCGAGTCGGCGTTGTCGAGACCGACGCGGAACCCCCCGGCACACTCGAACCGGTCGGGGGCGGAGACGCCGTTGAGCCGGTCGCGGTTGAGCGCAACCGACAGTGTCTCTGGACGCCGGGCGCGTGACACGTTGGGGAGGTGTTCGTGACGAGACAAAAAGCTTCGTTCCGGCCGGGACTCACGCCTCCTCGCGCATGTCCGGCGGGAGGAGGTTCGGAATCCCGTCTTCCACGGGGTACGCCTCGTCACACTCGGCACACACCAGCTCGCCGGCGACGATTTCGCCGTCCTCGCGTTCGGCCCCCTCCAACTCCAGGTCAGACTTGTCGACCGGACAACAGACGATGTCCAGCAGAGACTCTTTCATCGTCGTCACTCTCGCCCGGACGAGTCAAAAGTCCACGGGTTCACTCGCTTCGCGCGGGGTCACAACTCCCGAAAAGACGGTCGGGTGCGACTCCAGTCCCAGTCGAGGTACGCGACGTTCGGGGTCGCCTCCGCGGGAAGCAGGTCGTACTCCCGGAGCATCGCCCGGACGCCGCTGGGTCCGCCGAAGTCACCGCGGAACCAACGACACACCGCCGGCACCCGCACCACACCCGCCTCGGGGTCGTGTTCGACGGTCGCCGCGAGGTACCCCTCGGCGGCGAGGTCCAGCTCCCGGTCCACATCGGCGGAGTACGTCGCCACCGGCGGGCAGCTGGCGGCGCCGCAGTTGAGCGCGAAGTGGAGTCGTGGGTCCGGGTTAGACAGCGAGTGTCGACGTTCGAACCCCCATCGGAGGAGCCGCGGGAGGTAGCCGAGTCCGTACTTGCTCCGCCCCCGGAGCAGTCCGTGTTCCACGTCGTCTAACGACAGCGCCGTCCCGGCGACGGTGACGGCGTCCGCCCGGAAGAATCGGAGTCGGGAGTCGTACAACGCCGGCCGGTCGGTCAACAACGTCTGTGTCGCGGCGTTGTAGACGTTCAGCCAGAACGCGGTCGCAGCCGGCCCGGAGAGTGACGCCAGCGCATCCTCTGGGAGGGTCGCCAACGAGTCGCGGACTGCCGCGACCGGCTCGTCGGCCCGCACCGCGCGGAGATACTGCCGGGAGAGTGCCAACAGATCGTCGGTGTCCGTCGCGTCGGTGGCAGTGTCGTTGGCCGGCGCGTCGGTGGCAGTGTCGTCGGCCGGCGCGGCGGAGTCGAGGCCGTCGGCCGTCGCGTTCGCGACACTGCCAGCGTCGCCGTCGGGGTCTAGATCACCGCTCACAGGGGCACGTGGCGCCGGAGCGTGAAAAACGCGTCTGGGCCGTATGGGGTCGCGGCGAAGACGCGACTGTCGGCGGCCGACACGAGCGCCGAGCGGTCAGACCACGCCCAACACCAGCGTCCACGCGACCGCGAGGCTGCCGGCCAGCGACACCATCGAGACCACGCCCGGCAACGGTGATTCCTGGCGGGTGAACGTCCGGGTCGCCCACGCAATCGCCGGAAGTGGAACCAGGTGTGCGACCACCACCGGGGTCGGCGGGGAGACCGTCACGGCGACGGCAACGACGCTGGCAACGTAGGCGGCGGCGACCGCGAGAAACACCCACCGGAGCCGGCGAGGGGTGAGCCGGGTCGCGAGCGTCCGCTTTCCGACGGCGGCGTCGCCGTCCCGGTCGGGCCACTGTGTCGTCAGGAGACTCAGCCCCGTCACAATCGTGAACGGGACGAACGCCGCGACGTGTGCGACTGTGGGCGGTGTGACCACGCTGACGGCGTACACCGGGAGCAACAACGCCCCGACGAGTGCGTTCGTCGCCGCGCCGAACCCGCGCCACGCCAACGCCAACGGCTGCAACGAGTACTGCCAGCCGAGCAACAGTATGATCCCCAACACCGCCAGCGCACGCGGCGGGACGCCCGCCAGCCAGGCGACGGCGCCGGCCGGCACGGTGGCGACCCCGCTCAGTACTGTCGCGCGCCGGGCCAACGACCGCGGGAGGCCGTACTCGTGGAGCGCACCGCTCCCGCCGGAGAACTCACTCCCGGTGGCGATGGCGTCCGTCTCGTAGTCGGCGTACTCGTTCGCATAGTGGACCGTCGCGGTCGTCGCCGCGAGCGCGAGCGCGCCACCGACGACCTGTGGCCACGACCCCGAGAGTGTCGCCCGTGTCGTCGCGGCCGCGACCACACAGCCGACGGCGTACAACGCGAAGATCAACCCCACCTGGTCCGGGCGGAGCATCCGCCACAGCGCCCGTGGAACCGCTCGTTTCGGCCGCTGAACGGCGACACCGCCGTCCGTTCGTCGGCCGTCGTCTCCGCCTGGCTCGTCACCAACGTCGTCGTCTCGTGTGTCGGTTACCACGACTTGGGGCGGGGTTGTACCGGCGAATTTAAATCCATTTCTAATTAGTTCGCAGTCTCGCTTACTGTGTAATATTTCACATTAGCCCTCTGATTCGTCTGTCGAGTCGTGACAAGCACGGCAGTCGTCGAGCAACGCGGACACCGGCGGGCGGTCGGCAGGGCTCGACCCGGGGTGGGTCGCGTGGACCGTCGGCTCCCCGCGCACGTCGAGGACGACCGCCAACGGCATTCGGCCGACCAGATCAGAGAGGTTGCCGAGGATACCGAACCGGCTCGGCTGGTCGTAGCTGTCGCCGACGGCACCGCCGTTGTCCGCCAACACGGGGTACGGGAGTTCGACGATCTCCTGCCACTCGCGGGTGCGGTCGACCGACTCCGGCAACACGGACACCGGGAGTGCGTCCACCCCGCGGAACGCCTCGATCCGGTCGGCGATCTCGGCCACCTGGTCACGACAGTTGCCACAGTAGTAGTCGCGTTGGAACAACAACAGGAGACTGTCTGTCCCCTCGGGCGCGGTCCGCGGGCCGAACGGGTCTGCGCCCGCGCCGACGTTCGGAAGTTCGAAGGTCGGTGCCGACTCCTCGACGGATCGTGTCGTATCGCTCACACAGTAGGTGGGTGCCAGAGCCGCATGCCTCTGGCGGGGGTGCAGTGGGACTGCACAGCCGGCAGGACGGACTGGTCACGCCAGCGAACGACTGATCGGCTCACTCACACCGGCTGACGAAGTTCTCGACGAGCCGTTCGCCCGCGTCGGTGAGGATGCTTTCGGGGTGGAACTGGACGCCGACGTGCGGGTGGTCGTGGTGGCGGACGGCCATCACCACCCCGCGGTCGTCGGCAGTCCGGGCGGCGACCGCCAGCGAGTCGGGTACGTCGTGTGGGGCGACACACAACGAGTGGTACCGACCCACGTCGATCTCAGAGGGGAGCCCCGCGAACACGCCGGTGCCGTCGTGTTCGACCGCCGAGGGTTTGCCGTGGACCACCTCCGGCGCCTGCCCGACGTGGCCGCCGTTGGCCGCACACAACGCCTGGTGGCCCAGACACACGCCCAGGGTCGGGTATGATAGCTCCGCGAACACCGGGATCGACACGCCCGCCGCCGCCGGCGTGCCGGGGCCCGGTGAGACGACGATCCCGTCCGGGTCTAACGCCCGAATCCCGTCCGTGTCGACCGCGTCGTTGCGTCTGACCGTCACGTCGGCAAACTGGCCGAGATACTGGACGAGATTGTACGCGAACGAGTCGTAGTTGTCGACGACGAGAATCTCCGTCACGGCTCGTCACCCGCCGACTCTGGCGTCGAGTCGTCACCACCCGCCGACTCGGCGTCTGCCGTCTCGACGGCGTCGCCGCCGTCGGCGGCGTGTGCGACCCCCATCCGCGCGGCGTCGAGTCGGTCGTCGAGCGCCGACACCAGCCCGCGGGCCTTGTCGAGCGTCTCCTCGTACTCCCGCTCGGGGACGGAGTCGTGGACGATCCCCGCACCCACCCGGAGGCTGTACGTTCCGCCCGTCCGGACGAGTGTCCGGATGAGGATGTTCAGCGTCGCGCGGCCGTCGAAGCCGAAGATGGCCAACGAACCGGTGTAGGGGCCGCGCCGGCTCGTCTCCAACTCGTCGATCACGGCCATCGTCCGGGGTTTGGGTGCACCGGTGATCGTCCCGCCGGGGAACACCGCGGCTACGTCGTCGGTCAGCGAGCGGTCCGGCCGCTCGGCGCCGACGACCGACGACACCAGATGCATCACCTCGCTGTAGCGGTCGACCCGGCGGTACTCCGGCACGGCCACCGATCCGTGGACGGACACCTTCCCGAGATCGTTGCGCTCCAGATCCACGAGCATCGCGTGTTCCGCCCGTTCCTTCTCGTCTGACAGGAGGTCTGCCTCCAACTGCTCGTCCGCGTCGCTCGTCTCTCCGCGGGGTCGCGTGCCGGCGATCGGCTCCGTCTCCAGCCGTGCGGTGGCGTCGAACGACTCACCGTCGATGGCGACTGTTGCGTTCTCGGGGGTTGGCTCCCGTTGCAACAACAGTTCGGGGCTGGCGCTGACGAGGTCGACCCCGCCGAACTCGACGAGTCCGGAGTATGGCGACGGGTTGACACGCCGGAGCGCGCCGTAGGCGTCGACCGGGTGGATCGCCGCCGGCGCGGTCAGCCGGTGGCTCACGTTCGCCTGGAACGTGTCACCGGCGTGGACGTACTCCCCGACGGCCCGCACGCGGTCGGCGTACGCCGTCTTCCCGGCCTCGCTCTCGAAGCGGACGTGGTCGGCCGCGACCGGCGGCGCGCCGACGCCCGGATCGCCCTCGCGGATGCGCTCGGCCAACGACTCGACGGCCGCGACCGCGCGGTCGTAGCCCGCGTCCGGGTTGTCACCCACCGGCGGGCTGGCGCACAGCCAGAGTGTGCTCTCGTCGTCCGTCTCCCCGGCTGTCCCCGCCTCGTCCCCACCGGGACTCTCCCAGGCGGCGAGGGTGTCGTACCGTGCCGCCTGGAGCCGCGGGAGGCCGCGCTCGTCGCGGGTCTCGCCCGGCAGTGTCTCCAGTTCGCGGGCCACGTCGTAGGAGAGCCAGCCGACCGTCCCGCCGGGGTACGGCACCCGACACTCGCCACGGACGAGCGGCCCGGCGTCGAGGAACCCGTCGAGTGCCGCCAGCGTCGGCGACGGCTCGGCGTAGTCGCCGTGGCCTGCTGGTTCCCGCTCGCGGTGTGTCGCGTCGCTACCGACGGTCAAGCGGTCGACGGGGTCGACCCCGAAGTAGCCCCAACCGGCCTGGACGCCGGTCGTCTCCAACAGGACACTCCAGTCGTCACCCCGCGCCCGGCGGTAGGCGTCGTACGGGTCCCCGACGGAGAGCCGGCCGACGACCGGCACTCGGGCCTCCGGCGAGGACCCGTCCGCGAGCCGCCGGTACGTCTCGCGGTCGGTCGTGACTCGCATACCACCTCTCGGTGTGTCGGGAGAATGTGACTTCCGGTCCCGGCGGCTCTCACCACGCTCCGTCTCGCCCGAACGCGAGCGGCACGCCGGCTACGCTGTCCCGTCGTCGCTCGCGCGGTCGATCCACGTGCGGAGCCGCTTCGGGGAGAGGTCGGTCGTCTCTGCGACCTGCTCAGGGTCTGCGGCCGCTAACTCTGTGACGGTCTCTACGTCCGCCGCCGCGAGCCGGTCTGCGTACGCCGGGCCGATTCCGCGAACCTCCTCGACGGACGTCGTTGTCTCGTCCGACTCTGTCGTCTCGTCTGTCTTGTCTGTCTCGTCCGTCCCGCCTGCTTCGTCCGGCTCGTCTGTGGGCGCCTCGGTGTCGCTCGTCTCGTCGTCTGCCGCCGTCGGCTCTGCCTCCGTCGTCGTCTCTGCGGCCGTCGGCTCCGCCTCCGTCGTCGTGTCCGTCTCGGTGTCGGCGTCGACCGCCCCCCTCGGCTCCGTGTCGGTCGCCGTCGACTCGGTCCCCGAGCTGTCGGTGTCAGCCGTGTCGTCGACGGCGGCACCCGCGTCGGTGCCCTTGATCGCCGCCTCGGTCTCCGTGGCGGGGTCGGCGTCGCTCCGTTCCCGCTCGATGGTCACCGCGCCGCTGGCGTCGGCACCGCGGTCGTCGTCCGCCACGCCGAGGAGGCGTTTGATGCGGTCGATGATCGACATACTCCGTGTCTACGGCCGGGTCGTACTTCCCTCCAACGACTGCTCTTGGCCGAATCGGCGGTGAGTCGCCGCGTGTGGGGAGACGCGACGGGAGCCGGCGGGCTGTGGGACGGCCGGGCTACTCCGGTCCGGCGTAGCCCGTGACGCCGAACTCGGTTCCGCCGTCGGCGTCTGTGGCGTCGTCGGCGTCTGTGGCGTCGCTGGCGCGACTGTCGGCGTCGGCGGCGTGACTGCCGGCGTCGCCGTCGGCGTCCGTGGCGTCGCCAGCGCGACTGTCGGTGGCGCCGTCGTGACCACCCGACTCACCGTCTGCCCGCCGCCGGTCCTCGCGGGTCGGGGTCTCGACGACGGTGAACAACAGATCGAGCAGGACGTTCATCGCTTTCCGTTGCTCGGTGGCGGTGATCTCGTAGGCCGCGCCGGTGTCGGTCGCGCCCGGCACTGCCGCTGAGAGGTCCCGCTCGGTGGGCGCGGCGACGACCCGTGCGGCCCGCACGTCCGCGAGCGCCTCCGTCACCACGCGCAACAGCTGCTGGAGTTGTCCCGCGGCGGCGACCCCCTCGGCACCGAGTGTGGCGCGCACCTCTTCGATCCGCACACGCAGCTCCTCGGTGCGGTAGCCTGGGAGCGGCTGCTCCTCAATATCTAGCAGGAACTCCTCGTAGTCGTCTGCGAGCGTCGATGCGTCTGGCGTGCCGTCAGGTTTTACTGACGGTGAATCGTTCGAACACATGTCGTGGACGGCTCCACGACGCTGCAGTGGTAGGGCGCTGAGGACGCCCTGCCGTTTTCCACGGCGCACCGCAGCGTCGTGTTTCACCCTGACGTGACTACGGGTAGTAAATCTTACGACGGATTGAACTAGCGACGCGATTTGAACAGCGATATGTTGGTTTGTCGAACTGAACTGAGTGTCAGCCAGTGGTGGGGTTCGAGACACCGAGCTACTCGATCTCGCGGGGTTCAAGCGGGTTCTCCGGTCGGGCGACGCGGTCGTCGATGAGCGTTCGGGTCTCCTCGTCTAACTCGTAGAGGTCGTACACGAGTTCGTTGTACTCTCGTTCGAGCGTCTCTGCCGTCTCTGGCGCGTTTGCCACGACAGTGCCGGCTTCCTCGTACCGGTCGAACAACGCCACGAGGCCGTTCTTCAGCGGCGGCAGTTCGAGACCACGAAGCTCGTCGGCCGTGGTAACGTCGAGTGCCTGTAGCAACTCGGAGACGATCTTGGCGGCTTGTTCGTCGGTGAACTCGATCTGTGCCCCGGTCACGCCGAACCGGACCGTCTGCCCGTCGCGAGTCGGGTGTAGCTCCCCGTCTAACTCCTGAAAGCCGAGGCGGTCGATGTAACCGGCGTACGACAGCGATTTCGTCTCGAACTCGTCTAACAGCTCTGTAGGGTCTTCTCGAAACCGTCTGGCGTCGACGTACTCCCGACGAAGCTCGGAAAGCTCCTCGGCGGCGTCCGTGATCCCCGCGACCAACTCGGCGGGAGCGTCGGTCGGGTCCGGGAGTGGGACCTTCTTCATGTAGTCCCACTGGTACCGCAGGTAGTCGCTCCCGTAGCTCGACGCGATCCGCCGGATGAAGAACTGCACGACGTTGCTGTTGAGCAACCCCACCTGGTAGTACGGGTCCATCTGATCAATCAGATACAGCACGTACACACTGTTCAGGCCGTACACCTCCCCCGAGTTGTCGTACCAAAAGTTGCTGTAGTAGCTCACATCTGGCGTAAAGATGAGCGGTTGTCCAAACGTGTCTGGTCTGTACTCTGCCAGTTCGTACCACTCACGAACGCCATCTGTCACGCAGTACCGGGATGCCAGTCCCTTCTGGTCGCCTGTGTCTTCCTTGTGATCGAGAAGGTACTCCTTTGCGCCAGGGTAGCTGTCCAACTCGGTGTCTGGGGTCGTGTACAGTAGCTTGGGATTCTCAGGTGTTTCAGAACACCACCGGAAGATGTTCTCTCCCGCGACTAGCGGTTTGACAAGTTCGTCTTCGATACCGTACTCCTCGATACTGTCATCGTCAACGAGGAAGACTGGGTTTCGACCAGTTTGGACTCCATTTTTAGCCAGTTTCTTTCCATTAGAGTACTGCTGAACTGGTGTCCCACCCATCTCGATCTGTTTGAGTGCTCCTTCTTCTTCCGCAGGCACGAACCGCCAGTCTTCTTCGGCAATCGTAGAGGATGGCGCAGAGAACGTGCGTAGCGGTGGCTGTTCGAAGGTGGTATCTGGCACCATTTCTCTTAGGCGGTCTTCTACATTCCCCCACGCAGGCGGGTCCTCACCAGGTGTGTCCGGAAGGCAGGCAGAGACCAGATCTGCGATACGATCTTCAGGTGCGTTTTCGCCAACGTCTCTTTTTGAACTCGTAAGTGTAGCGTCCCCGGCTTCGCTATCGCCAGAGTCAGTTCCGTTGTTGGCTCCTGCTCGAACCGCTGTCTGAGAGATTTCGGGAAGGGTGTCGTTAGCCTCTGCGAACGTGAACGTGTATTCTTCGGGCTGAAACTCGTCGGGTGACCGGGATCTCTCTTCCTGGTTGATTCTCTCACCACTGAATATCATCGGATACGCCTGTGGAGTCTCGAAAACATCATGATCTCCGAAGTCTACCAGGTATTTGAACTGGAAGTTTTGTGCGAGGTATGGCCGAATTTCCCGTCCATAACGACTCGGTATGAACTTGTTTGAGGTGATAAACCCGACTTGTCCTCCCTCCCGGAGCCAGTCGCCGGCTTTCCGGAAGAACAGAACGCTGAGATCATAGTTCCAGATAGAGACATCATACTCGTCGTACTCCGCGCGAGCAGGCCCCTTCGGAATGTTCTGAATTCGAACGTACGGCGGGTTCCCGACGACGAACTGGTAGTCGTCGCGTCGCTTGAGCCGATCCACCGTTTGGCGTTCCTCGTGGTACTGCCGTACCTCACTGCTGTGAAGCGCCGTCAGCGACAGCTGATTGTCCGTCCGGAGCGAGTCAGTTTGGTAGATGTTGAACCCGTCGAGCGTGTAGTCCGGATTCTCCGCTTTTGCCGTCTGGTACTTGTCGATAATCTGGAACAGGAGGTTGATCTCGGCGATGTGGCAGGCAAACGGGTTGATGTCGAACCCGTGGAGCCGTTTGCGTACGATTTCGATTGTCTCGTCGGCCGACACACCCTTCCGGTCGAGTCGTTCAAGCAGGCGACGGGCGGCGCGAACCAGGAACCCACCGCTCCCGCAGGCAGGATCTAACAGGTCGTTCCCTTCCCGTTCGAGCGGTGCGTCGGCGGTGTACCCGACACTGTCCAGGATCAGGTCGATAATTGCGGTCGGCGTGTAGAACTCTCCGAGTTGTTTCCGTTCGGCTGGAGAGAGATGTTCCTCGTAGAGGTGGCCGAGTATGTCCCGGTCGACCTCGCTGAAGTCGAAGTGGTTCAACTGCCACAGCGTCCGTTGCATCACCTCGTCGAGGTCCGGGTCGTCTCGAATCTCCCAGTCGAAGATCTGACGCGCGAACAGATGGTCGTAGATCTCGCTGAGTTCCTCGGAGGCCAACTCGAACAGGTCGACGTAGCTGCGTTCGACGTACTCCGTGTAGTTGTCCCAGAAAGCGAGATACTCCTCGACACCACCGTTACTGATCATCCGCTTGGTGAGGCCCTTGTCTTCTGCAATCCGGATGAGCAGGAGTTTGTTCAGTTGGACGTACACGCTCTCCCGACAGAACACTGACTTGTTCTCCTCGAAGTCGTCGTCCTGTCGCCCGCTGAGCCGAACCCACGTCTGAAAATCACTGTGGAACTGCGCGTACTCCCCGTACTCGTCGTTCAGTTCGTTCAGCCGGGTCTGAAGCTCAGCAATCTCCGCGTCGTCGTGACCGCTCTCCTCCAGCCGTTGGATCTGTGTTTCGAGTTCCGCACGCTGGCTCTCGTACTCCTCGTACTGATCCCAGTACTGGTCGAAGGTCTCGGACGCGTACGGAATGAAGTACTCGTCGAGCGAGAGACTGAGGACACGAATGAGTTCACGGAACCCGTCGTCTTGGCTGATGTCTGCGGGATTGTTGAACGAGAAGTCCTCGTACCGTTCCGGGTTCAACACCTCTTCACGCCGGAGCGTAGAGAGTTTCTGCAGTGACTGCCGCTGCTCGTCGGAGAGATCCTCGTGGGTTGCCACGCGGCTGTTGGTCCCGCTAATGGATTTAAACTCTACTTCGGTGATCGGGCGAGCACTCACCCCGTGGTGGGTGACTGCGTCGGGATGAGACGAGTCACACTGCTGGTAGAGACGAAACGAGTCGATGTTGGTCGAAACAAGCAGATCGGCGTGGGCTGTCTCTGCGGCGTAGCGAAAGACCTGTGGCACGCCTTCGTCGATCCCGACATCCCGTCGTTTGCCTTCGACGATGATCACTGGAACCCTGTCCTCGTCGTAGAATCGAACGTCGTTCCAGTCGTCTTCCTGAGCGTACTCGCTGTGGTCCCACCCGAGAACGTTGCAGAACAACCGCCGAACGAGGCGCGGACGCAGGTCGATCTCTCGTCGCTCTCCCTCTTCGATCTCCTCGTAGAGAGACGCGTACTCTTCGATAATTTCGTCGACGAAATCGTCTCCGTGTGCTTCAGTCATGTGTGGATCGAAGGGTTCCAACTGTTCGAGCCGCAAACAACCCAGTAGAATAGTGTTTTCGCATCTGCCACACGGTGGATGTCGGTCGCGCCCGCCGACCTACTGGAAGCCGACCGGGCCGCCCGCGTCACGACGCAGTTGGTTGCGAGAGCCGGACTGGAACTGGCTCTCGACATCCTCGTAGTACTCCTGGAGATCCTCCGTCACCGTCGGCCGGACGTTCTCCATCGCGCGGTCGAAGTGGCGCATCTGGACGTGTTCCGCGTCGTCGGACTCACGCAGCGCCTCGATGGCCGCCTCCCGCGAGATCGACTCCAGGTCCGAGCCGACGTAGCCGTCCGTCAGCTCCGCGAGCTCGCGCAGACTCACGTCGGGGGCCAACGGCGTGTCCTGGGTGTGGATCTTCAGGATCTGCTCGCGCCCCTCCGACCCCGGCTCGCCGACCATCACCAGCCGGTCGAACCGCCCCGAGCGGATCAACGCCGGGTCGATCATGTCCGGACGATTTGTCGCGCCGATCACCATCACGTTGCCCATCTCTTCGAGCCCGTCAAGCTCGGTCAACAATTGGTTGACGACCCGCTCGGAGACGTTGTTCCCCATCTCCTGACCGCGGGCGGGCGCCAGCGAGTCGAGCTCGTCGAAGAAGATCACCGTCGGCGACACCTGGCGTGCCTTCCGGAACGTCTGCCGGATCGCCTTCTCCGACTCGCCGACCCACTTCGACAACAGCTGCGGACCACGCACGCTGATGAAGTTCGCGTTCGTCTCGTTGGCGACCGCCTTCGCCATCAGCGTCTTCCCAGTGCCGGGCGGGCCGTACAACAGGACGCCTTTCGGCGCCTCGACGCCCATCCGTTCGAACTTCCCCGGCGAGGTGAGTGGCCACTCGATGGCCTCCTTCACCTGTTGTTGCGGGTCCGAGAGCCCGCCCACGTCGTCCCAGGTGATTTTCGGCAACTCCACCAACACCTCCCGCATCGCAGACGGCTCCACCTCCGAGAGCGCGCCGGAGAAGTCGTTCCGTTTGATGATCATCCGGTCGATCAGACTCGGCGGGATGTCCTCCTCGTCTAAGTCGATCTCCGGGAGGTACCGCCGGAGCGCCTTCATCGCGGCCTCCTTGGTGAGACTCTCGATGTCGGCACCGACGAACCCGTGGGTCTCGTCGGCCAGCCGCCCGAGGTTCACGTCGTCGCTCAGCGGCATCCCGCGGGTGTGGATCTGGAGAATCTCCTTGCGACCCGCCTCGTCCGGGACGCCGATCTCGATCTCGCGGTCGAACCGACCCGGCCGGCGCAGGGCGGGGTCGACGGAGTCGACGCGGTTGGTCGCCGCGATGACGACCACCTGCCCGCGGGACTCCAACCCGTCCATCATCGTCAGCAGCTGCGCGACCACCCGGCGCTCCACCTCGCCGGTCACGTCCTCGCGTTTCGGCGCGATGGAGTCGAGTTCGTCGATGAAGATGATCGACGGCGACTCGTCTTTGGCGTCCTCGAACACCTCTCGGAGCTGTTGTTCGGACTCGCCGTAGTACTTCGAGATGATCTCCGGGCCGGCGATCGAGAAGA
>ERZ1034486.97-NODE-97-length-25889-cov-3.996865_pt1 | contig 25889 bp, 25 predicted proteins | sample MGYA00520683_ERZ1034486 | MGnify/ENA primary metagenome ERZ1034486 (study PRJEB33760, sample SAMEA4777685) | hypersaline lake metagenome | biome: hypersaline environment; feature: brines | place: Spain | collected 2012-08 | depth 0 m ...
CGCCCTCGACCCCGACCGCACCATCGGCGTGGGCCGCAAGGGCGAACGGGCCCTCACCGAAGTGGGCGCCGACCCAACGTACGTGCGGCACCCGTCTCAGGGCGGGGCTAAAAAGTTTGAGAGCGGCATGGAGGCAATCGTGGCGGAGATGGGACTTGCGGCGTAGCCTCGCACTACTGCGTCGGCACAACCCCGGCGTGTGCGTTCCAGCCCCAACGTGTGCGTCAATGGAGAATGGAGAATGCACTTCCGGCCCGAAGCGCTTGCCTACACACATCCTTCACGTCTTCCACTTGACACACTCGGCAAAATTTTTTGTACATTTGGTCGTATTTGACGGATTATTTTGTCCGTTTTGCCCTTCTCGGGCTTTCTTTTCGCGTCTTTGATCAACACAGCGCCAAGTTCGTGACGGCATTGTTCGCAGTGCCGGGACTCCTCGTGGGGGTTCTGGTCGGTTGGTATGCACGCACGCGCTCCTCGTCGTCCACAGCGCCTTCTCACCCCCAACAACTCCGTCAGGTCCGTGAGATCGACCGGCACGTGTCCTCGGCCATGTCGTCGCTCCGGGCCTACGAAAAACGACTGCTGGTGGGCACGCACCTTCCTGAGAACGGCGCCTCTGCCACCACACCCGCCACCTCCCAGAACCGGGGGCGTCCTGGAGGATCAGCGAGTGCCTATCGTTCGCCCTTTCGCGAGCCGCTCAACGGCACGACGCTCCTCGACATCAAGCGCCGGGCCGACGAGCATCTCTGGGAGTGCACCAGCGCCCTCACGCGAGCCAGTGCGGCCCTGAGCGAGGACGCTCTCCGGGACGCCCAGGATCTGATCGACACGCTGGTTGACGTCCGGACTGCCCTAGAGGCGCAGGAGGCGGACGGCGACGCCGCGTCAGAGGACGTGCGGGCCTGCGTGGCCGCCCTGCGCCAGTCTCGGGCCCGGTTCTTGGCCACGGCCCGGGCCCACCTGGGGCTGGCCCCCCTCACCGAAGAGGCTCGTGCCCGGATGGACGCCCTTGCCGAACAGGCGTTTTCCCCGTCTCGGTGCCCTCGCCCCTACATGGAAACAGGGGTGCGGCTGCCCCAGGAGCGCTTCTAGAGACGGAGCGCGGGACACAAGGACGGATGACACTCTGGTGGCCGCTTTGTTATCTTGGGAGTCGCGCTCCATTTGCGATCCCCTCCGCTTCTATGCCCCCTTCCGAACGCTGGCCCGCTCTTCTTCTTCAGCTGGAACCCGACACCTGGACCCGGGCGACCGATCTGGCTCGCACGCTCGGGGTGAGCGAGCGAACCGTGTACCGAGATGCCCAGGCACTCGTGGAAGCCGGGGTCCCGCTCCAGGGCGTGCCGGGCAAGGGCTACCGGTTGCCCGACGACTACCTGCTTTCCCCAGTGCGGCTCACGACCGACGAAGCGATCATGCTTGTACTGGGCAGCGCGTACGCCGCCCAGAACTTTGAGGGGCGCTACCGGGCCACGGCGCGGGCGGCCCAGCAGAAGCTGGAAGACGTACTGCCACCCAAAGATCGGGAGCGCGCCCTTTCGCTCCGGGGCAGTGTGCCGATGACCTCTCCCGGCGTGTTCGGCGATTCGGCCCGGGAGGGGCTGTTGCGCCAGGTCCGCCACGCCCTGGTGGAGGAGCGCACGATGCGGGTCACGCTGGGCGCAGGCTCCGACGCGGCGGCCCCCGATGCAACGGCCCCCGATGCAACGGCCCCCGATGCGCCATCGGCTCGCCGACTCGACCCGTACGGCCTCGTGCGGCAGGGATCTGCCTGGTACATCGTCGGCTACGGGCACCATCGCGGCCAGGTGGTGCACATCCGTCTCTCTCGCGTGGCCCGGATGGAGCGGACGCCCGATACGTTCGACCGACCGGCCAGCTACGGCACGCCCGCTGAGGGCCCGGAGCCCACCCCGCAGCGTCGCATTCGCGTGCTGTTTTCGGCGGAGGCGGCCGCTGCCCTGCAGGTTCCCCCCGCCCTACAGGTGACGAAGCGCGAGCGCCTGTCCGACGATCGCCTGCTTCTGACCCTCCGGGTGGGGGCCGAGCACACGGCCCTGCCGTGGTTGCTGGGCTGGGGCCGCTACGCGAAGGTGCTGGAGCCCCGGGCCCTGCGCACGCGCCTCGCCACCGAAGCACAGGCCGTGGCCGACCAGTACGAGTCGTCTCCCACCCTGCTCGACGGATAGGGTTCTTCACGTCCTACACGTCCCTCTCGTGGCACCAATAGATTCGTTCCCCTCGTCTACCCTGCGCACCGCTGCAGGCCCGCTTGTGTACACCGACGTGGGCCGGGGCGCCCCCATCGTATTTCTCCACGGCAACCCGACGAGCGCGCGGCTGTACCGCCATCTGCTCCCCGCGCTTGCTCGCTCCCACCGCTGCATCGCCCCAGATTACCTGGGGTTTGGGCGCTCGGCCGCACCGCGGGACTTTTCGTACCGTCCTCAGGCTCACGCCACCCACGTAGAGCAACTGCTCCGCGCTCTCGGGCTCACGAACCTCACCCTTGTGCTGCACGACTGGGGCGGCCCCATCGGCCTGGCCTACGCCCTTCGCCACCCCGGCACGGTGCGGCGCCTGGTGCTCCTGAACACTTGGGCGTGGCCGCTTACGCACCGGCCCCTCCTACAGGCCGCCAGCCGCGTCCTCGCCTCTCCGCCGGGCCGCCTCGCCGTGGAGCGCGGCAACGCGTTTGCGCGCCTCGTCATGCCGGCCACCACGGGCGCGTCCGCTTCCCTCGTCCCCGACTGGGTGCACGACTACGCCCGCGCGCTCCGTACGCGGCCCCGCCGCTTTGCCTGCTGGCGGCTGGCCTGCGCCCTGCACGACGCAGCGGACTGGCTCCGGGCCCTCTGGACGCATCGGCAGCGGCTTCGTCCCCAGTCTGCCCTCCTGTGCTGGGGCATGGCCGACCCTGCCTTCGGGCACGAACGGTGCCTGCGGCGGTGGCGGGAGACGTTGCCCAACGCTGCCGTGTGCCGATTCCCATCCGTGGGACACTACGTGCCCGAGGAAAAGGGCCCCGCCCTGGTCCCTCTCGTGCAATCGTTCCTCGACGACCACACGGCGTAGCTTCCCAGACGGCGTAGCTTCCCGGACGGAAAACGCCCGCTAAGACGACGCCGACGGCGGAGACGCTCCTTCTGCCCCCCGCAGTGCAGAACGATCTTCGGCGGTGGTGTCGGCCGGAATGTCGACGGTAAATGTGCTTCCCTCTCCCTTCGTGCTCTCCACCCGGACGCTCCCTCCCAGCAACCCTACCATTTGCTTGGTGAGCGTCAGGCCCAGCCCTGCGCCTTCGTATTCTCGGGCCACCCCTTCCGACTCCTGCTTGAAAGGATCGAACAGGTTCGGCCGGAACCCCGGGGCAATGCCCACACCGGTGTCGCGCACCGTCATCCGCAGGCCCTCTTCGGTGGACACGCCCTTTACGCCCACGGTCCCCTCCTCCGTAAACTTCACGGCATTCTGGACGAGGTTGTTGAGGATACGGTACAACAGCGTGCGGTCCGTCTGCACCACCAAGCCATTTTGCACGAACACCTCCACGGCAAGGGCCTTGTCGTCGATTTGCTGCCGGTGGCGATCAATCACCTCACGGACCACCTCCTTGACGACCACCTCACGCGCCAGAACGTCGAGTGTGCCCGCCTCAATCTGCGCCATGTCCAGCACCGCCTGGAGGGTTTCGGAGAGGCGCTTCCCGCTTTCACGGATCTGTGCGGCAAACTGCTCGTGCGGCCCGTCCGCCTCGTTCATGATGACTTCTGCGTAGCCCGTGATGTTGGTAATGGGCGTACGCAGCTCGTGGCTCATGTTGTTGATCAGGGTCGACTTCAGCTGCGCCATCTGTTCGGCCTCCTGCTTCGCACGCAGGATCTGGTCCTCCCACTCTTTTCGCTTGGAGATGTCGCGGATGGCCCGTACGTGCACCGTCTTGTCGCCCACCGTTACGTCCCGCTCTTCAATCTCCACTGGCACGGCGGTGCCGTCGTCCTGCACGATTTCTGCTTCGGTGGGGACCTCCACATTTCCGTTCAGGGTCTGAGCAGCGCCGGGACGGGCGTCGGGCACCACGGTGGTGACGTCGTTTCCGATGAGGACCTCGCGGGACACGCCCACCATGTGGGCGAGGGCAGCGTTCGCGTCGATAATGTTGCCGTCGGCATCGTGAAGCGCAATCCCCTCGGAGGTGGCCTCGGCCAACCGCCGGAAGCGCGCCCGGCTTTTCTCCAGTTCGCGCGTGCGACGACGCACCACCGCCCGCAGCACGAGGGCCGCTACGCTGGCGACGAGGCCCCCGCCGGCAAGCACGTAGAGAATGACCCGGAGGTAGGGCGGAGCCCACGCAATTTTGGCGAGATCGCGGGGCGACCGGGGTTCCAGTTGGTAGTAGTCGGCGTACGGCGCGTCGAAGTCATGCTGCCCCACAACGCCGGTCACCCGCACCTCGTCGCCTTCCTGAAAGCGCGCAAGCCGGAACCGGCCCGTGTGGCTGTTTCCGATGAAGACCGTGATCTCGGACGAGGACGACTCGTTGGGGTCGCGGAGGAGAAGGTACTCGCCCCCATCGTTGGTTCCCTTCGCCGCGATGCGTCCCCGGACGCGGGCAAGCCGTCCCTCATGGGGCTCGCCCGCCGCCGTGGCAACGGTTAGCGGGAGCGCGTTGGGCACGCGGGCCGGGCCGTCCCGCACCCGAACGGCCGTTGCACGAAGCCGCGTGAGGCCGTAGGCCTGTTCCACCACGCCGCGGACCCGCACGCTGTCCCCGGCCTCTACGGGCGGGCCCTGTGGCAGAACGAGATGAATGCCAGCCGTTCCGTCCTGCAGGGCGGCAAGTTCAGGCACAGGAACGGCCAGGCGCCCTCGCCCCGCCGTGATGCGCCCGGCAACCGTGACGGTGTCTCCCACCCGGTCGGGCACAGTGTCCTCGTTGGCGTCTCCCCGCACCTCTTCGATGGGAACGCGCTGTCCAGAGCGGAGGCTGTCGCCCGGGGCGGCCGGGGCCACCCATACGGAGGACTCGCACAGCCCTCCAACGATCAGAGCGGCCAAGACGGCAGGCAGGGACCGACCGGCAGTTCGAAGCACAGCGAGCGGTGGGGGAGAACACAAATGGGAGACGTTTCGCAAGAGAAGATTACAGCGGTCGCCACCGAATGCAAGAAGGCCCAATGCGGACGAGGGTGGTTCGACGGTCCTGCCCCGGCCCATCCGCGCCACGGGCCCTCCGCCCTCTGCGCCCGCACGTCCCTGTAGCACCGGGCACTTCCGCCCCCTCCAGCGCCGACGCAACAGCACAGGGGGGAGCGGCATACACACCTGCGCGGAGACTCTTTCATCAATTCTTCTGATCCCATGTCGCTGGTTCCCCTGGTCGCCGTCGTCATGATTTTTGGCGTTGCCATGCTGGGCATTCTGTTGGCCGGCTACAAGGAATGGCTCGCGTACAAGGCCGAACACGAGGGAGTCTCTCCGTCCACGCGCGCCCTGGAGGACTGGCTCCGCGCCCTCCAGGATCGGGTGGACGAACTGGAGGCCGAACGGGCGTCGCTGCAAGACCGTGTCCAAAACCTGGAGACAATTGTCACGAGCGAGGCCTGGGTGGTACAGCACGACGAGGCGGGGGCGCTCTCGCCTCCGGACGAAGACGAGCGAGACGGCCGCCTCCCCTCCACGGACAGCACGGCTTCTGCTTCCAACGGCGCCGCACAGGTCGCCGATCTTGCGCGACGCCTCCGAACGGAGTAACCGAATCGTGGGCGACCCGCGTCTCGCCCCCCAACTCAAAATCTCGTGAAGGACGTTCGGTTTGTCCACACGGACGCCTACATTGAAATTCGTTCTTTCACACACGCCGCGGGTTCTCGCGCCGGCACCGACCGGTCGAGATGAAAAGGGAACGCCAGTGACGCCGCCTTGGAGCGTGGTCGTGGACGTTTGGGATGTGCCTCTGCCTTCCTTCTCGGAATTTTGGGCCTTCCCCCTCCACGCCCCCAGCTCGAATGCGGACCAGTCTGGGGCTGTCCCCGCAACTGTGATTCGATGCGTGGACGCGCGCCGACACCGGCTCGCCACTTCTCAGCGATGTTGCTCGTCGTTTTTGCGAGCGGCACGCTGCGATGGGAAGGGGAGCCGTTGAGCGGGTCCACGCCCGTGCCTGCCCTGCGGCAGGCCGCCATCGATGAGCCAGGAGACCTGCCTGCACGCGTGCTGAGGGGCCGCTTTCGGCGGCCCCGCTCACTGCCAACAGCCTCCGGGACCAGAGGCTTGCGGCGCGCCTGGCTCCCCAACGCCCCCCGTATGGGGGCGCACACCCCTTCTGTCCCCGACTGTACCTTCTCGGGACGGTGCCGGAGCAGCCGCCCAAGCCTCGTCTGAGGTGAGGGCTTTTTTGTTGTATGGCTGCTTTCGTTCTGCTTCTCATATCGCTTTTCCTGATGCCCACGCCTGGGTGGGCCCAGGAGCCCGTCCGCCCCGATACGGCCCGGTGGGCTGCTGCCGCGTCCCCAGCGCCGGACTCCGCCGTTTCAATGTCGGTGGCCCTGCCTGAGGTAACGGTGGAAGGCACTGCGGGCCGGTCGGCGTCCATTCCGGCGGCCGCCCACGTCATGGCGCTCGACTCGGCCACTGTTGCGCAGAGCGGCGCCCGGTCGGTGGCAGATCTACTGACGATGCGCTCGGGCGCGTTCGTGAAGCGGTACGGCGGCACCGGCCTCGCCAGCCTGTCGATGCGCGGCATGGGCGGCGCCCAAACTCAGGTGCTGCTCGACGGCCTCCGCATGTCCAACCCGCAGACGGGCCAGCTGGACCTGTCGCTGCTGCCAACGTTGCTCCTCGAATCGGTAGAGGTGCAGCACGGTGCAGGGGCGGCGCGGCACGGCTCTGGCAGCCTGGGCGGGACGGTTCACCTCCACACCCTCACGCCACAGACCGAGCCGCTTGTTCGAGCCGCGGGCGGCGGGGGCGCCTACGGAGAGCGCTACGTGTCGGCGCTGGCAACCGGCGGAAGCGGGGCATGGTCGGGACTTGTGGCCGGCCGCCACTACCGCACCGACGGGGATTTTCCGTATCAGAATTCGTTCCTGGTGCCCACCCAGACGCTGCGGCGGACGGGGGCCTCGGCCCGAATGACGACCTTGTACGGACGGGGGACGTGGCGGGGAGACGCGCAGCAATGGAGCCTGGCGGGCTGGTGGAGCCGTGCTCGCCGCGGCCTGCCGGGCCCGGCAAGCGCGCGCAGCGGCGGGGCGCAGGCACCCTCTCGCTGTCGGCCCAGGGCCAGCGCTCGCGCCTCCGCTACCGCAATCCGCCTACCCGCACCGACCGCACAACCCGCACGACCGCCACGGACGCGAAAGCGCGGCTGCGCCATCCGCTCTCGGGCCTTGGCACCCTTACGGCGGGCACGACCCTGCGCTACGACCACGCGTCTCTTCGGGGCGGCGTGGACCGGCTGTCGGGCGCCGCGTTCGCAGACGCCACCCTGTCGCTCGCTTCCCTCCAGCTGCAGCCCGCGGTGCGCATCGACGCCCTCGGGGGCGGCGGAGCACCGACCGTTGTGGCAAGCCCTCGCCTTGGCGTGCGCCTTCGCCCGCTCGCCTGGAACGGCCTCACGCTCCGCGGCCTTGTGGCCCGGGCCTTCCGCGCGCCCACCTTCAACGAACGCTACTACGACCCCGGCGGCACCCCCGGGCTGGCGCCCGAAGACGGCTGGACCCTGGAGGGAGGCCTCTCGGCCCGCCTGGCCCGCCCCACCACCCTCCTCCGGGCTGATGCCACTGCGTTTGTCACGCGGCTGACCAACAAGATCGTGTGGCAGCCGCGCTACGTGACGAGCGGCGTGCAGGTATGGAGCCCCTCGAACGTGTCCCGCGTCCGCAGTCGGGGCCTGGAACTGAGCCTGCGTGCCCGCACCCGCCCCCGCTCCGGCCTCACCCTGGCGGGCGGCACCGTGTTCACACACACACGCGCCGAAAACCGGGCCAACCCCGCCTCCCCCGCCCACGGCGCCCAGCTGCCGTACGTCCCCACGCAGAAGTGGAAGCTATGGGCGGATCTGCAGTGGCAGAACTTTTCCGTCTCGGCCACCGGCCGCCTCGTGGGGCCCCGCTACTACAGCGCCGACGAGTCTAAGTCCCTCCCCCCCTACCGGGCCGTCCGTCTGCGAACGGCGTACGAATGGTCTTTCGACGCGGCCCAGGTCGCCCTGGAGGCACAGGTGGAGAATGCGCTCAACCACCGCTACGAGATCGTGCGCCTCTACCCCATGCCGCCCCGCCATGCTACCCTCCGGCTCCGCGTTTCATTTTCCACACCGTAGCCCTCCCCGATGCGCGCTCCCTTTTGCTCTCTTCCAATGACGTTTCCCGCTCCCTCCATGCCCGCTCGCCCTCTGCATGCCCCCCGCTGGATGCCGCTTCTCCTGCTCGCTGCGCTTGCCCTACCGGGCTGCGACCTGTTTGGCGCCAACGACGACGAATCGCGCGTGACAACGGACGTGGTCGTGGCCAACTCGGGTAACTTCAGCGCCCAGGACGGGTCTCTCACCCTCTACAATCCCGCCGACTCGTCCGCCACGCAGAACGACATCAACGTGGCGTTCATCAACAGCCTCGCCCTCTACGAAAACCAACTCTACGTGGTCGATAACACGCAGCCCAACAATGCCGGCCGCATTACCGTGTTCTCCCCCGAAACCCTGGACCCAGTCGGTCAGATTTCGAACCCGCGCCCGCCCCGCTCTCTCGCCTTTCCGAGTGCCGAGAAGGGGTACGTGAGCAACCTGAGCCGTTTCGACGGCTTCGATCCCCTGCCCAGCACCGTGTCGGTCGTCGACCTGGACCGCAACGTCGTGGTCGATAGTGTGAGCGTGGGGCGGTCCCCACGTGGCATCGGCGTTGCCGCCGGAAAGGCCTTCGTGGCGAACGCGGCGGATGGCACCCTGTCGGTCCTCGACGCCACGGCAGACACCGTCCGGAGCACCCTGTCGCTAAACTGCACCCGCCCGAAGAGCGTCTTCGTGGACGAAGAAGACGAGCTCGCCGTGGTGTGCCAGGGCGGAGGCGAACAGCCGTCCGAGGTGCTGTTCCTAAACCCGCGCTCGACGGAGATCGTGAACCGCGTAACGCTGGGCGCCCCCGTTGGCTCGGCCAACGCCACCCAGTCGGCGTATTACTCGGACAGCGCCGAGGAGCTGTACGCCGTAAGCGGCGGGGCCTTCGGGAGCGGTACGGGCGAGATCTTTCGGGTAGACACGGACGCCAACGCGCTTGCCACAACCCTTCAGGTTCCGCAGAACAACGCCCTCATTGGCATCTCGGCGGTTGGCTACGACGCGGTGGCCCAGGACCTGTACGTTACCCGTCTGCCCGTTAACGACTCCGGGGGGCCGCTCTACACCGCAAACGGCACGGCCCTGGTGCTGGATCGCGACGGCGCCGTCGTTACGCGCTTCGAGACGGGCAACTCGCCCGGATACGTCGCCTTTCTCCGGGACACGCAGTAGCACCTGGCGTCGGCGCTTCCTGCCTCGCCCCCCTCGCTCCCGCCCACCACGCCTCTCTGCCGCCATGACCATCGACCGCTGCTACTGCTACGAGCAGACGTTCTCGCACCTGAAAGAGGTCGCCGACGACACGGGGGCCGCCTCCGTCGAGGCGCTGCAGGCGCACGTAACGTTTGGCGAAAACTGCCAGCTGTGTCACCCGTACGTCCGCCGCATGCTCGACACCGGCCAGACGACCTTCCACGAGGTGATTGAGGCGGACGAGTCAGGCGCCTAGTCCCGCCCGGCAACCTTATCGGACCGCTCCCGTTCGGGCCCCGCGCCGATTCTAGCCAAGGCAGTTTTCTCTATGGCTACCTTTCTCTACATTTTCCCCCACCCCGACGACGAGTGCTTCGGGCCCGTACCCGGCATGGTCCGGCAGCGCCGCGAGGGGCACGACGTGCACCTGCTCACCCTAACGCGCGGCGAGGCCACGGCGCAGCGCAAGCGCTTGGGCCTCACGAAAGCCGAGATGGCGCAGACGCGGTCCCAAGAACTGCAGGACGTGGCGACCACGCTGGACCTCACATCCCTCACGGTGCTGGAGTACCCGGATGGGCGGCTCGCCGAGATAAACCCGCTGGGGCTGGAGGCAGAGGTGGCCGACCGCCTGCACGCCACGGGGCCGGACGTGGTGATCACGTACCCCGTGCACGGCATCAGCGGGCACCCCGACCACCTGGTGACGCACGCCGTTGTGAAGCGTGTGGCATGTGCCCTGCGCAGGGACGGGGCCGCGGGCCCGCGTCGGCTCGCGTTCTACACGCTCCCTCCCGCCCCCGACGATGCCGAGCGCCCCTCTCACCTCCAGCACTCGCCCCCGGCACTCATCGACTGCACGGTGCCGGTCCAGGACGCCGATCGCGACACGGGCCGCGAGGCGCTGTACTGCTACGAGACCTACCGGCCCGTCATCGAAGAACACCGCCCTTTGGCGACGGTGGGCGACCAGCTCTCGTACGAAATCTTCGGGGAAGACCACGACCCACCCCTCTCGTCGCTGTTGGAAGGCCTGCCGGCCCCGGACGCTTCGCCCTCCACGCCCCCGTCTTCCTAACCGGAGGCGGTTTCCAGAGGCGATTCCCGCAGGTGGCCGCAGTGGGGGCCGCCCGCAGCGGCGTTTTCAATTTGTTAACGGGCGTACGCTGCAAACCCGGGAACGCATACGCCGGGCGCTGGGGTACGACTCGACGTAGCTCTCGCCTCTCGTCCAGGGCCCCATCCTGCACCGTGGTGTCCACGTCTCAGCTCCCGCCGTTTCGAAGCTGGTTGGCCCTCAAGATGGGAACCGTTGCCGGCGTTGCGACCGGGGCCATGGTGCTTTTGTGCCCGGACACCGGCTTTTGGGGCCCTCTGGTCGCCGGCCTGGGCGGAACCGCCGCCGTCTACACCGCCGGATGCTTCTGGATTCACCGCCGCCTGCGCCACCTCCAAGGCATCCTCCGCCAGATTCGCACGCACGACTTCGACGACCTCACGCCCCCCGCCGCCCCCGAAGGCGACGAGCTGGGCACGCTCCTCTGGGAGGTCTACCGGACCGGCCAAAGCCTGGATAATGAAATCCAGGAGCTGAAAGAGATGGAAAGCTACCGGCGCGAGTTTATCGGAAACGTGTCCCACGAACTCAAAACGCCCATCTTCTCCGTACAAGGATTTGCGGAGACCCTTCTGGACGGGGCGCTGGAGGACGAATCCGTGAACCGCACGTTTCTAAAAAAAATCCTCCACCATGCCAATCGCCTCGACAACCTCGCTCGGGACCTGTCCACCATCACCAAAATTGAAACCGACGAGCTCGACATGTCGGGCGAAGCGTTTGAGGTAGCCGAGCTGTTCGAAGCGGCCCTCGAATCGGTGGAGATGCGGGCCGAGGAGCAAAACATCCATCCTCGAATGGAGGTGGCCCCGAACCTCCCCGACGTCCACGGCGATTTCGACCGCCTGCGACGCGTGCTGGTGAACCTGGTGGACAATGCAATCAAGTACAACGAAGAGGGCGGCAGCGTCCGTCTCCAGGCCGAGATGAAGGACGCGGACGTGGAGATCCGCGTCGTGGACGACGGCATTGGCATCCCGGCCGAGCACCTTTCCCGCCTCACCGAGCGGTTTTATCGGGTCGACAAGAGCCGCTCGCGCCACCAGGGCGGCACCGGACTGGGCCTCGCCATCGTGAAGCACATCTTGGGGGCTCACGAGCGCGAGCTGCACGTGGAAAGCACGCCTGGAGAAGGGTCCACGTTCTATTTCACCCTGCCGACGCGCCCCAAATCGAGCCTGCAGCCAGCGTAAGCAGGACGCCCCGCACGTTCCTCCCCACCACGTCGTCGCCCGCCCCCATGCCCCCCGCGCCCTCTCTTCACCGCCACCCAACCCTCGATGCGCTAAGCCGCGCCGCCGCCCGCCACCTCGCGACGGACATTCGCCGGACGCTGCGCACACAGGACCGGTATGCCCTTGCGTTGGCGGGGGGCAGCACCCCAGAACGTCTTTACGAGCTGCTGGCCGCCGAAGCCGCCGGGCCGCTTCCCTGGCCTCAGATTCACCTCTTCTGGGGCGACGAACGGTTTGTCCCACCGGATCACCCAAAGAGCAACGCCCATCTGGCCGCCCGTACCCTCACCGATCCGGCCCCCATCCCTTCCAGCAACGTCCACCCCATTCCCACACAGACGGACCGCCCCGAAACGGCCGCCGCCCAGTACACCAACACCCTTCAGCAACACGTTCCCGATCGCGACCACACGTTCGACACCGCCCTGCTCGGGCTTGGCGCCGACGGGCACACGGCCTCCCTCTTTCCCGAAACCGGCACGCCCGAGCAGCGCCGCACCGACGAGGCGTGGGTTCGCGCCGTCAACGCGCCGCCCCGCCACGACATTGCCTCCCGCATTTCCTGCACCCTGCCCGTCCTGAACGGCGCCCGACAGGCCGTCTTCCTGGTTTCGGGCGCGCGCAAGCAGGACGCCCTCGCGGCCGTGCTCCACCGCACCGCCCCCGACCTGCCCGCCGCCCAAGTGCGTCCGCGCGACTCCCTGCACTGGTTCGTGGACGAGGCGGCCCTTCCCCCATCCTCAACGGCCTCCTCCTAATTTTATCGAACACAGGAAGCATTCGCCCCGCGAACCCTAGGAGATTTTCTGACCCTCGTCTGCGCATCTGGATAAAAAGAATACACGAATCCAACATGGAGTCACTTTGAACCTTTTTGCTCCGCTTTTACCATAAAAGTGGTTCTCATTCGGGCTACTCCATCGTCCCCGGTCCCCCACCAGTCCCCACCATGGAAAACCCCGTTGACCGTACGATTCGGTTGCTTACCATCGCCGCAGGTCTTGTAAGCCTGCTTGTTTATGTCGTCTTTGCGCTCATCTGAGCGCAGGCCACCCTGCCAGTCCCTTCGTGTCCCGGAGCCCAGGGCACGTATGGTTTTTCCGGAAACACCGCGGGAGAATGAACCTGTCTATCCCGGCCTCGTTAAGGCCGCCGTTTGCTTCCTTGCATCCTTGGCCCCGTATTCTCCAGTGTTATGGCGGACCTGATAGTCGTTGGTGATCGTGTACTGATCGAGCCGCAGACCGGCGAAGACAAGACGGAAACCGGCCTCGTGCTCCCGGCCTCCGTGTCGCAACAAGGCGATGTGCTGAGTGGCCGTGTCGTCAAGACGGGACCGGGGTACCTGACCCAGAACCCCGAGTACAGCGAGAGCGAGACCTGGAAGGAATCGGAGACCCCCGTCCGGTACCTGCCCCTGCAGGCCGAGCCGGGCGACTTTGCCTTCTTCGTGGGCAACGAGGCGGTGGAACTGCGGTACGAGGACACCAACTACACGATCGTCCCCCACAACGCAATTCTTGCCCTGGTGCGCGGCGACGATGACGCGCCGGAGGAGGAAGCCTCGGACACGACGATCGACGACCTCGAGGACCTCTGGGACGAGGATGAGTAGCGCCTTGCGGCCGCGCTAGGTGCGGGGTCCCCACCACGGGCCGTCTTTGCTGAGGGGAGCGGGCACGGACGCAGGAGACGGGTCCTCGGCTTCTTCTGCGGGGGACGCCGGCGTGGGGGGCCCTTCGGTGCGGTCCGGAAGCGTGCCGAGGCGAAGCAGATACCGTACATAGCGCCCCACGGAGAGGTCGGGCATCTCGGTGAGTCGCGACGTGATGCGCTCACGCTCGGTTCGCTGCGTCTCGATCTTTTCTCGCGTGCGGGCCAACTGATCGTCGATGTCCTCGATGCGGTGCTGCACGTAGCGGCGCAGGCGGCGCTCCTGGGCCGGCGACAGCTCGTCGGGCACTTCGCCGGCGTAGCGCTCCTCCAGGGCGTGCCGCCACATCTTGAGGCGCGCCCGCGCTCGGTCGCTCATGCGGCGGAGGTCGTCGATGGCCTCGGGCGTGAGTTCGGAGGCGGTGCGGATGCCCGCGGATTTGAGCCGCACGACGTGCTTGTGGCTGAGGCCGTCTACCTCGCGCACCTCCCCAATGAAGTGGTGCTTGAGGCAGTCGTGGAGGGCCTCTCGCTGCACGTCGCGGAGCCACTGTTCGCGCCGCTCTTCTTTCGACGTGCGCAGGGCCACTCGCTTTTCCTTGAGGCTCTTGGCTTCCCGCTCCAATTCACGAATGGCGGAGCCAAAGCGCTCGGCCTCCTGCTCCAGGCGCCGCCGCCGCCGCACCACAGAGAGCCGCCGGTACCGGGCACTCGCCAGAGCGGCCCCGGCGCCCCCTGCCCCCAGCAGCAACGCCGCGGCCGCCCCGCCCGTGCCCCCCGCCGCCAGCGCCGCGCTTGCCACCACCACACTCACCGTCGCCGGGAGGGCCAGCCGCGCCAGGCCCGTGCGCGGATCCGTGGTGCGTTCTCGGCGCGACTGGGCGCGAGAGACGGCGGGGCGCGTGCCCGAGAAGCCGTCCTCGCGCACCGTTGCGAGCGGGGGCATGTCGGCCGGCTCTAGGTAGCAGGCCGTCCGGAGAACATCCGCCAAGGGACGCACGGAAGCGGTGTTCGACAAGGCCTCCAAGAGAGGCGAGTCGTCCGGGGCTTAGAAGTCAGCGTCTCGGAAGAGAAGATTCTCGCCCGTGTTGAACCGCTCCCACAGCTCAGGCCGCACGGCACAGGCGCGCAGCGCCGTGTAGATCACGGCCCCGGCAAAGCGGTCGAGCGCAGGCCCAAAGTCAGCGTCCGTGCGGTCGGGGTGTTGGTAATTGCGATGCCCGACCTCGGGGCTGTTGCGCCCCTGCAGGGCAGGCACGTACATGGTGTCGTAGTCCACCAGGCGTAGCTGGAGGGCGTCCCCTTCCGTCTGCACGAGCACATTGCCGTGCTGCAGGTCGCCATGGGCCAGGTCCAGCGCCTCAAGGTCGTCCATAAGAGCAGCCCACGCGGTCGCGAGCCGATCCAGCACCTCTGGCTGGTCGAGGTGGGCGTCGACGAACCGGTTGAGGGTCGTGCCCTGTGCCCACGCCATCTTCAGCAGCGGATACGCCGTCCCCTCCACCCGCACGCCCTGGGGCTGGTACGCAAACGACACGAGTGCCTCGTGATCGATGGAGCGCAGGGCGCTGGAGACGGCCTCGTAGCGGGCCTGCTGCTCTGGCACCTCCGTAAGGAAGCACTTGGCCGCGTACCGGGCGCCGGTGTTGGTGGTGAGGGGAAAGACGGCCGCGAACGAGCCGGTAATGGGCTGGGGCAGGCCGAGGGCATTGGCACGGAGGGTGGCGTCCTGCAACTCGGGGTCCGAAAACGCCACGCCGGGCGCCTGCAGGGCGGCCTGGTAGTCGCTCGGCGTGGGGTAGCTGCTCATGATGATTCAGGTGGGCTCCCAGAGAAAGTGGATCATGGAGGAAATGGAGCAGAGGATAGACGGGCGGGCGGGCCAGTTGTGCCGCGGCGGGGCTCTTCTAAGAGGCTGGGGGCGCCGGCGACTCCAGCACAAGCAGTGTGCTGTCGTCGTTGCGGAGCGTCCCGTCGGTGCGGGCGGCCGCAACGGCCTCCCGAAAGGCCCCGGCGGACCAGGTACGGGCCGCAGCCGGCGTGAGCGAGGCCTCCGGCTGCTCGTGGGCCCGAAGCAGCCAGGCCGCCACGGCGTCGGTGGCCAGCAGAAACGCGTCTCCGCGCCGCCACTCCCCCGACGTGGTGCGGAGGCGTTCTGGAACGGATGCCTCCGGATGAGGGCGGCTGCACAGCAAGGCCGGGCGGTCCGTGAACGCGTCCGGTGCCGAGACGGGCCAACTGCGCTCCAGCTGCGCGCCGCGGAGGTGAAACAGAACACAGTCGCCCACTGCAGCGGCTCGCCACCGGCCGTCGGCATGCACTTCGAGCCCGAGCAGCGTCGCGAAGGCCCCGTCGTCCGCCTTTGCCTGCACGTACCAGGGCGCCGTGGCGGCCTGCTCGTCGCGACGAGCGGCCCAGGCCCGCCGCCAGTCGGGAATCCCTTCACGGAGGGCAGCCGGGGTGATAGGGCCCCTCGTAACGGCCTGCACCAAGATCCGCGCCCAGTCCGCCGCGAAGATCGATTCCGTCGCTCCATCGGCCACCGCGGCCCGCACCGGCCCGCCGTCCGCTCGCGTGTGCGCCGCGTCCTCGTACTCGTCTGCCTCGGCCCCGGCCTTGGGCACCGCGAGCGTGCGAGAATGAACCGTGGGCATCGGCATAATACGCGCATCCGCTGAATGAACGCCGCAGCGTTGCGGCCACCAGTCGTCTTGCGTCTCCTCTCCGGCCTCTTCGGTAGAGCGCCTGCCACCGGAGAGCGTCTCTACCGAAGGTTGCTCGGCCGCGTCCCGATCTCCAAAAAGGTGACCAGCGAAACCGGATCAGCATTGAACACGAAGCCACGCGTGTCCAGCGTGACGCTGTATCCCTCCTGCTCGGCCGCCGATCGCATGGAGAAGGGCAGACGGCTCGACATCTGGAAAAGCACCTCCGCGTACTCGTCGTCGTCCGGCAATTCCGAGACACTCGACGGCAGTTCCACGGGCGGCTCTTCCGACTCAGACAGGTGCACGTTGAAGAGGAGCACCTCCCCGTCGTCGGTGGCAAACGAACGCAGTTCCTGCGCGTAACGCAGCGGATCACCGTCGGTGGCCTCGCCGTCGGTCACGTTCACCACAATGGGCGGAAAGCTGCGCGGGTGCTGGTCGATCCAGTCGCGCACCGACTGTGCTGCGAGGTCGAGCGCCTGGCACATGGGCGTGCCATTTTTGGCGTGCGGGTCGAACCAGATCGGCTTTTTTACCCGCGTCTCGGTGGTGCCCCCCTCCCCGTCGGCCACTTCCTTCAGGCGCTGCTCCATGCGCTGCGGCCGGTCGGCCAGGTGGCTAATGGGGACGAGGCCCGTGCCGGTCTCGTATGCGTCGGTGGGCTGGATGAGGCGCTGCACACGCTGTCCGTAGCCGATGACACCGACGTGAAAATAATCGCGCACCCCTTCCTCCTTGGCACACCGCAGCACCAGATTCTGGAGCAGATCGTTCACTGTATCCGCGAGGACACGGGCGCGGCTGGGCGCCGCATCGCCCGTCTGCTCAGCCCCCCCAAACGGCTCCTGCATGGACGCCGACTGGTCGAGCAGAAAGAGAATGGCGGTGGGCTGCTGGCGGCTGATCTCGGCGGAGTAGGGCATGCACGCGGGCAGTGAGGGAACGAAAGGGCAGTGATCAAACGTGGCATCCACCGTGCCCGCCGACGTTCCGAGTGGGCTATAAAAAACTCGGGGAACGCGTTGTGCGTCATGTCGATGACATGTGCACCCACCTTCACCCGCCAGAAATGGCCACCACCGTCGCTCCAAACTTGATGTATTACTTCGTCAGTCGCACCCCATTCGCACGATAGCACAGGCCGTTCTGGGAGTGCGGCACGGATCGTGCGGGACCCCGTGGGGGGGCGACGCAGACACGGCCCCAAACACCCTGCCTCCGGGCCCTGTATGCCCCCGACGGGGCCACTTTCGAGAGCCGCTTCCGAGGGCCACGTTTGGGCGCCGCGCTCCGGGCTCAGCCGAGGTCCGCGAGGTACGTGCGGGCCTCCTCCTTGTATTCCGAGTCGAAGGGCTCTCGGGCGGGCATATCGAGGACAGTCCGAAACTCTCGCCGGGCCGCCTCGGAGCGGTCCATTTGCAGGTACGTCTTTCCGAGCTCGAGATGGTGAAACAGCCGGTCGTCGAGCGCGATGGCCCGCTTGAAGTCTTTGACGGCCTGCTGGAGCGAGGACTCGGGCAGGCCGCCGTATACGGTTCGGACGATGGCTCGCTGGAAGAACCCGAGGTCTTCCACCTCGCGGTGCCACCGCCCTCGAACGTGGTACGCCCCGTCGAGCGTGGAATCGATGGCGATGGCCCGGTCGGCGTGGCGCTTGACCGCTCGCGACCGCTCGATGCGCTCCCGCGTGCCGGCGTCCAACGCAGCGCGGCCCTGCGCCACGGCCATTGCGAGGTGCGCGCGCCCACTCGCAGAATCCGCCGCCAGTGTGGTGGTGGCTACCCGAAGCGCGGTGTCGTAGTAGCGCGTGCGGGCGGCCTCGTCGTCCGTGGCCTGCCCAAGATCGGCCCAGGTGTAGACCAGCCGCCACAGCACGGCCACCCGTTCGGGATGCCGTGTGCGGAGGGCCTGCAGCCGGGCACGGGCCGCCGGAAAGTTGCCCGCCCGGCGCAGGCTATCGGCAGTGGCGAGGGACGCATCCAAGCCCCGCGTCGTATCGGGCCGGGGCGGCTCCTGTGCCCCCTCCTGCCCCACGGCAGGCACGGCCGCCAGCGGACCGGCGGTAAGCACAAGAGCTGAGGCAAAAAGACGGGCAACGCGGCGGAGCATAGAGCGAAGCGGGAACAAGCACGAGACGGAAGACAACACGGAAGATGACGGAAGTTCGAACGGACGATGCAGTCGAAAGATCTCAGTCCGCCGGTCTCATCCGGCATCATCGCCCTGGGGCCGCCCCCTCCGCCAACGCCTGGTCGTTGAGGGCCCAGTCGTACGGCAGGTACTCGATCGCGTATTCGCCCCGCCGGAGTCGTTCCCGCACCGGCCCCTCAAAGCACGGCGCCAGAGAGCGCTGCACCGCGCGGGGGGAGGCCCCAAAGTCGTCTCCGTACCACTTTAGGATGCGGGAAAGCGCAATTCGGCCGTCCCTCGCGGGGATTTCGTTTTTCCGATCGTCGTGCAAAAACGTACGGGCCTGGTCGTTGAGCTGCGCGTGGAGGCGAGGCCCAGTGTAGGCCTCGCGCCGGAGCCGCGGGCAGCTCTTCGCCGCACAGACAACGGCAAAGTGAATGCGTGGCTCGTCGAACCGGACACGGATGATCTCGTGCTCAATCTCATCGAGCGTGCGGACCGTATCGGCCACCGGGCCTACCTCTAGCTGAAAGGGGCTCTGTTTCTTTGGCGGCGTGGGCGGGCCGGGCGTGATGGCCCAGATGGTCTGCACGGGATAATGGTCTACGATCAGCTTCAGGGTGTACGCGTTGTAGGCGTTGATCCAAAACGCCAGCCGGGCCGTCTGCGACCACCCCGACGGATCGGTGGTTCCGAGCCAGCGCAGATACGGATTGAGCGTGGAGTCGGCCTGCCGTTTCAGCCGGGCATAGTCCACCTGCCCGTCCGCGTCGACGTAGCGGGTGAGCACGTGGCCAAAGGCGGCGTGGCGCGACGAGGAAGCTGCCTCCCCCGCGTCCTTTGCGTTCCGGGCGGCCGTCTGGGCGTTCCCAGGCACCGGCCCCGCCAGCAGCGCGGCGAGCAAAATCCCGACGAGACTGTAGCGCACGTGCATGGAGACGAACCGCATGGAGACGAACCGTCACGGTGGGCGAGCGACAGGGAGCGTGGAGGCGGCTGGGCGGACATGCTCAGGCCAGCGTTTCCGTAGGACCACAAATGCGTTGAGAGGCCATCGGTTCGGTACGGCCGCCCTTCCTGCCCGTCCTCCTCCCGCTAATGCCCTCCCGCTAATGTTCGTCACGGCCCTCGCCTGCAGGACCATTTTTGGACTCGTCGCCAGGCGTGTCTGTGCCGGTGAGGCTGTACTGATCGAGAACCGACTCTCCAATCAGGTCGTGGAGCTTCGCATTCCAGAGCCCGCCGCCCTTCTCGAGGCGAAGCCGCACTGCGCCTCCGTCGTCGAGCGACAGGGCAAGGTTGGGACCCGACGGCTGAGGCCGCCAGTCGACCTCCACAATGCGGTCAACGGCAATTTCGCGCTGGTAGCGCCCCTGCCAGGTCCACCCTTCAATGACGATGCGGTCCTTGTAGAGAGACGCTTTGCCGAACCAGAGTGATTGATCGGGCAGGGTACACGGGTGTGTATACTCGGGGTCCGAAGCGGTCAAAGAAAGTGCGCGGTCGTGCGCCAGTGTGGTGGGGTGGGACACGGACATCGGGACGGTGCCTTGTGGAGGGCCAGCGAACACGCTACTACATTGCAAAAGCTTTTGGCGCAAAGAGCATGCCACCGTCCTTTCGTCCTTCGCTCTCAGGCAGTCGCAGGGCGCTCGGCCTCGGGCAGCGGGACGTAGAGTGCCTCTACCGCCTGCCCCCGCATGGCCTGCGCCAGGCGCTGCGCGAGAGCAGTGAGCAAAAGGGAAACACGGACATTGCGCTCTGTGAGTTCCATGGCCTCTTCCACCAGGCCCGCCATGGCCTCCAGATTGGCCTCGGGCAGGTTCTCACAGAACCGGGCGACGGCCTCCTGCTGATCGACGTTGACCAGCGGGGCATCCGCCCCCATGGTGCGGTAGAGGAGCAGGTCGCGGATCCAGCGCAGCATGAGCCGCAGCACGCTTTTTACCCGCTCCCGGCCCTGCTTCTGAAGCTCTTGCACACAGCGGTCGAGCGACTCCACCCGCTGGGTGTACGCGGCCCGGAAATAATCGAGCACCAGCTCGCGGCTGGTCAGCAGGGCTTCGTTCTCGGACAGCTCGAGGGCGCGGCTGTACGATCCGTCGGCCATCCGGGCGAGCGTAGACGCGGCCTCCGGCGCCATCCCCTCCCGGTCCGTGAGGGCCTGCTCGATGGTTTCGGGCAGAAGCGGGTCGAACCGTAGGCGCTGGCACCGCGACAGGATGGTGGGCAGGAGCTGCTCGGGGCGGCTGGTGGTGAGCAAGAAGACCGTTTGCGGAGGTGGCTCTTCGAGCAATTTCAGGAACGCATTGGCCGCTTCTTCCCGCATTTTCTCGGCGTCGATCAGGATGTTTACTTTGTATTTTCCTTCGCCCCGCGCCAAACTCATCGGCTGGATGACGTCCTGCCGCACCTGGTCGATTCGGTAGTAGACCTGCTGATTGGAGGTTTCTGAGGGATCGGAGAGCGAGGGCCGACGGACATAATCGACGGCCGCGTACGGGTTCTCGCCGAGGCGCCGGATCCGCTTCCCCATGTCCTCTTCATCACGGTCGCTTTCCTGACTCCAGGGGTGCGGCAGGTGCACGTGCACGTCGGGGTGCACCATTCGGCGCGTCTTGCGGCAGGTAGGACAGGCCTCGCAGGCCTCCTCCTGCTGTTCGGGGCACTGCAGGGCACGCGCCATTTCGTGGGCCACGGCCCGCTTGCCTACGCCGTCGGGCCCGTGCAGCAGGTAGGCGTGGGCCACGCGGTCCTGCGCCAGGGATCGGCGCAACGTATCGACGACCCGGTGTTGATCCAAAATGCGACTCCAGCCCATCGTACGAAGAAGGGTGGTGGGAGAATCGGTGTAGGACACGTGCTGAATGTAGGCGGTGGAGCCTAGGAGAACAACCGTCGAGGCACGGCCTGTCGCCCTTCTTCCGGCGAACACGGCGGCGGCACAGCGCGTGGGAATGAAAAAGCGCCCCGAATTTTTTCCTGCGTCCTATGGACAACGCCTCGTACCGCGGTTTCACATTTGAGTCGTACGCCCCAGAGGGCCGCTCTCCGAACGACAAGCGGCGCCTGCGGGCCACGCGGGGATGCATCACGCTGTTCGTGGAAGTCTCGGACGGAGCGCTGCCAACCGGCTGGGACCTGCGTGACGTCCTGCGCTACGAAATCAACCGCCTGATGGACCCCGCGGCCCTGCGCCACGTGGAGGCCCTGAACTAAGGCGTCCCTGCACAACTGGGGCACTCCGGCCCGCCTTGCCGTCCACCGCATCTTCACCGCCCCCTGGAAACACCGGATACGGACCGCCCCATATAAGTGGCCGACATTTCAGAGGCGTGGTAGCTCAGTTGGTTAGAGCGTCGGATTCATAACCCGGAGGTCGGGGGTTCGATTCCCCCCCACGCTACCAGCCCCTAATGCCTCCAAAACCCGCCTTGAGCACTCCTCGGGGCGGGTTTTGTGTTTGTGGAGGGCCACGCGGGGAGTGCCTCTTCCTTACGATCCTCCTCGTGGCGCCTCGGCTGTGTGCATCACTGTGTTCATCACCGCCCCATCGCTCCCCGTGGTTCGGCGAGTGCTCTCTGCCCGTGCTTAATTCGGGCCCGCGCCTTCCGGCGTCGCCGTGCCCACGCCCCACGGCGCATCGACGCGCGGCGGCGGTAGGTCTTGCGGAACGGCTGGGTGAAAAGTCGTGGTTGTGATCGCATGCGTGAGGCCTCTCCCGCGGGGCGGGACGTTTGTGGCCTAGCCTTCGTTCGTTCCGGCCAGGAACTGCCCCTCTGACGCCCCGGAGCCGAAAGGTTCCCCACTCGCCCATTGGCTTCCGTTATTGACAACGTCCGAGACGGGCCTTTGATTGAAGACGTGTCGGTTGAAGAAGCGCATTCTCCATCCGCCGCTGCACGGAGCGAGCTCCCCGTCCGCACCCTGTCTTTTCCACTTTCTTATGCCCGACGACACCTCCCCTGACGGCCCGCACCTCGAACTATCCCTGCGCGAACTGCGCGACCACCTGCAAGCGTTCCAGGACGACTACCTGGCGGAAAAGAGCGACGAAACCGTCGGCACGTACCGCCGCTCGCTTAATTCTTTCGAGAAGTGGTTCGTACAGCAAAACACCTTCCGGTTTACGGAGGACGACGTGCGAGAGTACAAACGCTACCTGATGGAGGAACGCGAGTTAAGCCAGGTTTCGGTCTCCACCTACCTCACTGCTCTCCGGCGCTTTTGCCAGTACCTGACCGACATTGGCACGCTTACCGAAAACCCGGCAAAGGGCGTGAAAGGCAACCGCCGCCCCGACACGCACTCGCGCTCGGTCCTCACCGAGTCGGACATCGATGCCTTGGAGGCAGTGCTCGCAGACACCACGCCGATCGACAAGCGCGACTGCGCCATCGTGTCGCTCATGCTGTACGCCGGACTCAGTGAAATCGAGATTGTGCGGGCCAACGTAGAGGACCTGGAGCACACCCTCATGGGGCCGGTCCTGCGGGTGCAGGGCAAGGGGCGCGACGTGAAAGACCAGGAGGCTCCTCTCGACCCACCGGTGCTCGCGGCAGTAGAAACCTACCTCGACGCTCGCGACGACGTGCACCCGGAAGATCCCCTCTTCGTGTCCCACGGCCACCGTTCCGACGGAAAGCGGCTCAAGACGCGGTCGGTTCGCAGCCGCATCAACGGCTACCTCAAGGAGGCCGGCATCAAGCGCAAGGGCGTCACGCCCCACAGCCTTACCCACACCGCGGCCCTCCTCTGGCTCAACGACGGCATGCCACTTGAGGAGGTGAAAGAGCGCATGCGCCACGGCACGCTCGACACCACAATGATCTACTACAAGAAACAGGGCCTTCTCAAGCGCGACCCCGAAGAGCTGGAGGACCTGAACGTGTAGAGACGAGATCCGGGAGGGCGTGCTGTCGTTCGCGACGCTCCAACAGTGAGCGCTCCAACAGTGAACGCTCCAACGGTATACGCTCCAACCCATTTGCATTTGAAGGCGCACCTCCGTCTTCGGCTGCCCCGGACGTGCCGTTTCTTCACGGAAGCGACGGGCGCCTTCGGAGAACCGGACAGTCACAGGGCGGAGAGATCCGCCCGCACGGTAAACTGATGCAGGCCGCCGAGCTCCGACCACGAGTTGTACGCGTAATCGACCGCAACCCCTCCTAGCGCCACCCCAAACCCGCCCCCCAGTCCCCCGAGATCAACCCCATCGGCCAGGGCGACGTCTCGGCTGCGGCGGTGGTTGTACCCTGCACGGAGCCGCAGCACATCGCCCAGTTGCAGCTCGCCTCCGAAGGTCAGGTGAGCCAGCACATGATCGGTCGTCGACCCCCCTTCTACGCCCACCCCCAGCTCCGTGAGGTCGTAGGCCGTAAGCGAAAGCAGCAGCGGGAGGTGCGCCAGGCGCTTCGACACGCCCAGCTGCAGGTCCACGGGCAGGGTGGCAGAGCGCTGTCCGTACCCGCTGAGCGACACGCCGAGGTGCCGGAGGGACGCGCCCAGCCGTACCTGGCGGGCCGGCACCCGCACGAGGACCCCAATGTCGGTGGCCAGCGCCGTCGCCTGCGCCTGATCAATTTGTGCGTACAGAACGTGGACGTTGGCCCCGTACCGCACCCGTGGCCCCAGGGCCCGCGCCGCGCCGAGGGTAAGCGCCACGTCTCCCGCCGAGAAGGTCCCGGTGCGCTCCCCACGAGCATTTCGGCGCTGCAGGGTCCCCCAGTGCACAAAGCGAAGCCCCCCGCTCACCGTGGTGCCCAGGGCCGGCACCGTGTGGCTGTAGGCCAGGGTGCCCGCATCGATGCCCGCAAGGTGGTTCAGGTAAGAGAGCGAGGGGGCCTCACTGGTCGCCGGGCCCGGGATGGCCGGGTTGTAAAACAGCGCATTCACGTCCCCGTCGGCCATGGCCGTGTAGGCACCGCCCATTGCCGCCGTGCGGGCCGCGGCGTCAAACCGCAGAAGCTGAAAGCTGGCGAGGGACGCCCCCGGCTGGGCCATCGCCGGCAGGGCCGCCAGCCCGCACAGCAACACCCACACCGCAAATCGAAGACGCATCGGAGCAGGACATAGAGGACGTAGAGAGCAAAGTTGTGTTGGATGGCGGTCAATGAGCCCGTACAGAGGGGGTTCCGCTGCCCACGGCACGCCGGCCCGCTCTTGGGACGCCGAACCGCGCTTGGGGGTGTTCAGGTACGCAGAGCGTCGCGGCCCTGCCCGTTGTCGGGGGCGCCGACACGGGGAACGCACCCGGGCAGCCTGCGTGCCATGCGTGATGTCGCGGGATTCGGCACGTCCCGCCACGTGAACACACCGCCCCCCATCGGGGCGTGTGATTTCGTCGCTCTCTCAGGCACGCGCCTCCTCCACACACATGTTCGAATGGATTAAAAACCTGTTTGGCGACCCGAACGAGCGGGAGCTCAACAAGCTCTGGCCCGTCGTTGAGGAGATCAACGAGCACTACGAGGAGCTTCGAGACCTGACCGACGACGAGCTCCGCGCCAAGACCGACCAGTTCCGCACAGAAATCCAGGAGGCGGTGTCCGACATTGAGGCCCGCCAGGACGAAATCCGCGAAAAGCTGCGCCGGGCGCCAGGGCCCGAGGCACCCGTGGGCGGCGACGGACAGGTGGCCGAGTTGGAGGGCGAAGACCTCTCCCTCGACGAGCGCGATGCCCTCTACGACGAGTTCGACGAGCTGGAGGACGAGTGGCAGAGCATCGTCGAGGACAAGCTCTGGGAGCTGCTCCCCGAGGCCTTCGCCGTCATCAAGGAAACGTGCCGCCGCATGCTCGGCGAAACATGGACGGCCGGCGGCTCAAAAATCGAATGGGACATGGTGCCCTACGACGTGCAGCTGCTGGGCGCCGTGGTGTTGCACCAGGGCCGCATCGGCGAGATGAAGACCGGGGAGGGCAAGACGCTGGCCGCCGTGATGCCCCTCTACCTCAACGCCCTCACGGGCCGCGGCTGCCACCTCGTTACGGTCAACGAGTACCTGGCCGAGCGCGATACGGAGTGGATGGGGCCGATCTACGAGTTCCACGGCCTCACGGTCGACTGCATCAACCGCTACGAGCCGCACACCGAGGGCCGCAAGGAGGCCTACGAGGCCGACATCACGTACGGCACCAACAACGAGATCGGCTTCGACTACCTACGCGACAACTCATTTGTCGTCCGCCCCGACCAGCTGATGCAGCGGAACCACCACTTTGCCATTATCGATGAGATCGACTCGGTGCTCATCGACGAGGCCCGCACGCCGCTCATCATTAGCGGCCCGGTGCCCGACCAGGAGAACGACGAGTACCAGGAGCTGCGCGACCCGGTGGAGCAGCTGGTGGACGCTCAGCGGCGCCTCGTGCGCTCCTATGTAAAGGACACGCGCGAGTTGCTGGAGGAGAAAGAGCAAGCTGAGGAAGAGGGCGATTCCCGACGGGCGCAGGAGCTGGAGGACGAGGCCGGCCTGGCCCTCTTCCGCGCCTCGCGCGGCTACC
>ERZ1034486.101-NODE-101-length-25522-cov-5.639965_pt1 | contig 25522 bp, 23 predicted proteins | sample MGYA00520683_ERZ1034486 | MGnify/ENA primary metagenome ERZ1034486 (study PRJEB33760, sample SAMEA4777685) | hypersaline lake metagenome | biome: hypersaline environment; feature: brines | place: Spain | collected 2012-08 | depth 0 m ...
CAACGTCACCCACTCGATCATCGACGCGATCAACCCAGTGGTCCACACGCCGGAGGGAGCGGTCGTCTACGGGTTGGACAAACGGATGGACCACGACCCGGTGATCGGTGACCCGATCGACATGAAACGGTTCCGCGAGATCGGGCGGGAAGACGAGGGCGTGTTGTGTTACATTGAGGACTGCACCAACGCCGGTAAGAAGGGGCGGACCCCTTCGGAGTCGGTCGCGCGCAGCCACCTCAAGGACGCGATGTACTCGATGGAGGACTACGACGGCGGGATCGTCGCGACGACGTTCTCCAGTCACATCGCGCGGGTGCGGAGTCTCGTCGAGTTCGCCAACGACATCGGCCGACAGCCGGTGCTGTTGGGGCGGTCGATGGAGAAGTACAGTGGGACGGCCGAACGACTGGACTTCGTCGATTTCCCGGAGGATCTGGGGATGTACGGCCACCGGAAGTCCGTCGACCGGACGTTCAAACGGGTGATGAAGGAGGGGAAGGAGGACTACCTCCCGATCGTCACCGGCCACCAGGGGGAGCCGCGGGCGATGCTCACCCGGATGGGGCGCGGCGAGACCCCCTACGAGTTCGACGACGGCGACAAGGTGATCTTCTCAGCGCGGGTGATCCCGGAGCCGACCAACGAAGGCCAGCGCTACCAGTCCGAACGGTTGTTGAAGATGCAGGGGGCGCGGATCTACGACGACATCCACGTGTCGGGCCACCTCCGCGAGGAGGGGCACTACGAGATGTTGGACGCGCTCCAGCCGCGGAACGTCGTTCCCGCCCACCAGAGCATGGAGGGGTTCGCCCCGTACGTGGACCTCGCGAGCAACCAGGGGTACACGCTCGGTGACGACCTCCACGTGACGCGAAACGGTAATATGATCACGCTGGTCGACTGACCACGGAACGATGAGCCAGGACGCGATGGAAAAGCGGGTGCTCGACGCGGTCCGCCAGCGACGCGAGGTGGTCAACGAGGCGGTCGACGACGACCTCCCGATGACGGAGCCGGACCGGTTGTACGAGGCCACCCGGTACATCATCAAGGCGGGGGGGAAGCGGCTCCGACCGACGATCTCGCTTCTGGTCGGGGAGTCACTCGCGGAGGTCGAGCCGTTGTCGGCGGACTACCGGTCGTTTCCGGCGTTGGACGGCTGGGAGTTCGACCTCCTGCGAGCGGCGATGAGCGTCGAGGTGATCCAGTCGTTCACGCTGATCCACGACGACATCATGGACGAAGACGATCTCCGGCGGGGTGTGCCGGCGGTCCACATCGAGTACGACGAGGAGGCCGCGATCCTGGCCGGCGACACGCTCTACTCGAAGGCGTTCGAGATGCTCTCCGACACCGGCGCCCGGCCGGAACACGAGGTTGAGGCGGTTCACCGGCTCGCGTCGACGTGTACCCGGATCTGTGAGGGGCAGTCACTCGACGTGGCCTACGAGAACCGGACGGATGTCTCTCCGGAGGAGTATCTGGAGATGGTGCGGCTGAAGACAGCCGTCCTGTTCGGGGCCAGTGCTGCCATTCCGGCGAGCCTGATGGGCGCAGACCAGGCGGTCATCGAAGGCGTCTATCAGTACGGGACGGACGTGGGACGTGCGTTTCAGATCCAAGACGACCTGTTGGACCTGACGACCCCCTCGGAACAGCTGGGAAAACAACGCGGCTCTGATCTCGTCGAGGGGAAAGAGACGATGGTGACGCTCCACGCCCGCCAACAGGGGGTCGACGTGGACAACCTCGTCGAGGCCGACGATCCGGCGAACGTGACGGAGGCGGCCATCGAGGATGCCGTCGGCGTGTTGGAGGCGGCCGGCAGTATCCAGTTCGCCCGTGAACGCGCCCAGGAACTGGCCGAACAGGGGCGTTCGGACCTGACGACGCTGCCGGACAACGAGCCCCGACAGCTGTTAGACGACCTCGCGGAGTATCTCATCGCGCGGAGCTACTGAGCGACCTGCACCCGCTTTTCCGTCCGCGCCCTCGACTCACCGGTCGACAGCTATGTCCGACCACGCCGACACCGTCACGCGCACGGCTCGTCGCCCGTTCGTCGGCGACGCTACCAGTCTCACAGACGAACGAGACCGCACACGCCGTGTTCAGAGCCCGAAGTCGAGATCTTCGTCCTCGTCGTCCTCGCTGGGGTCTCCCTTGTCGAACTCCCGGAACGCCTGTTCGAAGTCGTCGTGGTCGGAGAACTCCTCCAGTTGGGTGTCCAACTCCGCCTGGAGTTCGTCGTGTCGTTCGTCGAGTTCGGCGTACTCCTCGGACTCTTCGAGGGCGGCCTGCCCTTTCTCGGATTCCAAGACGGCCTTCTTCGAGGCGACCGCGTACAGCTCCTGGACGCCGCTGTCGTACTCCGCGCGGCTGAGCAACGACTCGACGGTGTCGACGAGGTTCTCCCGGGTGACGGGTTTGACGAGGTAGTCGTCGAACCCCATCTCGACGATGTCGAAGTCGGGTTCGACGGCGGTGACCATCGCGACGCGGGCGTCGATCCCGCGGTCGCGGACGGCGACGAGCACCTCGTCGCCGGACAGCCCCGGCATCCGCCGGTCCAACAGGATCACGTCGATATCTTCGCGCAGCTGTTCGATCGCCTCGTGGCCGCCGTAGGCGGTGTCGACGTCGTACTCGCCGCCGAGCCAGGCCGCGTACAGATCGGCCAGATCGGCCTCGTCTTCGACGACCAGCACAGACGGAAGATCCTCACTCATTGTCCAGCAACCCCGTGTTCCTGAGATACACTCGTACCCCCAGCTACATCAAGATACCTTTCGACCGGCCACCCGTCGCCGACCCACACCCGGGGACCCACTGGTAACATCGTTCTGAGGACACATTGCCTGTCAGATACCGCTTTCGGTTACGCGAACCGTGTCGACCGCGCCGTCGGCCGTTCGGGCTCCCGTGTGGCCGGCACGGAACGCCGACAGCCTCTGCCGACCGGCAGACCGAAGGGAAAGCCGAAAGAGCCCGACGGCCCAACGTGTGGTATGGTCGAGGCTCCACAGACGGCGGAGGGCTGGTACGCACTCCACGACTTCCGGACGGTCGACTGGGACGCCTGGCGGTCGGCGTCAGAACGGGACCGCACCCAGGCGGTCGAGGACGGGGTCGCCCACCTCGAACGCCACGAACAGGTGGTCGACGCGCCCGAGGGTGACTCCGGCGTGTTCAGTATCCTGGGCGACGGGGCGGACCTGTTGATCATCCACTTCCGACCGACGTTGGACGCACTCGACGCCGCCCAGCGCCGGTTCGAGCAGACGGCGCTTGCGGCGTTCACCGAGCAGACCGACTCGTACGTCTCCGTCTCGGAGGTGTCCGGCTACGTCGACGACAGCTACTTCGACGAGGACAGCGAGGTCGACGAGGGGACCCGCCGGTATATCGAGTCGAAGATGGAACCGGAGATTCCGGACGACGACTACGTCTCGTTTTACCCGATGAGCAAGCGCCGCCAGCCGGAGCAGAACTGGTACCAGCTCTCCTTCGAGGAACGGGCAGAGCTGATGGCGGGCCACGGCGAGGTCGGCCGAGAGTACGCCGGGAAGATCAAACAGGTGATCGCCTCCTCGGTGGGGTTCGAGGCCCACGAGTGGGGGGTGACCCTGTTCGGCTCGGACCCGACGGACATCAAAGACATCGTCTACGAGATGCGGTTCGACGAGGCGTCGGCGGTGTACGGGGAGTTCGGGGAGTTCTACGTCGGCCGCCGGTTCCCGCCCGCGGACCTCCGGGCGTTTCTCGACGGCGATCCGGTCCCGGTCGCGGCCCACGACGACGCGGCGACCGTCGACACCACTGCCGACGGCACTGCGACCGCCAGCGAGGAGTCGACTGCAGACGACAGAGCGGACGCGGAGAGCGACGCCGGCGGCCCGCCCGCAGGCGTGACCGGCGACAGCGGCGGCCCGCCCGCAGGCGTCACCGCGGAGTCGGGTGACTCCGAGAACACGGACGGTGACGGCGACGACGCGGAGACGATCCGGGAGGCGTTGGACGATCTCGACATCTACGCGGGGACACCCCACGGTGAGGACGTGTTCGCGACGGTGTTGTACTCCGAGGCAGACACACAGGAGCTGTTCGACGAGGTGGAGGGGTTGCGCGGTAACTTCGACCACTACGGCACACACGTCAAGACCGCGGTGTACGCGGGGACGGAGACGGACCGGTCGGCGGTCGTCTCCATTTGGGACACCGCAAGCGCCGCAGAGACCGCCGCGGGGTTCCTCTCGGAGCTACCGGATGTCGTCGCCCGGGCCGGTGAGCGGGAGTCCGGGTTCGGGACGATGGGGATGTTCTACACCGTGAAGCCGGACCACCGGGAGGCGTTCGTCGACCGGTTCGCGGCCGTCGGCGAGAAGCTAGACGGGATGGACGGCCACTTCGAGACGGACCTGCTCGTGAACCACGAGGCGGACAACGACATGTTCATCGCCAGCCAGTGGCGCGCTCGCGAGGATGCGATGGCGTTTTTCGGCTCCGAGGACTTCCGTGACACCGTCGACTGGGGGCGTGAGGTGTTGGCCGACCAGCCCCGGCACGTGTTCCTCGCTTGAGGCCGACCCGACGCTGTCGTTTATGCCTGTGAGTATCAGGGGAGAGATTTTTTATCGGGGGGTGACAACAGCCGGGCAGTGCGACCCGGACGTGCAGGCGCGGGTGCGTCCGCCGCCGACCCCGACAGACTCCAGGCGTTGTACGCGGCGACCCAGGAGTTGATGGCCGCCCGGACCCGCGAGGCGTTGTGTGACGCGGTCGTTGCGACTGCCGAGAGTGTGTTGGAGCTTCCACACGTCGCCGTCCACTTCGCGAGCGACGGCCGGCTCGCGCCGGTCGCGACGACGACTGTGGCGGCCGAGCGGTTCGACGGCGAGCCGCCGGTGTACGGCCGGACCCACCCGTTGTGGGAGGTGTACGCCGACAGCGAGACGCTTCGCGTCGCGGAGACGGACGGCTGGGACGGACCCGTCGCGGCCGGCGTCGCGGTGCCGGTGGGTGATCACGGCGTGCTCCAGGCCGGCCGGCAGGGTGACGGCACCGTCGAGGACGCAGCCGTGGAGTTGGTGCGGTTGTTGGGGACGAACGCGGCGGTCGCGCTCGACAGACTCCGTCGGGAACACCGGCTCGACCGGCTCCACGAGGCCGCCCGCGAGCTGATGACCGCGACGGACACGGCGTCGGTGGCGGCGACCGCGACGGACACCGCCCACGAGGTGCTCGGGTTGACGATCAACGCGGTGTATCTCCGCGCCTCCGAGGCAGAGCGGCTCGTCCCCGTCGGCGTCACCGCGGAGGCGCGGACCGTCTTCGACGACACGGTGCCGGATCTGGGCCCCGACAGCCCGGCGTGGCGGGCGTACACCGCCGGCGAACCGGAGGTGTACGACGACGCCCGAGCGGTGGCGGAGGCGACGCCGATCCGGAGCCAACTCGTGTTGCCGTTGGGTGACCACGGGGTGTTTCTGGCGGCCGCGACCGAGCCGGGGGTGTTCGACGAGACGGATCTGTCGTTGGCGCGGGTGTTCGCCGCCAACGTGGAGGCAGCGTTGGACGCCGCCGACCGGCAGGCACGACTCCGCCGCCGGGAACGCGAACTGGAACGCCAGAACGAACGGTTAGAGGAGTTCGCCTCCGTCGTCTCACACGACCTCCGGAACCCGTTGAACGTCGCCACCGGACAGGTGGAGCTGGCACACATCGAGGTGTCCGGCGAGACGGAACGCCGGCTCGCGGAGGCGTTGGACGCCCACGAGCAGATGGAGGCGTTGATCGAGGACCTGTTGTCGTTGGCGCGCCACGGCCGGTCGTTGGGCGAGACGGAGCCGGTCGAGGTGGCGAGTGTCGTCCGCGCGGAGTGGTCGAGCACGACCGACGAGGAGTTGACGGTGCGTGAGGGGGTCGGGGTCGTCGACGCCGACCGGTCTCGGCTCCGAGAGCTGTTCGGCAACCTCCTGCGCAACGCCGTCGAACACGGCGGCGACCGGGTGGTGGTCGGGCCGCTCTCGGAGGGGTTCTACGTCGCCGACGACGGCCCGGGGATCGACCGCGAGGAACGCGCCTCGGTGTTCGAACGCGGCTACACCACGACCGAGGAGGGGACGGGCTACGGGCTCGCCATCGTCTCTGACGTGGTCGCAGCACACGGCTGGGAGTTGGAACTGACCGAGAGCAAGTGGGGTGGCGCGCGGTTCGAGATCAGAACCGACGGGTGAACTGTCCCGCGGGCCGGCGTCTGACAGTGCGAGCCGTCGTCGTGATCAGTCGCCGGCCGCCTCGGCGGGCAACACACCCGCCTCCTGCAGGTCGCGGCCGTCGACGGACGACCGGAACTGTTCTGGACTCATCCCATCATCGCGGTCGACCCCGAAGTTGTCGGCGGACAACTCGGCGACGCGGGCCATCTCCTCGTCGGAGAGTGCCGGCGTCGACGGCGCACTCCCCCACTCGTCGACGTCCGCGCGGGCCCGGAACGTCGGCGTAACCGAGGCGACTTCGTCGTGGCCCAACAACCACTGGATCGTCGCCTGGCCCATCGTCCGGGCGCCGTCGCGTTCGAGAAAGCGGATCGTCTCCAGCTTCTCCCAGCCGGTCTCGAACCACTGGTTGGGTCGGTGTGCGCGGTGGTCTCCCGTGCCGAGTTCCGTCTCCGGGGTGACCTGTTCGTTCAACAGCCCCGAGGAGTGGGGTACCCGCGCGATCAGGCTGGTGTCGGCGTCTGCCGCCCGGATCGAGTCGACGAAGTGTTGGCCGGGGGTCTGTTCGAACAGGTTGAACACGGTCTGGACCACGTCGAAGTCCAGTTCGACGGCGCGGTCACCCTCCGCGAGCCAGCCGATTGACGGGCCGAGCGCCCAGCCGAGCGCGTCGAAGTAGCCGTCCTCGCGCATGTCGTACAGCGTCTCTAACACGTCATCGGTCACCTCGTCGACGTTCGCGTTGTGGAGGTACAACACGTCGACGTACTCCATGTCCAACCGGTCGAGACTGTTCTCGACGGCCTCACGCACGTACTCCGGGTCGAGTTCCTTCGGGAGCTCACCGTGGCCGGCCTGCGGGTTGTTGTAGAAGTCGTAGCCGACCTTGGTGGCGACGGTCACCTCCTCGCGGTGTTCCCCGAGCGCCTCGCCGATCAGCTCCTCCGAGCGGCCGTGGCCGTACACGTCCCCGGTGTCGAAGAAGGACACTCCCTGATCGAGCGCGTACTGGACCATCTCGACGGCTTCCGTCTCGGAGCGGTCGCCCCACCAGTCCGTGCCGACGACCCACGCGCCGAAGGCTACCTCGCTGACCTCGACGCCCGAGTCTCCGAGTTCGCGGTACTGCATGCTCGGTAGTTGGTGGCGCGACCACTTAGCCACCCGGATTGTCCGCTCGCGAGACTAGTCGTCGTGTGAAAGGAGCGCCGAGGAGGAGATTTGAACTCCTGTGTCCGGAGTGGACAGTTGATCTCGAATCAACCGCCTTGGCCAGGCTAGGCTACCTCGGCTCGTCTACACGTAGTGTGCGAGGGTTGTTAGTGCGTTTCGGTTCGGTGCCGACCAGAGTCAGTACGAGTCGAGACTCTGTTGGATCGGCACTGTGCTCGCAGAGAGATCGTAGTCCTCAAAATTAAAACCGAACTCCTGGCGGTACTCTACTCGTCTCTCTAGTGCCGACTCGGTGAACAACGCGTTCAGATTCCGTTCGATCTCCTGTACGCGCTGTCGGTCGTCGTCACGTCCGTCTTCGAGTCGGCTGACAATCGGTGAGCAGTCGTGCAACTCGGTCCCGACCCACTCACGATCCATCAACTCAGCTGCAGCGTACGTCGTCCCGGCTCCTCCGAACGGATCAAGGATACGGTCGCCTTCCTCTGTCGCCATCCCAATAACTCTGTGGAGTAGTTTGATCGACAGTTGGTTGGCGTCTCTGTTGAGGTGTTTGTCGTGACGGACTGGCGGAATATCGTCCCACACGCTGGTCAGGTTCACGCCATTCGGGTTCATTTCACTCTTATAGCCGCCGTAGTCGTTCTGTTCACCGCCGCAGTGAGGGCACGTATCGATCGGAAGTCTGTCTGGGTCGAACGTGTCCGGACTGTCACCGCGAACGAAGTACAACAACGAGTAGTGAGACGGGTACAGTCTGTTCGGAATCGGTAGTCCGAACTTCATATCCACCGCAATCCAGTCACGAAGCGTGAGACGCCTGGAGACGTAGTGTGCGAGATGGGTATTCCACTTCGGAAGATTGTACAGAAAAAAAGAGCCACCTGGCTTCAGCAGTCTCGTGATCTCGTCGATCCACTCGGTACACCACGACAGGTACGCCTCCTCCGGGCGATCGTCGTCGCTCCCCTCACCGTAGTCTTTGTCGAGGTTGAACGGGGGGTCGGCGAACACGAGATCGAATGACTCCGATTCAAGCTCTGGGAGAAGGTCACGACAGTCGACATCGTACAGTGTTCCGCTGTCTGTCTCGTACACTGGTGTGTGGCTCACAGCCGTGTCGTTCTCCGGTGAACGACCGAGTCCTCCAACTGTCGTGGCACCGTTTCCGTCGTCACCGCTCTGTCTCCCACCAATCTCCTGTCGAAGCGCACTGAGTGCACCTTCCGGGTCCGCGAGCAGTCCCTCGTGAATATCTTCCGGAAACTCTCCAGCGAGAAGCCGAACTGCTTCTGGAGAGACACCGAGCGATTCGCCGAGACTCCCGAGTTCGTCGGCCGTTGGAGGAGTCCCCGACTCGATGTCCCTCAGTGTCTCTACAGACATTTCGGCATCTGCCGCCAGGTCTCTGTCGGAGAGCCCTTGCTGTCTCCTGAGCCGCCCGACAACATCACCGGCCGACCGAAACAGTAGTCCAGTCACGCTGTGTGTCCCTCTCGGTGCGGCTGTTGGGTCGCGATGTGTGAAGTACCCTCGGTCACGCCCACTATCTCTGGGTTCGGATTATAAACCTTTCACTAGCTAGTGAACGGTAGGTGACTCCGACACTGATAATTTCTCACACCCCCCGCACGACCGTAGATGAGTCCAGAGCGAGACGACTTCAGTGGACGGTACACCGAACAATACCCCGACAGTGAGTTCCTTCGCGTCGTCTCGACACTCGACTCTTGTTCGACGAGCGATGTCGCTGAGCAACTCGGTTGTTCGAGTGACCTCGCGTACCGTCGACTCAGACAACTTGACGACGACGGCCGTGTGAACAGTGAGAAGATCGCTGGAACACTCCGCTGGTACCCCGAGGATGAGAGTTGACCGCACACGTAAGCTGATAGACAGTGAGAACAACGCGTTCGACAGCGTACACACAGACGTTGTTGAAGCAATCGACTCCGTCAAATGGCCCCCAGACGCGGATGAGTTCGTCGTCTTTCCGGAGGAAGACGAAAACGGAGTCGGTCCAATCACCGACCAGTTTGAGACTGCTCTTGATGAGACCGATGGGTGGGAGTCCACTGGACGCAAACACTTCAAGACAGTTCTGCAGGAACGCGATCGGTTGGACGAAACTCGCGAAGGGTTGTCAGACTACTGTGACAACCCGATCAACTTCGTCTCGAGTCCGTGGTTCGACGCACTCGGGACCGTCCCTGACGACGGGAGATCTGAACTCGCCGCCGTCGAGTGGGAAACTGGAAACATATCTTCGAGCCATCGCTCGCTCAACAGACTCACTCTGGGACTCGCTGCTGGTATCATTGCGGTCGGTATCGTGGTTCTCCCGACACGGAGTTTGTACCACTACCTAACCGACCGTGTCGGGAACTACCCAGAACTGGAGCCGTACTTCGCGGTTTGGGAGTCACTCGCACACGAAGTCGAAACGGGAGTACTCGCGGTTGTTGCAGTTGAACACGACGACACCGCTGTAGAGGTTCCGCCAATCGGGAAAGGGACTGACGGAATGGCGACCCGATCCAACCCAGACTCTAACTGACCAACTGCTGGGTGAACCTCCGACTCTGGAGACGAACCCCGACGCTTCAAGTACGGGCCGTGACAGGAACGCACATGGACGTTACCGACGCGAGTGGTGCCTGCTCGGACGTGCTCTCTGCCCTCTCGGACGCCATCGTTGCCGAGGACACGTTCTTCGAGAACGTACTCCTCGGGCTGCTCTCCCGTGGCCACGTCCTGATCGAGGACGTGCCCGGGACGGGAAAGACGCTGACGGCGCGGTCGTTCGCGACCGCGCTGGGGTTGTCGTTCTCGCGGGTGCAGTTCACGCCGGACCTGTTGCCGTCGGACGTGACCGGGACGAACGTCTACAACGAGGGTGAGGCCACCTTCGAGTTCTCTCAGGGGCCGATCTTCGCGAACGTCGTACTGGCAGACGAGATCAATCGTGCGCCACCGAAGACGCAGGCGGCGTTGTTGGAGGCGATGGAGGAAGAACAGGTGACAGTCGACGGGGAGACGTACGATCTCCCACAGCCGTTCTTCATGATCGCCACCCAGAACCCGGTCGAACAGGAGGGGAACTTCCCGTTGCCGGAGGCACAGCTCGACCGGTTCGTCGTCAAGACCGCGATGGGCTACCCCGACGAGGCCGGCGAGGTGGAGCTGTTGCAACGCCGGGTCGGCCGGACCACCGGCGACCCGAGCGTCGCGAGCGTGCTCGACCGAGCGGCCGTCACCGGGGTCCGGGAGGCGCCGGAGGCGGTGACGGTTGACGACGACCTCATCGAGTACATGGCCAGAGTCACCCACGCCACCCGGACGGACCGTCGGGTGGAGGTTGGCGTGTCGCCGCGTGGCACCCAACGGCTGTTGGAGGCCACGCGGGCCGCGGCGGTGTTGGCCGGCCGCGATTTCGTCACCCCCGACGACGTGAAACGCGTCGCCCAGCCCGTGCTCGCCCACCGACTCGTGTTGACGCCGGACGCGAAGGTGAACGAGATCGCCAAGTCGGACGTGCTCGCGGGTGTGCTTGACCGTGTTGAGGTGCCGACCGTCGACTACGAGGAGCCGACGCCGTAGCGTCGCGGCGAGCGCGCACGACCCCACGGCCGGGCGCGTGTGCGAACCGCGCGGTCTAAGACGCCCCCGCCCCGAACGGCGCGTGTGCCGCGGTTCGCTTACCCCTGTCCCGGCTGTCGCACGACGAACAGCCTCCACGACGCTGGCTGTGAGTACGAAGGGACAGACTGGCACGAGATCGAACGCGCGTACACGGATCTGTTGTCCGTCCTCGCGGACGACGCGGTCGGGGAGTCGGCGCTCAGAGGCGCGATCCCGGACGGCCCGGAGGCGTGGTCCGGGCTCCACCGCGCTGCCCTCGAACTGCTAGAACGGGAGGGTCGGCTCGCGGAGACGGACGCGGGGCTGTCGTTGCTGTCGGCCGAGGACTACCGCGAGGCGGTGTCGGAGCCGACGACGGAGCCGGTGGCGACGATCTACCGCGAGGGGTCGTATCCTGGCGCCCACGACAACTCCGTGTTCGCGATGATCGCCTTCTACGAGATGGTCGGCCTCTCGTGGGCCGAGACCCGCGAGAACGTGATCGAGTGGCTCCACGACACCGGCACGTGGGAACGCGGAGGGTTCGAGGAGTCCTCACCCGGGGAGTTGGTCGACAAGAAACGCCACGTGTACGAGGCGGGCTACGGCTGGAAGGAGAAGGCAACCGCCGCCAAGCGCGTGATCGACGCCCACCGGTAGAGCCGGCGTCCCGTTTTACTCGCCGTCACCCCGAAACGGATTTAGCTCTCGCTCCGGCAGTGTGATCTACGTGCAGTCTACAGGGAAGACGAGCCCGTTCCGGGCGGCGAAGGTTGCGCTGGTGACGGTGCTCGCCGTCGCGGTCGTCGTCGGCCCCGCGCTCGCACTCACCGGTGATGTCCACGTCACTACCTACGGCGTCGACGACTCCGCTGTGTTCACCGGGGTCGAACGCCCGGATCGGGCGATCTCCGGCCAGGTTGCGGTGACGTTCCATCTCCGGCAGGGGACCGGTGTCGTCGAGATTACCTCCGCGACGCCGAGCGGGCAGACGATCGACACCGCGAGCGTCTCCACGACCGACGAGACCGTCCGACTCCACTGTACTGTCCGGGGCCTGTGTGTCGTCCAGGCGATCGCCGACGGTCGGGTCGCGAGTGAGATCGTCGTCGACATCGAACTCCAGTATCTCCCCGACCTCGGCTGGCTCCCGGCGTCTGTCCCCGAGACGGCTCGGTGAGCCGGGAGCCCGCCGGCGTTTCGAGAAACGCCCCACTTCCTGTTTTTCGCACAATATCGGGGTACACCTGACTCTCGAACAGAGATACGAATGTGACAAGCGAGGCGTGTGTGACCGTCACGCGGGGTGTGTGGCCGTGAGCGTCGCCCGGCCGGCGGTCGAACTCCCCAGCGCGGCGGCGGTGTACCACTACGCCGTCGACGCGGGCGCGGCCGGCGTGACCTGTCCGACGGCCGGAAGCCTCCGGGCCGTGGTGGCGACCGTCGAGGAGGCGACGCTGTCGGTGTACGCCGCACCGTCCGCGCTCGCCGGACTGGGGTGGCCCGGTCGCTACCGACTCGCCGGTGCCGTCGCCCGCGGACGTGTCGACCTCGCGGCCGCTGAGACGGTCGCGGCGTGCCGAGCGTGGGGCGAGGAGTGGAGTGGAACACTCGACCGCGCCAGTCGCCGGCTGGTGTTCGACGAGCAACCCGCGATCCCGACCGACACGTACGGTGAGTCCGTGACGCTGGACGTTCCGACACACCAGACCGCACGGCGGGTGATCGCGTCGTGGCCAGCGCCGGTCGCGGAGACGTTCCGGACCGCCGCCACACGCGGCCCGCTCCGGTCGGGGACGGGGTTCTCGACCGGGCTGACGGCCGCGTGGGGACTCGCCCGCGCCGGCAGCACCGCGGCCGACGTTCGCCGACTCGGCGCGTCGCTGGGCTGTCGGGCGGCGGCACTCGATGCGCTCGGCCGACTCCGTCGGTGTGAGGCGGTGTCGGTCGCCGACGGCCAGCTTGCCGCCCGCGTGGACGACCCGTGGCCCGGCGCGTTGGTGCGACTCGTCGGCCACCGATGACCCGCGCCGGAGACACCGGCCGGCGTGGCGAGGGTGTACAGTCCGGTGTCGTCGAATCCCAGCGGTGTGACACACGCCGTCCGACATCCCTCTCCGGGCTCCTCCCTCGGGGGCCCGGTCGTGTCACTCCTCGGGAGCGTGTGTAGTCGACCGTCTGTCGGTTGCGTTCTAAACAACAAAATCTGATCCAACTCGCTGGCAAAGCTGATATAGGCCACGAGTGGTGACGGCGTCGTATGCGAGTGGTCGAGCGCGACGAGGGGATCAGAGCGGTGACAGACGGGAAGACCGTGACGGTCGAACTCGGCGAGGGGTGGGCGTACGCCGACGACCCGCCGGAGGATGTCGGCGGGCCGAGCTACCTGCTCACCTGTCGGGAACACGTCGCGCCGGCGACAGCCGTTCGGCTCCCGGCGGGTGGCGTCGCGGTGATTGAGTCGGACGGGGTCGAACGCCGCGTGGGGCGCGGCGAGACGGAGCCGGTCGCGCCCACGGAGACGGTGGTCGCACAGGCGGCGATTCCGACGCTGTGTCGCCCGGTTGCGGGCGGCACCGTCACGGTCGACACCGCCGGCGAGCCGACGGTGGAGACGGACGGCCCGGTGACGCTCGGCTGGATCACGCCGCCAGACGCCCCCGTCGCGCGGATTGTCGCCGGCAGAGCGCCACAGTCGATTGCGGACGCGGTGACGGCCGCGAGCGTCTCGTTGCCCGGCGTCCACTCGCCACGACGGACGTGGCCGAACGCCCGCGCACCCGCACCGCGGCTCGTCCTCGACGGCAACGGCCACGACCCGGACGCGGTCGACTACATGGACAGCGGCGTCGAACTGACCGTGCCGGAGACGGACGCGCTGTCGTACGTCGTCGGGGTGTCGACGCTGGCGTACTACCTCGGCGCGTCGGTGAGCGTGACGGACACGGCCATCGCGCGGCTCCACGCCGGTGGGGAGGCGTGGCCGTTGGGCGCGAACCCGGAGGTGGCGGACCGCAAAGCGTCGTCGTGGCTCCGGCGGGTCTTTTATCTGGACTGTCTCGTGCGGTGTGCGGGGCCGGACGGTGTCCGCCTGCGCGAGGCGGATGACGCACTTGCCTTTGTCGCCGGCGACGCGCCGGAGCTGTTCGATCTCGACATCGGGCCGCGGGTGACGCGGTATCTGGCGGCCGACGACGCGGTGCTTGAGGAACTGCCGCGGTGGCCGGAAGCGGTCCACGTCGCGCCCGAGCCCCAGCGCGTCCCGCGGCTGGCCCGGTATCTCGGCCGGCTGGCGGACGTGCGGCTCCCGCGGGGTGAAGAGCTGACGGTCGCGGCGCTGTCGGGTTGGGAGCCGGACGTGCCGGTGCGGGGCCAGTCGCGTCGGGTTCCCGTCCCGCGGATCGTCCCGGAGGCCCACGGCGAGGCGGGGGTCGTCGGCTGGGACGCGCCGGGTCGGCCGATGGGCGCGTTCGACGCCCGCGGCGACCCCGCGAACGACGCGGACGGCGACGAGGCGTTGCAGGTGGTGGTCGTCCACTGCGGCTGGCAGTCGCCACACGGCACGTTGGAGCGGTGGCGCGCCCGCGAGGACGAACTCGCACTCGACGTGGAGACGGTCTCGCGGCCGACGGTCGACGAACTGCAGGCGACCCTGCGCCGGAACGTCGACGTGGTCCACCTCGCGGCACACCACGAGTACGACAACGGCGTGAAGTGTTCGGACGGCTATCTGAAGGCGCACGAACTGTCTGGGGTGGGGGCGACCGCGGTCGTCGCGAACTGCTGTGACTCCGAGCGGTGGGCGCGGAAGGCTGTCGACAACGGCGCAGATGTTGCGGTCGCGACCACTGGCCCGATTCCGGTCGCCGAGGCCGAGCGCGACGGCGCCGATCTGGCTGGGCTGTTGTCGCTCGGCTGGTGTGTGGAGCGCGCGGTGGGTGTGTTGCGGGAGATCTACGATGGGGCTGGCTGGGTGGCTGTCGGTGATGGCGGAGCGTGCGTCGGTCAGTCTCGTCCAACGACACCTCCACGGGTAGCAATTGATACTGCGGACAACACTGTCTCGATTGGCTATCTCGGGCCTAACACTGCAGGGTACCGGATTAATGGTCTACACGAGATGGAACCGCGACTGCCCGGGCGCGCACTGTATGATGATGTTGACCGTGATCAGCTTGCGGAGTCTCTTGATTCGCCCGCTCTTGTCGACTCAGAGGAACTCAGGTGGATGAGCTAATCATCTTCAACAATATTCGGCCCTCCACCACTTGTTCCGTCTGTCGGTTCAACGTCGAAATCTCCCATAACAGCAGAATCTGCTATGCCAGTGAAATCCCCAACAACAGCCACAGCGACAGAAGCAGTGAACGCGACGGCGACGACGAGTACAGTCGGGTGTTGAGCGAGCCACACGAGTGCACGCCGGTGCGGGCGAGACATGCTCTCACTTCCCGGCTCGAAGATGAAAGCCACTGTGGAGAAAACGTGTGGATACGAGTCGAAAGTTGGCCGTTACGAACACACGGGACGCACACCACAGCACGATCTGACCCACCACGCGGTAGTGTTCAGACACGATAGAAAGCGAACGAGGAGAGACGACCAGGAAGCCCCGATTCGGTCGCGGTCGCTGGGCGACATATCGCGCCTTTCGGCGCGATAGGGGTCGCCCAGACGACTACATAAACGCGACCGAATCTATGGGAGAGCGAAGCTCTCCCGAGCACACGGCAGCGAAGCCGCCGTGAACGCCCCTTCCAGTCCCACCCCGCACCGCAGCCTCAGACCTCCCCAACCTCCTCACTCCACTCCCTCACTGCGTTCGGTCGCTCCGTTCGTCCCTCGCGCGCTCGCCGCGCCACAGGGGCGCGGCGGCGCGCGCCAGAAACCATCGCTGCACATCTGGGCACCAGTCCTACAATCCCTCGTCCGTGTCTACTTCTGGAGAGTTGAGTGTCTGTTCTGTTCGACGAGCGCCGTCCGCGGGTGAACGGACGGAGACCCGGTGAACGACCGGCCGCAGTACCAGCACCGACAAATACACAATATCGTCGCAGCCACAATGAGAGAAGTGTGAATCGTAATCTGGTCACACCCCCGAGTGTCGTCCTCGCGACAGTCGTAGCGGGATGGATCGTCCTCCTCATCCCTGCTCCGCTCGACACGTACGGGTTCGGGTTCGGCCCGTCCGGCACGACAGCGGTCGTCGTGCTGGCCGTTCTCTTGTTCTCGTTTGCCGTCACGACGGTGTTCGCCTCTCGCGTCGGACTCGTCGCGCCGGTTGTCGTTCCGACTCTGACGGTGGCTCTGTGGGCGATCAGTTCAAGCGAAGGGTACACACTCGTTCTGCTCGGGTTTCTGACTACGGTTGTCGTCGGTGTGATCGAGTGTGAGTGGCGTGGACTGCTCGCGGAGTGGATCGCGCGCTCTGGGGTGATTGCTGCCGGCGTCCATGTGTTTCTCGCTCTGGTGATCGAACTCCTGGTTCGTGTGCCGGGGTCGATTGGATCGTTCATGCTGGTCGTCGGTGTGCCGTGCGCCGTCCTGATCGCTGGCACGGTCGCCGCGGGAGCGGTGACGCTGGCTGTCGATCACGACGTGTACGCACCGACGCTCGTGTTGTGTGGCTGGCTCGGGGTGGGTATCCGTGACACGATAGCCCGAATCGGTGAACCACGCCTGACGGGATTCGACGTGCTCGCTCCCTTCCAACTCGGCCCGACACCGGACTACCTGTTCCAACTCTCCGGGCTCGCGGTTCTGACGGTCGCCGTCGCGGCCGTCGAGTGGGACCTCCGTCAGATTGCCGACGACGCTGCCCGCGACACGTCCGCCGACACACACCCGCCCGCGGGCGACTCGAACGACCGGGACTGACCGCCGACTGGTCACACTCTGTGCCCCAACCACACACCACCACCGCACCACCACCGCACCACCACACACCACCGCCCCACCACGAACTGTAACACCACTAACCAATAAATGTGACTATCAGGCTGAGAACAAAAAGATACATTACCTCGGATATTTCACCGTTCGGTATGAACTGCGTACAGGAATCGGTACAAGATATGATCCGTACGTCGTTGGAGACGGCGACAGGCCGGCCGGTCGTGACCGCACCGGGGAGCGTGTTGGAGGAGGTCGCGGCGGCAATCGTGGACGCAGCGCAGACAGTGCGGGTCGTGGTGCCGGCGACGGCGTTGGAGTCGGCGCGGTGGGTACCACGCGGGCGGCTGGCGGACGCCCTCGCGGCGGGGAGTGCGCTCCGGACGAACGATGTCGACAGCTTGGCCGTCGTCGGGGAGGGGGTGGCCGCGACCGTCGACGGCACCGTCACGCCGCCGACGGCGTGGATTCTTGAGGACCCCGACGAGGCGGTCGTGCGGACGTACACGGACGTGTGGGAGTCGGCGACAGAGACGGAGTTCGACGCCTCGCGTGCTTCGGCCGTCCGGGCGGCGGCCGAGTCCATCGGCGGGCAGGCGGCGTTGGACGATCTCGCGACGGTGACCCAGCCGGTCCGTGACGACGCGCCCGACGCCATCGCGACGGCGGTGTGGGCCGCCGCCGGCGCGTCACCCCGGCTTCAACAGCTCACGGGCACCGTCGCCAACCACTTGGACTGCACCGAGCGAACAGTCGAGAACCGAATCAAACGGCTGTGTGACGGCGGCGTGCTGGCCCGGATGAACGCCGCCACCGACAGTCCGGGTCGGCCGGAGACGATTATCATCCGGCACGTCGACCCACCGTTGGGACAGGCAGTGCGGCCGCTCTTCGCTCGCAGGTAGCCCCACAACGCGACAACACTAGTCGACTCGCCGAAAGAATTTTTTAAATGAATTATTTCTGACTTTAACAAAACGAAAATGATCTTCCTACTGTGAGACAGCAGGGACGCACGAGTTCGAGAGAGGAGCCCTCTGTCGAGACAGACGAACTGCGTCTGCCTGCGGAGTTGGCCGACGAGTTCGCCGTCCTGTTCGACGACGGCCCCGTCACTCCCAGACGGTTTCGTAGCCAGCGTCACAGATGACACCGTCGGTGGTGACGATTGCGTCCGTGTCCCGCGCACGGTGGCTAGCGACGATCAACCCGTCGTGGATACTAAACTCGTCTACGAGCCGTGCGTACTCGGCCAACTCCTCGTCGTCGACTGGTGCGACAGAGACGGGACCGTTCCCGATCAGCGCCCGGCGAACCGCCTGTGGCGTCGCCGAGAGCGTGGCCCCGCGGACGTTCTTGTCGCGGGAGACAGCGTACAGCACCTCGGCCAACGCCGTACTGGGTGCTTCGACGACGGCCTCCCCGGCTTCGGCCTCGGCAAACACTCGGTCGGCCGACTGCGGGAGCGCGTCGACGAGGTACACCAGGAGTCCGACCGCGTCGGCGGTGTACGTCCCCATCAGCTGTCCCCGTAGTTGCGGTCGCGCCGATCACGGACGCGCCCGCGCAGTTCCTCGGCGACCTCTTCGCGTGTCTCTGCCGAGGTGTCGTCGGGGAGGAGCATCCCGCGCCCACCGGTGCGGGTGCGTTTCTTCACGACGATTCCATCCTCGGTGTCCATCCAGACCACCTCATCGCCCGGCTCTAGGTCGTACTTCTCGCGGAGTCCGTGCGGGATCGTCGCCTGGCCTTTCTCTGTGATCCGTGTGGTCTCGCTCACGTACAGTAATACGCGCCGTAATACATTACTCTTGTGAGCATCGAGGAGCCGCATCGACCGCTCGACAGAGGACACACACTGGCTCTCGGTGACTGGCCGCTTCACGACCGGAGTCGTTCCGCTGTGGTGAATATGTACCGTTTGCTTGCTTCTAACACACGACTGCACTGGTGAACGTCGCCAGCAGACTGTGGTCACTACCCAGTGCACAGTTGGAACCAGTGGGAGACGGCATCTCGGCGGGGTCACTCTCGTCGAGGGCACACCGAACCGCGACAAGAGAACCCCCATCACACGAGTTGTCGACTACTCTCGGACGGACCGAGAACGCCGAGACACACCCCGAGAGGTGGAGTCGCAGTCGACACCGCCCGAGCCGGGCCACCCCGCCGAGAACCGACGTTTCAAGCCTCACCCGCCCCAACCCCGAGTCGATGTCCACCGACACCGCAACGGCCGACGCCGACACGACGGCCTACGAGGAGCTGTTGTCACGGTACGAACGGATCAGCAGTCTCCAGTCTGCACAGGAAGTGTTGTCGTGGGACCAACAGGTGACGATGCCAGAGGGGGGGACACCCGCCCGGTCGAAGGAGCTGTCGACGCTGTCGTCGCTGGGCCACGAACTGCTCACAGACAACGAGACCGCCGACCTGCTGGACGCGGCCGAGGCGGCCGCTCTCGACGACGAACAGGCCGCAGTCGTCCGCGAGATCAGACGCGACTACGAACGCGCCGACGCGGTGCCACAGTCGCTCGTCGAGGAGATCTCCGAGACCTCGACGGAGGCGTTGGGCGCGTGGGAGGAGGCGAAAGCCGACGACGACTTCGAGACGTTCGCGCCGTACCTCGAAGAGTTGGTGGAACTGCGCCGCGAGGAGGCCGCCGCCATCGACGACGACCGGGACCCGTACGCCGTTTTGTTCGAGGAGTACGAGCCGTGTCTCTCCTTGGACCGCGCCGAGCGGATTCTCGACCGGCTGAAAGAGACGCTCGTCCCGATGATCGACGAGATCGCCGACAGCGGCGCGGCGATCACCACCGACGCATTCGACGGGACGTACGACACGGACGCCCAGGAGGCGCTCTCACGAGAGGTGTTGACGACGCTGGGGTACGACTGGGACCGCGGCCGGCTCGACACCTCCTCACACCCGTTCACCGCCGGCAACCAACACGACTGTCGTGTCACCACCCGGTTCGACGAGTCAGACCCGCTGGGCGGGCTGACCGCGACCGTCCACGAGTTCGGCCACGCGTTCTACAACCTCGGGCTCCCGCGCGAGGAGTGGGGGACGCCGTTGGGTGAGTCACGCGATCTGTCCGTCCACGAGAGCCAGTCCCGGCTCTGGGAGAACCACGTCGGCCGCACGGAGGCGTTCTGGGAGCAGACACTCCCCACCTTCGCGGAGTACTTCGACACGGACGCCACCCCGTGGGAAGCGTATGAGTCCGCCAACCAGGTGTACGACGACAACCTGATCCGGGTTGAGGCGGACGAACTCACCTACCACCTCCACATCGTGATCCGGTTCGAGATCGAACGCGACCTGATCCGTGGCGATCTCGACGTCTCGGAGGTGCCGGCCGTCTGGAACGACAAGTACGAGGAGTACCTCGGGATTCGGCCGGAGACGGACGCGGAGGGGTGTCTTCAGGACATTCACTGGAGCCACGGCAACTTCGGTTACTTCCCCACCTACTCGCTGGGGTCGGTGATGGCCACCCAACTGTTTGACGCCGCCGAAGACGAGCTGGGCGATCTCGACGACGACATCCGGAACGCGGAGCTCGACCGGCTCCACGAGTGGCTGCGGGAGAACGTCCACGGCCACGGCGCCCGCTACGAGACGAACGAACTCGTCGAACAGGCAACCGGTGAGCCGTTCACCGCCGACGCCTTCCTCGCGTATGTCCGCGAGAAGTACGGGGAGCTGTACGACCTCGAGGCGTCGGTGTAGTCGGCCGTCCGTCTGTCGCGGTCGGCGACACCGCCCGTGCGCTCGGCGCGACGACGAACCCGCCGCTGGACCGCCAGACTCAGGCACGTCCCACCCCGACCGACGGGCAGTGCGTCAGTTTTCCGCCGACTACCTCGACCGCACGCGCCGAGGGATGTGGGCAGACAGCCGGGCGGCACTCGCCGACCTGTCGCTGTCCGACCGCGACCGCGTCCTCGATGTCGGCTGTGGCACCGGCGAACTGACGGCGGTTCTCGTCGAGGAGACGGACGCGACGGTGGTCGGTGTCGACGCCGACACAGGGCTGTTGACCGCCGCACGCGACCGACTCGACAGAGACGAACGACAGGGGTCGACACCGACACACCCCGATCTCGCGGCGGGGGACGCGACCCGGCTCCCGTTCCCGACAGACAGCTTCGATCTCGTCGTCTGTCAGGCGTTACTCGTCAACCTCCCCGAGCCGGCCGTCGCTCTCCGCGAGTTCACTCGTATCTCCCGGGAGTTGGTCGCGGCCGTCGAGCCGGACAACGCCGACGTGGCCGTCTCCTCGACGGTCGACAACGAAACCCAGCTGGAACGCGAGGCTCGGGGGGCGTTCATCGACGGCGTCACGACGGACGTGACCACTCGGGCGCTCGCCGAGACGTTCACCGACGCCGGGCTTTCCCGGGTGCAGACGCGCCGTTACCACCACGAGAAACGGGTCGAACCCCCCTACTCCGAGGCGGACCTAAAGGGAGCCACCCGGAAGGCGACCGGCGCGGCGCTCGCGAGCCACGAGACGGAGCTCCGCCGGGCGCTCTCCGAGGACTCCTACGACGATCTCCGACAACGCTGGCGGGCGATGGGTCGGGCGGTCGTCGACCAGATGCGCGCCGAGACGTACGAGCGCGTCGAGGTGGTGCCGTTCGACGTGGCTGTCGGTCGGGTGTGACCTGCGGCTCGCGTCCGTCTCACTGCTCGAACTGCGTGAGCGAGCCAACGGGGGCGTCGGTCTGGCTGCGGGCGCGGTCGACACCTTCGGTGCCGACGGCGATCAGCGCGAACACGCCCGCGACGGTCGCGTCGGCGCGAGCGACGATGTCGAGCAACAGCTCCTGGGTCTCGCCCGACCGGATCAGGTCGTCGACAACCAACACGGAGTCGCCGGCGTCGACCGCGTCCGCGGGGAGATAATAGGTGAGTTCGATCCCGGAGGCGAGCCGTTGGCGCGACTCGACGAACTCCTCGACGGCGGTCTCCTTCGATTTCTTCGCGTACGCCAGCCGCGCGTCGAAGTGTGACGCCATCGCCGCCCCCAACGAGATCCCATCTGTCGCGGCCGTCAACACCACGTCCGGCCGGTCGAACCCGAGATGTTCGGCCGACACCGGCGCCACCAGATCCAGAAACGGCTGGTCAAACACTACCGCGGAGTTGTCGACGTATCTCTCCTCGTCGAACCGCACCCGTTCACGCAGCTCGTCTGCTAGTGTCTCGCGACCGACGCCGGCGACGACCGCCTCCGCCCGCTCGACCCCTGGGAGAACGTGGCCGTTGACGTACCGGTTGAGGTCCCCCGCTGGCAACCCTGTCAGCGCCGCCAACTCGTCGTACGTCCGTGTCTCTTTCAGCGTCCGCAACACGGCGACCGCCCGCAGTTGGAGTGTCGCCTTCTCTGCCCTGTTCATGCTCTCGTTGCACGGTCGCACAAGCTTGAACACGTCGAAGCCGACCGAATACACGGGAGTGAGGTGACCAGTTGTGGTTCGTCTCTGACAGCCTCGGGGTCCCCAGCGAAGGATACTCTCACCGATGACAGCCCCTCGACGAGTGTCCGTCCCCGGCAGTGACGACAGGGAGGATTCTTCTACCTGCCGGCTCTAACTGCGTCCATGGCTACTGACGGGTTCATCTTCGGAATCGACGACGTCGGCGGGTTGGCAGTGTTCGGGTTCCACGCGGCAATCGCGCTCGTGTTGATCGTCCTGGGGCTGCTCGTCGCCGGACAGAACCTGGTCCAAGGCGGGTTGTTCGCCGCGATCGGCGCGATGATCGGGGTCGTCGGCCGGTCTGCCGGCCGGATCGTCTCGCGTCGGTGATGACCGCGACAGACCACACCGGCACCGTCGTCGGCGTGACGAGTGACACGGAGGGTGTCGTCCGACTCGCCGCAGACGACGTGGCGGCGGCGGGACTGTCGGCCGACGACCCGGTGGTCGTCCGCGGTGACGACGAGACTGCCGCGACGGTCGCGGTCGACCCGGATCTCGCGGCCCGGAGTGTCGTCGTCGACGACTCCGTTGCCGACGCCGCCGACGCCGGTGTCGGGGACACGGTCACGGTGACGGCAGTCGAGCCACAGACGGCGAGTCGGCTCCGGTTCGCCCCGGTGCCGGATCTGTCGATCCGCGGCGGGGAGTCGGCCGCGCGGCGGGCGGCCGCCGGCATGCCGTTGGTCGTCGGCGACCGGATCTCCGTCTCGTTGTTCAACGGCGCGCTCGACGTGCCGGTGCGCGCGACCGAGGTCGAACCCGACGGCCCGGTGTACATCGCCGATGAGACGACCGTCGAGTTGGTCGCCGGGCCGGCTGCCGCGGTGACGGCCGACCACCGTGTCCCACACGTCCCCGAGGCGGACGTCGGTGGGTACGACGACGCTCGGGCGACACTCGAACGGACGGTAGTCCGGCCGCTGACCGCGAGTGACTCGTACGACGCCGCCGGGGGCCGCGCCGGCAACGGGGTGTTGTTGGTCGGCCCCAGCGGCGTCGGGAAGACACACCTGCTCCGACACGCGGCGTGGCGGGCCGACGCGACGCTCGTCGCACCCGATCCCGGTGGGCTCACCGAGTCGGGTACCGAACTCGCCGACACGCTCTCGCAACTCCAGACGGCCGCCGAACGGGCGTCCCGTGCGGTCGTCCACCTCGACGGACTGGCGGCGCTGGGCGGGGAGGGGACGCGCGACGCCGGTCGACTCGCCCGCGTGACCGACGCAGTCGACCGACTTCGAGGGACCGACGGGGTGGTCGTCGTCGGCGAGGCGACCGCCGCCGACGCGGTGCCGGACGCACTCCGGCGTGGTGACCGACTCGCACGTCTTGTCGAGATCGGCCCACCGGACCGCACGGACCGGGGGGCGGTGTTGACAGCCATCACCCGCGGCGGCCGGCTGACCGACGACGCCGACCCCGCGGCAGTCGGGACCCGTGCGTTCGGCTACACCGCCGCCGATCTGCGTGCGCTGTGGTCGTACGCCCTGGAGTCGGCCGTCGACCGGACGCTGGCGGGTGGTGACGCGGTCGTGACGGCCGCCGACTTCGAGACCGCACTCGCGGAGACGGAGCCGAGTTCACTCCGCGGCGCGGCGGTCGAACGGCCGGAGGTGAGTTTCGACGATGTCGGTGGGCTCGATGGCCCCAAACGAGAACTCACCCGGTCGGTGGAGTGGCCGCTCCGGCACCCGGAGGCGTTCGACCGGCTGAACATCGACGCGCCGACGGGCGTGTTGTTGTACGGTCCCCCCGGCACCGGAAAGACACTGCTGGCGCGTGCTGTCGCGGCGACGACAGACGCCAACTTCCTCCCGGTCGACGGTCCGGAGCTGCTCGACAAGTACGTCGGCGAGTCCGAGCGAGCAGTGCGGGAGCTGTTCGACCGGGCGCGTGCGAACGCGCCGGCGGTCGTGTTCTTCGACGAGATGGACGCGCTCGCGCCCGCCCGGACCCAGGACACGGAGGCGTCGGCACCCGAACGGGTCGCCTCCCAGCTGTTGACGGAGCTCGACGGGCTGGTCTCTCGGGGTGGGATCACCGTGATCGCGGCGACGAACCGCCCCGACCGGCTCGACCCCGCGCTCCTCCGCCCTGGTCGGCTCGACCGACTCGTCGAGGTGCCGGTGCCAGACGAGACGGCCCGGCGAGCGATCTTCCGGGTCCACACCCGCGACCGGCCGGTGGAGGCGGTCGACTACGACCGGCTCGCGGCACAGACGGAGGGGTACACCGGGAGCGACATCGAGGCAGTCGTCCGCGAGGCGTCACTGTTGGCGTTGGAACGAGTGCTCGATGGCGAACGCAACGTCGACCCCCGAGAGGTCGACGGGCTGACCGTCGGCCCCGCGGAGTTCGACCGCGCACTGCGTCGGGTCGGTCCCTCGCTGACCGACGAGACGCTGGCGAACTACGAGGCGGTCGTGGAAGATGTCGTGAGCCGCACGCCCGACTAGTCGTACAGCCGGCGTGCCGAAACACCGACGCCGACCGCGCCGACGAACTCCACCGCGAGCACGATCCAGAACCCGTTGCGCGTGCTCAGACCGACGGCGTCGGCGGCCGGCAGGACGAACAACCCGGTCAACGCGAGAAAGAACGACCCGATCAACCCGGCGACGGCGATCCTGTTGAGCGACCGAACGTCTACCTCTCCGCCCGCCTCGTCGTCGAAGCTCACGGATCGACACCCCCCAGTTCTCGTCGTTGTTGCACGTGTGGCACAGCTGTTCGGTACGTAGCAGGCGTCGAAAAAAGCGGCGTGTCGTTCGATTGTCGCGTCGTCAGTCTGCGGCCTGCTCGTCGGCCGACGGCGTCGGGGCCGAGGAGTCGCCCATGATGGCGCGGCTCCGGAGCAGGATCAGACCGAACCCGACCTTCGCGGTCACGTCTAGCACTGCGTACAGGAGCGTCTCGACACCGAGCGGGACGATGCCGGCACCCTCCGTACCGACGATCCACACGATGGGGTACGCCGTCCACAGGACCAACGTGATGTTACGCAACGTACTGAACGTCGACTGCGTCGCCTCGTCCATCTCGCTGGCGTTCGCGGTGAGCGTCCCGTACAGCATGTACAGGAGGAACACGAACGCGATCGTGCTCACGGTCCACCAG
>ERZ1034486.104-NODE-104-length-25089-cov-6.804466_pt1 | contig 25089 bp, 24 predicted proteins | sample MGYA00520683_ERZ1034486 | MGnify/ENA primary metagenome ERZ1034486 (study PRJEB33760, sample SAMEA4777685) | hypersaline lake metagenome | biome: hypersaline environment; feature: brines | place: Spain | collected 2012-08 | depth 0 m ...
GTGCGCGTCGTGGCGGCGGACGCGGGCGCGGTCGTCCGGGTGTCGCTCGCGAGCGGCGTCGTGTGGGCGTTAGACGTCGTGACCGCCGTCTTCGTCCTCGCGGCGCTCGTCGGCGGGCTCGGTGGGGCCGTCGACCCGGCCGCGCTCGCCGTGGTCGGCACGCTCGCCGTCTCGGCCGGGAACCTCGCGAAGGTGCTGCCGCTCTCGCAGGGCGGGATCGGGCTGTACGAGGCGGCGTTCACCGGCATCGTCGTCGCGGCGACGCCGATCCCGGCGGAGGTCGCGCTCGCCGCGGCGGCGCTCGACCACGCGCTCAAGAACGCCGTCACGCTGGCCGGCGGCGGCGTCGTCGCGGCCGCGTTCGACCTCTCGCTGGCGGGCGCCCCGGACGAGGCGGAACGCGACCCTGACGCGGCCGCGACGCGGCCGACGACGGACCGCTAAGTTTTTAGGCTGGCCTAAAAAATAGCGGGTATGGATGCGACAGCCTCGGACCGCGACGGTCCGGACGTCTGCGTCATCGTCCCGACGATACGCGAGTACGAGTGTCTCCGCGACTACGTGGGGAACGCCCGCGAGAACGGGTTCGACGTCTCGCGGCTCCACTTCGTCCTCGTCACCGAGGACTTCTGCGACGTCGAGGAGATGCGCGCGATGCTCGACGACCTCGACGTCTCCGGCGAGGTGTTCGACGGCAGCCGCCGCGAGGCGTGGTACGAGGCCAACGACGTCGCGGAGTACGGCCACGTCGTCCCCGCCGCGAGCCACGCCGAGACGAGCTTCGGCCTCCTGTACATGTGGGCCGACGAGTCGTTCGACTACGGCGTGTTCATCGACGACGACACGCTCCCGCACGACGACGTCGACTACTTCGGCCGTCACATGGAGAACCTCGCGTTCGGCGGCGAGATCGAGCGCGTGCGCTCCGACGAGGACTGGGTGAACGTCCTCTACGACGAGGCCGACGAGCACGGGCTCTACCCGCGCGGCTACCCCTACTCGGCGATGGACGAGACCGTCGAGACCGACTCGGTCGCGGTCGACGCCGGCGATGTCGTCGCCTCGCAGGGGCTGTGGACGAACGTCCCCGACCTCGACGCCGTCCGGATCCTGATGGACGGCGACCTGGAGGGGCAGGCGCAGACCCGGACGGCCGCCGACGACTTCGGCGAGGACTTCGTCGCCGCGCGCGGCAACTACCTCACGGTCTGCTCGATGAACCTCGCGTTCCGCCGCGAGGTGATCCCCGCGTTCTACCAGCTGCCGATGGACGACAACGAGTGGGACGTGGGCCGGTTCGACGACATCTGGTCGGGCCTCTTCTTGAAGCGCGCCTGCGACGTGCTGGGCAAGCGGATCTACAACGGCGACCCGCTCTGTGAACACAACAAGGCTCCGCGGTCGACGTTCGACGACCTCGCGAACGAGGTCGCCGGGCTGGAGCTGAACGAGCACGTTTGGGAGGTAATTGACGACGCGGGCGCCGACGCCGACTCGTACGCGGCCGTCTTCGACGCGATGGCCGACGCGCTCGCGGCGGGCGACTTCGACGAGTGGAACAACGGCGCGTTCCTCAACCACTGCGGCGAGTACATGCGCGACTGGCTCGACTGCCTCGACGCGATCCGCCGGACGCCGGCGCCGGCGGACGACTGAACCGACACGACTAAAACCATTTAGGCAAGCCTAAAACACATGACGAACCACGATCTCACAGAGGCGGACGTGAACCGACGGCGGTTCCTCGCGGGCGCCGGCGCGGTCGGCGCGGTCGCGCTCGCGGGCTGTACGGGCGACGAGGCGGACGACGGCGACGCGCAGTCGTCGATCGGACAGATCGGCTCCGGCCGCGAGGGGCGCGGGCTCCCGGGCGGGACGCCGGTCTCGGAGATGCCCGACCTGTCGGGCGAGCTGACGGTGTACTCCGGCCGCAACGAGTTCCTCGTCGGACCGCTCGTCGAGTACATCGACGAGCAGTACCCCGACCTCGACCTGACGGTCCGGTACGCCTCCTCCACCGACCACGTGAACGCGATCATCAACGAGGGGGAGGGGTCGCCGGCGGACGTGTTCTACTCGGTGAACGCGGGGTCGCTCGGCGCCCTCGCGAGCGAGGGGCGCACGCAGGCGGTCCCCGACGACGTCGCCGAGTTGGTCCGCGAGGAGTTCCGCACCGACCAGTGGATCGGCACCTCCGGCCGGGCGCGCACGGTCCCGTACGACAGCGGTGAGTACGACGCCGAAGACGTGCCGAGCGACATCATGGCGTTCCCCGAGGAGTTCGACGGCGACCTCGCGTGGGCCCCCTCCTACGGCTCCTGCCAGGCGTTCGTCACCGCGATGCGGATCCTCGAGGGCGACGAGGCCACGCTCGAGTGGCTCGAGGCCGTCGTCGCCTCGGGCGCGACCGCGTACAACAACGAGTTCCGCGTCTGCGAGGAGATCGCAGACGGGAGCGTCGACGCCGGGTTCACGAACCACTACTACATCCAGCGCGTCCTCGACGGGAGCCCGAACGCGACGATCGACACCGCGTTCACCGAGGGCGACGCCGGCGCGGTGTTCAACGTCGCGGGCGCCGCGGTGACAGACACCGCCGCCGACGCGACGCTCGCCGGCAACTTCGTCCGGCACCTGCTGTCCGCGGAGGCGCAGGACTACTTCGCGCGCTCGACGTTCGAGTACCCGCTCATCCCCGACGTGGAGCCGATCGGCGACCTCCCATCGATCGACGAGCTCGACGTCCCGGACATCGACCTGACGGAGCTCTCCGACTTGGAGGCCACCGTCGACCTGATGCGCGAGGCCGGCGTCGACGTCTGACCCCTCCCGCCCCGTGTCGCCCCGCTCCGACCCCTCGCTCCTCGCGCGGCTCGCGGCCCGGCTCCGTCAGCGCCTCGCTCGCGCGGACCGGACCGCCGCGGCCGCGGTCTGCGTCTCGCTGGCCGCGGGACTGCTGACGTTCGCGGTCGCCGCGACCGTCTTCTCGCACCACTCCGCGAACCACGACGAGGGCGTCTACCTCACGCAGGCCGCGCTCCTGCTCGGCGGCCAGTTCGAGTTCCACGCCGGCGCGCTCGCCGACGCCGTCCACCCGTGGTTCTTCGTCGAGGACGGCGGCCGGCTCTACCCGAAGTACAGCCCGGTCCCGGCGGCGACGTACGCGGCCTCGATGGCCCTGTTCGACGAGCCGCGGGTGACGCTCGGCGCGATCGCCGCCGGCAACGCCGCGCTCGTCTACCTGCTCGGCGGGATCGTCGCCGGGCGCCGCGCCGGGCTCGCCGCGGCCGCCCTGTTCGCGGCGTCGCCGATGGCGATCCTGACCGGCGCGGCGTTCCTCCCGTACGCGCCCACGACCTTCTTCAACCTCCTGTTCGCGGTCGCGTACCTCCGGAGCGTCCGCGACGGGTCGACCCCGACCGCGGGCGTCGCCGGCGTCGCTATCGGGGCCGCCTTCTTCGCGCGCCCGTTCACCGCGGTGCTGTTCGCCGCGCCGTTCATCCTCCACGCCCTGTGGCGGATCGGATCGGCGGTCGCGGCCGAGGGCCTGTCCCCCTCGTCGCTCCCGGACCCGGTCCGCAGACACGGGCTGACGGCGGCGTTCGGCATGCTGTTCGTCGGCGTGACGCTCGCGTACAACCTCCGGATAACCGGCTCCGCGCTCACCTTCCCGTACCAGGCGTTCGCGCCGATGGACGGGCCCGGGTTCGGCGAGCGACGCATCCTGGGGCACTCGGCGGAGTACACCCCGGCGCTGGCGCTCGAATCGAACGGCTACGCGCTGTGGGAGCTGGCGACGCGCTGGGTCGCGGCCGGCCCGCTCGGGACGCTGCTCGCCGCCGTCGGCGGCGCGGTCGCGGTCCGGCGCCGGCGCGACGGCGTCGACCTCGCAGTCGGCGGGGACCGCGCTCCGCCCGACGGCTCGCCGGCCTTCCGGCGGACGGCGGCGCTGATCGTCGCCGGGATCGCCGTCTCGGTCGTCGTCGGGAACCTGTTCTTCTGGGGGACGCACAACGCGCTCGCGACGCTGTCGGACCCGGCCGACGGGCTCGCCGCGCTGTTCGGGCCGTTCTACCACTTCGACCTGCTCGTGCCGCTGTCGGTGTTCGGCGGGCTCGCCGTCGCGGCGGGGGCGCGGGCGCTGCCGCGGCTCCGCGCCCGCCTCGCCGCGCGGACCGGATCCGAACGGAACGCGCGCGCCGTTGTCGCGGTCGCCGTCGCCGTCGCGCTCGTCGCCGCGTCCGGCGCCGCGGTCGCGACCGCGGCCGACCCGGTCCAGCGCAACGCGGCGATCGACGCCAAACACGAGGCCGCGTACGCGCCGTTCGACGACGCGGAGTTCGCGGACGCGCTGGTGTTCGTCCCGACGCCGTACGGCGAGTGGCTCGCGCACCCGTTCCAGCGGCTCCGGAACGGCCCCGGGCTCGACGGCGACGCGGTGTACGCGCTCGACCGCGACCCGGTCGAGGACTTCGCGGTCCTCGACGCCTACCCGAACCGGACGCTCTACCGCTACGGCTACCGCGGCGCGTGGACCGCCGACCCCGAGTCGCGCGTCACGCCGAAGCTGGAGCCGATCGACGTGCGCTCCGGCTCGCGGGTCGCGGCCGAGACGACGGTCGGGATTCCGGAGCGCGTCGAGAGCGCGCGGGTCCGACTGGAGACCCGCCGCGGCGAGGGGCGCGCGGCGTACGACGTGCCCGACCCCGAGGCCGACGACCCGCTCGCGGTCGAGTGGTCGGTCGGCGAAGACGGGGTCCGGCTCGCGGGCGCGCCCGACGAGCGGGTGGCCGTCGACCCCGCGGGCGACGTGGCGATCCTCACCGTGACGCTGTTCGCGCCCGACGGCTCGACGTTCACCTACCGGCAGGAGGCGACGGTCCGGACCGGCGGGCCGGCGACCGGAAGCGAGGCGGCGGCGAACGCGAGCGCCGGCGACGTCGAGGTCGTCTGGCCCCCGGAGCGGTCGGTGTGCCGGCTCGTCACCGACTGCGGGAGCGAGGGGACGTACCTCCCCGACCGCCCCGGTGAACACGCCGAGTGGGTCGTCTTCGAGACGGAGGCAGAGACGAGCGACTCCGGCGAGTGACTGAAGACCCTTCTGACGGTCGGGCGTCGCCCGGCGACCTCGCGCGTGCGACTCGCTGCCCCGCGGGCGGTCGTCCGCACACGCCACCGCGGTTATCGTCTCTCTGTACGCGACCGGCGTCGTCACTCAGGGAGTAAAACCGTCGCCGGCGGCGGTCCACTGTGCCCACAGTGTTTCTCCGGACCGCCCTCCGACGACCGTGTCGAGGGGAGAAGCGCCCTCAGAACCGTCGGAGCTGCTCTTCGAGACAGACGGTGACGATCGACTTCGCGATGGCGGCCCCGCCGCCGATCGGGTCGAGCTTCGTCTCGCCGAGGCGCTCGGCGTACCGGATCGGGCGCTCGCGGACGTCGTAGCCGCGCATCAGCGGGCGGATGAGGAGCTCGGCGGAGAGGCCGGTGTTCTCGGTCCAGCCGATCTCCTCGACCACCTCGCGCCGGTACGCGCGCATCCCGGTGGTCGTGTCGTGGACGCGCTCGCCCATCAGGACGGAGGCGACCGCCGCGAACGCGTGGTTGCCGAAGCGGTTGAACGCCGGCATCGCCTCCGCGCCGTGGTAGAGCCGGTCGCCGCTCACCACGTCGGCCCCGTCGTTGATCTCGGCGAGGAACTCCGGCAGCGCCTCCATCGGGTAGGTGTCGTCGCAGTCGGTCGTGACGACCACGGGCCGGTCGGGCGTCAGGACCGCCTCGCGGACGGCGACGCCGTACCCCTGCGGCTCCTGCTCGACGACGCGCGCGCCGTGTTCGCGGGCGATCTCCGCCGTCCGGTCCGAGGAGCCGTCGACGCAGACGACCTCCGCCTTCCCGTCGGTGACGCGCTCGACGTCTTCGAGCACCGTCGCGATCGCCTCCTCCTCGTTGTACGTCCCCATCACGACGCTGAGGTCGTCGAAGGTGTACTCGCCCGCGTCCGCCGCGCTCGCGGTCCCGTCGTCGTCTTCCGCCGCGTTCGCGGCCGCGCCCTCGTCGTCGGCCGTCGCGCCCACGGCGCTCGCGGACCCGTTCGTCGCGTGTGCTGAGTCGCTCATTACCCGCATCTCCGTTCGCACGCACTTGAGTTTTTAGGTTTACCTAAAATAGTGGCGACGAGCCGTCAGGTCCGCCGCGAGAGCCGGGCCTCGACGTCGTCGGCGACGCGGAGCGCCAGCGCGGCGATGGTGAGCGTCGGGTTCATCGCGCCGCTCGTCGGGAACACCGAGCTGGAGGCGATCCAGCAGTTGTCGAGGTCGTGCGTGCGGCAGTCGGCGTCGACGACGCCGCGGTCGGGGTCGTCGCTCATCCGCGTCGTGCCCATGTGGTGATAGGCGGGGCCGGTCGCGTCCGGCCCGGCGACCCACTCGACGTCGGCGCCGAGCTCTTCTAAGATCGACACCTGGATCTCGTTCGCCCGCTCGATGGTGTCGAGCGCGCGGTCGCCGACGGTCCACTCGATCCGCGGGACCGGGTTGCCGCGGTCGTCGGTCCGGTCGTCCGCGAGCGTCACGCGGCTGTCGGCGTCGGGGCGCTGCTCGACGAGGCCGCCCATCGCGACGTGGTTGCCGTACTCGCTCTGTAGCCGGTCGCGGAGCGAATCGCCCCAGTCGTCGCCAGACAGCGCCGACTCCACCGGCGAGGGGCCCGCGTAGTTGAAGAACTCCAGCTTGAACGGGGCCTGCGTCTCGTCGGCCTCGTCGTAGAACTGGTCGCAGGCGCTGGTGTAGAAGCCGACGTGGTTCTGCCTCGTCGGCTCGTCGAGCGTGCCCCCCGCCCCCGCGAACAGGTGGTCCATGAAGAACTCCCCGACGTGGCCGCTCCCGTTCGCCAGTCCGTCGGGGTAGCGGTCGGAGGCGGACAGCAGGAGGAGCCGCGGCGTCTCCACCCCGCCGGCGGCGACGACGAAGGCGTCGGCCTCCTGGCGGTGTCGCTCCCCGTCGGGCGTCGCGTAGACCGCGGCGGTCACCCGGTCGTCGCCGTCGTGTTCGAGGCGCTCGACCGGCGCGCGGTCGATCACGGTCGCCCCCCGCTCCTCGGCGCGCTCGACGTGGACCGTCGCGTCGTACTTCGCGCCGCTCGGGCAGACGGGCTGACAGGTGCCGTAGCCGACGCAGGGGGAGCGTCCCTCGTAGGGCTCGGAGTTGCGCGCGTTCGGCACCGAGTGCATGTCGATTCCCAGCGACTCGCAGGCCTCGGCGAACAGCGAGTCGCTGTAGGAGGGCTCGAACGGCGGCATCGGGTGGGGCTCCTCGCGCGGCGGCGCGTAGGGGTTGTCGGAGGCGCCCGCGACGCCCAACTCGCGCTCCGCCGCGGCGTAGTACGGCCGCAGGTCGGCGTAGTCGATGGGCCAGTCCGGGCCGACGCCGCGCTCGCTCCCGGAGTCGAAGTCGTCCTCGTGGAGCCGCATCACCATCCCCTGCCAGTGGAGCGTCGACCCGCCGACCCCCTTCACGCGGGCGTGGTTCAGCGGGTAGAACCGGTCGCCGGCGCTCTCGTGGGCGTCGCGCTCGCCGCCCACGTCCCAGACGTCCGGCCGACCGTAGGACGGTCGGATCGCCCGCTCCTGTCTGGCGAGCCGGTCGTCGGGGTCGAACCGCGGCCCGGCGTCGAGGACCACCACGTCGCGGTCGCCCGCGAGCCGGTCGGCGACCAGCGCCCCCGCGGGGCCGGCGCCGACGACGCAGACGTCCGCGTCGGGGACGGGCGTCCGGTCGGTCCCGTCGGCGTCCGACCGCTCGCCGCCGGCGCTCTCCGCGCCGCTCACGGCGGCCCCCGCTGGTAGCTCTCCGCGCCGCCCGGGTGTCCCTGCGGGTTCTCGATGCCGACGAGCTCGCCGCCGGTCGGCGAGGCGTACAGCGCGAGCAGCAGCTCGTTGACGACGTAGTACCGGACTCGTTCCGCCGTGGTCCCGTCGGGGTCCTCGTCGGCGGCGTCGGCGCCGACCTCCCGGAGGAGCCGGTCGCGGTCGGCGGGGTCGAGGTCGGCGACCGGCGCGCCGTGCCACGAGTTCGCGAGGTGGTTCAGCTCCGCGACGGTCTCGCGGACTCCAGTCGCGTGCGCGGAGCCGTCCAGCCGCCCGGCGAGGAAGGCCTCGACGAACGCGTCGACGCCGGAGAGGTCGGACGGGTAGACGACCGACGCGACGGCGGTCAGCGTCTCGCGGACGGTCTCGTCGTCGCTCGCGGCCTCGCCCGCCTCGGGGCCATCGCCCGGGTCGCCGTCGCGACTCCGGTCGGCGGCGACGCGCGCGCCGAGCGCGACCCCGCCGCTCGCGCCGAGCGCGGCCAGCGCCGCCGCCGCGTCGCGCCGCGTCAGTTCCATGCGGTTTTTAGGTAACCCTAAACTAATATATCCGTCGGAGCGCGGCCGCCGCTCCCGTCGAGAGCGCGCCGTCGAACCGCACCCGCGGCCGGATCGGAACCCCTAACGGCGGTTGCGACCATCCTCCGACCGAAGCGACCACGCCCGGACCATGAGCCCGATATCCCGGATCCGCGACCGGCTGACCGACGGAGAGGACCGCCTACCGCTGGGGCTGACGCTGCTCTCCGCGGCGATAGCGGCGACGCTCGTCCTCCCGCTCGGGTGGCTCGTGATCGAGGCGGTCACCGTCGACCCCGCCCGCGCGATCGACCTCACCCTCAGCGTCCGCACCGCGGAGACGGTCCTCAACAGCCTGCTGTTGATGGTCGGCGTCACGGCGCTGTCGATCGCGATCGGCGTCCCGCTCGCGTACCTCACCGCCCGGACGGACCTCCCGTTCCGCCGGTTCTGGGCGGTCACGGCCGCGCTCCCCCTCGTCGTGCCGAGCTACGTCGGGGCCTTCTCGTTCGTCTCCGCGTTCGGCCCCCAAGGCGAGTTCCACGAGGTCCTCTCCCCGCTCGGGATCGAGCGAGTCCCCGAGATATACGGCCTCTCCGGGTCGATACTCGTCATCACGCTGTACACGTACCCGTACGTCTACCTGACGACGCGGGCGGCGCTGCTGTCGTTCGACACCACGCTGCTGGAGGCGGCGCGGACGCTGAACCACGGGCGGCTCGCCTCGTTCCGGAAGGTGACGCTGCCCGCGATCCGCCCGGCCGTCGCCGCCGGCTCGCTGCTCGCGGCGCTGTACGCGGTCTCCGACTTCGGGACCCCGTCGATCATGCGGCTGTCGGTGTTCACCCGCCAGATCTACGTCGAGTACCGCTCCTTCGGGAGCGACTACGCCGCGCTGCTCTCCCTCCAGCTGCTCGTCGTCGTGCTGTTCGTGCTCGCGCTGGAGTGGCTCGTCCGCTCCGACGCCTCCTCGCACGGCGACGACGCGGGGCGCACCGACGACCGGGTGTCGCTGGGGCGGCTGCGGTGGCCGGCGACGCTGCTCCCCGCCGGGGTGTCCGCCGCCGCGCTGCTCGTGCCGCTGTGGATCCTCGGCCTGTGGCTGGTCCGCTCGGAGGCGGGTCGCCGCCCCTCGATGGCGTTCGAGCCGATCTACGTCGTCAACTCCGTCTCCGTCTCCGCGGCCGCGGCCGTCGTCGCCGCGCTGGCGGCGATCCCCATCGCGTACTTCGCGGCCAACCACGACACCCCGCTCGCGACGCTGTTCGAACGCGTGACGTACGTCGGCTTCGCGGTGCCCGGCATCGTCCTCGCGCTGGCGCTCGTCTACTTCGGCTCCGGCTACCTGCCGTGGATCTACCAGACGCTGCCGCTGCTCGTCTTCGCGTACGTCGTGCGCTTCCTCCCGCAGGCCGTCGGGTCGAGCCGGACGTCGATCCTCCAGGTCGACCCGCGGCTGGTGGAGGCGGGCCGGACGCTCGGCGAGTCCTCGCTGGGGACGTTCAAGCGCGTCACGCTCCCGCTCACCCGCTCTGGGATCGTCGCGGGCGCCGCGCTCGTCTTCCTCACGACGATGAAGGAGCTGCCGGTCACGCTGATCCTGCGGCCCTCCGGCTTCGAGACGATCGTCACGCAGATCTGGCGCGCGCAGGAGTCGGCGCTGTACCAGTACGCCGTGGTGCCGACGCTCATCCTCCTGCTCATCTCCGGGCTCTCGATGGTCGTCCTCCTCGCGCAGGAGGGCGGTCAAGAGGGACTGTGAGGGTCGACCCCGACCGCACCCACGCGGTCGTCGGCCGCGGCTCCGCGCCACGACCGTCTACTCGTTCACTGTACTGACACAAAAGACCAATACCGGACCGCGGACCGACGGACCCGTCGATCAGTCGGCGGCGGACGTCTGCTGTTGCCGCGTCACGCGGAGCGAGGTGACCGTCGTGTAGAGCACCGCGAACGCGACGACGACCGCCGCGCCGATGACGAGCACCAGCCCGAGCAGTTCGAGCGTCGAGTTGCCGAGGTACGACCCCACTTCGCCGATACCCACGGCGATGGAACCGACCAACAGCATCCCGCCGAAGTACACCTTGATATCGTCGGAGTTGACGACGGCGGTCGCGGCGGAGCCGACGCGCGCGCCGAGCGCGCTCCCGAACAGTAGCGGGGCGACGATGCCGAGGTTAACGCCGCCGCCCTGGCCGTAGAGGTAGCTCCCGAGGCCGCCCGAGAAGACGATCTCGAACAGGTCCGTCCCGACCGCGACGGGGACCGGGACGCCGATCGCGTAGATCATCGCCGGCATCCGGATGAAGCCGCCGCCGACGCCGAGGAACCCGGACAGGACGCCGGTCGCGAAGGCGACGGCCGTGATCACCCACGCGGACACGCGGACGTCGCCGCGGAGCGTCACCATCGGCGGGATCCGGACGGTGCGCTGGATCTTCTTCGCGATCTCCGGGATCTCGTACTCGTCTAAGTCCTTGTCGGCCGCCTCGTGGTCGACGCCGCCGCCGTCGCCCTTCAGCGCGTCGCGGGTGACCATCGCGCCGACGCCGCCGAGCAGGACGACGTACGCGACGCTGATGACCCCGCCGGCGAGCCCCATCGACTCGAGGTAGTAGACGCTCGCGCGCCCCGCCTCTATCCCGATGGTCGTCCCGGTGATCATGATCACGCCGAGCTTGTAGTCGACCTGCCCGAGGTCGTGGTGTTTCAGGGTCGCGATGACCGCCGTCCCGAAGACGAACGCCATCCCGCTTCCGACCGCGACGGGCGCCGGGTAGTCCAACATTAGCAGGGCCGGCGTGACGAGGAACGACCCGCCCATGCCGAAGAACCCGAACAGGACCCCCACGACGAGGCCGAACCCGACGAACAGCGCGAGCATCTCGGGGCTCGTGTCCAGTACGCCGAGCCCGGCGAGAGCGCCGACGAGGCTATCGAGCACTCGAGTCACCCCCGACGACGAGGTCCATGAGGTACGGCCCGACGAGCCGTTCGAGGCCGCCGTAGCCGGCGTAGAGGACGAACGCCTCGAAGAGGATCACTCCGATGAGGAGGGCCGTCTCCGGGTCCCAGGTCGGAATCTCTAGTCCTGCCATCGGTTCACCCTCCGACTGCCACACGCGGTAATTCGACTTTGGCACATTTCTGCTCAACTCATCCTACCTGCTTCGAGGGTATAACGGTTTTGGGCTAGTCGTACAAGACTATATTCCGGTAACCTCGGTCGGAGTACCGATAACTTACGGCGAAGGTACGCGGTCGGAACCCGGGCGATCGGTCGGTCGGCGCCGCGGGCGCCGGAAATGTCTCTCAGCAAACAAAACCGTGTTGTCGTCGCTCGCCGAACGTGTCTCCATGAGGGCCCTGTGCGCGACCGACCTGTCGGCCGCCAGCGAGGCGACGATCGAGAACGAGACCTGCCTCGACTGCCTGGGTCGCATCGGCGTCCGGACGGTCCACCTCGTCACCGTCGTCCCGGCGAACGTCCACGCCGGGATGCCCGGCGTCGACTTCGAGGAGCGCCGCCGGCGGGGGCTCGACAGGTACCGGTCGGTGATCGAGGACGCGGGGTTCGGCGTCGAGACGCACGTCGTTCGCGGGACGCCGTACCGGCGTCTCAACGGGCTCGCCGAGACGGTCCGCGCCGACCTGTCGGTCGTCGGCTCGCGGGGACAGAGTCCGCTGAAGAACCGGGTGATCGGCTCGACCGCGCGCAACCTCGCGCGGACCACCGTCGTCCCGCTCCTGGTCAACCGCGTCGAGCGCGCGGCCGACGACCCGGACGTCCTCCGCGAGCACCTCTTCCGGCGGATCCTCTTTGCGACCGACTTCTCCGAGCACGCCGACCGGGCGTTCGACGCGTTCTCCTACCTCCGCCACGCGGCCGAGGAGGCGACGCTCGTCCACGTCCGGTCGCCGAAAGACGGCGGGCCGGCCGGCGGCGTCGACCCGGAGGAACTGTTGGCCGAGCGGGCGAATACGCTGGAGTCGTGGGGTATCGAGACGCGGACCGAGGTCCGTCGCGGCGACCCCGCAGAAGAGATCCTCGCCGCCGAGGCGGCGATGACGCCGTCGACGGTCCTCGTCGGGTCGAAGGGCCGGAGCCGCATCCGGCGGCTCCTGTTGGGCAGCGTCTCGGAGGAGGTCGTCGCGCGCGCCTCGGCCAACGTCTTCCTCGTCCCGCCGCCCCGGGCGGTCTGAACTCCCCGCTGCGCGGGACCGCGTCCCCCGGAGCTACAGGAGGAGGAAGGCGGTCGCGTACGCGAGCGCGAACGACAGCGCGAACGAGCCCGCCCACGCGCCGACCGTCACGCCGATCTTCCGCGCGTCGACCGCGCTCCGTCCGCCCACCGCGGCCCCGCTCCCGATGATCGCGCTGACGACGATCTCGTTGAACGAGACCGGCACGCCGAGCAGCACCGCCAGCTGCGCGATCAGGAACGACGGGACGAGCGCGGAGATGGAGCGCCGCGGCCCGAGCGACGAGTAGTCCTGCGCGAGCGACTTGATCATCCGAGGCGCGCCGGTCCACGAGCCGGCGAGCATCCCGAGCCCGCCGCCGACGAGGACCGCGGTCGCCGAGACCATCCCCACCTCGTCGAGGAGCGGGAGCAGCGGGCCGACGGCGAGCCCGACCTGGCTCCCGCCCGCGGAGAAGGCCACCAGCGACCCGAGCGCGAGCAGCACGCGCCGCAGCCCGCCCGCCTCGTCGCGGCGCACGTCCCACCAGACGACGGCTCCGACCACCAGCGCCGCGCCGGCGGTGACGGCGACGCCCCACGCGACGCCGTCGAGCGCGAGGGCGCGCTGTACGGCCCCGCGGACCGTCCCCGGCGCGCTCCCCGCGCCGAGGAAACTGAACCTGACGTTCGCGAGGACGGCGCCGACGAAGCCCGCGAGCACCGCGACGCAGCACCGTTCGGGCGCGCCGGGCCGCGGGAGGACGCTCGCGATCCCGAAGGCGAGTCCGCCGCCGACGAGCGGCGTCAGCGCCCAGACGGCGCCGATCTGCTGGTACTTCCCCCAGACCGGCGTCCCGCCGAGCGCGAGCCCGACGCCGATCACCGCGCCGGTCACGGTGAACGCGGTCGCGATCGGGATCCCGGTCGTGATCCCGACCGCCATCAGCCCCGCGCCCAGCACGAGCACGAGGATGACGCCGGCGACCGGGAGGCTGATACCGCCCACGAGGCCGCTCCCGACGGCCTCCGAGACGTTGCTCCCCTGCGTGACCGCGCCGGCGAAGCCGAAGACGCCGACCAGGAGGGCGGCGCGCATCGTCCCGATGGCGTTCGCGCCGACGGCGGGGGCGAACGGGGTCGCGCCGCTCGACCCGGCGCCGATCACCCACGCCATGAAGAGGCTCGCGAGCGCTGCGGCGACGAAGAGGGCGACGAGAGCGGGGTCCATCGCGGCGGGGCCTCAGTCCGCGCCCGCCGCGGCGGCCTCGGGGGCTCGACTGCGGCTCCGCCAGTACCCCTGCGCGTACGCGCCGAGGAACATGCCGCCGAGCGCCCACAGGATGGTGACGTTGCCGACGCCGAGGCTGGCGTACGCGGCCCCCGGACAGATGCCGGAGAGCCCCCAGCCGACGCCGAACACCGCGCCGCCGACGAGCACGTTCCGGTCGAACGGCTTCAGCCGGCGCTCGTACGGGTCGCCCGTGAGCGGGGCCGCGTCCCGGATCCGCGGCAGCAGCGCGAACGCGATCCCGGAGACGATCGCGGCCCCGAACATGACGAACGGGAGGCCGAGGTCCTCGAACAGGAGGAAGTTCACCACGACCTCCGGCCGCGCCATGTGGCTGAAGCCGAGCCCGAACCCGAATAGCAGGCCGCCGACGAACACCAGCGGCTTGAACAGCGGATGCCGCTCAGCCATCTACGGGCTCACCCCCAGCGCCGCGACGACCTGCGCGGTGCCGATCGCCACGGTCAGGAACGTCGCGACGCCGACCAGCGAGGTCTTCGACGCCGAGCCGACGCCGCAGACGCCGTGGCCGGACGTGCACCCCTTCCCGATGCGGGTCCCGATGCCGACGAGGATCCCGCCGAGGAACAGCCGCCACGGCTGGACGTCGGTCGACCACAGCGTCACGCCGGCGACCTCGTACAGCGTCCCGGTCGTTCCGGGCTCGTACAGCGAGGTCGTGACCACGCCCGACTGGACCGTCGCGGCGAACGCCAGCCCGCCCAGGACGATCCCGGCCGTGAACACGACCCGCCAGTCCCGCGAGCCGACGTACCGCTGGAACCGCGACTGGTCGGAGACGTACGACAGCGTCGACTCCAGGAACGTGCTCGCTCCCGCCGGGATGCCCGTGCCGACGTAGATCACGACGGTCCCGAGTCCGACGAGCAGCCCGCCGACGGCGTACCGGCTGATCCCGTTGGGGAACAGCTCGGCAACCGCCTGAAGCAGTACGAGGGAGGTCGCCATCGGGGGCGTTAGTCACCCGCGAGCGACTCTTGACTGGCCGCGCAGTTGTTCGGGCCGAGCTCGAGGGTGAACGCCTCGTCGTCGTCGACGGCGTTCTGCCCGAGGTTCGTCGCGATGATCTCCTCGTAGTTGGCCGGCCGGGGCGGCATGTCCGAGAGGATCAGGTCGACGAACGACTCCTCGTCCATGGTGAGCGCGTCCATCTCCTCGACGAGCTGGCCGATCGGGGCCGTGTAGGTCCCGTCGGCGGCCGGCTCCGCGGCGTCGCTGAAGTGCGCGCCGCCGATCAGGGTGTCGTCGGGCAGCGTCAGGACGCGCTCCTGGAGCGACTCGTACAGCATGCGCGCGGCGTCGGGCGCGCCCTCGTCGCCCTCCTCGAGGTCGGGACGGGCGACGCTCTCGACGAACAGGCCGTCGCCGGTCGCGAGCAGCCCGTCGTCGATGAGGTACGAGGTCATTCCGGTCGTGTGACCGGGGGTGTGGACGGTCTCGATCGTCGCGTCGCCGACCGCGAAGGCGTCGCCGTCGGCGGCGGTCGTCAGGTCGTCGGCGTACGTGACGCCGCGGTCGACGGCGGCCGCCGGGATGACCCCCTCGACGCCGTTCGCGTCGAGGTCGCGCACGCCGGAGATGTGGTCGGCGTGGACGTGGGTGTCGAGGGCGTACTTCAGGTCGACGCCCAGGTCGTCGGCGTCGGCGAGGTAGCGGTCGGTGAACGCCCGGAGCGGGTCGATGATCGCGGCCTCCCCGTCGTCGTAGAGGAGGTATCCGAGACAGCCCGAGGAGGGGCGCTGGTACTGGAGGAGCGTGCCGGCCCCGTCGTACCCCTCGACCTCGACGGTCTCGTAGATGCTCGCCCAGCCGTTCATGCCGTCTTCGAGGTGGTCGACGTCGTACCCGCGCTCGACGAGGGTCCCCGCGACGTACTCGCTGGCGCCGCCCTTCGCGCAGAGGACGGTCACCGGGCGGTCGTCGGGGATCCGGTCGAGCACGTCGTCGTCGATGTCGTCTTCGAGGAACTCGAAGTACGGCACGTTGATCGAGGTGACGTTCTCGCCGTCGATGCGCCACTCCTCGTAGTCGGACTGCATCCGCGTGTCGAGGAGCGTCACGTCCTCGCCCGCGTCGATTCGACTCTTCAGCTCGTCCGGTGCGATCGTGTCTACGTCGGCGTCCGGCGTCGGGAAGTCGTTGGCGTCCATCTTCTACACCCCATCGTACCGGTTGGATATAGAAAAACGTTCGGATAGTAATTCAACAGACGCACAATATTAGTGTGCCGGTGCGGCGCATATAATGGTCTAAACACGTGTGTGTAGCAATTCTAGGGGAGAACGCCTATATCGGTCCTTCGCAGTTTGCCCAAGAAACAACATTCTTTTAAGCTTCGCAGGGATATTGTGTGATAGCTCCAATACGACCAACGGAGCAGATACACAATGAGTGCCGAATTCGACATCGCGGAGACGCTCGACGTGAAAGGCGCATCGTGCCCCATGCCGGTGGTAAAGACGAAGTCCGCTGTCGACGACCTCGACGCGGGTGCGGTCCTCGAAGTGCTGGCGACCGACCCCGGCAGCATGAGCGACCTCGACGGCTGGGCGGACGGGACCGCGGGCGTCGAGCTCGTCGGCCAGGAGGAGGGCGACGACGTGTACAAACACTACGTCCGCAAGACGGAGTGACGATGAGCACGGACACGCCCGACGCGGCGGCCGGCGACGCCCCCTCGCGCGCGGAGCTGGCCGCGCGGATCGACGAGCTCGAGGACGCGCTCGCCGCGGCCACCGACGAGGACGACGGGAAGAAGATGAGCATCATCGCGACGAAGGGCACGCTGGACATGGCGTACCCGCCGCTCATCCTCGCCAGCACGGCCGCCGCGTTCGGCTACGACGTGACCGTCTTCCACACGTTCTGGGGGCTCGACATCCTCCACGAGGAGCGCTCGAAGAGCCTCAAGCTGAGCTCCGTCGGCAACCCGAACATGCCCGTCCCGAACGCCGTCGCGGCGCTCCCCGGCATGGACCGCGTGACGACGAAGATGATGGAACGGCGGATCGCGGACAACGACACCGCCACCATCGAGGAGCTCCTCGAGACCAGCTTGGACATGGGCGTGGAGTTCCAGGCCTGCCAGATGACCATCGACCTGATGGACTACGACGAGAACGACTTCTACGACGGCGTGACCACGGGAGTCGGTGCCGCGACCGCCCTCCAGGACATGGCCGAAGCCGACATCCAACTCTTGGTGTGACCTTCGCCCCGTCGAGCGTCTCGACGGCTCCATTCGTTCCGGCCGCCGACCGATAGCCGGACGCCCACTTCCGACTCGCAATTTCTCGCCCCGTACCCAAAGACATTTTATTTCACACCCAATACTATACACAATGGTACTCCCAATCGACCCGAGACAGATCGACCCCGACGACATCGGCGAGGCGCAGACGACGCTGGAGATGGGCCACGAGGAGGCGATCGAACACGTCCGGGACGTCTTCACCGACGCCGGCTTCGGCGTGCCGGTCGAGTTCTCCCCCTCCGAGATGCTCAACGAGAAGATCGACGCGGGCCGGGACCCCTACTACGTGCTCGGCGCGTGTAACCCGGAGGTCGCCGACCGCGCCCTCGACGCGACCGACAACAAGATCGGGGCGCTGATGGCCTGTAACGTGGTCGTCTGGGAGGAGGAGCCCGGTCACCAGCGCGTCTACCACGTCTCCATCATGCGCATCGCCCGCCTCCTCGACATGTCGGTGGACGACGACGAGATGGCGTCGATCATCGCCGACACCGGCGAACTCGTCGACGAGGCGTTCGCGAACCTCTAGTCGCGTTCCGATCCCGCACCTACTTATTCGCGACCGCCGACGGACCGGTATGAACCTCGCCGATGCGCGCGTCCTCGTGACCGGCGGCGCGGGGCTCGTCGGGAGCCACCTCGCGGCCGCCCTGCTCGACCGCGGCGCGACCGTCCGCGCCGCCGACGACCTCTCGAAGGGGACCCGCGACCGCGTCCCCGACGGCGCCGAGTTCGTCGAAGCGGACATGACCGACGCCGACGACGTGGCGCGCGCGGTCACCGACGACCTCGATATCGTCTTCCACTTCGCGGCGTACACGGACACGAACTACGACGACGACCGCACGCTGTTCGAGGAGAACACCGAGATGACGTACAACGTCTTGGAGCGCATGCGCGAGGTCGGCGTCGACCGGTTCGCGTTCACCTCCTCGTCGACGGTGTACGGCGAGGCCCCCCGTCCGACCCCCGAGGACCACGCCCCGCTCGAACCGATCTCGATCTACGGCTCCGCGAAGCTCGCCGACGAGGCGCTGATCTCGACGTTCGCGCACTCGTACGGCGTCCAGTCGTGGGTGTTCCGCTTCGCGAACATCGTCGGCCCGCGCCAGCGCGGCAACGTGATCCCGGACTTCGTCGAGAAGTTGGACGCCGACCCGGCCGAACTGGAGATCCTCGGCGACGGCCGACAGGAGAAGTCGTACATGCACGTCTCGGAGTGCGTCGACGCCATCCAGCACGTCGTCGAGGGCGCGGACGACCCGTACAACGTCTACAACCTCGGGACGCGGACGACGACCTCCGTCACCGACATCGCCGACATCGTGAGCGAGGAGCTCGGCGTCGACCCGGAGTACGCCTACACCGGCGGCGACCGCGGCTGGACCGGCGACGTGCCGAAGATGCGCCTGTCGATCGCGAAGCTCGCCGACCTCGGCTGGGAGCCGTCGATCGAGAGCGACGAGGCCGTCCGGCGCGCGGCCCGGCAGCTGATCGACGAGATCGTCGGGTAGCGCGCCCTCGAAGCGCACCGATCCCTCAGCCGTCGCCCGCCTCGTCGGACTCTGTCACCGGGATGGCGATTCGCTCCTGCTCTGCCTCCGCGTCGTCGACTGGCCGTCCGCCGTCGGGCAGCATCTCCGGGCCGTCGAAGCTCGCCTCGACGTCGTCGACGACGGCCCCGGCGATGTACCCGGTCGCGCCGCCGAGACCGGACGCGATCCCCGCGGCGAAGGGGCCGCCCCGCGACCCAGCCGCCGCGCCGACCCGCGCGCCGATCTTCGCCGCGGTCCGAGCGGTCGGTCGGTCGTCGCCGTCGTCGGACCCGAACGGACAGGACTTGCGCTTTCCACCGAACATCAACTGAACGTTGGGCTTGCGCAAACTTGTATTCTCTGCTCAGAACCGTTCTCGGGCCGTGTGGTTGCGGTTCCCGGAGAAATCGACCGTCGATCGACACAGCGATTAGGATCCCCGCAGTCGGTCCGAATACGTCGCGGCCGAGCGGCCAATTGACGCGTCTCCGCAGGCGAACTAGGGGGGTTGCCGAACGCAGCCGAATCGAGGCGACCGCGGAAACCGCATCGGTAATCCCCCGACGTCGTCGTCATCGACGGAGCGGTACGGACCGCTATTGAGCACAACGTGCTGCGTTTCGCGTGGAGATTGCCGTGCGGGACGCGTCCTCCCCGTAGACGGGGGCACTCCTCTGTGACCGCTCGGGGACGCCGCTCCCGCTTCCGCCCCCTACCGGCCGGCCCACTCCGAGTCACCGCCGCTCTCGCCCGCCGAGCCGCTTCGGAAGGGCCTTTTAACCCGCCCGTCGAACGGACGGTATGTTCCGGCAGTTCCGGTCGGAGGTCGAGGCGGCGCTCGCGGACGCGCTGGCCGAACTCGACCTCCCGACCGACGACCTCGGCATCGAACGCCCGCCCGACGACATGGACGCGACGCTCGCCTCCAGCGTCGCATTCCGGCTCGCGGGCGAGGTCGGCGACGCGCCGCCCGACGTCGCGGCGACGGTCGCCGAGGCGGTCGCGGTCGACGACACAGACTACGTGGCGGGCGTCGACACCGCGGGGCCGTACGTCAACTTCCACGCGAACGAGCGCTACCTCGCGGACACGCTCGACGCGGCCGCAGTCGACGCCGACTACGGCGCGCTCCCCGACCGCGACACGAGCGTCGTGGTCGAACACACCAGCGCGAACCCGACCGGGCCCGTCCACGTCGGCCGCGCGCGCAACCCGATCGTCGGCGACGCGGTCGCGAACCTCCTGTCGTACGCCGGCTACGACGTCGACCGCCACTACTACGTCAACGACGCGGGGCGGCAGATGGCGGTGTTCACGTGGGCGTACGAGCGGTTCGACGAGGCCGACCTCGACGCGGAGCCCGCGCGCGACCGGGCGGAGTACGACCTCGTGCGCTACTATCGGAAGGGGAACGCCTTCCTCGAGGAGGCGGACGACGACGCCGTGGAGGCCGCCGAAGCGGAGATCCAGTCGATCCTCCAGGGACTCGAGGCGGGCGACGAGGAGACGTACGAGCGCGTCGGCGCGGTCGTCGACGCCGTCCTCGGCGGCATGAAGGCGTGCCTCGGCCGCCTCCCCGCCGAGTTCGACGAGTTCGTGAAGGAGACGCGGTTCATGCGCGACGGCTCCACCGACGACATCGCGGGCCGGCTGAAGGAGACCGACCACGCGGTCTACGAGGAGGACGCGTGGCAGCTGGAGCTCGACGAGTGGGGGATCGACAAGAACCTCGTCTTCCTGCGCTCGGACGACACGAGCCTCTACACCACCCGCGACCTGGCGCACCACGAGTGGAAGTTCGCGAACTACGACCGCGCCGTCACCGTCCTCGGCGAGGACCACAAGCTCCAGGCCGACCAGCTCGACGCGACCCTCGAACTGCTCGGCAACGACACCGACCGCCTCGGCCACGTCATCTACTCGTACGTCAACCTCCCCGACGGGAAGATGTCGACCCGGCAGGGGACGGGCGTGATGCTCGACGACCTGTTGGACGAGGCCATCGACCGCGCCCGCGACGCCGTCGAGTCGCGCATGGACGACCGCATCCGCGACGACGACCTCACCGACGCGGACGTCGAGCGCATCGCCCACCAGGTCGGGATCGGCGCGGTCCGGTACGACATCGTCTCGAAACAGCCCGCGAAGGCGATCACCTTCGAGTGGGAGGACGCGCTCGACTTCGAGGCGCAGTCCGCGCCGTTCGTCCAGTACGTCCACGCGCGCTGCGCCGGCATCCTCGGCGAGGCCGCCGCCGCCGGGATCGACGTGCCCGGCGTGACCGCGGACGCCGACGGCGACGTCGACCTCGAGGCCCTCGACGTGGACGCGGGCGCCCTGGAGACCGACGCGGCCCGCGAGCTCCTCCGCGAGGTCGCGCGCTTCCCCGCCGCGATCGAGGCCGCCGCGGACGACTTGGAGCCGCACACGATCGCGACGTTCACCCGCGAGTTCGCGGACGCGTACAACGCCTTCTACCGCGAGTGTCCGGTCGTCACCGCCGAGACCGAGGCGCTGCGCGACGCCCGGCTCGCGGTCGTCGCGGCCGCGAAGCACACGATGTCGAACGCGCTCGACGTGCTGGGCGTCGAGGCCCCGGAGTCGATGTAGGCCGGGGGCGCGCCGCGCTCCGTCGCCGAGCCGGGGTTCGGAGTCGTCCCGCCGCTAAACCCGGCGGAGACCGACGCTCTCCACCGCATCGACAGGTCAAAGATTACTTACACGCACGCGACCGTATTCGGAACAATGAGTAGCGACGCACAGGAGGCGAACGCGGACCGCCGGAAGTACGAGTTCCGCAAGGTCATCGAGGAGCTCAAAGACTTCGAGGGCTCCGGTACCCAGCTCGTCACCATCTACATCCCCGAGGACAGGCAGATCTCCGACGTGGTGGCCCACGTCACCCAGGAACACAGCGAGGCGTCGAACATCAAGTCCAAGCAGACGCGGACCGCCGTCCAGGACGCGCTCACGTCGATCAAGGACCGCCTGCGCTACTACGACACGTTCCCGCCGGACAACGGGATCGTGATCTTCTCCGGGGCCATCGACGCGGGCGGCGGCCAGACCGACATGGTCACCCGGACGCTGGAGTCGCCCCCGCAGCCCGTCGAGTCGTTCCGCTACCACTGCGACTCGGAGTTCCTCACGGAGCCGCTCGAGCACATGCTCGAAGACTCCGGGCTGTTCGGGCTCATCGTCTTGGACCGCCGCGAGGCGAACGTCGGCTGGCTGAAGGGGAAACGCGTCGTCCCCGTCAAGTCCGCCTCCTCGCTCGTCCCCGGCAAACAGCGGAAGGGGGGGCAGTCCGCCCAGCGGTTCGCCCGGCTGCGCCTGGAGGCCATCGACAACTTCTACCAGGAGGTCGCGGGGATGGCCAACGACCTGTTCGTCGACAAGCGCCACGAGCTCGACGGCATCCTCGTCGGCGGTCCCTCGCCGACGAAAGACGAGTTCCTCGACGGCGACTACCTCCACCACGAACTTCAAGACAAGGTGCTCGGCAAGTTCGACGTCGCCTACACCGACGAGTCCGGGCTGAAGGACCTCGTCGACGCGGGCCAGGAGGCGCTCGCCGACCAGGAGATCGTTCAGGACAAAAACGACATGGAGGAGTTCTTCGAGAAGCTCAACACCGGCCAGGAGGCCACCTACGGGTTCGAACAGACCCGCCGGAACCTGATCATGGGCTCCGTCGACCGGCTGCTCATCTCCGAGGACCTCCGCTCGGACGTCGTCGTCTACGAGTGCCCGAACGGCCACGAGGAGTACGAGGTGGTCGACGCCCGCCACTCGACGCCGGACCACGAGTGTAGCGAGTGCGGCGACGAGGCGGCCGTCGAGGAGCGCGAGGACGTCATCGAACACCTGATGGCGATCGCGGAGCAGCGCGGCACCGAGACCCGGTTCATCTCCACGGACTTCGAGAAGGGCGAGCAGCTCCTCGACGCGTTCGGCGGAATCGCGGGCATCTTGCGCTACTCCACCGGCGTCTAAGACCGAGGACCCGCTCCGCGACCGTTTACCGTTTTTACTGCTGCTCCGGTTCGACCGGCGTCGCCGCGATCTCGAGGCACGCGCAGGCGTCGGACTCGGGGTCGAAGCAGTCCGGGCACTCCGGCTGCCGGTCGATGATCGTGTCGAGCCGCTCCGCGACCGTGTCGTCGATGACGGCCTCCAGCTCCCGGGCCTCGGCCTGGAAGTCCTCGACCGCGAGGACGTTCGCGAGGAACCGCTCGATGATACAGTAGGTCTGGAGGGCGTCCCTGGCCCGCACGATGCCGTCGTCGGTGAGCGTGACGCCCTTGTACTTCTCGTGTTCGGCGAGCCCGCGCTCCTCGAGCTTGCCGATCATCTCGTTGGCGCTGGCCGGGCTGACGCCGAGCGCGTCGGCTATCGATCCGGTCGAGGCGGGGCCGTCTTCGCTGTCCTGTACGACGTATATGGTCTTGAGGTACTGGTCTGCGGTGTTCACGGTGCTCCTCCGTCGGCGCTCGTCGGCGACTCGTCTGTCCGGTTCATCGTCGTTCCATGACCTCCGTGACCTCGCGCACGCCCTCGGCCTCCTCGTCGCGGATCGTCGTCAGCGTCGCGAGCAGCGCCTCGCGGTCGACCGAGAACGCCGCGTCGGACCCCTCGATCGCCTCGATGAGGTCGTCGTAGAACTTGTACGCCGTCTCCTCGTTACACAGCTGGTCGTACAACACGTCGTCGAAGTCCTCCGGCCGCGTCCGCCCGTAGCGGGCGTCGACGAGCGACTCGATTTCGTCGAACGGCACGCTGTCGACGCCCAGCCCGTCGATGAGGGCCTCCAGCCGCTCGCGGTGGTCGGCCGACTCCTCGGCCGCGTCCGCGAGGAGCGTCTCTACCTCCGCGTCGAGCTCGGCGTCTAACTGCCGGTAGTGGCGGTGCGCTCGCGCTTCGACGACCTCCTCCAGCACGATTCCGATCTGGAGCAGCCGCGCGAGTTGGTCGTCGGAGGCGACCCGCTGGCTCACGCTCACCGCGACCACCCGAGACGGCACGATACGCGGGTTCGCATACGAACGACTCGGGCGTCGTCGGTCTTAAGAGATTCCCCTCGCGCGGCGGTCGCTCCGGGAGTACGGGCGGGAGTAAAAAAATCCGTTCGGCGTCGGCGGCTTACCGGAGCCGTTCGAAGACGAGCTCCTCGACGTCGTCGCGGAACTCGTCGACGGCGATCTCCTCTAAGACGGGCACGAAGAAGCCCTCGACGAGCATGTTCCGTGCGGTCCGCGAGTCGATCGACCGGCTCTCCAGGTAGAACAGGTCCTCGGCGTCGACCTGTCCGACCGTCGCGGAGTGGGACGCCTCGGTGTCGTGGTTGTGGATGATCAGCTTCGGCGACGCGTCGGCCTCGGCGTCGTCCGACAGCATCAGCGTGTTCTCGCGCTGGTAGCTGGAGGTGTTCCACGCGTCCTCGCCGACGTCCTGGACGCCCTCGTAGACGGAGCGCGCCACGTCGTCGAGCACGCCGCGGGTGACGAGGTCGGCGGTCGTCTGCTCCGCCAGGTGCCACACGCGGGCGTTGATGTCGAAGTGCTGGTCGTCCGTGCCGAAGAACGTCCCGACGATCTGGCTCTCGGAGCCGTCGCCCTCGAGCTCGGTCTCGATGTCGGACCGGGTGAGCTTCGAGCCGAAGTTGCTCTCGATCCAGTCGACCGTCGCGTACGTGTCGGTCACGCCGCGCTTCAGCGAGTAGGTGTAGGCGTCGTCGTCGAGGTTCTGGAGCGAGCCGAACTGGACGTTCGAGTTCTCGCCCGCGACGACCTCGACGAGGTTCGAGAAGTACCGGTCGCCGCTCACGTCGGCGCCGCCGGACTCGATCGACTCGAGGATCGTCACCGACGACGACTCCTCGGCGACGACGAGCGTCTGGCTGAACAGCGAGCGGGAGTTCATCTCCGCGCGCACCGTCACGTCCTCGACGTCGACGCCCTCGGGGACGTAGACGAACGTGCCGGTGGTGAACAGCGCGACCGACAGCGCCGTGAGGTAGTTGTGTTCGGGGTCGAGGACGGAACCGAAGTTCGCCTCGATGACGTCGCCGTACTCGGCGAGCGCCTCGGTGAACGGCAGCACGACGACCTCGTCGTCGCCCGCGGTCCGCTCGGTCTCGTCCGCCTGGTTCAGCGGGTCGACGAGCGACTCGAAGTCCAGCGCCTCGAGGTCGGTCCAGCGACGGCCCGGCGTCTGGATGACGTCGGGGAGATCCGCGGTCTCTAACGCGGAAAGCGCGTTCAGACGGGTCTCCAAGAGCCACTCGGGCTCGTCGCGTTCGTCGGCGATGCGTCGTACCGTGTCCTCCGAGAGGCTCTCGATTGCTTGCGTGCTCATGTTATCCGAGCGAGCCCTCCATCTCGAGTTCGACGAGCCGGTTCAGCTCGACGGCGTACTCGA
>ERZ1034486.105-NODE-105-length-25028-cov-5.333841_pt1 | contig 25028 bp, 26 predicted proteins | sample MGYA00520683_ERZ1034486 | MGnify/ENA primary metagenome ERZ1034486 (study PRJEB33760, sample SAMEA4777685) | hypersaline lake metagenome | biome: hypersaline environment; feature: brines | place: Spain | collected 2012-08 | depth 0 m ...
TTGCGCTCGACGACCTCGGCGACGGCCTCCCGCACGGCCGCCTCGTCGACCCCGGTGAGTCCCGCTTCCTCGACCGCCTCCGATGGGGAGAACTCCGGCTGTTCTGCGAGTGTCGTCAGCGTCTCCTCGATCCCCTCCCGAGCCAGATCGTCACTCGCGACGAGTTCTAACGTCCCGCGGATCGCGTCGTCCTCAAGCGCGTCAACCGGCACACCGTCCCGGTCTAGCTCCGTCAGTGTCGACGCGAGTGTCGTCGCCGCCAGCGTCGGGTCGACGCCTCCGGCGACGGTCTCCTCGAACAACGGCCACTGCCGGCCGAACGCGACCTGCTCGGCCAGATCCGGATCGAGGCCGTGGTCGTCGACGTAGCGGTCCACCTTCTCGTCGAGCACCTCCGGCACCGCGACCTCCGCGACGTCCGGCTCGACGGGCGGTACGTCCGTCTCGGGGTAGAGCCGCGCTGCACCCGGCAGCGGCCGGAGATACCGCGTCGTCCCGTCGTCGTTCGCGCCGCGGGTCTCCTCGGGCACCCCCTCGATGGCGGTCTGTGCGCGGTCGACGACGTTGTCGATGGCGGTCGCGGCCGTCTCCGGGTCGTCTGCGACCAACACCACCGCGTCGCCGTCTTCGGCGTCGACCGCCTCCCGGAGCGCCGCCACCTCCGCGCTCGTGACGCCGTACGCCGGCAGTTCGTCCGTGTGGAACACGCCACCCGCGCCGGCCCGCTTGGCGTGGTCCGACAGCTCCGTCCCCAGCCGCCGATCCGGTTGGAGTTCCCGGCCGACCAGCCCGTCGAAGCCGGCGAGCCTGACGGCGTGAACTGCGCCACCGCCGTCGAGTGCACCACGGATCACGCCCGACTCCGTGTCGGTGAACACGCTCGTCGCGTCGACCGGCTCCCCGACCGCAGCCTCGCGGGCCTGTAGTTCCTCGCTGATCTCGACGAGTGCGAGTTGGCGGTCGGCCTCGCGGGCCACGATCTCGCTGATCTGGTCGAGCGCCTGCACCCCCTTGATCTCGACGCGGGCACCCTCCGCGACGGAGACGTTCACGTCCTGCCGGATCGTCCCCAGCCCACGGCGAACGGCCCCGGTCGACCGGAGCAGCGTTCCGATCCGTTCGGCGGCCGCCTGCGCCTGCTCGGGCGTCCGGATGTCCGGCGCCGTCCCGATCTCCACCAACGGGATGCCCAGCCGGTCCAACGAGTACCGCACCCCGTCGTCCGTCTCGGCGACCTTCTGTGCGGACTCCTCTTCGAGCATCATGTCCTCGATCCCGACCGGGCCGGCGTCAGTCTGAATCTCCCCGCCGCGGGCGACCAACATCGACCGTTGGAACCCGGAGGTGTTCGAGCCGTCGATGACGATCTTCCGCATCACCTGGATCTCGTCGACCACGGCCGCGTCCAGCAGTTCCGCGATCTGGATCGCCACCGACAACGCCTCCTCGTCGACCTCGCCCGGCGGTTCGTCGTCCTCTTCGACGAGACAGGTGGTGTCGTACGCGAGATACTCGAACTCGCGGGCCACCTGTGACTCCTCTAAGGCGGCCTCGTCGATCTCCCCCAGCTCCGATTTGGTCGGGTGGAGATACCGGGTGAATCGGCGGTCGGCCGCCGCCGGCTCCCGGAGTTCTGTCGGCGAGTCGCAGAACAGCTTCGTCTCCGTGTCCAGTTGTTGGTGGATCTCGAGGCCGGCGACGAGCCCCACGTCCTCGTAGTCGCGGTCGGTCATCGTCTGCGTCTGCGACTGCCGCGGTCGAAAAGTCTTCGACACGACCCCCACCTCGCCGGCGGGCCGTCGCGTCGGCTGAGATGCGCCGGCAGGAGTTTTCAGGGCCGGTGTCGACCGGCTGGTATGGAGTTCCGACCGGACCCAGTGTGGACGGAGCGGTACGAGCGCGAACGGGAACGGCTCGAACGCCACACCGACCCGTCGGCCGTGTTCCACGTCGGGAGCACGGCGGTTCCGGATCTCGCCGGCACTCCGCAACTCGACGTGATCGCGGTGTACGACGACGCGTCGGCGATGTGGGACGCCGCCGACACGGTGGTCGGTCTCGACGAACGATGGCGGCGCACCGACCGAGAGCATAGAACTGTCGTCTACTGGCGCGACCCGCCGGAGGCGGTGTACCTGAAGCTCCACCTTCCGGGCGACGAGCAGGTCCACAACCAGATCGCGGTTCGTGACCACCTCCGGGCAGACGAGCCCGACCGGCGACGGTACGAACGGGTCAAACGCGAGACGGCCGCCGAACACGACGGGTTCCAGCCGTACCAGGAGGCGAAAGCCGAGATCGTCCAGGAGCTGATCGAGACGGCACGCGAGACGGGACGGTTCGCGGCGTTACCCGAGTCGGTTCGGGAGTGAGACCGCCGCGCGAGGAGACTTGTCGAGCGGACACCGGTACGGAGAGACAACACGACGGGAAGACGGGCGTCACGCCTCCTCAGCAGTTCGCGCCGTGACACGGTGCGGTGTGGTCGGGGGCGTGTCGGGAGTCGTCAGCGTCGTCACCGGCCCGGCGCAGAGGTCGGAGCGGCGTGTCGGTGTCGCGGCGACGAGCCGCCCCGACAGCCAGTCCGACACCGGCGGCGACGACGGCCGCGCCGGCGACCGCGACCGGGAACACCAACGCGGCCAACAACGCGTGGCCGACGACGGCGGCGGCGACAGTTCCGGAGACGGTGAAGCGCTTGCCAGCGGGGAGAGCGTTCGGTCGGCCGTGCGGTGCGGTCCTGGGAGCGTTGTTCCGTCTCATCACACTCCTTCGTACGACCCACACCCACCTGGAGGGGGTGGGCGACTGTGCAGACGCACCAGGCGTGCGGCGTCTCACAGTGCAGACAGCGCGGGTGACGGCCCGCCATCGGACGCCCAGAACTGGATCACGGTCCACAGACAGCCGTGTCGGCTGGCTCGTTCCAGGGGACACCGGCGAGACGCGTGACGCTCGGGGGTCGTCACAGTTGAGGCCAAATCTCGGTTCCTCGTCGTGACTTCTGTCGACCTTCCGACGTAATCCACACCATTGTACCTAACATTTATTCGGTGGCGAAACAGAGTCCACGGTGGCATGCGACAGAGTGACAGCGACGGTGGCAGACGGATCGGCAGGCGGGGATTCTTGGGCGGGCTGTCGGGGTTACTCGCCGCGTCGGCGTACTCACTGACGGTCCCAGACGAGGTCGCGGCACAAGTTACGTCGGGTGACGACAGCGACATTCAACAGGTCACGTCGCCGGACGGCTCGATCGCGGTGACGGTGGATGTCGGCTCCGGTGTCCCGACCTACCGGATCGACTTCGAGGGGACGACGTACATCGAGCAGTCGCCGATCGGCTTCCTGTTCGACGGCCAGCCGACGTTCGGGACGGGTGTGTTCGGCAACGGGCCGGATCTGACGGTGACGGGGACAGACCGCGGGACAGCCACAGAGACGTGGGAGCCGGAGTGGGGTGGGTTCGACACCGTCTCCGAGGAGTACGACTACCTCACCGTCGGGCTGGCGGAGACCCAGTCACCCGGCCGGACGGCGAACCTGGAACTGCGGGTGTTCGACGACGGCCTGGGGTTCCGGGTGGTGTTCGGGGACAGCTTCGGCTCGTTCAGGATGGACGGGGAGACGACGGAGTTCGACTTCGCGGGCGACTACACGAGTTGGTGGATCGAAAACGAGTGGGTGAACCCGCGGTTCGAACAGGAGTACACGGAGTCACCGCTCAGTGAGATTCCGGCCGGGAGCGGGACAACCCGACCGAACAACAACCCCGTGCGGCGGGGCGCACACACGCCGCTGACGATGCGGGCCGACGACGGCACCTACCTCAGCGTCCACGAGTCGAACCTGGACGACTACGCCAAGATGTCGTTGGCACCGGTGTCCGACGACGGCACGTCTCGGATGGCGGTCGAACTCGCGCCGTTACCGGACGGCTCCGCGGTGACGGCGACGGCGCCACACGCGACGCCGTGGCGGACGGTCCAGATCGGCACCTCCCCAGGGTCGTTGGTGGAGTCGCAGCTGATCCCGTTGTTGGCGGACCCGTTGGACGAGTCGGCGTTCCCCGGCGGCGACACCAGTTGGGTGGACGCGCGGACGTACGTCGGCGTCTGGTGGATGATGATCGCCGGCAGCGCAAACTGGGAGTACAAATCCGACGCGGCGCTGTCGTACGCCGGCCAGAACCCCGCGCGGTACATCCACGGCGCCCGCACGGAACGGACGAAACGCTACATGCGGTTCGCCAGTGAACACGGGATCGACAGCGTGCTCGTCGAGGGGTGGAACCAGGGCTGGTCGACGTACCCCGGCGACGGCACCGGGTTCGGCATGGGTGTCGACGACTCCTACCCGGACTTCGACGTGCAGACGGTCACGGACTACGGCGCGAGTCTTTCGCCGAGCGTCGAGATGACGATGCACAACGAGACGGCGGGCAACATCGTCACCTACGAAGACGAGATCGGCAACGGAATCTTCGGCGAGTACGAGGCCGCCGGGATTCGGTCGATCAAGAACGGCTACGTCAAAGACCCCGGACTCGGCTTCGACGGGAACGGTGGCGCGGCCAGCCACACCCACCACTGTCAGCGGGCGGTGAACCACCACCGACTCGTCGCTCGGGAGGCGGCCGCCAACCGGCAGATGTTGGAGGTCCACGAGGGGATCGTCCCGACTGGTGAACACCGGACGTACCCGAACGTGGCCGCTCGCGAGGTCGTGAAAGCCCAGGAGTACGACGGGTTCGGCGAACTGGGCGCGGGCGTGGGGCGTGACCACCACGTCACCCTGCCGTTCACGCGGATGTTGGCGGGGCCGACGAGCTACCAGCCCGGGATCTTCGACACGACGTTCACCGACAACGATTCAGACGCCCGGATCGAGACCACCGTCGGCAAGCAGTTGGCGATGTACCCGACGTATCTCGGCGGGCTCCAGATGGCGGCCGACCGGATCGAGGCGTACGTCGACCCGACACTGGCGGTCGGCGAGTTTGTCCAGGCGTCGTCGGCCGACCTCGACGGGATGATCACCGCCGACACGTGGCGCAACAGCTACGGCGGCCACTACGTCCCGGTCGACCCGAGCCGCGAACCGGACGGCGCGACCGCGACGTTCACCGTCAAGAACGTCCCGAGCGCGGGGACCTACGACCTCCACCTCCGGTACGCCGCCGACAGCGACGAGAACCGGTGGGCGGTGACCCAGTTCGGCTCCGGGCAGGCGACGCTCGTGGTCAACGGGAACGAACGAGAGATCACGCCGTCGTTCACCAACTACTGGGACGACTGGGCGATCCACACCGTCTCGGTCGATCTCCAGGCGGGCGACAACACGGTCGCGGTGAAGCTCCGCTCGGGCGACGTGGGCGGGTTCAACCTCGACACCGTCGGCGTGAGCGAGCGCGGCGCGGGCTCGCCGGTCGCCGCCAACTACGGCGACATCGACCCGAGTCGTGAGAACTACGACACGGTGCCGGCGTTCGACTTCATCGAACAGGTGCCGACCGACTGGGACGAGACACGCGTTCTCGACGCCGGGATCGGCGACTACATCGTCACGGCCAGACGGGCCGGCGACGAGTGGTACGTCGGTGCGATGACGAACGGCGACGCCCGCGAACTGACGGTGTCGTTGGAGTTCCTGTCGGCCGGGAGCTACACCGTCACGGAGTACGCCGACGCCCCGGGGACGGACGTGGAGACGAACCCGACGGAGGTGGAAATATCGGAGTACGGCGTCTCGGCGGGTGACACGATCCAGCTCTCGATGGGAGCCAGCGGCGGGACGGCGCTGCGAATCCGGCCGTCGTAGCGACGGACTCAGTCGCGAGCCGACCACCGGCGACCGCGGCGGGCGGCAAACTCCCCGAGGCGGTCCGGCAGGGTCGCGAACCACGCGATCCCGTTCGCCTCGCCCGGCTGGGGACCGAGATCGCCGCCGGTGTACGTCGCGTCGAAGAAGACGTGCAGCGAGTAGCTCGCCTTCGGCTCGTCGGGGACCGACCAGACGCGGTGGAGAACCAGCCACGGGTCACCCAACACGCAGTCGACGCCGGTCTCCTCGCGCACCTCGCGGCGGGCCGCCGTCTTGTGGTCCTCACCCGACTCGATCCCGCCTCCGGGAACCCCCCAGCGTTCTGTCTCACCGCGCGGCAACAGGAGGAGCGCCCGCGGTCTGTCGTCCGGCTCCGCGTCGGTCGACGCGGAGGTCAAGGGTGCGTCCGCGGGGTCGCGGACGACCCAGGCATAACCGCTGCCGCGGTACGGCTCCGAGCGGTCGAACGCGGCGAACGCCGCGGCCGACACCGCCGTCTCGCGCGTCTCCGAGGGCACGTCCGGGTACACACGCTCGTAGGCCGCGCGACGCTCCCGGACCCAGTCGAGTGCCAGTTGTGTCACGGCCCCGGGTGTGTGCCGGAACAAAAGAACGTTGCCCTCGTCTCTCGCCTCATGATGTGCAGACTGTTATCAATCCGATAAACTTCCGCGCAAAGACTTTAACTGGTGCCGGCGGAGTATGGCGTGACCAACGACGTGCGGGTCAGTGTCCGCCGCTGGGGGTCTCGGAGGCGAGACATCGTAGACAGTGGTTCCGCGGGTCGGTCAGACCAACAATGATACAGAAACTCAGAGCGTGGACGAACGAATCGGAGCGTGCAGTCAGCCCCGTGATCGGGGTGATTCTGATGGTCGCGATCACGGTGATCCTCGCGGCCGTCATCGGGAGCTTCGTGCTCGGGATCGGTGGGGACATCGAGGAGACGCCGCAGGTGCGGTTGTCGGTGTCCGCTTCCAGCGCGACGGCAAGTGCGAATATCTCTCACGACGGCGGCGACGCACTCACTGGGAGTAACTTGGAGATCATCGTGAACAACGCGAGTGGGAGCAACACTTCAAAGATAACGGAGAAGACGAGTGGTATCCAGGATCTAGGCGTCGGTGATCAGACGTCAGCCACATGGAACTCGTCCAACCACTCTCCGAACACGGTCCGGGTCCGCGTCGTCCACACGCCGACCAACAGTCTACTAGTTGACACCGAAGCTTCGGTGTAGCCGCCGCGAACGAGCAGCCTAAACCCACGCCGACCCTCCCGGTCGACGTGACAGACACCAACGTTCTCTTTGTCGTCGCCGACAGTCTGCGAGCCGCCAACACCTCCCTCCTCGGCTACAGGCGGGAGACGACACCGTTTCTCTCCGAGTTCGCGGCGGAGTCGACGGTCTACACGCAGGCTCGCGCGCCGAGCAACTGGACGGTGCCGAGCCACGTCTCGATGTTCACCGGCACCGACGCCGCAGCCCACGGGTTCGAGATCACCGAGCGGCTCACCGAGGGCCACACGATCTGGGAGGAGTTGGCCGCGGCGGGGTACGACACGGGGCTGTTCTCGGACAACCCGTTTCTGACAGCCCACGAGAGCGGGCTGGACCAGCCGTTCGAGACCGTCCGGCGGACACCCGAGACGTGGGACGACGCCTACGACACCGGCGGGGAACTGGGCGACTGGCCAAACGGGTTCTACTACGCCGACGAGCTGTTGGAGTGGACAGACGACCGCGAGGGGTGGGCCGCCTGCATCAACCTGATGGACACCCACCGGCCCTACGAGCCGCGGGCGGACTACGACGAGTGGAGCGACGACCGGGTGCGCGCGCTCCAAGCGGAGATGGGGTACAAGTGGCACTGGCAGTTCTTCGCCGGCGAGGTGTCGCTGGGGTTCGCGTCGCTGTTGGAGGCGATCTACGACGGCGCGATCCGGCAGGCAGACGCCATCTTCGAACGGCTCGTCGCCGGCTTGGACGCCCGCAGACAGTTGGACGACACCCTCGTCGTCTTTACTGCGGACCACGGCGAGGGGTTGGGGGAGGGGACCGCGTTGGACGCGGAGCCGCCGGCCGTCAGCCACCGGCTCGGCACCCACGACAACCTGTTTCACGTGCCGTTGGTGGTGCGCGCGCCGGGACAACGCACCGGCCGACGGGTCCACGATCTCGCGACGCTGACGGCGTTCCCCGATGTCGTCCGCGCGTTGGCACTCGGGGACCGGCCGGTCGACGGCGGGGCGTTCGTCGCCGACGACGGGCGGGCGTTGGCGGCACAGCGGCCGATCACCGCCGCGATGCGCGAGGAGGCCGAACGGATCTGTGGCTCCGCCGCGCCGTACGCGAAACGGACGGATGTGGTGTACGACGACCGGCCGGGGGATCGCGTCCGGAAGCGTGCCCGCTGGGGACCGGACGGCTACGAGACGCTCCGCCGTGGCCGCCAAGCGGCGGCCGACCGCGGGCGGACGGACGCCGACAGCGTCGTCGCCGCGCGCGACGAGACGTTGGACGAGTCGGTCTCGTTCGGCGAGCCGTTGGCGGAGGTGACGGAGTTCGCCGACGCCTCCGACACGGAGTTCGCGGACGACCTCGAAGACCGGCTCAACGCGCTGGGGTACCGGTAGCGGCGGTGAGTGAGGGAAACTCCGGCCGCAACGACACCGACAGCTACTGGCCGACGCGGGGCCGACCGCCGGTGTGACCGACACGGACAGGAGTCGTGTAACCGACACGGAGCAGGTCGCGTCGTTGGCGTGTCCGGCGTGTGAGGCGACGTACCGCGACCGGTGGCGGTGTGCGTGTGGCGCGCCGTTGGAGTACGCCGACTCGTTGGAGATCGCCGAGGCGTCGACCGACACCTCGGCGGGCAGCGAGCAGCCGTTCGACGAACTGTCACCCGAGACGCTGGCAGACGACCGGCCGCCACACGCCGGGCTGTGGCGGTACGCGGCGTTGCTCCCGGAGTCGCCGCTCGTCACACTCGGCGAGGGCGGGACACCACTCGTCGACGCGCCGGCGTGGGACGCACAGTTCAAGTTGGAGTACACGTTCCCGACCGGGAGCTTCAAAGACCGTGGCGCGACGGCGACACTGTCGCGGGCGGCCGCACTCGGGGTCGACCGCGTGGTCGAAGACTCCTCGGGCAACGCCGGCGCGGCGGTGGCGACGTACGCCGCCAGAGCGGGGATCGACGCGGAGATCTACGTTCCGGCGGATGTCAAGGAGTCGAAACTGACCGCGATCAGACGCGCGGGTGGGGAGCCGGTTCGCGTCGAGGGGTCACGCGGTGACGTGACCGACGCCTGTGTCGCGGCCGTCGAGACGGGTGACGCCTGGTACGCCAGCCACGCCTGGCGGCCGTCATTTCTCGCGGGCACCGCGACCGTCGCCTACGAGGTCGCGGCCCAGCGCGGGTGGACGGCGCCGGACGCGGTTGTCCTCCCGGTCGGACACGGGACGTTGTTCCTCGGCGCCTACCGTGGGTTCCGGCGGCTCGCGGCCGCCGGCTGGATCGAGTCGGTGCCGCGGCTGTACGCGGCACAAGCGGCCGGCGTCGCACCCGTCGTCGCCGCGCTCCACGGGGAGTCGGCGGCCGCGGGCGACAACGCACTCGCGGACGGGACTCAGATCGCCGAACCGGTGCGGCAGGCGGCGCTCGTAGACGCCGTCCGGGAGACGGGCGGTGACGCGGTCGCACTGTCTGCCGAGACGGTCAAGCGAGAGCTAACGCGGCTCCACGAGGCCGGATTCTACACGGAACCGACCTGTGCGACCGCGCCGGCGGCACTGCGGGTCTTCCGTGAACGAGGCGCCGTCAACGCTGAAGACGATGTTGTCGTCTCGCTCACCGGCTCCGGGCTCAAGACCTGAACCGCCGAGCGGCGACACCGGGCCGATCGCTTTCCGTCGCTGGTCGAACTTTCGGGCGTCAGAGCCAACTGTGCGGTACCGTGGGTAGAGTTAACTTCCCACATACCACAACGAACAGGACGTGAGACGGCCGTCCGCGGGTTTTCGACGAGCGTCGACAGCCAGTTTTACGTGTGTCGAAGCAGAGGGGTAGTGTATGCAGACAGCACGCGCGAACCACACGAGCGACTCGGCAGACGACCCGACGGCCGTCACACCGGGGAGCGTGACAGTGCCCGAGAGCATCTCCTCGCCGCGCGGGAAGCTCGTCTACCTCTACCTCGCGACCCACGGCGGCGCCACGGAGACGGAGCTGTGTGATGGGTTGGAGATGAAGCGGATCACACTCTACAGCGTGCTCGGGGCACTCCGTGACGACGACATCGTCAGCCGAGAGGGTGACCTGTACGTGGCCAGCTAGGCTACAACAGGCTGACGACCACACCCAACAGGATCAGGAGGAACGTCACGCCGGCGACCGCCACGAAGAACCGATCTGCGCCGTCCATACACTGCTCTCAGCGAGCGACACGCAAAAGAACTTCCAGGGTCGTCACCCGACGACATCCACTCCGCCGGCTCTCAGACGCTCGCGGCCCACGAGAGGGCCTGCTCGCGGTCGGTGAACCCTTTCGACTCCATCCCCTCGGCCTCGTTCTTGCTCGAAATCGCCATCTTGGCGATCCCGTCGGAGACGTACGCCGTCCGGTCGACCCCGGTCTCTTCGCCCAACGTCGTCCAGTTGTCGTTGACGCGATCCAACACCTGCGATCCCACGTCGGACGTGTCTCTGATCACGACGACACAGCCGTTCATCGCCGGGTCACCGGCCGCCTCACGGAAGTGTGACTCTGCCTCGTCGAGTGCGCCCGACTCCATCGTCTCGGTCAAACTGTCGATTGTCCAGATTCCGACCCCCTGCTCCGTCTCGTAGCTGATCCCATCGGATAGCTGTGACTGCACATGCTAACCGACGAGAGGGTAGTACTTTGGACTATCGTGTACAGTACTCACTGTTTGTTTGTGATTATGATCGACCAGGGAAACTGACTGCTACTTCCGTTTCAATCCGAATATCACGATAATTGGTCTGGAGAAACCCTATTTGTGAGATATTAAATAGATACTGAAAAAGGAGTCTTTACTATTCGGGACATCGTGAGTATCGTCTATCAGTCGATAGCCGTCTTCCTAACCCGGTAGGTAATCGACAGAACTACCAAAAGAACTCCCACACCGACTGCTGCAATCATCTGGCTGAAAGAAAGGTACTGTCTGAAGAGGGCAACCGTGCCGAGTAGCCCAATAACGACAGTCACAGTGTTGTCATTAAGCGACCGGAGATAACTGCTTACGGAGTTTCGTGATACTTTTACCGGTTGGCAAACCCCGCTCGTTAGTACTGACTCGCCGTCGTCCTCGGAGTCGTCACTCGCGTCGCTGTATCGGGTTTCTGCTTTGACAGTCGCCTGCATATCAAGATCGAGCTTTTCTCTACGTTCAGCATCGATATAGATGCTCGGAATATCGATATCTGTGCCGGTGATCCGATCGAGTTCGAGTTCCTCCACGGGGTCCGGATATCGAGAGGGGTGTTGTTTGATTTGTTCTCGTTTTGATTCAGATATTTCTTCACGCAGGGGAAGAGCCTTTAATGAGCAGGTTTCTTTAGTCGACTCAATGATGACGTTGTCCCCAGGGTTGACACCTAAATCGTCCATTGCTGCCCTGCTTATTCGACAGACATTGAATCCGATGTCTGGATGAACGGACTTTCGAATACGACAGAGAATCGGGCGTCTTACCAGTGCTTCACCGAGTCGGCGTCTCCAGGTACCTGGTGGTGTAGCGTCAACAACCCGAACCGTCTCGTCTTTGCAGACTCCGAGCGCCTGTCGGAGGTCCAGCCCAATACCGACCTGCCCTTGATCAACGTGATCGGTTTCTCTGAGGTCAACTTTTCCGAACACCGAACAGTGAACATCAGCCTGGTCAGTCTCTAACAACAGAAAATCTCCGTGAGAAATATCTGAAAAGCAGTCTCGATTTTCCGACTCCGGTAGCTGTACGTTGTATTCTTTCACCCAATTCCAGTCTTTCGTCCCTGTCACTACCAGAGCTTCGGATTCTGGCATAGGTACAAACAACCCTGAATAATTTTATATTTTTTGTAATATATCATATCTATTCATATTTATTTTAGTTCTTTATATTCTATACGTATTCTAAACCCTCATGAGATGTCAATCGCGGTGGTAAGAGACGAACTCGTCAACCACGCCCTGATACGAGCGTTTTGCCACTCCGATCGTATGCTCGTTTCGTTCATGCAGGCGATAGCAAGCCTTTCATTCTACTTTGAGCGAAAAGAAACGTCCGCCCTCCCCGATTTGAATTCGGTCTCTCCGCTCCCTATCTAAATCGAGTCGGTTAGATTTGTCTCCTCACTCACTTCGTTCGCTCGTCAAGAAATCCGCCCTCCCCGATTTGAAGCGGGCGAGGCTCTCGTCGGTCGCCTCGCTGCCTCCCGCTCGCTCCGCTCGCAGGAGCGGGTGGCAAGCCTCTCTCTCACTTCGTTCGCTCGTCAAGAAATCCGCCCTCCCCGATTTGAACGGGGGGCAAGCCGATCTACAGTCGGCTGCTCTACCAGTCTGAGCTAAGGGCGGACATGACAATGTAACCGCCGAATCGGACTTAAGCGTTCTCATTCGACCGCCAGACGGCACGGTGGCACACACCACCACGGTCGGTGACATCACTGCCGAGGGCGACACGAACACGAGAGTTATCCGGGCGGCCGCCACAGCCCAGTACGTGTCTCGTCGCCGATTTCTCGCGGTCGGGGTCGCCGTCGGCGTGGCGGTGGGCGCGTGGGCGGCGACCGCGCCGGCGACGGCGCTTGCGCGGCTCGACACCCTCGCTGCGACGCCGCTCCGGTTGCTCGCCGCGCTCGCCGCGCTGGCGGTCGTCCGACCGTTTCTGGCGTGGCCGACGAGCCTGTTGAGCGTGGTTGCCGGCTACGGCTTCGGCCTGGTCGGGGTGGTGCCGGCCGTCGGACTGGTGACGCTCAGCGGCCTGCCGCCGTATCTCGTCGCCGACCGGGGGCGGGCAGGGTTGTTGGCCGGCGACGGCCGGCTCGCAGACGCGATGGCCCGCGTCGACACCGTCGGCGACCGGGCGTTGTCCGTCGCGGGGCCGACCCGGACGACCGCCGTCGCGCGACTCGCGCCGCTCCCGTCGGACGTGGTCTCTGCGGCCGCTGGGGCGGTCGGCGTCCCGGTCAGGGGGTATCTGTTGGGGACAGCCGTCGGCGAACTCCCGTGGGTCGTCGGCGCGGTCGCCGTCGGCGCGTCACTCGAACGGCTCGCCGCCGGTGGGGTCGCGGCGGCGTTCGATCCACGGCTGGTCGTCGCCGCCGCACTCGCCGGTGTCGCGTTGCTCGTCGGGCCACTGTACCGACAGTACACAGACGGGTGAGTCAGATACGCCCATGGTGAGTGCGCGTCGTTCAGCTCTCGCCGCGGCTGTCAGGCGCGGAGGCGTCGACCGCCATGACGAGCGCGTCGGCGTCGTCGTAGAAGTCGGGGCGGCGGTCGATCACGTCGAACCCCAGCGAGTCGTACAGCGCTCGCGCCGGCTCGTTGTCCGGGTGGACGAGCAACGTCACCCCGCCGTCGGCGACGCGACAGACGTGCCGGAGGAGTCGTCGGGCGCGTCCCTCGCGCCGGAACGCGGGCGCGACGACCAACTCGGCGACGTGGCGATTGTCACCACCGACGTGGAGGACGTAACCGACTGGCCGGTCGACGACGGAGTGTGCGGCGTCGGCGGACCGATCCTCGGCGACAGAGACTGCGACCCCGCCGACGCGGAGCCCGTGTGCCAGCAGGTCGGGCGACGGCTCTCGGAGCGCACGCTGGAGGCCACGCAGTGCCGGCTCGTCTGACGGCCGCCCGACACGGATTGCGGGTGTCACGCCACGACGAGTGCCAGGGCGACGGCGGCGACGGCGCCCCCGAGTGTCGCCAGGAAGTTCACCGTCTCGTTGCCGACCAGTTCCCCCTCGATCACCGCGCCACAGAGGCTGTCGACGGTCATCCCGGCGACACCGGCGGCGGTCACGACCACGCCGCCGCCGACCGGGTCGCCGACCGGCATCGTCCCCGCGGCGATGACGGCGATAACTGCCGCGCCTGCGGCACCGGCGAGTTCACCCTGCCAGGTGACTGCGCCGTCCGTCCCCGGCGGAACGCGTTGGAGCGTCGTGACGAGCCGCGGGCCGTCGAACAGCCCGCCGATCTCCGAGGCGAGCGTGTCAGACATCGCCGCCGCCAACGACCCCGCGAACGCGAACGCGGTCAGCGTCGCCAGATCCACGCCGAAGAGTGACAGCGTCGAGAGGTCGACGACTAGTCTCCCGGCCGCGAGCGCAGACAGATCGAGTATCGTCTCCGTCACTGCGGCGTAGCCGACGACGGTGACGAGCGCGACTGCGGCGTTGCCCAACACGTTCTCCGGGCCGCGGGCGCCCTCGTTCTCCTGTGCGACGCCGCGTTCCGCCTTGAGTTCGTACCGGAACTTGCTCGCCAGCCCGCCGACGCCGAAGAAGCTGATCAACGCCGCGAGCCAGCCGAACCCGCCGAGGACGACGGTCACGAGACCGAGCAGGACACCAGTCAGCATCCCCGGCACGTCGGCGGTCTGGAGCGCGTACGACACCCCACCCAACAAGACGGTGGCGACCAACCCGGCGACGACGATCACCGGCGTGACAGTCGGCGTGATCACCGCCAACAGCCACAACAGGAACCCAGCCGGGAGCACCACCAATGCGTCGTCGTCGGCGAACAACGCAGACTGGAGGATGGCGGCGACCAACGCGCCAACGGCCGCGAGGAACGCGTAGGTGGGGAGCCTGTCGAGCCCCGCAGCAGCGGGGTCGACGGCGACGACGGCCGCCTGGACGACGGTGCCGCCGAGGAAGCCGACGACGACGAACGCGGTCGCGGCGACGAACTCGTCGTTCGTCGACAGCCGGACGAACGCCCGTCCCAGCCGGCCGTACGCCAGCGTACAGACGGCGGCGGCAAACACCGGGCGTGGCATCGGCGCCTTCGGCACGGCCGTCAACACCGCCAACCCGGTCGCCGCCAGCGCGAACCCGGCCAACCCGTTGAGTCGACGCTCCTCGTAGTCGGCCGGCCGGGCGAACAACTCGAACAGCCAGCTGTCGTCGTCGTCAACGACGAACACGGCCAACAGGGCGACGGCGGCGAACGGCGCGGCGGCCGCAGGCCCCAACGCCGGCGCGGCAAGCGCCAACGTCGCGACCACGGCGAACCCCCCGGCACGCCGGAGCTGCTGTCTCACGCCCCGCCGTTCCCCCGACGCACACTTGAAGCTCCCGACACGGAGCGTCTCCGCCACCGGACCGAACCCCTAAAGACGCAAGCAACCGACACACCGATAATGGCCACCACGCTCGGAACCGCGAGCGCGGCTCCCGGGGAGTTCGACACCGGCCGGCTGTCGGTCGGGGAGACTCGTGACGGCTCGCCCGTCCGCCTCCCGGTCGCGGTGCTCAACGGTGCCGACGACGGCGACACACTGTACGTCCAGGCGGTGAGTGACGGCGACGAACTGAACGGACTCGGTGTGCTCTGTCGACTCCTCCCGACGCTCGATCCTGCCGAGATCTCGGGGACGATCCTGATCGTCGCGGTCGTCAACTACCACGCGTTCCAGGTCGCACAACACCGCAACCCGGTCGACGACACGAAGATGAACCGGGCGTACCCCGGCGACGAGTCCGGCACCTCATCAGAGCGGATCGCCGCCGCAACCTTTGACGCCGCCGCCGACGCGGACCTCATCGTCGACCTCCACCAGGGGTCGACGAGTCGGATGATCGACGAGGTGCGGGTCCGGTGTGGACCCCGCCACCGACTCCACCGGGAGTGTCTCGAACTCGCGAAGGTGTTCGGGACGGGGTACGTCCTCGACCAGAAGGGGCCGGACGGCCAGCTCGCCCGCGCCGGCCCGGACGAAGGGGTCCCGACGATCGACCCCGAGCTGGGTGGGGCTGTCGGCTGGGACCACGACAGCATCGACCGTGGTGTCGTCGGGATGGAGCGTGTGCTCCGGTACTACGATTTCCTCTCTGGCGCCGTCGAGATGGACCGCCAGACCCGCGCGTCCGGCTTCGACCAGTACGGCTCGCCCGTGGGCGGGTTGATCCGGTTCGAACGCGACCTCGGCGACCGTGTCTCCCGTGGAGACGACCTGTTTGCGGTGACTGACCCGTTCGGCCGCGTCCGTCGCCGCATCACTGCCGACGACGACGGGATCTTCTGGCGGTCTCGGCGGCTCCCGCAGGTCGCGACCGGCGAGTACGTCTGTTCTGTCGGGACAGATATCGATTCCTTCTAGACGACCTTTTTCGCTCCTTGGGTGCGCGCGGAGCGCGCACCCAAGGAAAAAATGTCGATCAAAAAGCGCTCGCGGGCGGCAGAGCCGCCCGCTCGCGTCTGCTATCGTGTGCTGTCCGCGCCACATCCGCGCCGCACCGCATCCGCTCCGTGCCGCACCCGCTCTGCTCCGCACCCGCTCTGCCCCGCACCGCACCCGCTCTGCTCCGCACCCGCTCTGCCCCGCACCGCGACCGCGCTCCGCACAGCCCTCACACCTCCCCAGCCTCCTCGTTCACTCCGTTCACTCGTCCACCGTCGGAGCACGCTCCGACGAGGTCTCGCTCACTCCGTTTACTCGTCCCTCGCGCGCTCCGCGCTGGCACGAGGCCAGCGCGGCGCGCGCCTGTCGGTTGTGCGGACTGCGACCGTTTCGGTCGTGAGTGTGGAGAACTGCAACCGTTTCGGCTGTGACTGTGGAGAACTGGCGACTGTTTCGGTTGTCGACGGGGGTATCGTTACTCCGAGGCGCGTTCGACCGCCGCCGTCGCCCGCTGCTGTGCGCGTTCTCGGACGGCCTGCTCGTCGAACGGCTCAACCTCGCGGTCCTGCATGACCACCTCGCCGTCGGCGACCGTGTGGCGCACGTCACTCCCGCGGGCGGCGTACACGAGCAGTGATCTCAGGTCGTGTTCGGGCGTGAGATGCGGGGCGTCGAGATCGACAACTGCTAGATCTGCGTTTGCGCCGGCTTCGACCCGGCCGGAGTCGAAGCCGAGTAGCTCTGCGCCGCCTGCTGTCGCCATCTCGACAACGGCGTCTGCGGGGACGGCGCCCGCGTCGCCGTCTGCGAGTTTCCCGACCATCGCGGCGTCGCGCATCTCGCCGAACAGATCCAGGTTGTCGTTCGATGCCGGGCCGTCCGTCCCGAGTCCGACCGTCACACCGGCCTCGCGCAGCTGTTGAACGGGTGCGATCCCCGAGGCCAACTTGGCGTTTGCGGCCGGGCAGTGGGCGACCCCCACGTCGCGGTCCGCGAGCAGCTCAACCTCGCTGTCGTCGACATGGACTGCGTGGGCGACGTAGCTGTCGCGCAGCAGTCCCAACTCGTCGGCGTACGCGATCGGTCGTTGGTCGTGGTCTGTGACGACTGGCTCCACCTCGCCGACCGTCTCGTTGGCGTGGAAGTGGAGCGGGAGTCCGGCCGCGGCGCTCCGCTCGGCCGCCTCGGCGAGATACGGCTCCCCGACGGAGGTGAGTGAGTGTGGCATCACTGCCGTCCGGATCCGGCCGTCTGCCGCGCCGTCGAGTTTGCGGGCGACTCGTAGTGACTCGTCCACGTCCGCCTGTGCGCCCGCCTCGTCTTTGGTGACGGTGACGATCCCGAACCCGAGTCTGGCCCGCAGCCCGGACTGTGCGACCGCGTCCGCGACCGCCGCCGTCTCGAAGTACATGTCACCGACCGCGGTCACGCCCGACCGGATCAGTTCCACGAGCGCGAGTTCCGTCCCAGCGCGAACGTCCGCGGCCTCGAAGGTCGCCTCGACCGGCCCGACCTCCTCGGTCAGCCACGCCTGGAGCGGTTTTTCTGCCGCGTACCCCCGGAGCAGGCTCATCGCCATGTGACAGTGTGCGTTGACCAACCCCGGGATCACGACACCGTCGTCGGCCGCGAGCGTCTCGTCGGCCTCGCCCGCGACCCCCTGTTCGACCGACAGGATCTCCCCCGCCTTGCGGTCCACGAGCACGTCCGCTCGGACGACGCCGTCCGGCCTCAACACACGCCCGCCGGTCACTGCGAGTGTCTCCATGCCGGCCGACAGCGGTGGCCGACGCCTCAATCCGTCGATGTGGCCGACGGCGCTTGCACCGAACGGTGGGTTTTCACCGCGAGCCGACGTAGTAACGATTCCTCTGCCGACACCCGCCGTACAGTATCACGATTTCGTGATGCGTAACGGGAACGGTACGCTTTAGTCTGTCCGAGACCTACAGCTAGTGATGGCAACGAGCGCATCGACCGTCGGACACGCGGAGGTCGCCGCGTTGAAGACGGTCGCGCTGAAGGGCGGGTTCGCCGAGCCGGTGAAAGTCTCCTGTGCCGCGCTGGCGGACCGTCTGGACGCGTCGAGTCAGACGGCCTCCCGCCGGCTCCAACGGCTGGAGGAGGCGGGGCTGGTGGAACGAGATGTCGTCAGCGACGGTCAGTGGGTGTCGGTCACGACCGACGGCAAACACCGACTTCGGGGTGAGTACGCCGACTACCGCCGGATCTTCGAGGGTGGTGTCGGGTTGGTGTTGGAGGGTGCGGTCACCAGCGGGATGGGGGAGGGTCGCCACTACATCTCGCTGCCGGGGTACATGGAGCAGTTCGTCGACCGACTGGAGTACGAGCCGTTCCACGGCACGCTCAACGTCGATCTGACGGACGAGAGCGTCCGTGCTCGGGCGGGGCTCACTTCCGTCGAGGGCGTCCCCATCGACGGCTGGGAGGGTGAGGAACGCACCTACGGCCCGGCGACCTGTTACCGTGCGAGCGTCGAGACCGACAACGGGGAGTCGTTCGACCCGTGTCACGTCATCGTCCCCGAGCGGACCCACCACGACGAACGACAGTTGGAGGTGATCGCACCCGAGAAGCTCCGCACGGAGCTGTCGTTGGACGACGGGGACACTGTCACCGTCCGGATCGTCGAGGTCGGCGAGCCGTTCGTCGCCGGAGGGGAGCCGTGAGCCACCAGCGTGCCGGTGCTGACGCCGCACTCGCTGCGTTCCGCGCCGGCGATCCGGTGTTGATCCACGACTTCGCGGATCGGGAGGGGGAGACCGACCTGGTGTACCCTGCCGGCGCCGTCACCGCCGCGGACGTGGCCCGGCTCCGCAACGACGCCGGCGGACTGGTGTGTGTCGCCGTGCCGGACGACGCCGCCAGCGCGTTCGGGCTGTCGTTCCTCGCCGACGAACTCGATCACCCGGCGGCCGACGGCGGCGATCTCTCGTACGACGACCGGTCGTCGTTCTCCCTGCCGGTCAACCACCGCGAGACGTTCACCGGGATCACCGACGAGGACCGCGCGCTCACGATCTCGGAGTTGGCCGCTGCCGCCGACGCCGCCCGCTCGGAGCGCGCGTACGATCAGACGGCGTTCGCGGAGTCGTTCCGCGCGCCCGGACATGTCCATGTGCTCCGTGGCGCACCCGACGGGCTCGCGGACCGCGCGGGCCACACGGAGCTGGGGCTCGCGCTCGCGGAGGCCGCGGGCGTCCAACCCGCGGTCGTCGTCTGTGAGATGCTCGACGACGATACCGGCCGGGCGCTCCCGCCGGAGGCCGGCCGCGCCTACGCCGACCGCAACGGGCTCGCGTACGTCGACGGCGAAGAACTGATCGAACGGCTCTCCTGAACGGGCGCTGCGGCTATCGGCTCTGCATCTCTGTCACTCTTGTCGTCTTTGTTGAAGATGTCCTCGTCGTCGACTTCTGCCTCGATCTCCTCTTCGAGTTCGACGACGGTGCCCGTCGAGCCGCCGACTGTCACGGACGCCTTGTCGGCCGTGTTCGCCGTCGTGAACCCGAACCCGAAGCCGTAGGTGCCGTCGACCACGGCGAGAGTGTTGGTGTCCTCAAGCGCACTGGTCGTGTCGAGTCCGTCGGTCGAGTCGGCGCCGACCACCCTCCGCTCACCGTCGGTCGGGAGCGCGACAGCCGTCGCCGGCGCGACTGCGACAAACACGACCCCCGTCAGCAAGACGAGAGTGTCGTGGGTCACAGTCGGGTGGAACGGTGCGACAGGAATAACCGTGGGCGGTCGTAGCGCCCGTCCGCGGTTGTTTGCACCGAGTTGTGCGGTCTCGGGTGCCGGAGTTGTGCGGCGTCGGGTGCGGCGGTGGGTCTCGGCACAGTGTGAGCGACAGATCGGCGGTTGTTCCCGTTCGTCGGTCGCTCGCGGCCGACCGAGACCGTGAGCGGGTGACGAGACGACCCCGCACGACTTTTGACCCGCCCTGTCGTACCAGACGACAGGAGATGTCTGAGGACGCTGCACGCCCCGTCGTCGACGACGACGACGCTGATCTCGACTGGTGTCACGACGCTGTCCGGGGCGTCTCGCGGACGTTCGCGCTGACCGTCGACGTGTTGGAGGAACCGATGTCGTCGTACGTCTGTCTCGGCTACCTCGTCTGTCGTGTCGCGGACACTGTCGAGGATGCGTCACACGTCCCACCAGCAGAGCAAGCGGCGTTACTGGAGACGTACGACGCCGTGCTCGACCCGGCTGACCCGACGACCGCGACGGAGTTTCGTGTGGCCGTCGACGAGTGGCTCCCGCCGGCCGACGACCGTTCGGACGACTGGGACGCCGTCGCGGAGACGGAACGGGTGATCGCCACCTTCGACGCGCTCCCCGAGGACGTGCGCGCGGCAGTGGTGCCGCCCGCCCGCGAACTCGTCTCCGGGATGGCGGAGTTCGTCCGCCGGTACGCCGACGAGGGGGGTCTCCGGGTCGACGATCGCGCGGAGTTAGACGAATACTGTCACTACGCGGCTGGAACGGTCGGCAACCTGATCACCAACCTCCTCACCCGGGGTGACCTTCCGGAGGAACGTGTCGAGACGCTGTACGACACCGCCGAGCAGTTCGGGTTGTTGCTCCAGCTCGTCAACGTCGCCAAAGATGTCCACGACGACTTCACCGAGGAGAACAACGTCTACCTCCCGGCCGCGTGGCTCGCCGACGAGGGGGTCACACAGGACGCGGTCACCGAGCCGGAGAACCAGCCCGCCGTCGCGCGAGTGGTGGGTCGCACAGCCGGCTACGCGCGGACGTTCCTCGACGACGCGCAGACGTACCTCGAACACGTCCCGCTCGTCGACGGCAACACCCTGGAGGCGTGGGCGATCCCGTTTCTGTTGGCGGTCGGGACACTCCGGGAGTTGGCCGCAAACCCCGAACACGCCGTCGACGGGAGCGGGGTGAAGGTGAGCCGCGAGGAGGTGTTCGCGGTGGTGGCTGCCGCCTCCGAACACGACCGCGAGTCGTTGGCCGAGTTCCGCGAGGCGATTGCCTCCCGCCCGTTCCACCGTTCGCCGACCGCCGCCGACTGAGTCAACGCAGTTACTACTCCCGTTCGAGCGTCCGGGTTTGGCTTCCCGGTCGTTCACGCTCAGTGTCGTCGGACGGCTCACGACCGCTGTGGGCTGTCGTATCGTCTCGTTTCGTCGACCCACCCGAGTTTGGCCACTCGTCCCCGAGCGTCGCCTGGCCGGTGCTGTCGTCTAACAGACGGTCGAGTGCCGCTCGCAGCGACGCCCGTTCACCGTTGTCGAACTTCTCACAGTCGACGGAGATCGTCCGTCCGATACCACTGCGGTGGAGTTTCAGCTCCGTCTCGTCGAGATCATACCCCGTGATCGTCTCGGCACCGCGGAACCAGCCGTTTATCTCCACCCCGTCGTCGGTGACGGTGATCGTCGACTCGTCGTCGGTAATAAACGATCCGACCGTTCCGAGACTACCCAGTGCCGTGACCAGTGACATTGGGAGATCCCCGGCGAGTTCACCGAGTGCGGCCGCGACGACGGCTGCAAGCACCGTCGGGACGAGAATGACCGAGACGCCCAGCCACTTCGGGAGCCCGTCACCGTCACCGGCAGTAACGCTGTACCACTCTGTCGCTTCCGTGCGGCGGCGACGGTTCTGGACCGTCCACCCGAGTACTGTCGCCAGAAAGCCGACGCCACCACTCGCGAGTCCGGCCGCCGCAAGTATCGCCGGCCAGGAGGCGTCCGGCGCGGACAACACCGTCGGGAAGAACGCCAACGGCGCAAGCGTCGTGGCACCACCGGCCTCGACGGTTCCGACCGCGTCGGCGAGACCGGAGACGCTCCTGGCCACGAGGCCCACGACGACGGCGACAGCCAGCCACGCTCCAACGAGTGTCACGGCCCCCGGAAGCGTTCCGCCGGTCGCGAGCGTGAGGAGGCCGGCGGCGGGGACGGTCACCGTCGCGAGGTACGCGCCCACTGTCGGGGAGACGAACGGCTCGGCTCGCATCGTCGTGAGGACGGGAACGAACGGACAAAAACGTCGTGGCAGTGTCCCCACCCCCGGGACGGGCGTGTGACGCAGTCCCGGCATGTGGGGTGGGCGAACGACTCTTGCGGGCCGCCCTCGGAGTGAGGACGTGACCGACCAGCAGTCGTCCCACAGCGAGCCGCGTCGTCTCGCCGACGGCGGCACCACCCCCGCGGCGACGGCCGGCGTCGTCGGCGACCTCCTTGCGCGCGACCGGCGGAGTCCCGACCCCGCGCTCCACGCCGTCGGCCGCGACCGGACGTACAGCTACTTCGATCTGTGTAACACGGCCGCGAAGGCCGGCAACGTCCTGCGACACGTCGGCGTCCGGCCGGGCGACACCGTCGCGGTCGAGCCGCGCCGTGACCCCGAGACCGCGCTCACTGCGCTGGGTGCGTGGCTGATCGGCGCGCGCGTGACACCACGCGTCGCCACCAGGGTGACGGAGACTGATCCGTCTCCGCGCGCGCTCGTCGCCCACACGGACGCCGAACGGGCCGTGACCGCACCGCCGGGAACGAGTCTCGTCGTCTTCGGCGGCGAGCCGACGACCGACGGCGCGACCCACTGGGAGACCGAGGTGTGGAGCGAAAACCCGGCCGCCCCACCGGCACCGACCGGGACCGACGACCCGGCCCGTGGGGACGGGACAACACACCGAACCCTGCTCGATCTGGCGACGGCGGTGAGAGAGCGTGCCGAACTCGACACCCGGACGGCAGTCGTCGCGGCCGGTGACCCCGCCTCGGCGCGGGCGAGAGCCGCCGGGCTCCTCGCTCCACTCGCGGCCGGTGGCACCAGCGTCTGTCTCGACGGCACAGCGCCATCTGCACCCGACGAGCCGGCAGGAGCCGAGAACAAACCAGTTGTCGACGAGACAGACGTGACTGCGGCTGTCGCAGCCGCCCGCGAGGTCGACGGTGTCGAACGTGTGGTGGTCGCCGGTGACGACGGTGGCACAGCCCGCGGCGACGTAGACGGGTGGATCGACCTCGGTGCGTTGCCGCCGGAGTCGTAGCTACGCTTCCTCGTCGTGGGCGTCGTCAGACTCGCTCGGGCTGTCGTCAGACTCGTTGTTCGGACCGCCGTCGGCGACGAGTGCCCCGTCACGGACCCGGAGCCCGTGTTCGTGGACGAACGTGGCCGTCTCCGGCGGAACGGCCTGCTCGGCGTGGACCCGAGCGCGCAGCGTCGGGACGAACGACCGGAGACCGGCGGCGGAGCCGACGGCAGGCTGGGCGGGGAGGAACGCCACGTCGTGGTCCGCGTCGCGAGCACGTTCCGTCAGCGTCTCCACGGCCGGCGGCTGGAAGGCGTCTTCGAACGCGACGGGGTCGGTGAACCCGGCGTAGTACACCGCCCCGTCCGTCGTCGTGCCGAGGACGGTCTCGTTGGACCGGAGTCGCATTGTTCCGGTGTCGACATCCGGCCGTTGGAGCAACGGCGCGACCGGACGGAGAACGACGACGGAGTCGGCCTCCTCCTCTCGGAGAAGGTGGGTGACGGTGTTACCGACGCGGGCTGCGGGCGTCGAGCCGACCTGTGGCTCGAACCGCGCCGCGGTCACGTCGCGCAACGCCTCGCTGGCAACGGCCCGGACTGCCGCCGCCGGCTCCGTCTTCCCGTGGTGGTCGGCTGGGAGCGTGTCGCGGTCACGGTAGTTGACCAGGAGATCGCCGCCGGCCGCCTCGGCGGTCCGGAGCGTGTCGGCCAACGCGGCGGCGTACAGGTCGCTTGCCGCCGTCGCGGACAACGGCGTCGTCTCCGAGAGTCGGGAGAACACGAGCCCCGACCGTGGCGGTGCGGCCAGAACCACGACGACTGTCATGTGCCGTCCTCAAACGGGCGCGGGTTTGAAGCTTCCACTTCGGGACGGCACGGCGCGTCCGTGTGGTCAGTCGACCGAGAACACCGGAGACCAGCCGCAACTCACCGTTCCTGGCGGCCCTTCGTCTGTCGGTAGTCCCGCGCGAAGACGTTCTCCAGAAGGTGGTCACGGAACGCGTCCGTCTCGGCGTCCGTCTGCTCGTCGAGCGGTTTCATCGGCACCAACTCGAACCCGCGGCCGCGGATCGTCGTCGCGTGCTCCGCCTCGACGTCGAAGCTCTCCGGCGCGCGGGTGGTGTAGTCGACGGCCAACGCCTCCAACACGCGCTGACCAATCGGGAGGATAATCTCCGGGTTGATCATCCGCACCTCCGCGTTCAGAAACGGCTCACAGCTCCGAATCTCCTCGTCGGTCGCCGCCCGATCCGGGTGGCGACACCGGGTGAGGTAGGTGCAGAAGACGTTCTGGAGCTCCGGTTCGGCGGCGTCCGGTGGTGACCGCGACAGCCCTAGCTCGCCGAGCACTCTCTGGAGCCGGCGCCCGGCCGCGTCCCCGGTGAACGGGACGCCCGTCTGCTCGGCGCCCGCCGACGGCGACTCTCCGAGGACGAGAAACTCTCCGCCCACGTCGCCGTAGCCGTGCACCAGCTGCTGTCGACACGCCGCGAGTTCGGGACAGTTCTGACAGTCTGTGTCCATCCCGAACGGGTTCTGGAACTCGCGTTGGTCGGCGTCCACACCCTGACACGGACCTGCGACGACATAGGTTCCTCGGAGGCGTCCGACGACCGCCGCGGGTTACAGCAGCGACAAGGAGAAAGCCCACCCGTTTACGGGTGGGATGAATCCGACAACCTGGGAACGTATCTCCGTTTCTGCTAACGGGAGTTTTTATACACATTGAGTCCGTACGTATAACTGGACTGAGGCGGCTCAGCCGCCCAACGAAACGGATAATATCGGATTCAGCCCA